>JGI25928J51866_1000412_pt1 | contig 10940 bp, 10 predicted proteins | sample LauGreFBDMM110DN_2_FD_51866 | JGI IMG/M metagenome (IMG submission 51866)
TCATGGATATAGGCAATATCAAAGGATGAAACATTTAATCTGCGCAAACTATCCTCAATTGAGCGAAGAATTCCATCCCGCGAAAAATCAAATACTGGTGTGACCTCTGGATCGAAATCTGCGAAGCTGCCAAGTGAATCATCTAGTACTGGCTTATCTGGATTAATTTTTTCAAGCACTCTACCCACCTTGGTAGATAGAACAAAAGGTTTTCCAGATTTGTTAAGCGCTGAACCTAATCTTTTTTCAGCAATGCCATAGCCATATAAGGGGGCAGTATCAAAGTATTTGATTCCAGCATCAACTGCAGCCAAGATTGTTGACTCCGCCTCTGAATCAGCAACTGAAGTAATAAGCCGCCAAGGGGGGCGGTTCCTAGTGCCAGCTTTGTGATCGAAAGATCTATGCGGGGTATTTTTACTAATTCGCTATGACGGGCCATATTCACAATAGTATAGGAGCGTGTTGGAATAGTGAATACGCTTCGGATATTGAGATGGCAGATCGGAATTGGTGAACATGGATAAAGAGTTTGCAGGCCTTACCGCAATTATCACTGGTGCAGGCTCTGGCATTGGCCTTGCCGTTGCTAAAGGTTTAAAGGAGCGAGGGGCAACCGTCTTTGGCTTTGATATAAATCAAGGTGAGATGGCGCCATTTGCAACCTTTGTTAAATGCGACATTGCAGATGCAGCATCAGTTGAATTAGCTTTTACTGAGTTTAAAAAAGCTAGTAATAAATTAGATATTTTAATTAACAATGCTGGTATTGGATCATTGACCACAGTTGAGAAAGAAAGTGATGAAAATTGGCATAAAGTCTTAAATGTGAATGTGGTTGGTACAGCCAGAGTTTCACGCTCTGCAATTCCACTTTTGCGGACAAGTAAATCTGCTGCGATTGTAAACACCGCCTCAATTGCTGGCACAGATGGAATTCCAAATCGTGCTGCTTACAGCGCATCCAAAGGAGCGGTGTTGGCATTAACACTTGCCATGGCAACTGATCACTTAGCAGATGGCATCAGAGTAAATGCGGTNAACCCAGCTACTACTGATACCCCTTGGGTTAANCGGTTACTTGATCAATCACCAGATGCTAAAGCTGCAAGATCAGCACTGGAAGCAAGGCAACCAATGGGGCGTTTGGTATCACCTGCTGAAATTGCAAGTGCGATTATTTTCTTAGCAAGTCCACTACAAGCATCAGTTACTGGTACCACGATCAGTATTGATGGTGGCATGCACTCCGTATTGATGGTGGCATGCACTCCCTTAGAATTCCAAAGTAATGAATCCCCTTAATTATTATCGCTTTGGCGCATACGCCATACTTGCTATGGGATTGATAAATTTGCGCTACCAAACAGGTAGTGAAGCAAATTTACCTNAAAGCTCCGCTTTAATAATACTTGGCTTAGCGGTCCTATTAATTACCTTTATTCCAGCNTTAAAGAACCTATTCTTATTAAAAATAAGTAAAGTAGTGGGAGTCCTGGGATTAGTAGCATCGATTGTCTACGGCTTTCTAATTTAAGTTGATGGATTTAGAGCAAATAAAATCAAGATGGAATGAGGTCTTAGACCTTCTGCTTGAAAATAATCGGATCATTTGGCTAGCCTTTTTTGATGCCAGATTGGTCTCCTTTGAAAATAATCAATTAACCTTAGATTTTGCTGATAGTCAGAAATTTGCAAATCCCCATGACTTTAAAGCCAGTCGTAATCCAGCACACACTCAGGCTTTAATCGATGCAATTACAGCAATTTTTGGCATCTCACCTACCATAATAGAGCGGTGAAAAAAGGAATTATATTTTTAGCAGTAGCGCTGATCAGTACTTCACTTATTCCAACGGCAAACGCGGCTGCCAAAACGATAGTTTCATTTAATGTTGAGAGCACACCTAATGCCGGTGAATCTTTAGTAACTTTTTATGGGCAAATAAAACCGGCAGCAAAGGGCAGTGTAAGTATTGAGAGCCTTGATGGTGATACTTGGAAGCAAACTCCACTAAAAACCACCGCTAGCGCTAGTGGTGCTTGGCAGATTAAGACTGTGGCAACTGCGATAAAAGCGCAGGGTGAGTATCGTGCCAAAGTTGTGGTGGGTAAAAAGAAAATGACTTCAAAGAGTGCAAAATTTATTGTTGACAACTCCAAAACCTTTGTTGATACAAATGCATTATTTATTACCTCAGAAACAAGCAAATTAACTGGTGGTCGAATTCAAGGCTCAGATATAAGTAGATGGCAGCATCCCAATGATCAACCAATAGATTTTAAGCAGATGTTTGATGCTGGTATGAGGTTTGTATTAATTAAGGGATCAGATGCACAAGAAAAAGCAGATATTGAAACGATGAGGTGGTTGGTTGGAGATCGAAATGCTGCTCAGGCTGCAGGCCTTTACACCGGCATGTATCACTTTGCTTATATGCCAAACAGCACCGATAGAGATTATGTAATTAGAGATGCAAAGGCGCAGGCACAAAAAGTTATTTGGCGACTTGCATCCCTTGGTGGCTATAACGAGCGTGATCTGCCGATCGCACTTGATTTAGAAAATAACTGCGTTAAGAAGAGTAGCTCTGGAGTTTGCACTAAAACCCTGCCACGAAGTTTAGTAACTTTGTGGGCAGAGACTTGGCTTACAACAGTTGAAGAAAAAACAGGCCGTAAACCATTTCTTTACTCCTACGCACAATTTCTAGAGATGTCGATGGAGCGCAGTGAAACTCTTCGACAATACCCACTTTGGCTTGCCCACTATGGAATTAATCCAGCTGATCCAATTTCCAAGCCTGGGCAGCGACAAAATATCGGATGCTTTGTGCACTCTTGGAGCACTGCAAATTGTGCATCACAGTGGCAAATTTGGCAGTACTCATCTTGCGGAATTGGCAAAAAATATGGTGTGCCAAGTTCAAGACTTGATCTAAATGTTTTCCGCGGAACTCCCGAGGTTTTTCTCTCACTGATTAAGGGTAAATGGCAGCCCGAAGCGGCGGATTTAATGCCGGTAAATGAAGCAACAACCATTAATTTAATTTCAGTCAGTATTACCGACACTAATAAACCAGTCATGGTAAATGTAGAGGTGTTTAGAAGTATTGGTACTCCAGTTGTCACTGGCACAGTTGTATTTAGACCACTTGATCCAAAAATTAAAGTAAAAAAACAAACGGCTGAGCGATCTGCAAGTGGCAGGTGGGAGTTAAAACTTGAGGGGCTGCCAGCAGGTGTTACTGAAGGTACTTTAAATTATGTTGATATTTCAAAAACTCATGCTGATAATCTGCTGCCACTATCAATTAATTTAATGCAAGGAGCTGAACTTCCTGTGCCGACACCTACCCCTAAGCCAACTGCCACTAAGAAACCAACCGATAGCTGCGCTAAACAAATAAAGCACTGACAATTTCGACTACCCTTAGCCATCATGAGTCAGAAATTACCTGGTGGGGTATTTAGAAGTGATCTAAAGCTTGCCGATGGTAGAACTATTTCCTACTACGACTGCTCTGAAGTTAAAAGAAATGCAGTTGATGCCCGAGATGAAAAAGCACAACCAGGTATTGGCCATCTTCGACTTGATCCATTAGTAAATGAATGGGTCTCAGTTGCATCACATCGCCAGCACCGCGTTTTTTTGCCACCTAAAAATCTTTGCCCACTATGTGCAACAAAGAGTGATAAATTAACGGAAATCCCTGATAGTGATTACGAAGTTGTAGTTTTTGGAAATAAATCACCAGCCCTTACCACCCCAGGTAGTAATTGGAAGCTGCCACAGATAAATGGAATTGACACCCCAAATGCAGATGCAGCTGGTGCCTGTGAGGTGGTTTGTTACACATCAGATCATGAATCAAGTTTTGCAGAGTTAAGTGAAAAACAAATTAGAACTGTGTTAGAGGCTTGGAAGGATCGAGATGCCGCTCTTTCAAAGCTAGATTATATTGAATATGTTTTTCCATTTGAAAATAGAGGCGAAGAGGTTGGCGTAACTATCTCTCATCCACATGGACAGATATATGCCTACTCATTTGTGCCACCACGGGTAGAGAAGATGTTGCAAGCAGCAGATGCTCACCTTGAAAAAACCGGCAGAATATTGCTAGATGATGTAGTCACTCGAGAGATTAAAGATAAGAAGCGAATAATTTGTGAAAACACTGAATGGATTGCCTATGTGCCATACGCTGCAAGATATCCATTTGAAATACATATTGCGCCAAAACGCTCGGTGGCATCCTTGCAGGATTTAGATCAATCACAATCTGAGCAATTTGCAGCTGTAGCAAAGCAGGCTTTAAGTAGATTAGATGGGGTATTTGGAATCGAAATGGCCTATATCGCCTCTTGGTATCAAGCGCCAGTAAATGTTGGTCGAAATAGTATGCGCTTGCATTGGCAAATAGTTTCAGTTAGACGCGCACCTGGAAAATTAAAGTATTTGTCAGGATCAGAATCTGCCATGGGCGCTTTTATTATGGATTTAGAGCCAGAGCAATCTGCCGAACAACTAAAAGCGGTTAAATATTAACTAATTGGAGTTACTGACAGGACCTCTACCCCACCAATAGCAGTCAAAACATTTACTAAATCAGTTGGATCACTACCTGGAACTGCAATTGTTATGTCATCAATACCTCGACCATTCTCACTGCGCAGCACAACTAAGCCACGAATATCCCCACCTGCAAAACCAATAGCGGATGCGACCGCGCCTAAGGAACCTGGGCGATCTGGCAGTGCAACTTGCAGTCGATATAACCCCATGCTCCCTGACTTGGACTCGAACCAAGAACCTGCCGGTTAACAGCCGGCTGCTCTGCCAATTGAGCTATCAGGGATTACGCCAATCTAATTAAAGATTGGTGAGGCAAATAGTAGCGAATATCTAAACTCTCTCAAACCTAGCCTGATACTGGGTTTAACTCTCTCCCAATGCCAACTCTTTTTGCACCCGCCGTGCTGCCTCCATGCCAACTAGTTGCCCAAATATCTCTTGGTACTGCGCATCATTTTCAACTGGATTTAATCTTTGTAGGGTGGATTTAATCTCTGCAATTGATCGACTCAATGCCACTTCACGCAACCTTGCAAAAATACTAACGATGTAACGATCTGAGACCTCACCATCTGTCCTGATTGGCTCCACAATTAACTCGGTAATCAATGATTTCAGTTCATCTCGATCAGATGTTTCTAATAATTGTTGAATATCAAACTCTGTTTGTCCATCAATTAAATTGCGAAGATCGGCATAGAGTGCAAAGGAGAAAGCAGCGGGCTCTAAATCGACCCAACTGTGGGCTAATTCAGGCAGCTGCAATTTAATCTTTAATACTTCACGCTCTAAAATTAGTACTGGATCGGTGAGATTAATTCGCTTATCATTTTGTGGCTGTTCAGATTTACCACTCACTTTGACCGCTTTTGAAACAATATCAACCTCCATGCCCAACCAGCCAGCTAGTAATCTGACATATTCTGGACGCAAGGATGCATCCCTAATTTTGCCGATTAACGGCGCTACTTGGTTTAGTGCATTTACTCTTCCTTCAGCTGCAGTAATATCGTAATTAGCAATTACAGATTTGATTGCAAACTCAAATAATGGAACTCGCCTGGCAACTAAGTTGCGAACTGCATCATCACCATGGGCTTGGCGCAATTCACATGGATCCATGCCATTTGGTTCAACTGCCACAAAAGTTTGTGCCACAAACTTTTGATCATCTTCAAATGCACGCAGTGCTGCTTTTTGACCGGCTGCATCACCATCAAAGGTGAAGATAACCTCACCACGAAATGCATCGGCATCCATCAGTAATCTTCTAATAATTCTTATATGTTCATCACCAAAAGCGGTGCCACAGGTGGCAACTGCAGTTATAACACCAGATAGGTGAGCCGCCATTACATCGGTATACCCCTCCACAATTACAACTTGGCGATTTTTTGCAATCTCTTTTTTAGCCATATCTAAGCCGTATAAAATCTGATTCTTTTTATAAACTGGGGTTTCCGGTGAATTTAAATACTTTGGACCAGTATCAACCTCATCACTTGCTAACTTTCTGGCACCAAAGCCAACAACATCGCCAGAGATATCTTTCACTGGCCAGATTAATCGATTGCGATATCGATCGATCATTCCCTTACTTCCCTCTTTGACTAACCCCGCCAAATTCAACTCTTCATCGGTAAAACCTTTGCCTTTGAGGTTTTTGTATAAACCATCCCACTCATCTGGGGCGTAACCAACATTAAAGTTCTTTGCCGCATCACGATCAAAACCTCGTTTAGTTAAAAAATCTCGACCATGTTGGGCTGCTGGGAGCTGTAATTGCTCTTGATAAAAAATAGATGCAGCTGTATTCGCAGCAACCAACCGTGATCGATTAATTGACGGGCCGGTGCTAACACCAGAGCTTTCATACTTCAGGGTGTAACCAATTCGCTCAGCTAGCCGCTCAACTGTTTCAGTAAAGGTTAAATGTTCTAACTTCATAATAAATGCAATTACATCACCACCTGCTTGGCAGCCAAAGCAGTGGAAAAAACCTTTACTTGGTGTTACATGAAAGGAGGGAGATTTTTCATCATGAAATGGACAGAGACCTTTTTTCTGCCCACCGCCAGCATTTTTAAGTTGCACATAATCACTAACCACATCATCAATTGCACTGTGATCGCGCACATATGTGACATCTTCTGCCTTAATTCTTCCAGCCATGCTTCCTATCCTAGTTTCAAATTAGACAACCTAAATTATCCCCTGTTAATAAGACGATTATGCAGTGCAACTGCGCCAGGATCAGTTAGCGATGCCACCTGATCAATTACTACTCGCAGGCGAGCTTGATCAGTTTGGGCCCGTTGCCAATCCTGCAGAAAAAAACTCTCCAGGGTAGTAGGTGCACTTTTAAGGATTGCTTCAACCAACTCGGTTAGTAATTTTTGCTGCTCACCGTATCTAATCTGGGAATCACTGGCGTTAATTACATAATGACCAGCCATCGATTTAAGCAGTGCCACCTCAACTCGCTGCGCCCTGGGCACAACTAAATTTGCGTTGTATCTTGTTAAATCACCATCACCATACTTTTCTTGTGTTGCTACCTCAGCGGCTTGGGCAAATCTGCCAATTAGTTGACTAGCTAAATCTTTCAATCTGGCTAAAGAGCGATGTGTGCCATCGTAATATCTTGGCCAACAAGATAGTTTTTGCAAATCAACCAATGCTGATCCCATCTCAGCTTCGGTAATATCAGCTAAATACATCTCTTTGGCAACTTTATATAACTTAGGTAGATCATTACTTAATTGATCTAATTTTACTTGACCAGAGACTAATGAGTCCTCTAAATCATGAACGCTATAGGCAACATCATCAGACCAATCCATAATCTGTGCCTCCATTGAGGTTTTGCTGGAGTCAATACCGCTTCGATACCAATTAAAGATCTCAAGGTCATCTTCGTAAATACCAAATTTTTTAGCATTAACCGCTCTGCTCCAGGGATACTTTGTAGCAGCATCTAAAGATGCTCTGGTTAGATTTAAGCCAATTGATTTCCCATCAGGCAAAACTGTTTTTGCTTCAAGTCTTATTAATAATCTAATACTTTGGGCATTTCCTTCAAAGCCACCACATGAGTTAGCGATTTGATTCAATGCCTCCTCACCATTGTGACCAAATGGTGGATGGCCAATGTCATGGGCAAGACATGCTCCTTCCATTAAATCTGGATCTGCACCTAGAGCTGCGCCAAGTTCGCGGCCAACCTGGGCGCACTCAAGTGAGTGCGAGAGCCTAGTTCTTGGAAAATCTGTTGCCCAAGGAACTGCCACTTGAGTTTTTGCAGCAAGTCTTCGAAGTGCAAAGGAGTGAATAATTCTGGCGCGATCTCTAGCAAACTCAGTTCGGCCAATTCGTTTTGCTGGCTCATCTAAAAATCTTGCACGGTCAAAATCAGAGTATCCGGGGTGCTCATTTGCTGGCCTAATTACCATTTGGTAATCCTATCTGCCAACAAAATTAAGTGCGATCACTTAACTTTATACCCAGCCTACCGACAGTTATATAAGCAAGATATGCCCCAGTTTCTCTTGCCAAATACTTATAGCCTGAGTTTGCAACTGCAGCCGGCCCGGTTTTAACTGGCGCACAACTTGCGGATAACCCTTGATCATTGGCCATTTTTACTGATCGAAAACAATGATAAGGATCAGTAACAATTACCACTGAATTAAATGTTGCCTTTTTCATCACCTCAGCATAAGCCTGCGTACTTTCTAAGGTGTCTCTACCTTTTGTAATCGATAAAATATTTACCCGCTTTACTCCATTTTTAATTAGCCAGTTTTTACTAGCCGCTGCCTCCGTAGTTCTATCCCCAGGTGCTCCTGAGCCGACGGTATAAATCTTTGGTGCCAGCCCTGCTTTATAAATCTTTAAACTCTCATCCAACCTAGCTTGCAATACTTCACTGGGCCGGCCATCAAATTGTGCAGCTCCCATTACTAAAATCACCTCAGATTTAATCGGCTCTGAGTTCCTGGCTGCATACCAAATACTGCCGGCAATATATAACGGAATTACTATTATTAATAACAAAATAAATGAGATAACTCTTCTAATAAATTTAAATAAGAACAATTACTTATCCACCGCTTATTGCATCATCAATTGTGATTGTGGCTAACTCATCTGGATCATCAAGCCAACCGGCTGGTAATTTCACTTCACGACCTTGACTAGTTCGTCCCCTTGGTCCATCACCCACCTCTTGTGGGTATGGCTGATCCTGCAATCCTGATAACAATTGTTCCATTTCAACTAGTGATGAAACCATGCCAAGGGATGATCTAATCTCTCTTGGCACTGAGAAACCTTTCAAATACCAAGCCATATGCTTTCTAATATCTCGCATCGCTCGATCTTCATTTTCAAAGTACTCAACTAATAATTGACCATGGCGAAGCATTATTTTTCGTACCTCAAATAGATTTGGATTAACTCGCTTATTTTCCCCATTTATTGAGCTAACTAAATCAGCAAATAACCAAGGTCTACCTAAACATCCCCTACCAACTACTACACCTGCGCAACCCGTTTGCTGCATCATATTTACCGCATCCGCACCTGACCAGATATCACCATTTCCAAGCACTGGTACATCAGTATCTGATAAATGTTCAACTAACTCAGTAATTTTATTCCAATCAGATCTGCCCTCATATAACTGGGCAGCAGTTCTAGCATGCAGTGACACCCAAGTAACACCTAGATCGGCCGCTGATTTTGCTGACTCTAAAAAGGTTTGATGATCAGAGTTAATACCAACTCGCATCTTTACCGTTACTGGAATTCCATATTTACTTGCACTTTTCACTGCTGACTCAACAATTGCCGAAAACAATTTACGTTTAAATGGCAAAGCTGCTCCTCCACCTCGGCGGGTAACTTTAGGAACAGGGCAACCAAAATTTAAGTCAACGTGATCTGCTAAATCTTCACTACCAAGCAGGTCTACTGCTTTTCCTAGTACAACTGGATCAACTGCATACAATTGAATTGATCTAGGTGTTTCGCCAACTCCTGGCTTAATTAATCTAAAGGTTTCTTCCCGCCGTTCAATTAAGGCACGTGCGGTAACCATCTCAGAAACAAATAAACCAGCCCCTTGCTCCCGACACAATCTTCTAAATGCTGCATTAGTTATTCCTGCCATTGGGGCAAGCACAACCGGGGTGGCTAGTACTACCTCATTATTTTCAAATCGGCCGTTAGAAATTGGCAGATGAAGTGGTTTAACTTTGGTAAGCAATTAGCAACCTAATAATTTTGTGGCAAGATAATTTTGAACTTGATCAAGTGCAATTCGAGATTGTGCCATGCTGTCACGCTCTCGAATTGTGACTGCTTGATCTTCTAAACTTTCAAAATCAATGGTGATACAAAATGGTGTACCAATCTCATCTTGGCGGCGGTAGCGTCTGCCAATCGCACCAGCATCATCAAAATCCACATTCCAATGCTTGCGCAGAGAATCAGCTAAATCCTTTGCTTTTGGCGATAGATCTGCATTTCTAGATAGCGGCAGCACGCCAATCTTTACTGGTGCTAATCGATAATCTAATTTCATCAACGCTCGCTTTTCCATCTCACCCTTTGAGTTTGGCGCTTCATCTTCGGTATAGGCATCTAACATAAATGTCAGCGCGCAGCGATCAACTCCAGCTGCTGGTTCAATTACATAAGGAGTCCATCTTTCATTTTTCTCTTGATCAAACCAGGTTAGATTTTCACCAGATGCTCTCGAGTGTGATTTCAAATCAAAATCAGTTCGGTTTGCAATTCCCTCNAACTCACCCCATTCAGTTCCAGTGAACTCAAACTTATACTCAATATCAGCGGTCCGCTTTGAGTAATGGGAGAGCTTCTCTTTTGGATGTTCAAAGATTCGAAGCCGGTCTGGATTAATTCCTAAATCTTTATACCAAGCAAGTCTGGTATCAATCCAGTATTGATGCCATTGCTCATCAGTGCCAGGAACAACAAAGAATTCCATCTCCATCTGCTCAAATTCACGGGTTCTAAAGATAAAGTTTCCAGGAGTAATTTCATTTCTAAATGATTTACCTATTTGGCCAATACCAAATGGTGGCTTTTTGCGTGAGGTTGAAGCTACGTTATCAAAGTTAATAAATATTCCTTGCGCAGTCTCTGGCCTTAAATACGCCAAGCCTGATTCATCCTCAACCGGTCCTAAATAAGTTTTAAGGAGTCCAGAAAATTGTTTAGGGGCGGTGAACTTGCCCTTGGTGCCACAGTTTGGGCAATTTATTTCAGTAAGTGCGGCAGCTTTTTTCTTATGCTTATTTTCATAAGCCTCTTCTAAATGATCAGCACGGTAGCGTTT
>JGI25928J51866_1000413_pt1 | contig 10926 bp, 11 predicted proteins | sample LauGreFBDMM110DN_2_FD_51866 | JGI IMG/M metagenome (IMG submission 51866)
CGGCCTCTTTGGCGGCGAGTTTGTCGGCGTCACCCTTGTCCTCGCGGAAGATGATCTCCACCGCGCCCTTGGCACCCATCACCGCGATTTCAGCCTTGGGCCAGGCAAAGTTGACATCGCCGCGCAAGTGTTTGGACGCCATCACGTCATAAGCGCCACCATAGGCCTTGCGGGTGATGACGGTGATCTTGGGCACGGTGCACTCGGCGTAGGCATAGAGCAGCTTGGCGCCGTGCTTGATGATGCCGCCGTACTCCTGGCTGGTGCCAGGCATGAAGCCGGGCACATCAACAAAGGTCACTACCGGAATATTGAATGCATCACAAAAACGCACAAAGCGCGCGGCCTTGATGCTGCTCTTGATGTCCAGGCAGCCGGCCAGCACCAGCGGCTGGTTGGCCACGATGCCGATGGTCTGGCCTTCCATGCGGGCAAAGCCGATCAGGATGTTCTTGGCGTATTCGGGCTGCAACTCGAAGAAGTCGCCGTCGTCCACGGTCTTGACGATCAGCTCCTTCATGTCGTAGGGCTGGTTCGGGTTGTCTGGCACCAAGGTGTCAAGGCTCAGGTCCAGGCGGTCAGCCGGGTCGCCGCTGCGCCGCACCGGCGCTTTTTCGCGGTTGGACAGGGGCAGGTAGTTGTAGAGGCGGCGCAGCATCAGCAGCGCTTCAACGTCGTTCTCAAAGGCCAAATCTGCCACGCCGCTCTTGGTGGTGTGGGTGATGGCGCCGCCCAACTCCTCAGCGCTTACCTCCTCATGGGTCACGGTTTTCACCACTTCAGGCCCGGTCACAAACATGTAGGAACTGTCCTTGACCATGAAGATGAAGTCGGTCATGGCCGGCGAATACACCGCACCACCAGCGCAGGGGCCCATGATCAGGCTGATTTGCGGCACCACGCCGCTGGCCATCACATTGCGCTGGAACACATCGGCGTAACCGCCCAGGCTCGCCACGCCCTCCTGGATGCGGGCGCCACCTGAATCATTGAGGCCAATCACCGGGGCACCCACCTTCATCGCCTGGTCCATCACCTTGCAGATCTTCTCGGCATGGGCCTCGCTCAGNGCGCCNCCGAACACGGTGAAGTCCTGGCTGAAAACAAACACCAACCGGCCGTTGATCATGCCGTAGCCGGTGACCACGCCATCGCCGGGGATCTTGTTGTCCTGCATGCCGAAATCAACACAGCGGTGCTCGACAAACATGTCCCACTCTTCAAAGGTGCCTGNGTCGAGCANCAGTTCGAGCCGCTCGCGCGCGGTCAGCTTGCCCTTTTTGTGCTGGGCATCAATACGTTTCTGGCCGCCACCCAGGCGNGCCANCTCGCGCTTGGCTTCNAGNTGNTCAAGNATGTCGTGCATGGTGTGTTTCTTTGCTTTAACAAATATTCAGCGCTTAGCTTCTTGCTCTAGCGCAGCGTAAACGGTAGAAAAATCGACCCCTGAGGCAAGTTAGCTCGCATCATGTGGCTTCCCTAAAAGCAGCCAACAAATGTCGGGCAGCCGTCGACGCAGGCAACAGACCCGCTGCGACTTGTTGGCTTATTTGAGGCAGGAGCTTCTGCACAATCGACTGCGCCCGAAACGTTTGATTGAGGCCCGCCTCTATGCGCTCCCACATCCAGGCCAAGGCCTGCTGTTGGCGGCGTGCGGCGAGTTGCCCATTGGCAGTTTGCAAGGTTTTGAATTGGGTCACCAAGGCCCAGAACTGATCCAGCCCAGTTCCCAAGAGCGCACTGAGTTGCATTGCCTGCGGGTGCCACACAGCCGCGTCATGGTGCATGTGCTCGGGGTTGCCATGCATACCCAAAAGGCGCAGGGACGAAGTGATAAGCGCTTGCGCGCGGGTGGCGGCAGCGGCGTCAATGTCGGCTTTGTTGATGACCACCAAATCTGCCAGCTCCATCACGCCTTTTTTTATGGCCTGTAAATCGTCACCCGCGTTGGGCAACTGCATGAGCACAAACATATCGGTCATGCGGGCCACTGCTGTCTCGCTCTGGCCCACGCCTACGGTTTCCACAATCACCACGTCGTAGCCCGCCGCCTCGCACACGGCGATGGACTCGCGCGTTTTCTCCGCCACACCGCCCAGCGTGCCGCTGCTGGGGCTGGGGCGGATAAAGGCTTTTTCGTGCACCGAGAGCTTTTCCATGCGCGTCTTGTCGCCAAGAATAGAACCGCCCGACACACTGCTACTCGGGTCTACCGCCAGCACTGCCACGCGGTGGCCTTGGTCAATCAAATACAAACCCAGCGCTTCAATAAAAGTGCTCTTGCCCACCCCTGGCACACCGCTGATGCCAAGCCGAAACGCATGGCCCGCATGGGGCAGCAGCGCGGTGAGCAGTTCATCAGCCTGCGCGCGGTGGTCTGGGCGGGTGGACTCCAGTAGCGTGATGGCTTTGGCTATTGACCTGCGCTGCTGGGCTGCATCCCCATGCAGCAGGGCGTCTAACATGGCGGAATCAGGCAACCCAGTTCTCCAGCCTTAGCCCCTCAATGCGCTCGAACTCGCGGGTGTTGTTGGTGACAAGAACTGCACCCAAGGCCAGGGCATGACAANCAATCAGCAAATCCAGCTCACCAATTTTTGNGCCTGCTTTTTTTAGTTTTGCCTTATGAGAACCAAAATGCCANANGGCCGACTCATCGTAAGGAAGGACTCTGAGCTTGGACAAAAACAATCCCAAGCTTTTCCGATTGGACTCAATCCGCGTGCTGTTCTCCACGCCATACGCCAATTCACCTGCAACGATGGATGAAATCACCAAATCGCCCGGCTCGTGCTCACGAAACTTGGCGGTAACAGGTGGGTATTTGCGCGACATGAAATAGGCGCAAATATTGGTGTCTAGCAAATACAGCATGGGCGGGCTCAGTCAAAACTCACGGGATCACTTAGACCCGAGCGATCACGCTCAATTTNTTCTGGCATGCCTTCANAGCTCGCCAGAATTTTCTCCATGTCATCCCACCACTCTTCTTTGCTCTGCACCTTAGGTCGCAAGATGATGGCGTCGCCCTGCCGCTCTATAGTTACCTCGGGGGTATTAAAACGAAACGCCTTCGGCAGACGCACGGCTTGGCTGCGTCCGGTGGTGAAGATTTTGGCTGTGGGTAAGGCAAGTGTGGCCATGACGGGCTGCTTCCAATGATATGTACTTTTGATATATACCAAAATGTACTTTACACCCCTGGCCTTGTCAAAGCTTTCTTAATTTGCGCCAACACGTCTTTGGCGCTGACCGGTATCGGCGTGCCCGGGCCATAAATTCCTTTGACGCCTGCCGCATACAAAAAGTCGTAGTCTTGGCGGGGTATCACGCCGCCGACAAACACAATAATGCCCTCGCCGCCTTGTTTTTTCAGTTCGGCAATGATGGCTGGCACCAGCGTCTTATGGCCGGCCGCCAGGGTTGACACACCCACTGCGTGTACATCGTTCTCGATCGCCTGGCGGGCGCATTCCTCAGGGGTTTGGAACAGCGGGCCGATGTCCACATCAAAACCCAGGTCGGCAAAGGCGGTAGCCACCACCTTGGCGCCGCGGTCGTGCCCGTCTTGTCCGAGCTTGGAGATCATGACCCGTGGCCGGCGGCCCTGCGCTTGGGCGAAGGCGGCGATATCGGCTTTGAGGGCGTTCCAGTATTCCATGGTGTCTGCGTGGCTGTTGTCGGCATCGTAAGCGGCGGCGTAAACGCCCGAGACCTTGTGCGTGTCGGCGCGGTGACGGCCAAAGGCCTGCTCCAGCGCGTCGCTCACTTCACCGACCGTGGCACGCAGGCGCATGGCGGCAATGCTGAGTTCAAGCAAATTGCCCTCATGCCCCGCAGCAAAGCTCAAGCGCATCCAAGGCAGCTTGCACAGCGGCCGTGTCGCGTTGAGCGCGGACCTGCTGGAGGCGTTGAATCTGCCCCTCGCGCACTGCCACGTTGTCAATGTCGCGGGCCTCGATGGCGTCTTGGGTCTTGAGCTTGTATTTGTTGACGCCGACGATCACATCGCGCCCAGAATCAATGCGCGCCTGCTTCTCGGCCGCTGCCGCCTCAATTTTCAGTTTGGCCCAGCCGCTGTCCACGGCGCGGGTCATGCCGCCCAAGGCATCCACTTCCTCGATGATCTTCCAGGCAGCTTCCGCCATGTCGTGGGTCAGCTTTTCCATCATGTAACTACCCGCCCAGGGGTCGATCACGCTGGTGATATGGGTCTCTTCCTGAATAATGAGTTGCGTGTTGAGGGCAATCCGGGCCGAGAACTCAGTGGGCAGCGCAATGGCCTCGTCAAAGCTGTTGGTGTGCAGGCTTTGCGTGCCGCCAAACACCGCTGCCATGGCCTCGATGGTGGTGCGCACCACATTGTTGTGGGGGTCCTGCTCGGTCAGGCTCCAGCCGCTGGTTTGGCAATGGGTGCGCAGCATCAGGCTCTTGGGCGACTTGGCGTCAAAACCTTTCATGATGCGGCACCACAGCAGACGCGCGGCCCGCATCTTGGCAACTTCGAGGTAAAAGTTCATGCCGATTGCCCAGAAAAAGGACAGCCGTCCGGCAAACTCATCCACATCCAGACCGGTGGCTATGGCCGTCTTCACATATTCCTTGCCGTCGGCCAGGGTGAAGGCCAACTCCAGCGCCTGGTTGGCGCCGGCCTCCTGCATGTGGTAGCCCGAGATCGAAATCGAGTTGAACCGTGGCATGTTGCGCGCGGTGTAGGCAATGATGTCGCCAACAATGCGCATTGAGGCTGCTGGCGGATAAATATAGGTGTTGCGCACCATGAACTCTTTGAGGATGTCGTTCTGGATCGTGCCCGAGAGTTGCGTCTGGCTCACGCCCTGCTCTTCGGCCGCCACCACATAGCCAGCCAGCACCGGCAGCACGGCGCCGTTCATGGTCATTGACACACTCACCCGCTCGAGCGGGATCTGCTCGAACAGGATCTTCATGTCCTCCACAGAGTCGATCGCCACGCCGGCCTTGCCCACATCGCCGGTCACGCGCGGGTGGTCGCTGTCGTAACCACGGTGGGTGGCCAGATCAAAGGCCACGCTGACCCCTTGAGCGCCGCCGGCCAGCGCCTTGCGGTAAAACGCATTCGACTCCTCGGCCGTAGAAAACCCGGCGTATTGCCGAATCGTCCAGGGCCGCACCGCGTACATGCTGGCCTGCGGCCCACGCAAGTAGGGCTCAAAACCCGGCAGTGTGTCGGTGTACGGCAAGTCAGCCGTATCGGCCGCGGTGTACAAAGGCTTGACGGTGATGCCATCCGGAGTGAGCCAGTGCAGGGCCTCGATCTGCCCGCCCGGCGCTGACTTGGACGCGGCCTGGGCCCATTGCGCAAGGCTGGGAATCTGAAATTCATCTGGCTTGGACGGCATCATGCACCTGAGTTTACTTGATTTTGATTATTTATAATTATTTATTCAATATCTGATCGCCAGCTTACAATCGCCAGCATGTCAGCACTGTCTTTGTCACCCCGCGCACTTTACGAGGAGGTGGCGGAATTATTACGCCAGCGCATCTTCGCGCGCGAGCTCCCGCCCGGCAGCTGGATCGACGAACTGAAAATCGCCGAGGCCTATGGCATCAGCCGCACCCCGCTGCGCGAAGCGCTCAAGGTACTCGCCACCGAGGGCCTCGTCACCATGAAGGTGCGCCGCGGCGCCTACGTCACCGAGGTCTCTGAGCGTGACCTCGCAGACGTCTACCACCTGCTGGGCCTGCTTGANTCAGACGCNGCCGCCGCCGTGGCAGAGCGGGCCACGCCCGCCCAANTGCTCGAGCTCCAGGCCCTGCACGCAGAGCTCGAGGCCTGCGGCCTGCCCNAGCAAGCCGACAGAGATCGCTTTTTCGATGTCAATGAACGCTTTCACATGTGCCTGCTCGACCTCGCCGACAACCGCTGGCGCCGGCAAATGGTGCTTGACCTGCGCAAGGTCATGAAGCTCAACCGCCACAACTCCCTGCTCAAAGCCGGCCGGATTCAGGAGTCACTGGCAGAGCACCGCGCCCTGATGGCCGCCCTCGCCGCCCAAGACCCCGAAACCACCCGCCAGCGCATGCAGCAGCATTTCAAAAACGGGCTCGAAGCTACTGGCTGAGGGGTCTGCTTGGGTGGGCCAGTCAACGTTGCATCGCCGCCAACAGCAGATCGTGTGGCAGCGCGTACACGGTACGGCCGTCGCGGCCCGTCATGGTTTGGGCGGCGCACAGCGCGTTCAAAATAGCCTCCTCGGTGGCCTCGGCAGCAGCCAAAAAAAGTGAGGACATGGCGCTTGGCGCAAGCATCTGCACCGCGCTGACCGGGTCAGCTTGTCGAATCCGGTTGGCCGTGGAGAAGGCAATAAACAAATCACCGCTGCCATTGGCGCCGTGCCCACCCACCCAGGCCAGGCCAGTGGTGGCGCGGCGGGCCAGGCGCTGGCATTGAATCGGCAACAGCGGCGCATCGGTGGCAAGCACCACAATAATTGATCCGGCCTCACGCGGCATGGTGCGGTGGCTGGGCACACGATCTGGCCCAATGGCGCGCCCAACCGGCACACCGTCCACCCGTAAATGGCTGCGCGAGCCGTAATTGGCCTGCACCAGCGCGCCCACCGTGTAGGTGGCGCCAGCTTCCACCACTTGCCGCGAGGCGGTACCNGTTCCGCCCTTGAACTCATGGCAAATCATGCCGGTGCCACCGCCCACATTGCCCTCGGCGATGGGTCCGGAGGTGGCGCTGTCCAGGGCCGCCAGAGCCAGCGCAGTGCTGACCGGAAAACGCTCGCTCTCAGACAACCAGCCGTCATAGGTTTCTGCGGCCACTGGCAGATGAAAGGGCTGGGTCGCTCCCTCGCGAACTGCCAAGGCGCAAATCGCATCNCGAACCAGACCCGTCGAATAGGTGTTGGTGATACAAATCGGCGCACCCAACAGCCCCTGTTCGGCAAGCCAGGCCATACCCGTCATCTCGCCGCAGCCATTGAAGCTGTGCACGCCTGCAAAACAATACTCACCCCAAAGCTCGGGGCCCCGCGGCCACACCGCGGTCACACCGGTGCGCACCACGTATGGGGTGTTTTGCACCAGGCTGGCATAGCCCACCCGTACGCCCGGCACGTCGGTGATGGCGTTCCAGAGACCGGTGGGCAGCGTGCCGGTGGTAATACCCAAATCACGCAGGCGTTTGGCGGGCAGCGGCTTATTCATGGACCGATATTAGTCGCCGGCCAAGCGCCAAGTTGCCAGGCCAGGTTTGGCCCAGACTCCCCGCGTCGTGCAAAATGCACCCGTGCGATCGTGCACCCAAGCTGGAGATAAATTCCACAGACCAGCGAAACAGGCAGACCCAAGCCAATGACACTCAGCAAAGGCCGACTTTCAAACCTAGTGCAGATAGCCTGTGCCGCCAGCTTCTTGACCACCCCAGCATGGGCCTGGAATCCGTTTGCCAGAACAAAGATTTTCCAAGAGGTAGAACTGTCGCCCGCCGAGTGGCAGAAGGTTGAATTGAGGGCCGGCTGGGCTGCTGACTCCGACAACAACCTGCTCATTGAGATCGGCAACCGGCTGCCCGGCCCGCTGGCCTGCCATGGTGCGCTGGTTACCATGCAAAGCGGCGACATCATTCGTCGGGCCTTCAACCCCTACCTCTACATTCCCCCTGCCGCGACCAAGCAAGCCGGCGTCAATGGCGTCAAAAAAAACCTCATGAAAGCCTACGCCTTGACCTGCAGCTGCTGGAAAAAAGAAGGCGAGACGGCTTGCGTTGACCCTGGAAAAAAATGAAATACGGGCAGGCAAGTCAGCGGCATCAGACCTGGCGGCCCACGGCAACTGACGCAGCGCTTGGCGGTAGCCGGGCATGAGTACCGCGGTGCTTTCCAGCCCAGACCTCAGGCGCCTGCTCGTGGTGGGTTTTGTCGCCTCCACTGTGCGTTGGCTGGAGATGCTGGCGGCCGCCCTGTTTGCCTACCAGGTGACGGAGTCGGCCTTTGTGGTGGCCATGCTGGGCATGTTGCGCCTGCTGCCCATGGGCCTGTTTGGTGCCTTCATCGGCGGCGCGGCTGACCGCTTTGCGCTGCGCAGCGTGTTGGTGCTGATGGTCGCCTGCTCCACGGCCGGCACTCTGCTGCTTGCGGTTTTGGCAAGCCTTGATGCGCTGGCGGTTTGGCATTTGGGGGTGGCAGCCTTTGTCAACGGCGTCTGCTGGGCCGCCGATAACCCGGTGCGCCGCATGATGATAGGTATCGCGGTGGGTGCCGAGCGCATGCGCTCGGCAATTTCTTATGACGTGGCCTCCAACAATGTCAGCCGTATCCTGGGGCCAACGCTGGCCGGCCTGCTGCTGTCCCACTACGGGGTTGCGAGTGTGTTTTGGCTCAGTACAGTGCTGTTTGGCCTTGGCCTGGTAGCGGCCCTGCAGACCTCGCAGGGCAAGGTCAGCACACTGCCCAACAACACCAACTTGGTGACCAGCATTACCGAGGTGTTGGTTTGGCTGCGCGGTGACCCGCGCCTGCTTGGTGTGCTGGTGATCACCGTGATCTTCAATGTCTTTGGCTGGCCCTGCACCAGCATGGTTCCGGTGATCGGCACTGATTTTTTCCGCCTCAGCCCACGCGATGTCGGCCTGCTGGCGTCTTGCGAGGGTGTCGGTGGTCTGGTCGGCGCCCTGCTGCTGGCGCGCTCGGCCGGCACAGCACACGGGCCTATCTATGTGGGCGCAGTCGCCACTTATTTTGTAACCATGGCTGCTTTTGCCTGTGCGCCGCTGGCGCAGTTGGCGGCGGTCGCATTGCTGCTCAATGGCGCCGGAGCGGTTGGTTTTTCGGTCTTGCAGGCCACACTGATCTACCGCTACTCGCCGGTCGACATGCGCGCTCGCTTGCTGGGGGTGTTGACGGTCTGCATCGGCACCGGACCCATCGGCTTCACCTACCTGGGCCTGCTGGCTGAAGCACTGACACCACGCCTGGCCACCGCCGCGCTGGCGGCGCAGGGCGCATTGGCGCTGCTATTGACCTGGCGCTACTGGGCACCGGTGGTGAGACCTGCTCCGGGGCGCTCGGCTTGAACAAGCCAAGCGTGGTCTGGGTCCCCGGGCTGATGTGCGACCGCACGGTGTGGGCGCCGATTTGGCCCGCTTTAGAGCCGTTTTTTGTCAACTCTGTAGCAGACCATCGGCAGGCGGGGCAAGCCGAGGTCGACAAACGCATGGGTCTGGTCGCACTTGCGCGCAGCCAGGGCGTTCGGGCGATGGCGCTGGAATGGGTCAAGGGCATGGTCAAGTCAGACCGCCTGGATGACCAAGCTTTGATAGAGACCATTGTGGCCATGATGGCGCGACCACCGACGCTGAAAGTCCGAAAAATGCGAAACCAAGCTGCCAATAAAATATCCCTCCCAGCAATATCCAAGGCGGCGCTGGGCGCATCGGGACTTCGCAAGCCTGAACAGGCCGCCTTGCACAGAAAAAANTTTTGGAGCCTGATTTGAAACACATGGATGCATCGGCCACCGGGGTTTACCTGATTACCGTCACCCCCTTCACAGANAGCGGTGAACTCGACCTGGTGAGCACCGACCGCATGGTGGATTTTTCTTTGAACTGCGGCGTCACCGGCCTGACTGTGTTGGGCATCATGGGCGAGGCCACCAAGCTCAGCGCCGAAGAATCCCGCGTCTTTGTGCAGCAGGTTCTCAAGCGAGTGAGCGGTCGCGTGCCGGTGGTGGTGGGCGCATCGGCGCCTGGCTTTGCGCCGATGCGCGAGCTCACCAACAGCGTGATGGCGATGGGCGCTGCCGGCGTCATGGTGGCACCNCCNGCTANCCTGCGCACCGACGATCAGATCGTCGCCTACTTTGACATGGTGAGCGAAACCCTGGGTCCTGATGTGCCCTGGGTTTTACAAGACCATCCGGTGGCCACGGGCGTGCAAATGTCGACCTCAGTCATCCTGCGCATTCTTAAAAACGCGGCCAACTGCATGATGCTCAAAGCTGAAGATTGCCCGGGCCTGGCCAAGTTGAGCGCAATTCGCGCTGCCAGCGAACGTGGCGAGGCCAGGCGCGTCTCGATTTTGACGGGCAACGGTGGCGGCCTGTTTTTGCCTGAAGAGCTCAGCCGCGGCGCCGACGGCGCCATGACCGGTTTTGCNTACCCTGAAATGATGGTTGATGTCTGCCGCGCCCATGCAGCCGGTCACATTGAAAAAGCACACGACATTTTCGATGCCTATTTGCCCTTGGCCCGCTACGAGCAGCAGGCCGGCATTGGCCTGGCCGTACGCAAGCACCTCTTGGCCCAGCGCGGCGTGATAGCCAGCGCCGCCATTCGCAAGCCCGGCCCCAAACTCTCAGCGCCCGACATAGCCGACATTGCGCGCCTGGTCTCCCGCCAAAGCCAACGCCTGGCGCAGTTTTGATGCCAGATACCGGCTTTGGCCAACCCACTCTTCCCACCTTCAACCAGACCCTACAAATGACCCAAACTCCTGAGATGCAACTCGACCCCGGCGTTGTCGAAATATTGTCCCAAGTCACCACCGCAACGCTGACCACCATCTTGCTTAAAAAAGGGCTGCGCAATGTCTGGCTTCGTGGGCCGCGACCCCTGCGCGCCGGGCAAAGCCGGGTGGTAGGCCGGGCCTTCACCGTGCGCTTTGTGCCCGCCCGCGAAGACCTGGCAACGCCAGAATCCTGGTCCTCCCCGATCTCAAGCCGGGCCGCCATTGAGGCTATGCCGGCCGGCTGCGTTGCTGTTGTCGACGCCATGGGGGTCACCGACGCTGGCATTTTTGGCGACATTTTGTGCGCCCGAATGGCCAAACGGGGGGTGGCGGCGCTTGTCACCGATGGGGTGGTGCGCGATGTCTCGGGCGTGCTGGGCACGGGGCTGGCCGTTTGGTGCAGTGGCGCGGCTGCACCCCCGTC
>JGI25928J51866_1000414_pt1 | contig 10917 bp, 9 predicted proteins | sample LauGreFBDMM110DN_2_FD_51866 | JGI IMG/M metagenome (IMG submission 51866)
GAAGTGCCAGGGACTCCACCTGGTGTAATGTCATGGTTGCCTGGGCAAACGCCATAGATGACGCCGATTTCATCGAGCACGNACATCGCGGCTTCAGCGTTCTGCCATTCAAACGGGACGCTTGCATGATTGACGACATCGCCGAAATGCGAGACGAAGCGGATGTTCTTCGGAAGGCGTTGACTTGCCACCCAATTCGTTTGCGCAAGGAATGTACTGGGATAGAACTCGCTGTAGTTCTGCGTATCTGGAAGTCCGATCATCGTGAACGCGGACTCACTCTGCGCGAGGAGTCGTTGAGGATTCTGCTTCGTGCTCCCAGCATCGGGGTAGCTGCCAACAACATGCGCTTGCGCAAACTGCGGAAGCGCGTGTCGATGTGCGTGCGCGTCGATGCCGTCATGCGCAGCGCGCAAGGGCGAGGGCAAGGTCGCGGTCGAGGCGAACGCAATCATCCAACCGATGGTGCCGATCAATCGAATCCATTCCATGCGCACGAGTAGAGCATAGAAAAGTTGGGGTTCCGGAAAACGTTGCCAAAGTTCTGATGCAATTCGGCAAAGATTTTTGCGCGGCTCAACCGAGCGCGCTGTCGATCTGCGGCGCTGCCCACAACGCTTCGGACAACGCAGTCTCCACTGCGGGAAGCAACCAGTTGTCTTGATTCACAAACCAGAGTCGTTCGCCGAGTGGTCGACGAAGTTCGTGGGGTAATCCACTCGAGTATGTGCCCGGTCGCGCGAACGGCATCGCGTGTCCCCATCGCGCGATGCGCACTTGTTGCACCGATGCAGGCGTGATGCCGAGAAGCGCGAGCATCGCGTGAAGTTGTGGCGAAACGCGTGTGGCATACACACGCCAATCTTCGTCCTGCACAATCGTGAATCGCGCGCGCGAATCCAGCGTGCACGAACTGCGGCAGTGCGCCCATCGCAAGAAGTGCACTGAGTCCGCTCTTCAGCCCGCGCCGGCGGGTTGGATCGCAAGCATGCATCGACTACGACACACAGCACGATTAGCGAACCTCAATGCATTCGCGCGAAGTTCTTAACCTCAGTCGCGGAGGACGCGGCGGAGTTCGTTGGCGAGGGTCGGTGCGCACGCGATCGCATCTCCGCCATCGAGGCGGGTGATACCCGACCAATCTGTGAGTACGCCGCCAGCTTCCGGCAGAATGATCGCGTACGGACCGATGTCCCACGGATGCATGATCGGATCGACCACGGCGTCCGCGCGTCCGGTGGCAACAAGAAGAAGTCCGTAGCAATCGCTCCAGCCGCGGATGCGTCGCGTCGCGAGCGCGAGTCGATGGAATGCGTTCACGCGCGCGGACTTGATGTAGTACTCCGAACCACTGGTGCAGACGAGCGCATCGGCAAGGGTTGCGCACGGGCGAACGCGAGCCACACTTGTTGATTGTCCGTCGCGGAACCAGTGCGCGCCTTCGCCGAGAATCGCAGTCACGCGCTCGTGCAGCGCTGGGTAATCCGCGACACCCGCGACGACCGTGCGTGTTCCATCCGGCGCCTTCGCTTCGAGCGCGATCAAGATGCCGAAGAGCGGAACGCCATTAGCGAAACTCACCGTGCCGTCGATCGGATCGATGATCCAGCGATACGCACTACTACCCGCGTGATCGCCGTACTCTTCGCCGAGCAGCGCATCGGTGGGAAACGCAGCAAGAATGGTGTCGCGAAGAAACTGCTCGATCGCGCGATCCGCTTGCGTCACTGGTGATGCGTCTGCTTTGAGTTCAACGCCGAGGTCATCGCATTGGAAAAACTGCAGCGCAATCTTGCGCGCGCCATCGGCGAGTGTTACGAGAAGCGCGGTGCGTTCGGCGAGATCTGCTTGCACCGCAGCACTCTACAACACGAACTCATGCGCGCGCATTCAGTGTCCTTGCCAGACGCCGTTCACAAATCGATAGCGGGGGACGCGCGCAACTTGTCCGGTGAGTTGCGTCGTTGAAACTGTCGCGCCCACGGTATTCACTTCGAACAGCGTGCCCGAGTTTGTAAGCGTCACCAGTGTGTTGCCGTTGCTCTGTCGAAATGCGCCGCATTGCGTGGGTCCACCGTAGAAACCACCGACGCCGCCCACACTCCACAGCGGCGCAGTCGGCCCGAATGCACTTGTCGCAGGCACGATGTAGCCGCCACTCTTATCCCGCGGCGGAGCGATCTCGACGAGTTGCGACCAATCATTTGTCGTGCCGGTTCGATCGCCGTTGTTGAACGAAAGAATATTGCCGGCGCCAGGCATTCCTTCGTCAATCCATGTCACGCCATGCACGACGCGGAAGAATTGATCGGTCGTCGTCCCCCGACGCGAGACGAGCGGATTTCCCCATCGATACAGCAGATCGCCGCCCTTGCCGCGCGCGCCGCCGCTGTGTGTTGCTGCTTGCGCGGTGGTGGTGGAGTGATCGATGACCCACAGTTCGTTAAAGGATCGCGAACTCACCACGATCTCATTGCGCGTTGCGTTGTAATCAATCGCGTTCATGTGAATCCAGTCACTGCTCATGACTGCGCCGAAGTTGATGTCGACGAGTTCAGGGTGCGTTGCGACAACGCCGAAGTTTGCGGCCGCTGCATTCGCGTCTTGAATGAGGTGATCCCACACACTCCAACTCCACGCGATGTCGTAGGTGTTCATCCCAGTTGGATGCACTTCGATGATGCGCTCGGAGTAAATGTTGCCTGTAATCGTGGTGCGGCCGGCGGCGATGGCTTCAGCTTGCGTGTGCAAATCCCACACGATGCAGAGGATATTGCCGTTGGGCAGCGGACACACATCGTGATGCTGTTGAAACAGCGCGGATGCGATGATGAGATCGTTCGTAAGGACGCCTGCTGGTGAAAAAATTTGGAGCCGCCCACCACGACCCGCGCCCGTGAAACTCCCATTTGCGAAGACTCCAGGTCGAATGAGCGATCCATCCGCTCGAAGATAAGCAACGCTCGCGCCATTGGACGTACCGGTCCATGTGCGTACAACCGCGCCGCTCGCATCCACTGCAGTCGTGGTCGCGGAATCAAGTCGCGTAAGAAGCGACCACTGCACATCGGGCGGACACGCGCCCCAGTTGCTCAAGAGTGTCGCGAGGTCCGCAGCATCAGTGGTGCCGTTGCCATCGATGTCTCCACTCGCACTGCCCCACGAAGAAAGCAACTGTGCGAGGTCTTCCGCATCGACAGTTTGATTCGCATTGAGATCGCCATCGCACGCAAACGCGCTGCTCGCGAAGATCGCGACAACGCACGAGAGTGCGATGTTGAAGTTGCGACGTGCATGTGTGGGCGGCATCGGTGCAGTGGAGGTCACGTGGAGATTCCACAGTCTGCGCCAATGGGGGACATACGCAACGCAAACTCGCAATTTTCGCTGTCGCGGTGAAGTTCTCCGCACAACACAGGCGTGACAAATAAACGCGGAGGCCGCATTGCGACCTCCGCGTTCATTAAAGAATGACGTTCGATCCTTTTCTCGCCGCGCTTACCGAGCGGTCAACAGCGCTTGGATAAAAATCTTCGCTGCATCTGAGAGTGCGCTGGTCTCTGGTTCAACGTTTGCCATGTGGAATCCCTCTACAACCTCGTGACCGCAGGCCGTCTTGCGACGGATATCCACATTGCGTACGCCCTTTCCTAGCATGAACTAGGTGTTGCCTGCTGCGGCAACCGCACGCAATGTCGGACCCTTTGGTCAACCTTCAACTGAATGATGCCACGGTATCAAATCTGAAGCAAGCGATCTCTCCGATATGTCGGGAAATTGTTATGCACCCCGCGTGCACGGTTCAGGCTGTCATCGTGAACGCTGCGGAAAACGATGCTCCCACAGTCACCAGGGGAGTTGCGCCATCGGTGAGCGCGGAAGTTGCAGCTGTCATGGGTTCGAGCGCAATGAAGTTCGCGCCCGTCGGTGAGAACGCTTGCATCCATTGGTAGCCATCGCCAAACTCAATCGCGAAGGAGCGATGAGCATGATGCATCGTCGCTGTTGAGCGTGTTGTTCCTAGTCGGAAGAGCGCGTCGACATTTCCACCCACAGCAACATCCGAGTGCTGTTGACACGCACCTAGTTCAAGCGGCAGCAGTGGAAGTCCTGCGCTATCAAGGCTCGCACGTTGCGTCACTGGAAACTCCACGCGTGCATTGCTTGGATCGGTTGCGACGAAGTACGGATGCCAACCGAATGCGATTGGCACGGATTGATCAAAGCACGCACGAATCGTCGTCGTGATCGTGAGGGTGGTGCTTGATTCCACTGCACGCAACTCCCATCGCACTTCAAGGATGTGAGCGAATGGATAGGCGTGCATGAGCCAAGGATGCGCGCTCCAATCGAGCGTTGCGGTGAGCGCGTGCTCGCCTTCGCGAGTGAGGTTCCAGTGTGGCCAACGAAGAAGAAGTCCGTGGATGGGAAGCCCGTTGCTGTCGCGCTTGAGCGAGAGTTCGCGCGAAAGATCGACGTCAACATCCGCAGCGCGAAAGCGATCGCTGCGAAGTCGGTTTGCGTAGGGGTACAGCAGCGGAATTCCGCCAGTTCGCACGGAAGCGAGGAACGCATCTCGCGCGCATGGAAGCGCGAGGAGTTCCTGTTCATTGACGATCCAACTCGTAGCAACGCAGCCGTACTTCGGCTCGATTGTGAGTGCTGCGCCGTGGACACGAAGAATGATCGATTCGGATTCGCTCACGGTGTCGCTGGTTTCACGGGACTTGCAACCGGTGCAGTCGCGAGAGGTTTTTTCGCGCCATCCACGCTGAGGCTATCGACGCATGTCTTCAACGCGAGTGCGTGCGTCTTCCATGATGCTGCTGACGCTGTTGCTGTCGCGAGCACGATGTTGCCGCGTCGTTGGCGAGCCTTCGCGTAGTAATGAAACGTGTACTCGCCGACCTCACCTTCGTATTCCATCACGAGTGCCTTCGCGTCATCGGTGCCACCCACGGTGTTGGCAGTGAATCCCTCTGCAATCACAGTGAATCCCGAGTCTTTCAACAAGCGAATCGAAAGCTCTTTGTACTGCTCGATCGTTCCCTCAAGTGGCTGAACGAGTACGTTGACCGTGGGCGCGAAGCCGTCTTCATCCGCGGGAAGCGTCATCTGCAGCGGGATGTACTCCGTCGCGTCAGGATCCGCAGCAAGCGGTGCAATCGAAAATCCCATCGTCGGAAACTTCAACGACGGCGGAGCGGAAACAACCGACGCGCCAAGGCCAACAAGCGCAACAAGAGAGAGCGACAGAATGAGCAAGCGCATACAACGAGTTTACGAGACTTCAACGCAGGGAGCTGCTTCCACGAATCTTCGGTGTGCGCGCNAGAAAAAAAGCCCCCGGCGTCTTGCGACGACCGAGGGCTTTGAAGCGGGCGAAGGGATTCGAACCCTCGACATTCACCTTGGCAAGGTGACACTCTACCACTGAGCTACGCCCGCAACTCACGCAGTGCGCTAGCACTGCGGGTTGGGAAGAATAGCAGGTTCGACCGATTCGGCAAGCGGCTTGAGCACAGGTCAAAAAGACCCGCGACTTCGCGTCATGGAAGGGGGTCAGTCCTGCTTACGCAAAGATATCCGTGATGACTTTTCCACTGACATCCGTGAGACGATGATCTCGACCACCGTGGCGGAAGGTCAGTCGTTCGTGGTCGATCCCGAGCAGCGCAAGAATCGTTGCATGCAAGTCGTGCACATGGCATTTGTCCGTTTGCGCGTAGTAACCGTAGTCGTCCGTCGCGCCGTAGGAGAATCCACTCTTCACGCCGCCGCCAGCCATGAACATCGTGAAGCCATGCGGATTGTGATCGCGTCCATCTCCGCCTTGCGCGGTCGGCGTTCGACCGAACTCGCCGCCCCACAACACGAGCGTGTCTTCAAGCATGCCGTGACTTTTCAAATCTTGAATCAGTCCCGCGATGGGTTTGTCGACCTCTGCTGCGTTGGTGGTGTGGCCATTGCGAAGATCGCCGTGCTGATCCCACTTGTAACTGTGCGTGCATTGAATGAAGCGCACGCCGGCTTGCGCGAAGCGACGCGCGAGCAAGCACTGTCGCCCGAAGTTTTCCGTCTTCGCTTCATCGATGCCGTAGAGTTTTTTCGTCGCGTCACTCTCGAGCGCGAGATCCATCACCGCGGGCGCAGTCGACTGCATGCGGTAGGCGAGTTCGAAACTTTCGATGCGACCTTCGAGCGCGCCGTCGCGTCCTTCGCGAAGCATGTGTTGCGCATTGAGTTCTTGGAGGAAGTCGAGTTCCTTGCGCTGCAGCTCTTCAGGCAATCCCGCCAGCATGTGCTCGAATTGCGCTTTGGATGCGGGAATTCCAGCATGACCAATGGGAGTGCCGTGCGTTCGTGCGGGCAGAAACGAACTAGAAAAGTTGTTCACGCCGCCGTGACCGAGCGTCGGGCAAATCGTGATGAAGGCGGGGAGATTCTCGTTCTCCGTGCCGAGTCCGTAGGAGACCCACGCGCCCATCGATGGTCGGATGAAGGTGTCGCTTCCGGTGTGAATCTTGAGGAGCGCGCCGCCGTGTGCGGGATTCGAACCGTGCAGGCTCTTGATGAAGCACAAGTCATCCACAGTCTTCGCGACATGCGGGAAGAGATCGCTCACCCATGCGCCGGATTCGCCGTACTGCTGAAACTTCCACGGACTCGCGAGAAGATTCTCTGTCTGCGCAAACTGCACGCGCGGTTTCGCGAATGGAAGCGGCTTGCCGTGATCGCGCTGAAGCAGCGGTTTGTAGTCGAAGGTGTCGACTTGCGACGGTCCGCCATGCATGAACAGGAAGATGACGCGCTTCGCACGCGGAACGAAGTGCGGGGATGCGAGCACCGCGTCATCCGCAAATGCTTCGCGCGCGAACATTCCCGCAAGCGCGAGTGAACCAAATCCTGCGCAGAGGCCAGTGAGAGCATCGCGGCGAGAGATTGGATTGTGTCGGTGATTGCAGAACATTTGGATGCAGGAGAGGCGTTACTCCATCGTGACGAACTCATTCGACGAAAGCAAGGCGTGGCAGAGGCGAGTGAGCGCGGCGTCGGGTTGCAAGCCATCGTGCGCGAGCGCGGCGAGAAAAGATTCTGATGCGGCGCGTTCGTTGGCATGTGGATCACGCGCGAGTGCGATACGGAAAGCGCCGCGCACTTGTTCTTCAGGCGAAGCGTTCGCGGAAGAAACGGCTGCGGCGATGCGTTGAGCGGCGTCTTCCACGAATGGCGCATTCATGAAGAAGAGCGCTTGCGGTGCGACAGTGGTGCGCGAGCGGCAGTCGATCGGCGTGCTCGCGTCTGGGTAGTCGAAGGCGGTGAAGAGACCGAACATCGCGTTGCGAATGACGGGCAGATAGACGGTGCGTCGAGGCGCGTCGTAGTTGGCGGAGTTTCCCGATTGATCATTCGTCACGTAGTCGTGATCCTTCGACGCGAGAAGGGTTCCGCCGAGAGTCTTGTCGAGTGCGCCGGACGTAAAGAGCACGGAGTCGCGAATGGCTTCCGCTTCCACGCGTCGACGCGAGAAGCGCGAAAGCAATCGATTGTCTGGATCGGTGGTGGGGAGCGCGAGGTGCGTTGCGCTTGATTGGCGGTAGGTCGCGCTTGACACGATGAGCCGATGCATCGCTTTCATGCTCCAGCCATCGCGTACGAAACGTCGCGCGAGAAAGTCGAGTAACTCAGGATGCGATGGGGCGCTTCCGATCACGCCGAAATTGCTAGGAGTGTCGACAAGTCCGACGCCGAAGTGCCAGGTCCAAAGGCGATTGACGATGACGCGTGTGGTGAGTGGATTCTCGTCATTCGCGATCCATCGCGCGAGTTCGAGTCGACCGCTCGCTGCGGCAGGGAAGACGGGTGACGCAAGCGTTCGCTCGAGAATCGCGGGGATCGAGCGCGCGACGGGGGCACCCTTCGGTGTCATGTGATCGCCGCGATCATGCAGTGGCGTCTCATCAACCTTTGTTTCTTTCACGACAAGGACGCGCGGCAACTCCGCGGGCTTACGTGTTTCGTGTGCTTGGCGCGTGTCGACTGACGCATTGAATGTGACGCGTTCAGTACTTGCGATGTGCGTGGAGTCCTCGCCTCGCACATACCACGCGCGCGGCTTGCCTTCGCGGATTGCATCGAGGTACCGAGTCGAGTGCGCGGATTGTTCCGCGCGCCACATTGCTCCACGCGCGGCGATTCGTGCGTCATCCAACTGCTTCGCACGCTCACGCCATTTCTCGGTGCGCGCAACTTCAGCCGCCGTTGCGAGTGGTCGGTGTGCAACACGCCCGACGGTCGCGATATCGTCGAAAGTCGTGACGCTGCGGAAGACGCCAGAGAGTGCAAAGTAATCTGACTGTGAGATTGGATCGAACTTGTGATCATGGCAGCGGGCGCACGCAACGGTTTGTGCGAGAAATGCCTTGGAAACAACGTCAATCTGCTCATCCACAACATCCACGCGCTCCTTTTCCTTATCCGGCTCTGCGAGCATCTTGGGACCGAGGGCGAGAAATCCGAGCGCTGCAAGTCGGCCGCGAGTGCGTGCGTCATCCTCTGCTGTTGGGGTTGCATTCTCGGGAATGAGATCGCCTGCGATTTGTTCGGTGAGGAACTCGGAGAAGGGCATATCGCGATTGAACGCATCGATCACGTAGTCGCGATAGTGAAACGCGTTCGCATACGCGACATTTTCATCGACGCCATTGGAGTCCGCGTAGCGCGCGACATCGAGCCAGTGCCGTCCCCAACGCTCGCCGTACATCGGTGACGCGAGCAGTGCATCGATGCGAGTCTCGTATGCATCACTCGCGCGATCCTGTTCAAACGCGAGCACCTCTGCGGCAGTGGGTGGAACGCCGATGAGATCGAGATACGCGCGGCGCAGAAGCGTGCGTCGGTCTGTTTCGGGTGCAGGTGAAAGTCCTTCGCGTTCAAGTCGCGCGAGAATGAAACTGTCGATCTCATTGCGAAGCCAAGCGGAATTCGACACGCGTGGGCGCAACGGATTTTGGATGGGCTGATACGCCCAGTGCGATGCGCCCTTCGCCGTCTTCTCAGGAAGCGGTCGGAAACTCACCGCGCGCGGTTCTTGTGTAGGTTGCAGCGCACTCGGTGTGATCGCAGTGCCGAGTCCGCTGGCTGCAGCGAGCAAGAGCAGAAACGCGAGCATGCGCCAACTTGCGCGGCCTGTCGTGATCCTGTTTTCAGCAGTTTCGTCGGACACCTCATCAGTATCGGGTTGTTTCGCGCCTGCGCAAGGTGCATTTGCTCAAAGAAAGACAGCAGGGAGGATCCGAAGATCTTTCCCTGCTGTTTCCTTTCCCCATCTTTTCCCCGTTGATCTTTCCACCCAATGGGGCTGCAACACCTGAAGTTCTGGCATTAGTTGCGTTGACGAAGCGACTCTGGATCGCTCTTGGTGCCCAAGAGGAGATGCAATGGAGTACCCGCGTCTGAAGTGAGCACGCAGCCTTCAAAGCGCGTGTGCTCAAGCAGATAGGTGTGCCCTTGCGCGATGCTGGCTTGCTGGCGCCACTGTCCCTGCAACGCATCACGCACGATCGATCGCGTCTGCGACTCCGTTGAAGTGTTGCTTGCGGGTTCGACCGGGCGATGCTCATGACCACGGCGACGCGACGACACATCCCAACTCAAGAGCGCGGAATCACGCAAGTCGCGGTACACGTCACCGAACCAAGCGTTCTCTGCGAAAATGTCGCCCGCAAGAAACTCACCGTGGAAGAAAACGAGCATGCCGCGAGCGGTGCGCGCAGAAGCGTCCGCTTGCGCAAGTTTTTCAGAGTTGATGGTATGGCCCGAGTTGTTCTCCGGACCGTGGGGGATTGCGCGTGCTTGCTCCGAACGCAGCGCGTTCAGGCGACGAACTGCGTTGCGAAGCGCCTCATTCACAGGTGCGGAGATCTCAGGTGGAGCGTCTTGCAACACGCGTGCGCGGCCCCGCAAGTCGGCCACGAAGCCGCGCAAGTGCGCCAGCTCCGCGCAGCGTGCCTCGGCCTGCATTGCAACGTTCAAGTCGTGGTTAGAACTCGAGCCAGCGCTCTGTGCACGCGAAGAGTGCGAGAGTGCATCGATGAGATCGCTGCTATCGCTACGAGCGCCGATAGCTTGACTGATGGATGAAATTTCAGCCCAGACGGCATGTTGGTTCGCATCGTGTCCACGATTCGCGCGACGCGAATCCTGCACCTGGCGCATCTTTGCGGCGCGGATGCTCACAGGCTCGAAACCGCTCGAACGGAAGCGATCCGCTGGTGGTCCGCTCCAGCGACCCTGCTGGACGCAAGTCACCGGAATGTCTGTGCTCTTTCCTGCGCCGATCAAGATGTCCGCGTTGATACCGCGATTCTGCTTGCCACCCGCGACGATTTGCCCAGCGATCAAGAGGAAGTCGTGCTCAGAAGTGTTGTGCGCAACGAGGCGGGAAACCGTTCCAGCATTCGACATCTCCGTGATCGTCAGACCTGCGGTTGCCGTACCGCCTTGCGCTTTGAACATCTGCACAGTGCTAACCGAGGCAGCGGCAACTGGATCGGGGTATTGCTCAATGAAGACCATTTCGAAGCCGTCCGCGAGGGAAACGGCATGCACGGAAGCATGATTATGCTCAAGAGAGAGAAAATCTGCATCGAACTTGGCGGTGGTTGTGGACTGGGTTGATTCCATGGAGACATCCTTCCCGGTTTTGACCCGGTGAAGCTGGTGAAATGAAGAAGAGACACGAATAACGAACGTTAGAGTCGAAATCGACTCAACTAGATGACTTTTCTACCGCGGACCAAAGCTGATGGANGTGGAGTCGACGCTGGGCGGCTCCGAATATGCTGAGGACGCATTGTAGCGTTCTTCTCAGAGAAAAACAAGAGGAAAAGTTGATCTTGATAAAAATTATGC
>JGI25928J51866_1000415_pt1 | contig 10916 bp, 10 predicted proteins | sample LauGreFBDMM110DN_2_FD_51866 | JGI IMG/M metagenome (IMG submission 51866)
GGGCCCGCAGGGCACGTGCGTCTGGAGGACACGAGCGCAGCCGCTCAGCCCAGCGCCACCTTGACCGGCGTGAAAATAACGAGCTCGGCCCAGCACCACCTTGACCGGCATGAAAATAACGAGCTCAGCCCGGCGCCAACTCGACCAGCACGGCAACCGCCGACCCCCCAAATAAAGCGGCGATCAAGGAGCAAGGCCTACCAGCCACTCGCGCCGGAACAGCCACTCCTGGGGATACCACACGTTGGTCAGCGTGATCTCGCCTGAGCGGTGTCGGCCTTTGAGCTCCCATCGAGTCCCCAGCAGGGGGCAGCCCGGCGCGCAGGGTGGGGTGGTTTCAGTGGGCGTGCCCTGCAGCCAGACCACGGCGTCATGGCGTGCCAGCAGATTGGCCAGCGTGGCGCCGTCCGGGGTGGTGCCGGCGCGAGCCTCGCTGTCGTAGGGTACAAAACGGTGGCCCGGCAACAAAAACTCAAAGCGCTCGAACTGACCATTGAAGTTGTTGGGTACGGCCACGCTGGCGCCTGTGGGGCTTTGGGCCGCACGGTGGCCCAGGGCGGCCAGAGCTTCAGCCGGGTAGCGGCCGGCCGGGCCCTCGAGTGGCGCGGTGCTCAGACCCAGGCAGGCATACACGGCCAGGCAGGCGGCCAGGCTGCAGGCCCGGCTCCAGTGCGCGCGCCAGGCCCCGGCCAGCACCAGCAGCAGGCCGCTGAGCGCTGCTGCCATGGCGGCCAGCCACTCGCCGCTGCTGGCAATGCCCAGCCCGTGCGCCACCCAGGCGATGCGGCCCAGCAGCAGCAGCAGCAGCGCGCACAGCGGCAGGCAGAGCACAAACCAAATGCGCCCGATCCTGTGCCAGTACAGCGCGATCAGGCAGGCCAGTGCCGGCATGGCCGGAATCACATAGCGCGCCGAGCGCTGGCTGGGCAGCAGAAATACCAGCAGCCATACCCCCAGCCACACCAGCAGGATCATGGTGTGCGCCGGCAAGGCCGGCGGCTTTGGCTGAGCCGCACCGCCAGCCGGATACGACCTGCGCCAGCCTGCCAGCGCGACTGGCAGCAGACCCAGCACCACAAAGGCCAGCAGGCCGGCGTTTTGCACATAGGCCAGCAACTGCGCCAGCATGCTGCCATCGCCACCGCGCAGCGCCACTTGCCAGTAGCCCTCGGTGCTGGCCATTTTGCTGGCGTTCTCGGCCAGCACAAACTCTTGCCAGACCGCGCCCGGGTCGGGATCGAGCACAAACCACAGGCCAAATAGCGCCAGGGCCAGGCCGGCACTGCAGGTCACTTGCAGCGAGGCGCGCCACAGCACCCGGCGGCTCAGCTGGGGCTCGGTGGCGAGCCGGGCGCACCACAGGGCGGCGGCAGCGGGTGCGATCAGGGCAAATGATTTGTAGGCCAGGCCCAGGCCGAAGGCGATGCCAAAGGCTGCATGGGCCCACCAGCCCGGGCCGGCATCAGCGGCGTGTTTGGCACCCGGCGGCTGGCTCAGCCGCTGCCACAGCAGCCAGAACATCGGCAGGCTGAGCCAGAAGGTCTCGGGCGCGCTGGTCAGGAACGGGCGGCCGTAGCGAAAGGTGGAAAAAAACGCCAGGTACACGCAGGCCGCCAGCGCCGCGCGTGCCAGCGAGCGGGTGATGCCGTGCACTGTGGCTGCCACCATGGCCGCCAGCAGCACGGTGTAGACCAGGCTGGGCGTGCGCAGGGCGGCCAGGCTCCAGTGCCGGCCCCAGTCGCTGGCCCATAGTGCCTGCCAGAACAGCAGCGGCGGCTTGGTGTTGCGCATGTTGTCGAGCTCTGAGACCAGCGGCAGCCAGTGGCCCGAGGCGGCGGTCAGGCGGGCAATATGGGCGTACACCATCTCGTCGCCATTGGTCGGGATGTAGGGGTTGCCCAGGCCCAGCGCATAAATTGCCAAGGCCAGCACCAGCAGCATGCCCCAGGCCAGGGCCTGCCCCCGCTCGCTTGGCAGCGCCGCGGCAGTCATGGCTCAGCCCGGCCCCGGTCGCACAAAGGTCCAGCGGTCGTTGGCCAAAAAATTACTCACGCTGGCAACCACGATGGCGATCACATTGGCCAACAGGTAATGCAGGCTGTGGGAGAGCCACAGCGTGAGGCCATATTGCAGTGCGATGCCCAGCCAGGAGGCCAGGGTGTAGCGGCCAAACTGCTGCAGCAAGCGCTGCTTGCCCGCCACACCCGGGGCCGCCGCGCGTACCCGGTCAGCCCAGGTCCAGAGCCGGTTCCAGGTGAAGTTGTTGACAGTGGCCACAGCAATTGCCAGCGCCAGCGAGGCATACAGGCGATCGCGCGGCGGGCCGATCACGGCAAACAAAAATTCTTGCCCCAGGTAGAGCACCAGCATATTGACCAAGGTGCCACTGGCACCCACCAGGCCAAACTTGAGGTAGCGCACGCCCTTGGCCCACAGCAGCAAGGCCAGCAGCACCTGCTGCAGCCGGCCCGTGTCGGCCTTCATGCGGGGGCCGCTGCTGATTCGGCGGGCTCGGCCAGGGCGGCCAAGGCCGTGGCGAGTACCGGGTCTGGGGCAATGCGCTTGAGGCACTGGTTGTCGCCGTCACAAAAGGTCTGGCGGTGGTTGTAGGCGCTCAGGCAGGGCGAGCAGGCAATGCCCGACTCGAGCACCGTGGCGCGTGGCCCCAGCGGGCCGTACAGCCGGGCGGTCTCGGGGCCAAAGAAAATCAGGGTGCGCATCGGCGTCAGGCTGGCAAAGTGGCCGGGGCCGCCGTCGTTGGTGATCAGCAGGTCGGCGTGGTGAAACAGCATCAGCAGTTCGCGGATGCTGCGGGTGTAGCCGGTCAGGTCCAGGCACAGCGGGCTGTCAGCCTGCGCCTGCAACGCGCGCGCCAAAGCGGCGTCTTCGCGCAGCCCGATCAGGCCCACTGCATGGCCGGCCTGGCACAGCCCGCTGGCCACCCGCGCATAGTGGGCGGCCGGCCAGGCGCGCTCGGGCAGCAGCCCGCCACCGGCATACAGCAGCACCAAGCGGCGCTTGCTCAGCATGGCAAAGTCGGCCTGCAACTGGCGCCCGTAGCCGGCCAGCTCGGCCGGGCTGAACACCACACTCAGGGCGGTGTCGGGCGGCGTGTCGCGCAGCGCTGCCGCCTTGTGGCGTGGCGCGCTGTGCGCCTGCAGCGCATCGGCCAGCGACAAAAATTGCTTGCTGATGTGCTGATAGGGGTTATAGGGAATGGCGCGGTTGATGAAGTTGCCGCGGTACAGCCCCTCTTGCGTGTGCGGTGTGAAGCCGGCACGCACCGGCGCGCCGCTGAGGTAAGACAGCAGGCTGCTGATGCGCGAGAACAGCTCGCAATCAATCACCGCGTCGAGCGGCAGCGCGCGCAAGGTCCGGCAGACTCGCCAGATGTCACGCACCAGAGCCAAGCCCGAACTGTCGTCAAGCGCATGCAGGTGCTCAAGCCGCGCCAAGCCCAGCAGCGCGGCGACCTCCTGGTTTTTTTTGAGCTGCAGCACATGCAGGCTGACGCCAGGGTAGCGCTCGCGCAGGGCCGCAAACAGCGGGCCGGCAAGCACCACACTGCCCATTTCCGAGAGCAGTATCACCAGCATGTGACGCGGCGCTGTGGTCAAAACCGGGGTCGCCTTGCCCGCGCCTGCCAGGCGTGCCCACACCGAGAGGCCAGCACACAGCAGTTGCCCCACCCAACGGTCGATCCAGCGCTGGGTTTGGAGTTTCATGCCTGCGCCGTACCCCGGACCAGTCGCTTACAGGCCGGCCGCCGCACGCAGTGTCTGGGCCCGGTCGGTGCGCTCCCAGCTGAACTCGGGCTCTTCGCGGCCAAAGTGACCGTAGGCGGCGGTTTTTTCGTAGATTGGGCGCAGCAGGTCTAGCATCTGGATGATGCCTTTGGGCCGCAGGTCAAAGTGCTGGCTGATGAGTTCGGCGATACGCTCGTCAGGGATCAGGCCGGTGCCTTCGGTGTAAACCGTGACATTCATCGGCCGCGCCACGCCGATGGCGTAAGCCACCTGGATCTGGCACTGCCGGGCGATACCGGCGGCGACGATGTTCTTGGCCACGTAACGCGCGGCATAGGCGGCCGAGCGGTCGACCTTGGTCGGGTCTTTGCCGCTGAAAGCGCCGCCGCCGTGCGGGCAGGCGCCGCCATAGGTGTCGACAATGATCTTGCGCCCGGTCAGGCCGCAGTCCCCCTGCGGGCCGCCAATCACAAAGCGCCCGGTCGGGTTGACCAGGTACTTGGTGTTGAGCAGCCATTCCTTGGGCAGCACTGGCTTGATGATCTGCTCGATCACGGCGTCGATGAACTCTTGCTTCATGCTGGTGCCGTTGCTCATCTCGGGGCTGTGCTGGCTCGACAGCACCACGGTGTCGATGCTGTGCGGCTTGCCGTCTACATAGCGCATGGTGACCTGGCTTTTGGCGTCCGGGCGCAGGTAGGGCATGCGGCCGTCCTTGCGCAGCTGGGCCTGGCGCTCCACCAGGCGGTGGGCGTAATAGATTGGCGCGGGCATCAGCTCGGGGGTTTCGTTGCAGGCGTAGCCAAACATGAGGCCCTGATCACCCGCGCCGGTGTTGAGGTGGTCGTCGGACGCGTGGTCTACGCCCTGGGCGATGTCGTTGCTCTGCTTGTCATAGGCCACCAGCACGGCGCAGCCTTTGTAGTCAATGCCGTACTCGGTGTTGTCGTAGCCAATGCGCTTGATGGTGTCACGCGCCACCTGGATGTAATCGACATGCGCGTTGGTGGTGATCTCTCCGGCCAGCACCACCAGGCCGGTGTTGCACAGGGTCTCGGCCGCCACCCGCGACTTGGGGTCCTGTTTGAAGATTGCGTCCAAAATAGCATCAGACACCTGATCAGCCACCTTGTCGGGGTGGCCCTCAGAGACGGACTCGGAAGTAAAGAGAAAATCATTTGCCATGGTCAAAAGCTCCAGTTTTAAGATTGCAACATCGTCGGTCTGGCGTTGCTTGGGCTGGGGGGCTTTCTGCGAACGCTTTAGCAGATTTGTCAAATGAATGACAAGGCACAATGGCAGCTCTTGGGCGCCGCCCCTGTGCGTGTCGCCCTGCAAGTAGTTCCCTAACTCAGCGACGCTTCTAGTTTATCCGACAGATGCAGCGTTTTTTCAAAATCTTGTCTTACTTGCCCCTGCGCTGGGCCCATGCGCTGGGCTGGCTGTTAGGTTGGCTGGCCTTTGTTTTGGCGGGCGATTACCGCCGACGTTTTTTAGCCCAGGCGCGCCAAGCCGGCATGGTGGCCCGGCAATGGCGTCCGGCAGTGGGGGCGTCCGGCCAATTGCTGGCCGAGTTGCCGCGCCTGTGGCTGGGCGCTGCGGTGACGGTGCATTGGGCCGGAGAGGAGCATGTCGAGCAGGCCCTGGCAGCCAAGCAGGGCGTTTTATTTTTAACCCCGCACCTGGGCTGCTTTGAGATCACGGCGCAAGCCTATGCCCAGCGCTACGGCGCAATCCAACCCATGACGGTGCTGTTTCGCCCGCCGCGGCACGCTGGCCTGCGCGAGCTGGTGACGCGCGTGCGGGCGCGACCTGGCCTGCACACGGCCACCACCAGCCTCTCTGGGGTGCGGCAGTTGCTGCGTGCCTTGCGCCAAGGCCAAAGCGTGGGTCTGCTGCCAGATCAGGTGCCCCCCTCGGGGCAGGGCCTGTGGCTGCCATTTTTTGGTCGCGATGCCTACACCATGACCTTGGCCGTGCGGCTGGCGCAGCAGTCCGGTGCGGTGGTGCTGATGGCCTGGGGCGAGCGACTGGCCGCAGGGCAGGGTTTTCGGGTGCATGTGGAGCCTTTGGCGGCGCTGTCAGCCCAAACACGGCAGGCCGCCAGCCAGATCAACCGGGCTGTTGAAGCGCTGATTTGTAAGGCCCCAGAGCAGTATTTATGGGGCTATGCGCGCTACAAACAGCCCCGCCAGGAGGCCCGCCCATGATCTCGGTGCCGTGCTGAGCCGCCTCGGGCTGGCTCTGGTTGGCCTGTTAGCCGCACTGCCGCTGCGCTGGGTGCGTGGGCTGGGCTGCTTGCTTGGCCTTTTTCTTTATACGTTGGCAGTAACCCGGCGCCGGGTGGCCAGGGTCAACCTGGGCCTGTGTTTTCCGTCCCTGTCGCCGGCTGAGCTGTCTGACCTGAACCGCCGCAGCTTTGTTTGTTTTGCCCAGGCCTGGCTGGACCGCAGCTGGCTTTGGCATGCCGCACCTGAACGGGTGCGCCAGCGACTGCAACTGGTGGGCGCGGTCGAGGCCTTGGCGGGCGATGCCCCGGTGCTGGTTTTTGCGCCGCATTTTGTCGGCCTGGATGCCGGCTGGACTGCGCTCACCCAGCAGCTACCGCGCCGTTTTGCGACCATCTACACCGGCCAGGCCGAGCGATTGCTTGACGGCTGGATACTCGCCGGAAGGGCTCGCTTTGGCCAGCCCAGCTTGTTTGGCCGCATTGACGCTGGCAAACCAGCACTGGCCGCACTGCGCGAAGGCGCGGCCCTTTATTTGTTGCCAGACATGAACTACGAGGTCCACGAGTCGGTTTTTGTGCCTTTTTTTGGTGTCCCGGCGGCCACCCTGCCGGTGCTGTCGCGCTTTGCCAAGCTGAGCCGGGCGCGGGTCGTCCCAGTGCTCACGCGCTTGACCCGCTCGGGCTATGAGGTGCAGGTCTTGCCAGCCTGGGCCGATTTTCCGGGCCCAGACCTGCCGGGCGACGCCGCTTTGATGAACCAGCGGCTAGAGGGCTACATCAACAGCATGCCCGAGCAATATTATTGGGTGCACAAGCGCTTCAAAGACCGCCCGCCCGGCATGCCGCCGGTCTACTGAGCCAGAACCCGCTGCGCCCAACGCCCCGCTAGGCTGTCATTCGCGCTCGGGCTCAGCACCTGGTTCGGGCTTGGGTGGTGTGGCTGGGTGGGCCCATTGCCAAAGCAGGGTGGAGACCTCGTCGATGCCTTGGCGCTTGGTGGCTGAAAACAGCCGGACTTCGCCGCCGCCGGCCTGTAGCTTCATGATTGACAGAGCCCGGTTTTGTTCGGCCCGGGTGAGTTTGTCGGCCTTGGTCAGCAGCACCAGAAATTTCAGGCCCTCGGCTACCCGTGGCCGAACCACATCGAGCAAGATTTCGTCGAGTTCGGTGAGACCGTGGCGGGGGTCGCACATCAGCACAATGGCGCTCAGATTCTCCCGCGTGACCAGGTAGTTGGCCATCACCTGCTGCCAGCGTATCTTGTCCTGCTTGGGCACTGCGGCATAGCCATAGCCGGGCAGGTCGGCCAGCACGGCGTCGGTCAGGCCCTGCTTACCCAGCGAGAACAGGTTGATGTGCTGAGTACGACCGGGTTTTTTGGATGCAAAAGCGAGCTGTTTTTGCTGCGTCAAGGTGTTGATGCAGGTCGATTTCCCGGCGTTGGAGCGGCCGACGAAGGCAAATTCTGGCACGCTGAGGGCGGGCAAGAAGTGCAGCTCTGGGGCGGTAGTGAGGAACCTGGCAGTGTGCAGCCAGCCGCAGGCCACTAGAGAAGCAGCCGCGGCCGGACCCGGTTTGGCGTTGGCGGCGCTGCGCGCTGGGGCTTTGGAGTGGTTAGTCATTCAGTCTAGGGTCGGGCCCAGGGGTGCATTGTAGAATCGCGCCGTTTCGCTCACCTGACCCGACCCGATATTCATCATGAAGCTGTTCGCCCTGTTTCTCGCTGCCGCGTTGACCACTCCCGCCGCCTTTGTTCTGGCCCAAGATGCCGCACCGAAACCAGCCGCGGCCAAGGCGGCCAAGCCCGATTTGGCGAAGGGTGAGGCGAGTTTTGCAGGTGCCTGCGCCGCCTGCCACGGTGCGGACGGCAATTCGGGCACACCGGTTAATCCCATCCTGGCGCAGCAACACCCCCAATACCTGGTCAAGCAGTTGCAGGAATTCAAGAGCGGCAAACGCGCCAATGCAGTGATGTCGGGCATGGCTGCCACGCTCAGCGACGAAGACATGAAAAACGTCGCCTACTGGCTCCACAGCAAGGCAGCCAAACCCGGATTCGCCAAAGACAAAGAGCTGGTTGCCCTNGGTGAGCGTATTTATCGCGGCGGTATTGCCGACCGTCAGGTGGCTGCCTGCGCGGGTTGCCACAGTCCCAACGGTGCTGGTATTCCNGCCCAGTATCCCCGCTTGGGTGGCCAGCACGCCGAGTACCTGAGCGCTCAACTCTCGGGCTTTCGCGATGGTCTGCGCAAGAATAATTTGCAGATGAGCCAGGTGGCGGCCAAACTCAATGACCGCGAAATCAAGGCTGTTTCTGACTACATTGCCGGCCTGCGCTGATAGCGTGCTGCTGGTTTATGGCCGAGGAGGGCCATAGCATGTTGATAAAAACCAAGAGAGACGGCTTTAGCCATCCCCTNTCCAGCGAAATTACTGGCCCNTCGGCTTACAGCGGGCGGCGCGAGTTGATCAAGCTCATGGCCAGCGGGTTAGGCGGGGCGGCCCTGGCCTCCTGGGCCGGACGAGCCGCCTGGGCGCAGGGCGCTGGCACCCAGAGACCGGGCAAGCTGGCGGCGCTGGCCGGCGAGAAGTCTGGCGTGGCCGGCGCCATCACCATGGACAAGCTGACCGACTACAAAGACGCCAGCAGCTACAACAACTTCTACGAGTTCGGCACCGACAAGGCCGAACCCGCAAAAAACGCCCACACATTGCAGACCACGCCGTGGACTGTGGAGGTGGAGGGTTTGGTCAAAAAACCAGCCAAGTACACGCTCGAAGACCTGCTCAAACTCAAAGCCATGGAGGAGCGCATCTACCGCCTGCGCTGCGTTGAGGGCTGGTCCATGGTGATCCCCTGGGTGGGTTATTCCATGAGCGAGTTGATCAAGAAGGTCGAGCCGCTGGGCAGCGCCAAATACATCGAGTTCGTCACCCTGGCNGACCCCAAAACCATGCCGTTTGTTGGTTCTCGGGTNCTTGAGTGGCCCTATGTNGAGGCCNTGCGCCTTGATGAGGCCATGCATCCGCTCACCCTTTTGAGTTTTGGCATGTATGGCGAGGTCTTGCCCAACCAAAANGGCGCGCCGGTGCGCTTGGTGGTGCCCTGGAAGTACGGCTTTAAAAGCGGCAAAAGCCTGGTCAAGATTCGCTTCACCGACAAACAACCCGCCACCGCCTGGAACAAAGCCGCGCCTGGCGAGTACGGGTTTTATTCGAATGTCAATCCGGCAGTCGACCACCCGCGCTGGAGCCAGGGCACCGAGCGCCGTATTGGCGAAGACGGGCTGTTTGCAAAAAAACGCAAGACCCTGATGTTCAACGGCTATGAGGCGCAGGTCGGCCAACTTTATGCCGGCATGGACCTGAAAAAGAACTTCTGATGCGCGGGCTGGGTGACGCCTTGCTGCACCCAGCAGCCAAGCCGCTGCTGTGGCTTTTTTGTATGCTGCCCATGCTGTGGCTGTTTTACGCGGCCGCCACAGACCAACTGGGAGCCAATCCGGCTGAGGCCCTGAGCCGCTCTACCGGCGAATTGACACTTCGGTTTTTGTGCATGGTGCTGGCAATAAGCCCGCTGCGCGTGGTGTTGGGCCTGAGCGCACTGGCCCGCTTCCGGCGTATGTTGGGGCTGTTTGTTTACGCCTATGTGTGCCTGCACCTGCTGAGCTACGCCTGGTTCGACATGGGCTTTGACCCGATGGACATGGCCCGGGACATTGCCAAGCGGCCGTTTATTCTGGTTGGCTTTATCGCATTCCTGCTGCTCACGCCCCTGGCCCTGACCTCCTTCAACCGCGCCATCAAGGCCATGGGCGCACGTCGGTGGCAGCAGTTGCACCGGGCGGTTTACCTGGTGGCCGGTCTGGCGGTCTTGCATTTCTTCTGGATGCGTGCTGGCAAAAATGATTTTGGCGAGGTGCTGCTCTATGCGGTCATTCTTGGTGCGCTGCTGGCCTGGCGGTTGTGGCGGCGTCTGAGCCGCTGAGTGCATTGAAGATGTCGCGCAGCTTCGCCAAACAAGGGCCCTCCTTCGAGGCAGGGGCCCGGGGTCAGCGGGTCCCAGGCCTGCGGCGTTGCTGTTCGGGCTGAGCCATGGGCCAGGCGCTGTTGGTTCGCCCTGCCATCCTGCTGTGCACGCTCAACGCCAAGTACATCCACGCCTCGCTGGCGCTGCGCTACTTGCTGGCCAACATGGGCGAGCTGCGGGCCCAGACCGCTTTGTGCGAGTACACCATCGCTCGGCGCCCGGCCGATTTAGCCGCCGATTTGCTGGCCCTACTGGGGCCGGCAGAGGCAGGCCGGGTGCAGGTGGTCGGCTTTGGCGTCTACATCTGGAATGTGAGCCAGACCTGCGAGCTGGTGCGCCTGCTCAAGGCGGCGCGCCCGGCGCTCAAAGTGGTGCTGGGCGGTCCCGAGGTCAGCCATGAGCAGGACCAGCAGGCCATCGTGGCGCTGGCCGACCATGTGATTACCGGCTGGGGCGATGTGAGCTTTCCCAAGCTGTGCCGCGCGCTGCTGCACGGCCCACTGCCGCTGATGAAGGTGATTGCGGGCGAGCAGCCGCCTCTCGACGAGATTGCCCTGCCCTATGCCGAGTACAGCGACGCCGACCTGGCGCACCGCGTGCTGTATGTCGAAGCCTCACGCGGCTGCCCTTTTAAGTGCGAGTTTTGCCTAAGCTCACTCGACAAGACCGCCTGGGCCTTTGACTTGGACCCGTTTCTGGCCCAGCTGGACCAGCTCTACCAGCGTGGTGCGCGCCAGTTCAAGTTTGTGGACCGCACGTTTAACCTCAAGGCCGAGGCTTCGGCGCGCATCCTGCAGTTTTTTCTGGACCGCTTGCCTGCCGCGCCCCTGGCCTCCGCACCGGCCCCTGACTTATTTGTGCACTTTGAGCTGATTCCGGACCAACTGCCCGAGCGGCTCAAGGCTCTGAT
>JGI25928J51866_1000423_pt1 | contig 10797 bp, 5 predicted proteins | sample LauGreFBDMM110DN_2_FD_51866 | JGI IMG/M metagenome (IMG submission 51866)
AATAGGTTTAGTTGGCATTGGCCGTACTAGTTGTTGAGCAAATTCGGTTGGTTCCCTCATTAATTTAATGGTCTTGGTGACATTAAGTGTGTCAGGAATTGCCACACTTTTCTTGATTAATTTTTCACTTGTTAGTTCCTTGATCAATGACTCAATATCTTTATCCCAATTTTCTAGGGATTGTTTTTGCAATAAAGTAAGTTGGGTTTCATCAACTTCATTTGGATTTTCAACTAAATTAGCAAAGTCTAATCTTAGATTTCTAGCTAATTGATTACTTTGGGGAGGCCAAATTGCTGGAATAATTTCATCCAAAGTGGGATTTTCTTCGTTAGTGTTTTCAACCCATTGGATGACTTTGCCATGTCCTTGTTCTATAACTTCTTTTAATTGCATTAAATATTTTGAGGGCCCTCGTACTTTTTTCTGGGTTGGACCCCACCAATGACCTGAAACATATAGTTCATTTTCAGCCCTGGTTAAAGCCACATACATTAATCTTCTTTCTTCTAATTCAGCATAATCTTTGCAACTCTCAACATAAGATTCATATTCTTTAGTTTCGGTTTTGAATCCTCCAGGCAATGAACTGGCATCAGCTCTTAATTCATAAGGAATTAATTCTGGTTTCTTAAGCCAGATGGAAGACCTATTATGCGGGAATACGTTCTCACACACCGCTGGAATAAACACCACGGGAAATTCCAAACCTTTAGCCCCGTGGATTGTCATTAGCGAGACCGCGTTTTTCATAGCAGTTGGGGCAAATTCGATTGTGCTTTCTAATTCATCTGCTTCGTCCAACCAAGCTAAGAACTCTCTCACCACTCCGTGTGGAGAACCTTGATCAAATGACTCAGCTAAATCTTGCAAGCTCATTAGTGCTTCATACCTACTCTCGGTCATCATCTGATCACTAGCTAAAACTTCGATTAGTAAACCAGTTTGATTAATAATGCGATAAATTATGTCGCTTAAAGGTTCAGTGATGTGTTTTCTTAAATTCTCTAATTCGACTCGTAACTTATTAAATTTTTCTTTGACTCCAACCCCATATTCACTATTTCCGGGGCTATTAAGCGCATCAGCTAAAACTGCCAATTCGGCTACATCAGTGCCATCAACTGATTGCAATAAACTTTGTTCAAAAGATTTATTCTTGTTATCAGATTTATGGTCTTTAACTAGTTCATTTGCTCTTAGAGAAAGTAGTGCTAAATCTTTTGGATCAATCTCAAATCTGGGACCTGCCAATATTCTTACCAATGAAGGATTATGGGTTGGGTCATCCATGAGTCTTAAGTAAGAAATTGCTTCACTTACTTCAGGTATGTCTACTAAATCTCTTTTACCTGCGAAAGTGGCAGGGATTTTTTTCTTGATCAATAAATCGTAAATTGATAAGAGCTCTTTACCATTTCTACTTAGTACTGCAATTTTTTCAGGATTTATTCCCCGATCAGTGACTAATTCTTTTATTTGATTTGTAATACTTTCTATTTCTTCATTCCAAGTTGAATGTAAACTAATATTGACCTCACTATTAGTCGATTTACCTGCCACCAGTGAATCAATTGCTGAATGAATTTCTCTTAAGTCTTGGGACACTTGATTGGCGTGATTTAGTATTTTTTGCCCACTTCGAAAATTAGAAGTCAAGGGATACTTGCGTGCAGGTTGAGCATCTGCTTGTGGGAAATGGTGCACAAAATTGTCAATATTTGAAACTGAAGCTCCCCGCCAACCATAAATTGCCTGCAGTGGATCTCCTACTGCAGTGACTGGATGGCCTTTACTAAAAATTTCAGAAAGAAGAAACCTTTGAATCACTGACGTATCTTGGTATTCATCAAGCAGTACCGCCTTGTATTGAATCCTTAATTGCTCCACAATTTCTGGATGCGTTCTTACTAATTTTAAAGCAAATCGCATTTGGTCTGCAAAATCGACTATGCCTTCATCTCTTTTTAATTCGCGAAATTCAATAACCAATTTTGCTAATTCGATTCTGGCTCGGGTAACTGTTTCTAAATCTCGCATATCTTGTCGAGATCTAGTAGCCAAAATTTTTGCAAGTAATAAATCGGAGTATTTGGCTAATGATTCATTTTCTAAATCATGCTCAGCCATTTGATTATCGAGCAACAATAATTGTTTTGCTATATATCTTGGTGATTTTTCTAAATTCGCCAGACTTGACTTTGTATTTAGCACTGTTTTAAAAGCCAGCGTAGCTCTGGTGGTTTCGTTGATAGGTTTTAATTCAGATTCCACACCAATTAGTAATCCATGATCATTTAATATTTGTAGGGCAAAAGCGTGGTAGGTAGAAACGTTAGGTTCTACTAATTGATAAGAATCCTGGTATTTTTCACTCTTACTTAAGGTTTCCCGGACCCTTATTCTTAACTCCTGAGCTGCTTTGTTAGTAAAAGTTAATCCTAAAATTTCTGCCGGATCAATTTTTGCGGCTTCGACCAGCCAGAGGACTCTTTCTGCCATCACACTGGTTTTCCCAGTTCCTGCACCAGCAATAACTAAAGCAGGTTCCAGCGGTGCTGTTATCGCTGTAATTTGTTCTGGAGTTAAGTTCATTTTGGTTTCTGATCTCATTGCACAACCCCTTTGCCTTCTGGTTGAGCAGGACACATTCGCGTAAATTGACAATATCTACATAGTGGGGAAACTTTGGCAGTAAATTCTTCATTTTTGATTTTTCTAAATGAATCTTTTAGTACTTCTAGGATTCCATTATCTGTAATGCTTTCAGTTGCTAATTCTTTAACTCCATTTTTTTGCATATGTTTTAAATAAACTAAACTGGCACTTGCATCCACACTTTCCTCTGTGGTATCAATTTTTAACCCATTTTGTTCAATAGCAAGTCGATAAACTCCTAATTGAGGATCGACCTTAGCTTGGTCTTTAGATAAAGTGTGATTTGAAGTTTTGAAGTCAATGATGTGTAATTGCTTTTCGTCTTCGATTTCTGCTTCTAATCTGTCTATATATCCACTAATTCTGACCACATCTTGAGGATTTTCTTCATCTGGTGCAAGATTGAGCGAGAAATAAACTTCTGATCCAACTACTTTACGATCTTTTCTCTTGGTGTGCCAAGAAAGTAAATTCATCACGATCTCTAAAGTTTCGTCATATGAACGCTTAGCAAGCCATGGCGCATCAAATGTTAATTGCGGCCATATCTGATCAAGTTTCTCTTTCAATGATTCAAAATTAGGTTCAATGACTTCATCACTTAAACCTTGCGCCAAAGCGTGAACCAATGAGCCGATACTTGCCGAATTTTGGCGGGGAATATTTGCGCCAGCTTTTTTCTCCAAAAACCATTTCAGGCCACAGTCTCTTAAAGTGGCCAACCCCGATCCTGACAAAGCCACCGGTTGATCATCAGGAGCTAATTTGATTTTACTTGCTTGGGGTTTGATGGTGGCCCACCAATTTTGTGGATCGGCAGCCTGACTAATTTCTCTTCCAAAAGCATCTTTAGTTTTGCTTATGTTATTTAATCTTTTTGCTAAAGCTTTTTTGAAATTTGGATCTATTGTTTCACTTTGGCCAAATTTCCTGATTTCTGCAACAAGTGAAGTCAAAGATAGAGCTTTTGTGGGAAACCCTGAAACATGATTTATCTCTGCTGCCCCCAATTTTGTTAACAAAACAGACGGTTCACCACTATCTGAAAACTCACTTTTTATGGCACTAACTAATAATTTTTGACGAGCTCTTGATTTAGCTACCTCGAAAAGTCTTATATCTTCTGCAATAATTTCACTTCTACTTGGTGATCTAACAACTGTTTCGTAACCAAGTCTTTCAACTTCTAATAAGTTGTTTCTTAATCGTGCTGAAGGCCAAATATCTGCCTGCACATCAGGAATAATCACAAATCTTGCTTCTAAGCCCTTGGACTTGTGTGCTGTAACAATTTGAACTCGATCATCTTCAATTGGTTTTTGCGCTAATGTTTCAGCTTGAAAAGCTTGCATACCTAAATCATTTAAAAAATTAATCACTCCGCGAGTTCCCAAAGTTCGCTCGTCATCTCGAGAAGCAGCATCAAATAAAGCTAAAATAGAATCTAGATCTTTATCAGCTTTTCTGCCTTCAATCCCACCTCGTAATGCATTATTTTGTAAAGTCTTACTCCACGTATATTCTGAGTCGGTTACATCAAACATTTTTATGTTTGATTCACTTATTTCTAAATTCCAAATACTCCACATCACTACTTCCACTCGAGTTTTTTGCTTAATCAAATCTCGAGCACTAAATAAGATTGCCCCTAATTTTCTTACCCCTTGTGATATTTCACTTGGGATATCTAACAAATATTTAGGGTCAATTACTGCTCTATATAAAGCTTGATCAGAATTCAAAGGATGTTCATCATTTTCCCTTGATCTTTTTCGAAGCAGTCTGGAAGTTTCCCTTAATTCAAATGGGGAGGCATTTATTAGGGGTCCTCTAAGTAAATCTCTTATCACTTCACTATTACTTGGATCATTATTTCCCAGCGCTAATTGGCTAGAAATNTTCAAACAATCAAGCAGTACTCGTGCGGCAGGATCTTGTGAAAGAGGTAAATCATCTGATTGCACACTTACCGGTATCGTATAATTAGTTAGTGCACGATTTATTGAATTAATTGAATTAGCATTTCTAACAATAACTAAAATATCAGACCACTTAGTTTCTGTATTTTCTTGTTTAAATCTTCTAATTTCATTAGCGATGTGTAAACTTTGAGCATTAGTTGAGTCATAGGTATTAACCTTCAAATCAATGGCTTGAATCTGTCGGTAATTGTAATCTAACTCGATTGTCGTACTATCCCCAAAATCTTTACCAAATCTTTCTAGTGCTTCAAAGTCTGCCCCCCGAAATTGGTAAATACTTTGGGCTTTATCTCCTGCGGCAATTAGGAATTTATTGGGTCTGACTAAAGATTTTAATAATCTGACTTGCGCAGGATCAATGTCTTGATATTCGTCAACAAAAAAATGCGTAAACTTGATATTCAACTCTTCTAAACTTTTTAGTCGAAGTAATAATAGATTTACCCTGTGAACAAGTTCACCATAATCAGTAGTTTCTGATGAATCTAAATTATCTAAATACATTTCTGCGAAATTACCTAAAGCAACCCAGTTCTCATTTTCGTGCTTAATCCCAATATCAATTAATTGTTCTGGATCCATCCCTAAAGATCGCATGCGAGCAAGNANATTTCTAACTTGTCTAACAAAACCTTTTGTTTTTAAAGCACCAATTAAATTGGGCGGCCAATTTATTGAATTATCTTCAATGGTTCCTTTTATCAATTCATTGATCATCACTTCTTGTTCAGGACCTGATAATAATCTCAGTGGTGAGAAAGCATAATTTTCTACAACTAAACCTTGATTGTAAGCAGCTTGCATAACTGAATGAGTAAATGAATGAAATGTTGCAACTTGGGGTATGGAGTAATCAGGTAATCTTCTTGCCAAATATTTTCGCATCGCTCTAGCTGAATGTCTTGAAAAACAAAAAATAATAATCTTATCTGAATTAATTCCATTCAATACTTTGTTAACAACGGCTTCTGCCAACAAAGTAGTTTTACCTGTTCCCGCTGTACCAGTAACTAGTAAGGATCCCGAATCGTGTTCCAAAATCTTGTGTTGTTGAGAATCAAAAATAGGTTTTTCAATGAAAGGTAGGGCAGTCTTTTCCAGGGTGATTTCAGGGATTCCGATTAATGCCATATGACTACTTCATCATTGACCTACGACAAGTGTCTGGTCAGGTGAAAATGTTGAGGTAATGGGACGATGGAGTAGATGAATATTGCAACAAATAGGCCTNCTAGAAGAGCCGCGCGACGCCCCCGAGACTTGGTCTCACTTCTTGTTTCGCTGGGCATTACTTTGCTGGTTACCTTAATTGGAACACTGGCAGCTCAAACCACAGCAGGAATCGATGCTGATTTAACCACCGCTACTCGGGTATTACCAAGTTTTGTTTTATTTGCAATTAACACAATTGGTGCNACGGCAATAATATTTGTTCCTGTCTTGGTGGGTATTTCATTGGTAGTTCGAGGTCGCGCCCGACAATTAGTTGATGCCTTATTAGCTGCTGGATTAGCGGTACTTGCTTTAGTTTCTCTTTCTATTCTTATAGTTGAAAGTAATTCTCCACGATTATTGCTTGCNTTAACTGGTGGAACTCAAACTGCGGGAATAACTCCACTNGATCCANTGATAGCAGGCTTNATTGCATTTTTGGTTATTGCGCGCATCTTTGATCGTGGCAAAATTGGAGCAGTTGCCACTATTTCTGTTATTGCGTTATCTTTTGTGTCATTGGTTGCTGGGCAAACTACAATTGTTGCCCAAATCGTAAATATTTTACTTGGCTGGACAATTGGTTTAACAGTTCGTTACAGCCTAGGCACACCCATAAATAGAGCCTCTGTTGAAAAAATAACTGAGGCCCTTACTTCAAGTGGTTTAAGTGTTGAAAAAATTGATTTACTTTTGGAAACTTCAGAAGGCAGAATTTACAGTGTCAATTTAAAAACTGGTGAGCAATTAAATGTGTGGGTGTTTGACTGGGAGCTTCAAGGATCTGGAGTAATTAGTTCTTGGTGGCGTGGTTTAACAATTAAGACTTCTGGTGATTTTAGAGGAATGAGTATTAGGCGCAGAATTGAAAGAACTGCCCTTTTGTCTTATGCCATATCTGCCACAGGAATACGTGTACCTGAGGTACAACTTGTACGCGAAATTGAACCTGATTCTATATTAATTGCACTAGCAAATCTTGACGGTTCCACTTTTGCTGATCTTAAAGCAAAAGATACCCAGTTAAATATGGAGCAAATCAAAAAATTCTTACAAGGTGTAAAAACCATTCATGACGCTGATATTGCTCATAGATCTCTTTCCTCTGAAAATATTTATGTAACACAATCTGGTGAAATTACGTTTACAGGTGTTCACTCCGGAACAATCGGTGCAACAGAGTTGCAACTAAGAGTAGATCTAGCTGAAGCATTAGTAACAGCTGCCCGCAGTTCCTCGGTTACAGAAACTGTTTCGGTGGCAAAGTTAGTCTTCTCGACTAAAGAGTTAATTAGAATTATTCCTGCAATTCAAAGTGTGGCTATGAGTCGAAAGACGCGTGAATATTTAAAATCGGATCGAGAATTGCTACGTGGGTTAAGAAAATCTCTGGGAGAGCTAACCCCAAGTGCTGAGATTCAACCAATTCAATTCCAACGTATTAATTGGCAAAGTGTCCTTTTGGCCATTGCTTCAGTTATTGCGTTGTATGTATTAGTCCCTCAATTCAGTCAAATAAGTATTAATGAATTAATTTCCACCGCACAGTGGCGTTGGGCTTTGGTGGCTTTAGTTGGCTCGTCCCTAACTTACTTTGCGGCAACCGCTTTACTTTTGGCTTTCATTCCTACCAAAGTTAATAGAGTTAGAACACTTCAAGCCCAGTTGGCAGCATCTTTTGCGACGTTGGTTACTCCCCCAACTCTTGGTTCGGTGGCAGTAAATATTCGTTTCCTAAACAAATCAGGTGTTCCCGCTCCTGCTGCTGCTACTGCTGTTGGGGTTTCCCAGGTAGTTATTTTCTTTATTCACTTAATATTATTACTTTTATTTGGAGTGGTAGCAGGAACACAAACTGAATTATCATTTAGACCACCTCGAATAACCTTAGTAATTTTTGTAATTATCGTGGCACTAGTAATTGTCGCGTTTTCTATTTCTTCTTTCAGAAATTGGGTTATCAATCGTGCTAAACCAATATTTAATCAAGTTGGCCCAACCCTGGCCACAATTGCGCAACAACCTCAAAGATTATTAATAAGTTTGGTCTCATCACTTGCTTTAAATAGTGCCTACATTATGGCTTTTTATGCATCCCTTCATGCTTTCGGAAGTGAAATTTCTTTATCAGTAGCAGCCTTTGTTTATCTTGCTGGAGCAACTCTTGGTCAAGCAGCTCCCACTCCCGGTGGTATTGGTGCAGTGGAAGCAGCTTTAGTTGCTGGACTTACCGCAGTTGGAGTGGCTTCGGGAATGGCATTATCTGGAGTGTTGTTATATCGGGTAGTCACTTTTTGGTTACCAGTTATTCCGGGCTGGTATAGCTTTGCAAATCTGCAAAGCAAAAATCTGTTATAGCAATAGTTTTTCGTTAGAATCTAGTCATAATTTAAATACCTAAGAATGAAATCATTATCTCGCAAATTCTTTTGTTCTACATACGATTAGACTGGAAATATCATGGGATCAAACTCAAAAGAATTAAAAACTGGTATCGAGCATGTGAAATCAGTNTGTCCACACTTAAAGAAAATAATTGCAGTTAGCGACGTNTGTAATCTTAAACCTCAAGAACAATCAGTTAATTCATACTTTGAATCCTTAGTTAGATCAGTGATTGCTCAACAAATATCTTCAACGGCGGCTTCAACCATAATTCAAAGAGTAAGAAAAATTTCTAACAACAACATCACTCCCCGAGTGTTAGTAAANAGAACTNAAACACAATTACGTAAAGCAGGTTTATCTGCNTCNAANGTNAAAACAATTCATGGTTTAGCAAATGCTCANTTGAATAAGGAAATNAATTTAGCCNACTTAGCTGATGCCTCTAATGATGAAGCGGTAGCGATGCTCAGTTCTCAATGGGGCATTGGCAGATGGACTGCAGAAATGTTTTTAATGTTCACCATGGGAAGACTTGATGTTTGGCCAGTTGGTGATTTAGCGGTTAGAAGAGGGTGGCAAATTGTGCACGGTTTAAAAGAAATGCCTAACGAGAAACAAATGGAACCTTTAGGAGATCCGTTTTCTCCCTATCGCTCTATTGCTGCTTGGTATTGCTGGAGGGTTCTTGAACCACAAGAGCCTTGGTGATGAATTGACGATAGGTTTGGAATCAAATGTTTAATAAATCACAGATTCAACTAAAAACTCCTGAACAATTCGCGATAATGAGAAAAGCTGGACGAGTAGTAGCACTTTGTTTGGCAGAAATTAATTCTGCAATTAAACCTGGCATGACCACACTTGAACTTGATTTAATTGCTAGAAAAGTCATGGAGAAGGAAGGAGCACAGCCATCTTTCTTGGGATATCACGGTTATCCCGCTGTGATTTGTGTTTCAATAAATGAAGAAGTTGTTCACGGAATTCCCGATGAAAAAAGATTTATTAACGATGGTGACCTCGTTAGTGTGGATTGTGGTGCAATTATTGACGGCTGGCATGGGGATGCCGCCATCACAATTGGTGTGGGAAACGTTAAAGCAGAACATCAAAAACTTAGCGATATCACAAAAGAGGCGTTACAAATCGGGATCAATGCTGCCTTACCCGGTAAACATATCGGTGATATTGGATTTGCTATTGAAAAATTTGTGAGAAGTCATCAAGGTTTGCAAATTGGTATTTTGGAAGATTATGTTGGCCATGGCATTGGAACAGAAATGCATATGGCACCAAGTGTGCCAAATTATGGCAAAGCTGGATCTGGACCTGAATTACAAGTTGGTATGGCTATAGCAATTGAGCCAATGTTAGTTTTGGGTAACAATAAAGTTCATGTCTTAGAAGATGAGTGGACAGTGGTTTCTAGTGAAGGATCTTTTGCAAGTCACTGGGAAAATACCATTGCAATCACTGCAAATGGCCCAGAAATTTTAACAAAATTATGACAGAGCAACAGAAATACAGAGTCGTAAAGAAATTCATTGATTTTGAAATTCGTGATTATGAACCGTGCTTAATTGCTGAAGTAATTGTCGATGGTTCAATGAATCAGGCAGGCAGCTACGGATTTCGTCCACTCTTTAATTACATTTCCCAAAATAGTATTTCAATGACTGCCCCAGTTATTCAGATCCCAGTCAAAAAAGGCCAGTGGAAAATATCATTTGTTATGCCACATGGTTCAGATATTTCAAGTTTGCCGATTTCTAAGAATTCAGATGTTGAAATTAAACAAGTACCGCAAGGATTTTATGCGTGCTTAAAATTTTCTGGAAATTACGCAGAAATAAAACTAGAGAAAAATCTGAAATTGTTAAAGAGTGCCTTGGTTAGAGAGTCAATCATTGAAATAGGCAATGGAAATAATTGGCGAACCGCAAGATTTGATCCACCTTTTAAACCATCTTTTTTAAAAAGAAACGAAATTCATATTCCAATCAATTGGAACAATTAAACACTAAGAGCTTTTTTAATCTTTCCTTCAACTTCATTAACTGAACCCATGCCATCAACTTTTATCAATATGCTGCGGTTCTTATATTCTGTTAACAAAGGTGCTGTTGATGAAGCATAAACTTCTAATCTTTTTGTGATAACTTCTTTGGTGTCATCAATTCTTCCCTGTTCTTGCGCGCGCTTTAATAGTCTTGCTACCACCACGGGAACATCTATAGTTAGTTCTAATACTTTTTCAATTTTTTGAGATTTCTGAGCAAGAATCTGGTCTAAGAAATTAACCTGATCGATTGTTCTTGGGTATCCATCTAGTAAGAAACCATTTTTTGCATCATCCCAGGTAAGTCTGTCTTCAACAATTCTGTTGGTAACTTCATCCGGAACATACATTCCTTTATCGTAAAAAGCTTTTGCTTCAAGTCCTAAAGCAGTTTCATTTTTCATATTTTCGCGAAATATATCTCCGGTTGAGATGTGAGGAATGTTAAGTGTTTTTGAAATATTTACTGCTTGTGTGCCTTTGCCCGCACCAGGTGGG
>JGI25928J51866_1000427_pt1 | contig 10773 bp, 14 predicted proteins | sample LauGreFBDMM110DN_2_FD_51866 | JGI IMG/M metagenome (IMG submission 51866)
TGCCTGTCCAGTGCGTTTGATTGCACGCCTCACGGCGCAGCGATAAGCGGATTCACTACCCGTAGCGCAGGGAACCGTGAGAAATCGCGGTCTGCGGTGTAGAGGGTACGAACGCCGTGGTCGAGGCAGATCGCCGCGACTCTCGCGTCGTGTACGGCTGGACCGGTCAGACGCGATGTCCGCAGCAGTGTCGAGAGAGTCTGCCAGTGCTGCTTCGATTCGCTTGCGACGACAACAGTTGGCGATGCGAGCCACGCGTCAATCTGNGCGAGCGCTTCGTCCACAGAACTCGGCGGTGCGAAGAGTTTTGGATGGGTTGAGATCGCAAAAAACTCGTGCAGGCACGGCGAAGGGAGGCACCATGCTTCGCCACTCTCCGCAAGTTCGCGCACGCATCGAGCCGCCGCGTCATGCCATTGCGAATCGCGTCGATGGGCCGAGACCAACACATTGGTGTCGACGGCAATCACCCTCGAGTGACTCCACCGCGACCGTCGTAGGCGAGGTCGCGCAGGGAGCTCCAATCGGAAAGATCAACGCCAGGCTGCAAGCCCTTCCCGCGCACCGAACGATCCTCAAGCTTGAACCGCTTGCGATGCCCNCCTTGCTGCGGCGACACAAACTGCGCCAACGCCGTGACAATCAANGCCTTCAGCGTCTTGCCTTCCTTCGCAGCAATCTCGCGCAANCGCTGCATAATCGGATCAGGAATTTCTACGGTCGACTTCATATGGAAGTACGGTACGGTTCACCCGTACATGAAGCAAGCGGAAGTTTCGTGGAATCTAAAACCAGCCAAAATGGCAAAGGGAGCGAATGTCGCAAATCCTGCAAATCTCGGCAAGCACTGCCAGCCAACGCCCGCTGCGTTAGCATCTCGCTTGCATGAAATTCGTCCTTGTTGATCGCTTTCTTTCGCTTGACGAAAACTCGGCTGTTGCTGTCAAAAATGTGACTGCTGCTGAGGAGTACCTCGCGGATCATTTTCCTCGGTTTCCTGTGTTGCCTGGTGTGTTTATGGTGGAGGCGTTGACGCAGGCGGCTCGGGCTGTTTTGGAGAAGCGGGGGATTCGGCGGATGGTGCTTGGGGAGGTGAAGGCTCTTCGCTATGGNTCGTTTGTTCGGCCGGGGGAGTCTTTGCGGGTTGAGGTGAAGCTTGAGAAGATTCGCGAGGATGGGAGTGCGGTGTTTAAGGCGGTGGGGACTGTGCTTCGTCTTGGTGAGAGTGGCGCTGAAGGGTCAGCAATCGCGGAAACAGCGGTCTCAGGTAGGCTTATACTGCGCCCCCTTCAGACGACTGGGTAACCGGTGCTGACCGCAAAAACTTGGAGACTGTTCATGCCCTTGACCCGTGCAGAAATTGAGAAGAACGTGACTGATGTGCTTGTGGACGCCCTTGGCGCGGACGACTCTGATGTCGTGCCCAACGCGACCCTCGCTGGCGATCTCGGCGCAGAGAGTATTGATTACCTCGACATCGTCTACCGACTCGAGAAGAAATTCGCGACACCCGAGAAGCCCTTCAAGATTCAACAGGGTGAGTTGTTCCCTGAGAATCTCATGACCGATCCAGGCCTCGTCGAAGGCGGCAAGGTCACGGCTGCTGGTATTGCGTTGTTGCAATCGAAGATGCCGCACATTGCGCTGGGCAATTTCGAAAGTGATCCACAAGTCACGAAGCTCTCCACGCTTTTCACGGTGAAGAGTCTCTGCGATTTCGTCGAGAAGAAACTCTCCGCCTGACACCCGTCCACTCACGAGGATTGAACTCTGCATGCGTTGGATGTGGATTGACCGAGTTGTTGCTTTCGAAGCCGGCCGCAGACTTGTCGCGGTGAAGAATGTCTCGTTGGCTGAAGAGCATCTGCACGACCACTTCGCAGCCGATGCGCATGATGAAGCATTTCCGGTGATGCCAGCGTCGTTGATCATCGAGGGCATGGCGCAGACAGCGGGAATCCTTGTTGGTTCCACGCGCAACTTCGAAGAGAAGGTCGTGCTTGCGAAGATTGGTTCGGCGGTGATTGAGTCGGACGTGCTTCCTGGCCAATGCATTCGCTACGACGCCACCATCGATCGCATCGATGAGATGGGCGCGAACACGATCGGCACTATTGAGCGCCTTGATCATCGCGACGGCAAATGGGTTGTGATCGGTCGAACGGAAATGATGTTCAGCCATCTCGACCAAAACCGCGCGGGCACTGAGTTTCCCGAGGAAAACTTCGTGTTCGGNGAGAACTTTCGTACGCTCTTGATTGGTGCAGGATTGCAGAAGGCAGGCGCGGGGCCCCATGTGAAACCTCACGTGAAACCTCACGAGAAACCCAGCGCGGCACCTCCCGCTCCCATCTGATCTGCACACGCATTTAACCACTGACTGAGGAACCCAGACCATGCCCCGACTCAACACAACTGATATCGCATCCACCACCGGCGTTGTCGCCGAGACACTCACCAAGAAGCCGCTCAACATCTTCAAAGGTCTCGCAGCGCATCCAAGCGTCTTCGAAGGATTCCTCGCGTTCAACAAAGGCCTCGCTGAAGGCGGCGCACTGACAACGATCGAGCGCGAGATCGTGATGCTCTTCGTGAGCGAGATTCGTGATTGCGATTACTGCCTCGCTGCACACACGGTGATCGCAGCAGAAGCTGGCTTGAGTGCGGAAGCTGCGATCCTTGCGCGCACAGGCGAAGGCGGCGACGACAAGCAACAAGCACTGCTCGACTTCACCGCGATCGTGTTGGAGTCCGATGGCTTCGTGACGGATGAAGAGCTTGAAGTTTTCCGTGGTGCGGGCTTCAACGATCGTGCGGCGATCGAAGTGATCGCGTGCATCACGATCATGACCTTCACCAATCTCTACAACCATGTGCATGAAACGGAAATTGATTTTCCTGAAGCACCATCGATTGATCAACAACACGCGGACTGATTCGCGCGCGCTTTGAAGAGCGACAGAAATGGACACGCCCCGCGACATTCATGTGTCGCGGGGCGTGTCTCTCCTCAAAGGCCCTGATCGGGGAGGCGTTCCGATGCAGGGCCGATCCAGGGTCGAAACCCACCAGCGGCGCGGAGTCCCAGACGCGCAACTGTCAAAGAGAAGGTCAGATTCAGCCGCATCGTCTGCAAGTGAAGTGGATGCAATGGGTTGCAACAGGGGTGCACCTGTGCGACCTACGCGGATGCCGCCCGTGAAACGCCTTACTACTATGCGCGTCCCAAATGGAGATCTAGTGACGAATTCGCACACGCATCATCTTGGAATCTACACAGGGTCATTCGATCCGATCACCTTCGGGCANCTCGACATTCTTCGTCGCAGTCGGAAGTTGTTCGACGAAGTCGTGCTCGCGATCGGTCGCAATCCGAACAAGGAAGCGATGTTCACATTTGAACAACGCGTCGATATCGCGCAGCAACTCGTGAGTGAATTGCTCGCGAGTGAGAAAGATGGCGCGCCGATTCGCGTCGAGCATTACGCAGGGTTGACGGTGGACTACGCCCGCACCGTGAATGCAAGTGCGATCATTCGCGGCATTCGCAACATCACCGATCTCGCTGCGGAGTGCCAACTCGCAATCACGAATCGACAAGTCGCGGGCATGAAACCGTCTTTATCGTGACTGGCGAAAACTTCGCGTACACCAGCTCGAGTCTCATCAAACAGATCGCGGCGCTTGGTGGATCACTTGATGCACTCGCAACGCTTGTGCCTCCACAGGTGGTTGAAGCACTTGCACGCATGCGACTCGATCCTTCAAGCGCACTGAGTCGCCTCGCGCGCGACGGACTCGCAGAGTAAATTTTTATGTCAGCGACTTTCCGTATCATCTCCATTGGCACACTCGCAGCGAACCAGTTCTGGGGTGAGAAAGGTGCGGTGCGTGCGCCTCACGCGACGACCACGCTCATCGTGAGTGGTACCGCGCGCATTCTCGTGGACCCTTCGCTGCCTGCGCAGATTCTTCTGCCGAAACTTGCGGAGCGATCGGGGCTCGGGCCTGAGAGCATCACGCATGTGTTCATGACGAGTTTTAGTCCGATCAATCGGCGCGCGATCATGTCCTTTGAGAAAGCAGAGTGGTTGATTGCGGAACGCGAGCGCGAAGCGATTGGGCAGCAGTTGATCGCGAAGTTTCACGAAGCGCGCGAGGCGGGCGACAAGGATCTTCTCGCCGCACTCTCAGCAGAAGTCGCGATTCTCGAGCGATCAAAGGCTGCGCCGGACGCGATCGCGAAGGGTGTTGATCTCTTTCCGCTCTGCGGCGTGACGCCTGGTCTCACTGGAATTCTCCTCCCTGGACGAACGGCAACGGTGCTCGTCGCGGGCGATGCGATTCCAACGCTCGAACATCTTGAAGCCGGCAAGGTGATGACGCCATGTTTCGATGTTGAGTTGGCGCTCGCATCGCTCGGTGAAGCAGTGGAAATCGCGGATTGGATCGTGTGTGGGAGAGATAACTTGATCGCGAATCCGACGCGCCGACCATTTTGAGCGCGTGTTCAAGCGACTACCATCTACATATGCAGCCGACGCGACATTCGAAAGAAGTCTCGACCACGCCTCGCGAGAATGGTTCCGCACCAGTGCAATGGGCGGGACCGGATTCTTCCGTCGGCCCTGTGACCATTCGAACAATTCAGCGTGCGACGCGTGAGGGCATTAAGTTCGCGTGCCTTACGTGCTACGACGCAACAAGCGCGCGATGGCTTGAACGCGCGGGAGTTCCTNTGCTGCTCGTCGGCGACACAGCGGCGGAAGTCATCCTCGGTCATCCCAACACACTGCACGCGCCGCTTGATTTTCTGATCACACTCACAGCGGCAGTGAAACGCGGCGCGCCTCGATGCCTTGTGATGGGGGACATGCCGTTCATGAGTTATCAAATCAGCGATGAGGAAGGCGTGAAGAACGCTGGACGATTTATGACTGAGGGCAGCGCTGATTGTGTAAAGCTCGAAGTCGATGGTTCCTACGCGCCGCTTGTGGCAAAGATGTCGCGCGCGGGGATTCCAGTCGTTGCGCACATCGGTTCGCGACCACAACACGCGAAGGTACAAGGCGGCTACTACTCTGCGGGTAAGACTTCTGAAACCGCAGCAACACTCGTCGCAGATGCGAAGTTGATGATTGACGCAGGTGCAACCATGTTGCTCGTCGAAGCGATCCCGGTCGAAGTGACCGAAGAAATCATGCGGCGTTCCACAGTGCCAGTCATTGGATGTGGCGCAGGTGTAGCGTGCGATGGTCAGATCGTCGTCACTTCCGATCTCCTCGGGCTCACACCGCGACAGCCTCCCTTCGCGTTACCGCTCGTGCAGATGGGTGAGACGCTTGATCAGATGGCGAAATTGTGGAAAGAGCGTGTCAAAACGGGGGTTCTTGGCGAACATCCTTACGCGTTGAGCGAAGAAGAAGCAGTGGAATTTAAGCGTCGCATGCGAGACAGCGCTGCATCCTGAACGGAGTCTCGCTGTTTCAATCTCACTCACGCTCTTTCGTCGTCGAGTAGGAACCTCTTATGAAAGCGATCACAACCTACGGTCCTGGACTTGTCGTGCTCGGCGCCGTTGCCGCGGTGCTTGTTGGCGCGCCCGCCATCATTCGCAATAGCAATGAGGCGCACACGGATGCCAACATACAACTCGCTTCGCAGCGCTTGCATCAGACGGATGTGCTCGCGCTCATCAATCAAGCGCAGCGCGATGTGGCCACCGTGGTGGAACCATCGGTCGTGCATGTGAGTACAGAGACGACCTCGAATCGCAGGCGACTTGTCGAGTCGTATGCGTCGAGCGGCAGCGGATGGATCTGGGATGAGGATGGGCACATCGTCACGAATGCGCATGTCGTCGATGGCGCGGATCGCATTCAAGTTCAACTGCACGATGGCGAAGTGCGATCCGCAACACTCGTGGGACTTGATCTTCACACCGACATCGCGGTGCTCTCCGTGAGCACTGGTCGATTGCAAGCATCACTTCGAGGCGATAGCGACAACATTCGTCAGGGCGATCAAGTCTTCGCGTTCGGCTCGCCGTTTGATTTTCGATTCAGCATGTCGCGCGGCATCGTGAGTGGACTCGGTCGAAGCGCGGGGCTTGCGGACATTGATTACGAGAACTTCATCCAGACAGATGCAGCGATAAATCCCGGTAATTCTGGCGGTCCGCTCACTGACATCCGTGGCCAAGTCATCGGCATGAACACCGCGATTGCAACTGGCCGCGGGAATTCTGTCGGCGGCGGTCAGTTCGCGGGCATCGGTCTTGCGATTCCGATTTCGATGATTGATTCGGTGGTGACGCAGATCATTGATGTTGGCGAAGTGAAGAAGGGCTATCTCGGCGTGAGCGTTGCGCCGATCGCGTTGCTTCGTTCTGGCGTGCGCGTCGACAACGATGCGATGCGCGCGATCGCTGCGGAGTTCAAGGGGGAGGGTGCTGTCGTGAGTTTCGTGAGTGATCCTTCGCCTGCAGCAACAGCGGGTCTGCTCGTCGGAGATGTGATCACTGCGCTTGACGGCACGAAGATCACCGCCGATGGACAGATCCCCGCGATCGTGAGTTCGAAGCGTCCAGGTACAACAATGGAGTTTTCAATCGTGCGCGCGAATCTCGCGACGAATGCGCTCGAAGAATTGAAATTCTCAGCGACGCTCGCTGAGCTTGATCCAAAACTTCGCGCATCGCCTGCGCTCCTCACGGCGCTTCGCCGCGCAGGATTCGAAAGTCTCGTCACCAGTAACGCAGCGTCCGCAGCGCGTATGTCCGCGACACACCGTCCCGGCGTCCTCATCGAAGATCTCCGCGAAGGCTCCGATGCGGATGCATTGCTCAATGAAGGCGATGCGATTATCGCTGTGATGGGTCAGCCGATCCAAACAATCGATGAACTTTACGGACGCGTGCAGCGCGCGGCGGATCCTCGCGGCATACTTCCTCGCCAGGTGCCGCTGACCTGCCAACTCTCCGATGGCAGCACGATTCAACTTTTTGTGCAACTCTATTGAGTGGCTGATTTGTGCTGACTTTGCCGCGGTCTGCTGATACAGTCGTACTCGTGGCAGTCGACCCAAACGCTCCCGTCCTCCTCGAGGTGAAGAACCTCCGCACGTGGTTTCCTGTCCGCAAGGGACTCCTGCAGCGCACGGTTGGTCACTTCAAAGCAGTCGATGATGTGAGTTTCAACATTGCGCGCGGCGAGACACTCGGTCTTGTTGGTGAATCCGGTTGCGGTAAGACAACAGTCGGCCGCACGATTCTTCGACTCATTCAAGCAACTGGCGGCGAAGTTCGCTTCGAAGGAAAGTCAGTGTTTGCAGCAGGTGCGCTCGAACTTCGATCGCTGCGTCGGCAGATGCAAATCATCTTCCAAGATCCAGGTGGCAGTCTCAATCCACGGATGCGCGTGGGCAACATCATCGGTGAGCCTCTCGAAGTGCACGGCATGACGAAGAGTGCGGATGAGACGCGCGAACGCGTGGAAGAATTACTCGTGAAGTGCGGAATGTGGAAGCAAGCCGCGGATCGTTACCCGCATGAATTTTCTGGTGGTCAACGCCAACGCATCGGCATCGCGCGCGCGCTCTCACTCAATCCAAAGTTGATTGTGTGCGATGAACCGACTAGCGCACTTGATGTGTCGATTCAGTCGCAGATTCTGAATCTCCTCAAGGATTTGCAAGCGGAGTTTGGGCTTTCGTATCTCTTCATCTCGCACGACATGGCGGTCATTCATCACATCTGCGATCGCATCGCGGTGATGTACAACGGCAAGATCGTCGAAGAAGGCTCGCGTGCGGATGTGATTGAACGACCCACGCAGCCTTATACAAAGGCGCTCTTGAGTGCGGTGCCTGAGCCAGACCCAAGACGCAAGAAGAATCGCATCGCGTTTGATGGCATGCGAATGTGAGAATGCACATGCAAGGACGGCGACTTTTCGTAATCATTCTCTGCTCCTTCATCCTCGCATCGGTGGGGACGACGATCTTTGCGTGGACTGTGGTGGGCGGCGTGCGTGACAACGCGCGCGTGGCGAGTGCGCGACTAAGGCTCGTGACGAATACGATCACCGCGTACACGGAAACGTTCGGCGCGTTTCCCTTCAGCGCGATCGAATTGAGCGCATCGCAATCGGAGTCCGCGCGAGCAGAACTCGACATCGCGCTGCAAAGCGTGCAAGTCGAATGGTCGATCGATCGATTCGTGCAGCCCATTTTGCGCACGGATGGCAAGCCAACACAATTAGAGTCGCTTCCGAATGCAGCGGCGGACTTGGCGCGCGCAGCTGAGGCACTTCGGAAGCCTGCCACGGCACCTGTGCGCTGAGTTTTCTTACGAGAATTTGCGCTGCAAACACGCGATCGATTCAGGCATAATGAGCAGATGCCACCCGAAGTGACTTCTGCGATTCCAGGCTCCGCGTCATCCTCCACGACGGCGACGGTTCCACCAGAGGCGATGGCTGGCGCACCTGTGCGACCTATTCTGCGCACCGCGCCTGAGACGCCGCTTGTTGATGTGATGGGTGGCAGTGCGCGCTGGGAAATCCCTGTGCATGAGCATGGATTCGTTGCGCTTGTTGATGCAATGCCGCGACTCGTGCCTGAAGGAAAGACCGCGGACTTCGCAATCGTGCAAGCTGCGCGAGTGTCGTACGGCGACGGCACGAAGCATGTGAATGAAGATCGCGGACTCGTGCGATATCTCTTGCGTCATCGTCACACGACACCGCTTGAGATGGTTGAGTTCAAGTTCCACATCTCGATGCCGATCTTCATCGCGCGCCAATGGATTCGCCATCGAACCGCGAATGTCAACGAATACTCCGCGCGATACTCGATCGTTCCTGATCGCTTCTATCGCCCATCAATCGAGAGCGTGCGCTCGCAGTCGAAGTTGAATCGACAAGGCAGCGACGGCGCAATCGAAGTCGGGACCGCCGAGCAATTCCTTGAGCTCTTGAAGGACGCGGAATCGCACTATCAGAAGTATCTGAGTCTCACGGAGCAAGGTGTTGCGCGTGAACTCGCTCGCGCGGCGCTGCCTGTGAGCCTGTACACGCAGTGGTATTGGAAGTGCGACCTCCACAACATCTTCCACTTCCTCTCGCTGCGCATGGATTCGCACGCACAACTTGAGATCCAAGATTTCGCGCGCGCGATGTATGCACTCATCAAGCCGATCGTGCCAGTCAGTTGCGAAGCGTTCGAGGACTACCGCCTGAACGCGATGCAGTTGACGAGTCTTGAGATCGAAGCAGTGCGTTCAGGCAAACCCCTCGCGACCGAAAACAAGCGCGAACACGCAGAGTGGGAAGAAAAGCGCGTGCGACTCGGACTCGCGTAAGACAATCAGCATCGCTCGTCGTTACTGCGTCGCGAGTCGCGACTTGTCGATCTCGCGTTCAGTGGGGATCGCGATGAGTCCGATGAGTGGGTCGGTCGCGCCTGTTTGAATCTGCACGAGTCGGATCGGCGTGGGCTGGAAGCGTCGGAAGATGCCGCCGGGGAAGGGGGCTTCGCCGCGGTGATCCCAAAAGTCAATGATCGAGAGTCGGAGCGTTTCGCCCGCGCTGATGTGCTCGATGTGACGCATGTACCGTTGGTTCAACCACACGTCGACATTGTTGAACTCGAGCACCGTCGCGTTGATGATGACCATGTCAACGCCATCGTTGAGTACTTGCGCTTCGATCACGCGTTCTTGCGTGAGTTGAAACGGATACGGCCGCGTCGCCATCGCAGGATCACTTCGCACGCCTGTGCTGCAGCCGTGCAGCGCGATACATGCGATCGTCATGGCGGCGGCGTGGTTGGTGAAGGGAACTCGCATGAGGTGGTTCAGTGTACTTCCAAGCCTGCAGCGGTTCGGCATTGTCGGATGAGCTCTTGCGCGCGCTGTTCGGTGGTCGCTTCGGCGATGACGCGGACGATGGGCTCGGTGTTGGACGCGCGAAGGTGTACCCATCCATCTGCGAAATCGACGCGCACACCATCGGATGCATTGCACCGTTCATGTGCGAACGCGAGCTTGACCTTCTCGAGCGCTGCGCCGACGGCACTGCTTCCACCGATGGTCGAGAGATCGAGTTTCGTCTTGATCATCGCGTACTTCGGCATGCCAGCAACGATGCGTGAAAGCGTTTGCGTTGGCGAACTCGCAAGAAGATCGAGCACGAGCGCCATCGCGGAGAGCGAGTCGCGTACGAAGCAGACTTCGGGCACGATCACGCCGCCGTTGCCTTCGCCGCCGATCTTGCCGCCGGATGGTTTCAGCGCGGCAACAACGTGTGCTTCGCCGACGGCGGTTCGCGCAACGGACGCGCCTGGGTAGCGCGCCGCGACATCATCAATCATGCGTGAAGTTGAGAGATTCGCAGCCATCGTCGTCGCGCCGCATTGCGCGAGCATCGCCATTGCGCCGAGCACAAGCGTGTATTCCTCACCGATGAATTGGCCTCGCTCGTCCACGATCGCGAGTCGATCTGCGTCGGGATCTTGTGCGAAACCAATCGCGGCGTTCGGTGTGGATGAAACTGCATCGCACAACTGCGCGAGATTCTCGGCGATCGGTTCAGGTCGATGCGCGAACACGCCAGTCTGTTCGCCGTTGATGTGCACGAGCGTGCAGCCGAGTCGTTCGAGCAGCTTGCGACCGGGAATGCAGCCTGATGCGTTCACGCTGTCGAGCACGACAACGAAGCGCCGCTGCGCGATTGCTGCAACGCGCTCGTGACCGAGCAGCGCAAGGACCTTTGC
>JGI25928J51866_1000428_pt1 | contig 10733 bp, 7 predicted proteins | sample LauGreFBDMM110DN_2_FD_51866 | JGI IMG/M metagenome (IMG submission 51866)
CTCGCATTGATGCCGGCCAAAAGACCCTGCGCAGCGGCCTCTTCATAACCGGTCGTTCCATTGATCTGTCCCGCAAAGAACAATCCCTCTACCGACTTCGTTTCAAGAGAACTCTTAAGTCCTCGCGGGTCAAAGTAATCATATTCAATTGCATACCCAGGTCTCGTAATATGCGCATTTTCCAGACCCTTAATAGACCTCACCAGATCAACCTGCATATCAAACGGCAAACTGGTCGAGATTCCATTTGGATATACTTCGTGCGTGTGAAGCCCTTCCGGCTCAAGAAAGATCTGGTGCGACTCCTTGGCAGAGAACCTCACCACCTTGTCCTCGATCGAGGGACAATAGCGCGGGCCCATTCCCTCAATTGTGCCCGTAAATAAGGGAGATCGATCTAATCCGGCGCGAATAATATCGTGCGTCCTGCCATTTGTTTGTGTAATCCAACAAGATAATTGACGTGGATGCTGAGAGACAGACCCCATGAATGAAAATACTGGCGCGGGCTCATCCCCACGCTGTTCCTCCATAACCGAATAGTCAATGCTGCGCCCATCTATCCTTGGCGGAGTGCCTGTCTTCAAACGCCCTACGGGTAGACTCATCTCCCGCAAACGATAGGCGAGACTTATAGATGGCGGGTCACCGGCTCTCCCTGCCTGAAAACTACTTGGTCCAATATGCGCCAATCCACCAAGAAAAGTTCCCGCGGTTAAGACCACAGCCCGCGCAGAAAACCTTACCCCCATCTGCGTGACGACTCCCGTGACCCGGCCACCCTCAAGGGTTAAATCATCCACCGCCTGTTGGAACAAACAAAGATTCGGCTGATTCTCCAATCGTTGTCTGATCGCCTGCCGATAGAGCATCCGGTCTGCCTGAACGCGGGTCGCCCTTACCGCGGGACCCTTACTTGAATTAAGTATTCGAAACTGCAAACCGGACTCATCAGCGGCCGCAGCCATAACCCCCCCTAGCGCATCTAGCTCTTTAACTAAATGGCCCTTGCCAATCCCGCCGATTGAGGGGTTGCACGACATTTGCCCCAATGTCTCAATATTATGTGATAGCAATAACGTTCTTTGGCCCATCCGTGCGGCCGCCAAAGCCGCTTCAGTCCCAGCATGGCCGCCGCCCACCACAATCACATCGAAATTTTCTGAGGAGAACATCAATTCAACAGTTATTATATTTCTAGAAGGTAAGCATTCTACGACAAAACTAGGGGGGCGTAACCGCTCCCTTCGGTTTTAGGCAAAAATCAGAACGCCCCTGAGAACAGAGGATGTTTCACGTGAAACCCCCAAGACAGGGGGCAGATTTTGGATTACTTGCCAATACAAAACCGAGAAAATATCTCTCCCAGCAAAGCGTCGGAGCTGAACTCGCCTGTGATGGATGATAGCGAACGCTGTGAAAGCCTCAATTCTTCTGCCAGCAATTCCAATTGGGTCTCGCTCTCAACCATTTCAGCGGCGGCCTCTAGATGCCCGTGGGATTCTAAGAGGGCCAGTAGGTGCCGGCGCCTAGCCATGAACAGGCCCTCTCCAGCAGGATTAGCCCGCCACCCAATGGCTTCAAGCACACTCTGCCGGAGCAAATCTACACCAGCACCGGTCTTTGCAGACAGGTAAATCTCTGGCCCGCCTTTCGAAGAATTAATGTGCGGTTCATCGCCGAAAATGTCGATCTTATTAAAGACCTGGATCACAGGCAATCCGGATGGAAAGCTATCGACTATCGCCCGGTCCTCGGGGGCTGCGCCAGAACTTACATCCATCAACAACAAGGCCAGGTCGGCATTCTCAATGGCCGCGAGTGTGTGCGCAATTCCGATCTTTTCAACAGGATCATGCGTCTCCCGTAGACCGGCAGTATCTATAAGCTGTAAAGACACGCCCTCAAGATTAATCTCTTGACGTATAGTATCTCGGGTAGTGCCGGGAACTTCCGTTACAATCGAAATGACATCACCAGCCAAACGATTCATTAGACTAGACTTGCCGACATTGGGCCGGCCTACTAGCACGACACGCCCGCCCTCTCGGAGCAAACTACCCTGCTTAGCCGACGTAAGCACACACTCAAGCTGAGCCTTAATTTCATTGAGCTTCGCGCACAAACCGCTCTGATGCAACAGACCCGTCTCTTCCTCGGGAAAGTCCAGTGTCGCCTCAACGATCATGCGCAAACCGGTCACGGAATCTACCAACTTTAAAATGGCGGCCGAGAAATCGCCTTGCAGCGAACGAACAGCGCAGCGTGCCGCCGCACTACTGCTCGCATCAATAATGTCAGAAACGGACTCAGCCTGAGCAAGGTCGATCTTATTATTAAGGAATGCTCTCAGAGTAAACTCCCCTGGGCGAGCCAGGCGAGCGCCTACAGCTAGGCATCGAGAAAGCAAGAGCTTCATGATCTCCAGGCCGCCATGGCCCTGAAGCTCCAACACATCCTCTCCGGTATACGAGTGTGGTCCTGGGAAATAAAGAGCAATCCCGTTGTCTATGGTTAACCCATCATCGTCTTGGAATGCACATAGGGTAGCGTGCCTTTGTATAGGAATACGGCCCAGCATAGCTAGAGACAAGGGCTTCAAATCTGCGCCAGAAATCCGAACTACGCCGATACCTCCACGCCCTATCGGGGTGGCAATGGCGGCGATAATATCGGTAGTGGGCATTAGGCGGCGTAAACTGAATCGAGAAACAATACATCAGTCACGGATTGACGATGGTTTCACAAGAATGCACTAAAAAGCCAAAACAAACCTACAAAAAATAACTACTTCTTCATGTTCGGGGTAGTGGCAGCAGCAGCAGCAGCGCGTTCAATCATCCGTGTGATCTGCCATTGCTGAGCAATTGAAAGAATATTATTTGTTAACGAATACAGCACTAGTCCGGCTGGGAAAAAGAAGAAGAACACACTGAAAGCGAATGGCATTATTTGCATCACTTTCGCCTGTATCGGATCGGTAGGGGCCGGACTTAACTTCGCTTGAAAATACATAGAAATCCCCATAATAATGGGCATAACATAATAAGGGTCCGGCGAAGACATATCCTCAATCCAAAGGATAAAGGGCGCGTATCTAAGCTCCACACTAGCAAGCAATACCCAAAACAAAGAGATAAATACCGGGATTTGGACAAGAATGGGCAAACAACCGCCCAGTGGGTTAATTTTTTCAGCCTTGTAAAACTCCATCATCTTTTGGTGCATCAGCTGCCGGTCACTGCCGTGTTGCTCACGCAACTTCTGGAGCCTAGGGCCAACAACCCGCATCTTGGCCATAGACCTGTATCCCGCGGCCGATAAGGGAAAGAAAACCAACTTTACCGAGAGTGTTAAAAGAACAATTGAAACACCCCAGTTTCCGGTCATGGAGTGGTACACAGAAAGAAGCCAAAATAACGGTGCGCCGATCACGGTAAGCCAGCCGTAATCAACAGTAAGATCTAAACCGGAAGCAAGAGAGGCAAGCTTACTCTGCTCCTGAGGGCCGACATAGAGCGGAACACCAACAACCTTGGTCTCTCCTTGCTCGATAACCCCTGCCGGGACAATAACGCCGGCGGTATACCTATTTTCACTGAGTCGTTTCGCGTAATATTCGCGCGGGGTTTTATCTGAGGGCAGCCAAGCAGTCACAAAATAATGCTCCAACATGGCAATCCAGCCATTATCAGAGTCTTTAGGATAAGTAGCGTTATTCTTATCTAAGGCGGAAAACTCAATCTTCTTAAACTTTTCCAGGTCGGTATACATAGCAGCGCCCGTATAAGTAGGCACCATAAAAAGGGAACTATCCGGCGGAAGGCTGTCATGTAATACTTGATAATAGGAGAAAGGCTGAATAACCAAAGAACCCTGATTAAGAATCTCAAAACCAACATCAATGATGTAACTATCAGGATAAAAGGTATATATCTTGGTGACCTGAACACCGTTGACCTCAGGTGCAAGAAGACGAACCTTAACCTCAGATTGATTAGGGCCTAGATTATAGTTAGTCGTAGCCGAAGTATAACGAGTCTTATGACTGGGGAGGCCCTCTCCTATCAAACCCGATTGAGCAACATTGATGCGTCCAGGCCGATTATCAATAAGTGCGTAAGGCTTATTCTTATCGCCCCTTTCTGGGTGAAACAATAGCTCAACACGCCGCAAATCACCTCCCGCGGTGTCTATCTCAGCAATAATGATATTAGTCTTAACAACGATGGCCTCACCGGGCTCAAGTTTCCCACCTAAATCAACTTCGGTGGGCGACACTTTAACCGGTTGAGAAGAAACAAGACCTTCGCCGGGGACCGGTCTATCATCTTTTGAACCCTCAGATTGAGTGCTTCCCGAAGGCTTAGAAACAGAGGCAGGTGCAATGGGGGGGGCCTGTTGTCTCTGCCACGCATCCCATAAGAAAAGCAGGGAGGTAGAAAAGATCATGAAAAGTATGAGTTTTTTTGTATCCATATTATTTAGCAAACGTAAGTTTTAACGAAAACGGATACAGCCCGTTACGCAAATAATTCAGTCTCAATAAAAAGATTATGGAACGGGGTCGTGCCCGCCCTGACACCAAGGGTTACAACGCAGAATTCGCCAAACACTAATCAACGAGCCTCGAAAAAACCCGTGTTTTGTCAGGGCCGCGCACGCATAGTGAGAACATGTAGGGCTAAACCGACACGAAGACCCCAAAAAAGGACTCAAACAATACTGATAGACCCGAATAAAACTGATAATTAATCGCGACATCGAAGCAATTGAGTTATAAGAATATCTGCCTCTGCCCTGGCCCGCGGAGAATCTTCAAAGGAGAGGCCACGCTGTAACCGGACAACAAAATCTAAACCAGACAGTTGCTGATGTTTGGCGCGAAATAGTTCGCGCAACAACCGTTTCACCCGATTGCGATTAACCGCAAGTCGCTCAACCTTCACGGCAACAATGAAACCAAGGCGCGAATAAGCAAGGTTATTTGGTCGGGCAAAAATCCTGAAAAATTCGCCGTTGTTAGAACATCTGAACCGGAGAACAGAAGAAAAATCCTCTGCGTTATGCAACCGGTGATATTTCGAAAGAAAACGAATAATACAGACTCACAAAATAATAAGAACCAAAAAACATTAACTCAAACCTAAACTCCCAAACGTGTGCGTCCCTTAGCGCGTCGGGCGCGGATAACAGAAGCCCCTCCACGAGTTTTCATACGAACCAGAAAACCGTGAGTACGCTTTCTTCGAGTAACAGATGGCTGATAAGTACGCTTCATTTTCCCTCTAAGAGCGAGTAGATAAACTCAGCATTACAACGCTGTAAAGGAGGGATGTCAACTAATATTTTTGAGCCCGTGGATAAGTTGGAGAAAAGAGAATAGAATGAATTCAAATAATTGCAAATGAACGTCGCAAATACAGAATCACCGCTAATGAAATGACCATGAGAACCGCAGAAACCTTTTGGAGCTCATGCTTTGGATATTTTGCAAAAGAACTGAGCTCACAACAATTCAACACTTGGATCAAGCCATTGCAGCTTGATTTATCAAATAGCACCCCAGATCAAATAGTAATAACAGCTCCAAACCGTTTTGTTCAGCAATGGGTAAAAGAGAATTTTCTGGCTACAATAGAAAACCTGGCAGAAGGCCACTTTTCGAAAGTCGTGAAATTTAAATTAAATCTTGAAAACCNCAAGAACACAGAAAACGAAGAAATCCCCAAAGAGAACGAAACAAGTGAAATATTGCTGCCCATAATAAAGAAACAAAGGCCAGAAAGCGTTCTCAAAGAAAAGGGGTATAGCCAACAAAACATAAGCCGATTAAATCCCACATTTAACTTTGATAGCTTCGTAACAGGAAAAGCGAATCAACTTGCTCGCGCTGCCGCAATACAGGTTGCCGAATTCCCAGGAACCGCATATAACCCCCTATTTATATATGGGGCAGTTGGATTAGGCAAAACTCACTTAATCCAAGCTATTGGAAATTTGGTATTAAGCCAAAATAAGGAAGCAAANGTACGCTATATACATGCAGAACAGTATGTTTCAGATGTGGTAAGCGCCTACCGACACAAAGCCTTTGATGAATTCAAACGCTACTATCATTCGCTAGACCTCCTTCTAGTAGATGATATCCAGTTCATTGGGGGGAAAAATCGAACCCAAGAAGAATTTTTTTATGCTTTCAATGCTCTCGTAGAAGCACATAAGCAGATAATCATCACATGTGACTCTTACCCAAAAGAAATTACGGGGATGGAAGAGCGTTTAGTTTCTCGTTTTGGATGGGGGTTAACTGTTGCCATTGAACCTCCAGAACTAGAGATGCGAGTCGCGATCCTATTGAAGAAAGCGCTATTAGAAAAAATAACGCTAGATGAAAATATAGCATTCTTTATTGCAAAACATATACGCTCAAACGTACGAGAACTAGAGGGAGCATTAAAACGGGTTCTCGCTTACTCAAGATTTACAGGTCTAGCTTTGTCACCGGAGCTCGCAAGGGAATCACTGAAGGATTTATTAGCGATTCAAAACCGCCAAATTTCAATAGAAAATATACAGAACACCGTAGCCGATTACTATAAGATCAAGGTCGCAGAAATGTATTCGAAGAACCGCACGAGAACAGTTGTAAGACCTCGGCAAATGGCAATGGCGATAGCAAAGGAATTAACAACGCTAAGCCTACCGAATATAGGAGAAGCATTTGGTGGGAGAGACCATACCACCGTACTGCATGGATATAGAAAAATAGCAGAATTAAGGGTATCGGATTCAAATACAAACAAAGACTTTAATACACTAATCCATATTTTGAGGGGTTAAAAACAATTGAATACTTTGTGGATAAATCAAAACTTTAGCAAATGAAAAAAAATATCCACAAACAAACTCAAAACGATACCGGATTAATATGGTGCGAAAAAACAAAACAACCAATTGATTAATAAAGAAAAAATAAAATAATACCGAATTTAGCTAACATCTATTAACTATTATTAAGGTTTAAATAAATGAAATTAATACAAACTGAAAAGGAGGCCTTATTAAGACCTCTTCAGGCAGTAACAGGGATAGTCGAAAGAAGGCATACCTTACCAATACTTTCAAATGTATTAATAGAAAAGAAAAATGAAAATTTAACGTTTATGGCTACGGATTTAGAAATACAAATAACAACCATAACCAACAACAATGAGACAACAAAAAATGAATTAGCAGTGACAGTGGCCGCCAAAAAATTACAAGATATTTTACGCGCACTACCGGAAAAGGCACTGGTAACACTTGATTTAGAAGAGAATCGTTTACAAGTAAAAGCCGGGAAAAGTAGATTTAATTTACAAACATTACCCGTAGAAGACTTTCCAAAGTTCCCAGAAAGCACAGAACAACAGGCAAGAATAACCCTCAAACAGAAAGAATTAAAAAACCTGTTGTTCTTAGTCCAATATGCAATGGCACAGCAGGATATAAGATATTATTTAAATGGTCTTTTATTGCTGCTGGAAGACAATCATCTGAAAGCGGTAGCGACAGATGGGCATAGACTTAGTTTTGCGTGGGTTGAGCTGGAATCAAATCAAGAAAGAAGGGAAGTTATACTCCCAAGGAAAGCCGTTCTGGAATTAGCAAAACAATTAAATGATAGCGACGACCCGGTTATTGTAGAAATTTTACAAAATCAGATCAAGTTTACATTTTCAAACATTGTAATAGTGTCGAAGATTGTAGACGGCAAATTTCCCGATTACAACCGCGTCATTCCGCGCGGATACCAAAAGTATTTTGAAGTTAACCGCGGGCTATTACTCCAAACATTACAACGAGCAGCGATACTCTCAAATGAAAAATTCCGCGGAGCTCGAATCATACTAACAACAGATAATTTACGAATAGTCTGCAATAATAGTGAACAGGAAGAGGCTCAAGAAGAATTAGAAATTAAATACGAGGGGGGGGCGCTGGATATTGGCTTTAATATCACGTACCTGCTTGATGTATTGAATAATTTAACCTGTGAAACGGTACAGTGTTCATTTGGAGATGCGGGTAGCAGCGCCCTAATAACAGTTCCAGGGAATGATAACTTTAAGTATGTCGTAATGCCGATGAGAATATAAAATAAATAACAAAAACAAAGTTATACAAGCTTAACAAACCAGGTTAAAGAAACAGATAATGAGTCAAAAAAACATACAAAAACCAGACAACCAAGAGACATACGGATCAGACAGCATTAAAATCCTGAAAGGGTTAGATGCTGTGCGCAAAAGGCCTGGGATGTATATTGGAGACACAAGCGATGGGACCGGCCTCCATCACATGGTCTTCGAGGTGGTGGACAATGCGATCGACGAGGCATTGGCGGGCCATTGTGACGAGATTACCGTGATCATCCATCCGGATAGCTCTATATCGGTCCAGGATAATGGTCGCGGAATCCCAACAGGCATCAAGAATGATGATGAATTAAAAAGATCTGCCGCAGAGATTGTTATGACGGAACTACATGCCGGAGGCAAGTTCGATGACAATTCATACAAGGTATCGGGGGGGCTACATGGCGTGGGCGTATCGGTTGTCAATGCACTCTCTGAGTGGCTACGGCTTACCATTCGACGAGACGGGCAGACACATCAAATGGAGTTCTGCAAGGGGGTTCCTGTACAACCGTTAGCGGTTACTGGGAAGAGCGAAAGACGGGGGACAGAAGTACATTTCCTTGCTAGTAAGGAAATATTTGGCCATATAGAGTTTCATTATGACATCTTTGCAAAAAGACTACGTGAATTGTCATTTCTTAACAATGGCGTAAAAATCCAACTAGTGGACCAACTAAACGGCAAAGAAGAAACCTTTGCTTTTGTCGGGGGAGTGAAAAGTTTTGTCGAATACATAAACCGCACCAAGTCGGTCTTACACCCTGACATTTTTTATGCGGCAGGAGAGAAGGATAACATCGCGGTCGAAGTTTCAATGCAGTGGAACGATAGTTATGTTGAACAGGTTTTGTGTTTTACGAATAATATTCCGCAGAAGGATGGAGGAACACATCTGACCGGACTTCGCGCTGCAATGACGCGAACCCTAAATAGCTATATTGAAAAAAATGATTTGGCAAAAAAAGCCAAAATTGAAACCGCGGGCGATGATATGCGCGAGGGCCTGTCATGCGTTTTATCGGTGAAACTATTTGAACCAAAGTTCTCATCGCAGACGAAGGAGAAACTTGTATCCTCCGAAGTAAGGCCGGCTGTAGAGGAGATCGTAGCCCAAAAGCTAGCGGAATTCCTCTTAGAGCATCCAATAGATGCCAAGACCATTTGCGGCAAGATAATAGATGCTGCAAGAGCAAGAGAAGCCGCACGTAAGGCCCGCGAGTTGACAAGGCGAAAGGGTGTGCTGGATGGAATGGGGTTGCCAGGAAAGTTAGCGGATTGCCAAGAAAAGGACCCCTCACAATGCGAGCTTTATTTGGTCGAGGGTGACTCGGCGGGAGGGTCTGCCAAGCAGGGGCGAGACCGAAAATTCCAAGCAATTATGCCCTTAAAAGGGAAAATCCTTAATGTTGAAAAAGCGCGCTTCGACAAGCTGATCTCATCACAAGAGATCATTTCACTGATTACCGCTTTAGGCACCGGAATTGGCAGGGATGAGTACAATCCAGACAAACTACGCTATCACCGAATTATCATCATGACCGATGCGGATGTGGATGGATCACATATTCGGACGTTANTGCTTACGTTCTTCTACCGACAAATGCCGGAATTGATAGAGAGAGGACACATATACATAGCTCAGCCACCTCTTTACAAGATCAAACATGGCAAGCAAGAGCGTTACGTTAAGGATGATCATGAGCTCAAGCAATATCTATTGGGGTTAGCCCTGACAGATGCAGAGTTGCACACTCACACAGGTAAGTCGCCGCTGACAGGAGAGACTTTGGCGAAAATCGCTAATGAATATTTATTGGCGGAAGCAGTCATTGAACGGATGAGTAGATTAATTGATAGTGAAGCGATGCATGCATTGTTCCGTCATCCAAACATAAATCTGAGTAGCAAAATGGAAGCCACCAAGAGTGCGGCAAGTTTGGTCGCTCATATCACAGGGGTTGAAATCTCACCAGAATATGATGCCATTACAGAAGGGTTTAGATTGAAAATAACCCGGATGCAGCACGGGAACATTCGTACTAGTCACTTGGACCAGGATTTTTTGCGTAGCGGGGATTACGTTCAGATTAAAAAAACAGCGCAAGTTTTAGATCAACTATTGGGCCCGGATGCGTATGTAAAACGTGGCGAGCAAAGGCAGTCTGTCAGAGAGTTTAAAGAGGCTCTTGATTGGTTGCTGCAGGAGGTTAAAAAAGGGATTGGGATGCAGCGCTACAAAGGATTGGGAGAAATGAACCCAACTCAACTGTGGGAGACTACGATGGACCCTAATAGCCGCCGACTGTTACGAGCTCAAATCGAGGACAGTATCGCGGCAGATGAAATCTTTTCCACCCTGATGGGCGACGCGGTGGAGCCGAGACGGGCTTTTATCGAGAACAATGCGCTTGGGGTCCGGAATCTCGACGTATAGACCCGTTTCGGAGGTCCCCCCGTGTCAGACTAGTTGTCGCCTTGTTATGATCTTTAACTTTGGCGCGATAAGGAATAAATATGGCACGTTACGCAGAGGCATTGAAGAACAGAGTG
>JGI25928J51866_1000431_pt1 | contig 10712 bp, 10 predicted proteins | sample LauGreFBDMM110DN_2_FD_51866 | JGI IMG/M metagenome (IMG submission 51866)
GTAGTTCGAAGGGCCGGATCAGACATTACCCTTGTTGCAATTGGTAGCATGGTGCCGGCTGCGGTTCGAGTGTCAGAAATCTTAGCGAGTGAGGGCATCAATGTGGAGATTATTGACCCACGTACGCTGGCGCCGCTGGATAAGGAAACAATTCTTAATTCCGTGTCCAAGACGCGGCGTTTAGTTGTTGCGGATCCGGGCTGGCGGTCGTTTGGGTCTTCCGCCGAGATCATAGCTATTGCAGTGGAGAATTTAGGTCATAGAATGAAAACGAATCCGGTTCGTATTACGCTGCCGGATAGTCATACNCCTATGAGTATGGCGCTCGAGGCCCAGTATTACCCAAGCGATAGTGATATTGCGGNTGCCATTCGCAACAATGTGCTGGGTNTTGGTGGTACTCCGCGCGGCTAGTGCAGTAAATCAGCGCCGTATTATCAAAGATCATTCTTAATTCTNTTANCTTAGTGTCCGCGATCTGTGTAGACTATTATTTGTATCAGCAAAAGTCCCGGGTAAAGTTTGCTTNGTTGTTGTGGTTCCTGAAGGTCAAATTGCTTACTTGATCTACTAAAGCCGGATTATCTGAGAAGTGAAATTCCGCAACTCAAACTTTGGACCGAGGAGCGGTGCCGGCTCTCTTTTCGGTATAGTAAGTTCTAGTCGACGGTTGTTTTGGTGACTTAAGAATCAAGTGGCGAATACTATGTTTGTGTAACTTGCGTGTGGCAGGCAGAGCGCCGTGGTGTCCTTCAAGGTGATGTGCGGTTGAATTTAGCGGATGTAATATTCACTACTATATTAAAATCCGCATGCAGTCGCTAGCGGCTAATCTATACTCTGCGTTTTGGGTGCCGCGGTTATCCAGTGACTTAGTAAACGCATTCTTTGCTAATCTCTTTAGCTTGCACTCGAGATGCCCACAGCACTAAATGGCTGACTTGGTCCCCCACCTCTATAAACGGAGATTTCGTGTTGACTAGACAAACGCGGTTCCTTATAAATACTTAGTTAGCCAGCGGATATNCGCCCAATTGTCGGTCTAAAAAAATCNCTTTGGCAAAGGTTACGCCTGAGTCTGTGATGAAATCAGTCGAATCGGATGACTCGCGAAGGTGGGTGCGAGATATNTTGGAGCATTATACAAATGTGAGGATGCGTGGAAGATTATCNTGTAAATTTTGGTGATGGTGGCACGAGTAACTGTGCGCTAGGCGGATTGCGCGACTGTTGGGGCGACGGTGCGCTGCGGTGCAATGCCTGTGCTAATAGGTGCTGGTGATCGGTTTCCACTTTAGACGTGGCTAGTTGAGCGGTTAATTTTGAACTGAATCTTGATAATGCCCCATTCACGGGGTCGGAGACACCTCTAATATGGGCGATGTGAGGTCGGCTGACTTGGGCAAAAAACTTATGGGGTCTTGAAAGGTTTTTGGAGAGAGGTGGGTTGGTTGGTTTGCCGTCAATCTGGGCACGTTAGGCCCTGCAAGTGCTTACCCAAACACGCATTGATCTTGTTGTGTGTGATGTGCGACGGCCTCAGTGCAATTGCAAAGCTAACCGTTTATCCGTGGATGCGCAATTAGTGCAGCCACGGAATAATGAGTCGGGACCATATTGAATNTGGNGTGTACCTTGCCGTATGCGGAGTCTATAAGTATCGGGTGGTAGCCATAAATCGTTGGCAGATACGAGTGCGGTATGCATGGGAGGTGCGGTGCGCTTAGATGTCGGTTTCGGATCAATTGCCCTGGATGCGAGTTTTCGCTCTGCCCGTATGGGTGTACCTACCCCTTGTTTTTTACATGGTCTTCTTAACGTGGTTATAGGTAGTTGCATCAGCGACCCCGCGTGGCACTGATGCAATGAATTACGATCGAACACCTTCACATTCTTGATAGTCAACGGTGCCCAGCTACAATATTGCTTATTTGTTTGTTTTTTGCACAGCGACTGAATTCTCGGTTTATTATGTTGCTTGTGAGTTAGCACTTAGCAGTCCAGCGCCGCGACTACTTTATGGCAAAATATGTGCTTCCTCCAAGGGTCTGATTCCGTGGTACTATTGAGTTAGGTTTCCAAAAAAATGGCAGAGATTAATCTCCTTCAGTCCATTCCGAAAGGCAAAAGGAACGTGGCCGCGCGGGCTAACGCCAAAACCGCTGAGCACATCCGTGTTTCCCGTGAATATGGGCAGATGTATTTTGATGGCCCACGTGAATATGGCTACGGTGGTTTTTACTATGACGGACGCTGGAAGTCAGTCGCCAAAGAAATTGTTTCTCATTTTCGGCTCCGCCCAGGGGACCGTGTACTGGACGTGGGTTGTGCTAAAGGATTCTTAGTCAAGGATTTGTTGGCGCTCGGCATCGATGCTTTTGGCCTGGATATCTCAAATTATGCGCTCATGCATTGCGAGCCTGAAGTGATTGGCCGGCTTCATCTCGGTAGCGCGAACTCATTGCCGTTTCCGGATGGAAGCTTTGCGGCAGTTGTTTCGATCAATACGATTCATAATTTGCCGCGCGATTTGTGTTTAGCTGCTTTGGCGTCTATGGAACGGCTTGCACCTGGAAAGGGATTTGTGGCAGTAGACTCGTATCTCAATTCCGATCAGAAAGCGACTTTCGAAAGTTGGGTCCTTACGGCGATGTATCACGATTATCCGACAGGCTGGCAACAGCTATTTCTTGAGGCTGGCTATACGGGCGACTGGTTTTGGACAATCGTAGATTAACTTTTCTGGTCGAAATTGCTTCCCAGCTAGGCGAGCAGTGCATTGACNTTTAGCCACGTTGATTCGGTGTTGCGGTGTCGGAATTATAGGCGCCGAATTCTTGAAGTGTCTCAGCAAGTGCCGGCATTACACATTGCTGGCACTTTCTCCACTTTAGAAATGATGGATAGTGCCTATTTTGGGATGATGCGGCACGGTAGCGATGGNNTCCAATCAGACACTTTTATATTATCCAAGGGCCACGCAGCAATTGGGCAATACATTATTCTTGAGCACATGGGTGTGCTTAGCCGTGCTGATTTGGATCTGTATTGCAAGCCGGGAGGGCGCCTTGGCGGCCATCCTGATTATGGCATACCTGGTATCAATGCCTCTACTGGTTCGTTAGCCCACGGTATGGGGTTGGCTGTGGGGATGGCGCAGGCGGATCGAATCATGGGAATGGATCGCAATATTTTTTTACTGATGAGTGACGGGGAGCTCCAAGAGGGATCTGTGTGGGAATCAATGATGATGGCCTCGAACCTTGGGGTTCGAAGTATCGTTGGATTTCTTGACCACAACGGTTTTCAGTCATTTGGACGAACTAAAGAAAATCATCCGAGTTTTTATCCAATAAAGGAGAAGGTTGAGGCATTTGGCTGGGAATGCGCATCGGTGGACGGCCACGACAGCTCTGCGATTATTGAGGCGGTAGAAAATCGTAGTGCAGAACGCCCGTTCTTACTTATTGGCAACACGGTGAAAGGCCGTGGCGTTTCGTTTATGGAAAATGAACCCATCTGGCATTTTCGATCTCCAAATCTTGCCGAATTTTCGCAAGCAATGTCGGAACTCATGGGCTGACAACATGCGTAATAAGTTTGCAGACACAGTTTACGAAATGGCACTGGAGGATGAGCGGATCTGTGTGCTTGTCGCCGACATTTCGCCAGCTGGCTCTATGACGCAATTTCGAAATGAGTTCCCTGCCAGGTTTATTAATTGTGGCGTGGCAGAACAATCGATGATAGGAATTGCCGCTGGCTTGGCTTTGCGTGGCATGCGCCCTTTCTGCTATACAATTGCTACTTTTGCGTTGTATCGCCCATTCGAAATGGTGCGAATAGATTTGTGCTATCAAAATTTGGCAGTGACGGTGGTTGGTATGGGTGCTGGCGTTATTTATTCCAGCCTGGGGGGCACGCATCACTCTATGGAGGATATAGCAGTAGCAAGTGCTATACCAAACATGACTGTCCTGGCACCATGTGATCCAGCCGAAATGCGTCAGGCAACCCGCTGGTGTGGCACTGTTAGTAGCGGGCCCGTTTACATGCGGCTTGGGAAAGCTGGTGAGCCGGACCTTACCGCAAATACTCCCCAACCTTTCCAAGTTGGAAAGGTTCGCTACTTAACCCAAGGCCGCGACATTGCAATCTTATCTTACGGTATTTTGACGGGGATGGCGATGGAAATTTGCGAGCGTCTAACCGCTCAGGGCTGGTCTGTATCAATTTTGTCTTGCCACACCTTAAAACCTTTAGACGGGGCCGGAATTCGGCAGGTACTTGGTAGCCACAAGCAAGTGGCCGTAATTGAGGAGCATGTGCCGCACGGTGGGTTAGGATCGCGTGTGAAAGAAATTGCGTGGGACATGAAGGCTAGCTGCAGATTGGATTGTTTTTCACTCAAGGACGAGTTTATTCATTTCTATGGTACCCATTCGGAGCTGCTAGCGGTGCACGGCTTGTCTGTCTCTGCAATTTGTGACAATTTGACAAACTAAATATTCTTAGAACCCATGAAAACTTTGGATTTAGGAAATCCAAAGTGCAACTCCTTAATACTCACTGTTAATCTTCTTGCATGCCAAATTCTGAATATTATCCTTTCGTGAAGCAAAAATGCTGATTTAGGCCTGAATGTATGACAAATAAAAGCCAGTTAGCTATTGATGGAGGTCGACCGATTAGATCACAACCTATGCCTCCACGATTGGCTTTGGGGCAGGCCGAAAACACATTAATTGGTGAGGCGCTAGAACACTATCGGGTCAATAGTATAGACCCTGGCTATCAGGGGCTGTTTGAATCGCGATACTGCACAAAATTTTGTGACATGATGGGCGGTGGGTACGCTGATGCGGTCGCAACTGGTACCGCAGCGGTTTACATTTCTTTAGCAGCTCTACATTTACCGCGTGGAAGTGAAGTTTTGGTGTCTCCGATTACTGATCCCGGCACCATTTCCGCAATCATCCTACATGGGTTTGTGCCGCGATTGCTCGACACGGGCCTCTGTAGTTACAATGTAAACGCAGATGAAACCGAGCGGAGAGTAACCTCCTCGACCTCGTGCGTCCTTGTTGTTCACAATCTTGGCGTGCCAGCTGACATAATTTCCATTTCTGCGGTGACTGAGGCGAGTAATTTAAAACTTCTTGAGGACTGCAGCCAGTCACATGGTTCGACAATAAGCAGCCGATGTGTTGGTACATTTGGGCACATCGCTGCGTTTTCAACAATGTACCGAAAAGCCACAATGACAGGTGCGTCTGGCGGAATAGTCTTCTCGAAAAACATCGAAATTTACCAACAGGCTTTAGCGTACGCCGACCGTGGAAAGCCTCGTTGGCGAGATGGTTTCGACGACCGCAATCCAGCGCAGTACCTTTTTCCAGCGCTGAACTTTCACACTGATGAAATTTCATGCGCCATTGGCATAGCGTCGCTTAACCGCCTTGCAGAAACTAAGCGACGTCGATTAGAGTTTGTTGTGAGACTGTCTGAGTTGATCTCTGCCCAAAGCCAAGTGTGCATTCCTTATGCACATACAGATGGCGACTCCTGGTTTATTTTCCCGATACATGTGCACGCCGAACAGATCAAAGTTAGTAAATTGCAGTTTGCGCGTGCTGTGCAGGCGGAGGGTATCGGCTTAAATCCGCACTATAATTACCTTGTTAGTGATTGGCCGTGGGCGCGCCCATACTTAAGCGACACTTTCGATCCGCCGAATGCGCGCAAGATAATCAATGGCACTTTTATTCTTTACCTCAATGAAAACTATGGCGAACGTGAAGCACAAGACACAGTTAACGCAATCCTTAAAGTCGAAAAGGCTTACAAGAGATAATTCGCGAGCCAAGGTTTACGCAAATTGTTTTTAGCTGCCGTAGAGTGATGTCTTTTTGTTATTCGAACGCTCTTATGTCGATGGTATTGCAAAATTGTGGGTCGGAGCGTTTGCGCGCCAAGTAAGCTTAATTACGTTTACTAATACTTATCACAGTGGGAGAAGATATGAACAAACGGAAAATTGACCCGGAAAACTTCAATTCGGATTTGCGTAACTTTCGCGCCAGCGAACTTGACATTTTGGCACGGTACACAGAGCAGTTCCGGAAAAGTGCTAACTTACGCCCTGAAATGACGATGTATAACTGGCCTCGTTTCGTCAGGACGAACGAAATCACCCGATTTCTCACTTTCTATGAAACTTATAAGCTTATACGGGATGTTCAAGGTTCAGTATTTCAAGTCGGCGTACTTGAAGGAAACACTTTGTTTACTTTCGCGCATTTAGTCGAGACGTTCGAACCGCGGAATTACACGAGAAAGATTTTTGCCTTCGACACTTACGGAGTGGACGATTACTTGCAGGTTTCAACGCATGATGCGCAGTATCTGGATAGTGACATAAAAACCATCCCCAAAGTGTCTTCGCTTGATGACCTTAAACAATCAGCTCAACTCTTTAATGACTCCCGTTTATTTTCACAGTTCAGGCAAATAGAATTTATTGAAGGGGATGCCGCCAAGACAGTCCCGCAGTTTCTGGCTTCTAATCCGGGTACAGTTTGCGCGTTACTCAACCTTCAAATTAGTCTATACAATGTCGAAAAGGAGGTGTTACGGGCAGTTTGGCCTCGTATCCCATTGGGCGGTGTGGTGCACTTTGCGTCGTTAGGATACGAAGGAAGTCCATCGGTTGGAAAAATGTTGGACGAAGTCTTAGGTATATCTAACATGCGGATTAAGCGGTACTCTTTTGCGACCAAAATGTCTTACATTATTAAGGAGTGACTGTGCAAACTGAATTTTACGGAACGGGTAGCATGGAATCTTCCCGCGAAGCGTTTTCTAAGGTTGAATCCACATTTGACAGGCATGCGCATGTTATTGCGCTTCCTCCACTGTTCTCATCTACATTGTTGTCTAATCCGCAGTGGATTGGTTTTACAATTGCAAGACACAAATTCGTAGGTAAAATGTTTGAGGGAATGGAAAACGTATTGGAAGTTGGGTGCTGGGAAGGTATGGGGTCGGTATTTGTCGCGCAATATGTAAAGCATTTAACTTCAATAGATTTTTATATCCCGTTTATTACTGCAGCTCAAAAGTGCGTGCTACCTCACGTAAATAACATTGATTTTATTGGGCACGACATAATGGATGGTGCCCCTGCGCTCAACAAGTTTGACGGTGCGTTTTCGCTCGATTTCTTGGAGCATATTGATAAAGATCAGGAAGATCTCTTTATTGGCAACATTAGTAATTCGCTGTCTGCTAATGGGGTGTTGATAATTGGGAGTCCTGCACTAGAATCCCAAATGTACGCGGGTGTAGGCTCGCGGCGCACACACATTAACTGTAAAACATCGGATCAGCTTAGCGCCCTGTGCAAAAAGTTTTTCAGTAACGTCTTTATGTTTGGAATGAACGACGAGGTTCTTCACACGGGCTTTGGGGCGTTGCGCCATTATAACTTGGCGCTCTGTACCTCTAGAATTTGACCTTCTTGACTTACCCGCTTTTTAGCCGGGTCGCACGTGCGCCTTCCAAACTGGATTCTACCTCAGCGTTCATCATGCTCCGCTCAAATTCGAACTTGCCGAGCATATTCTAGTTTGTGTGGGTGTGCAGCTTAGGTATGGAGCTAGTCATGTTCGCTGTGTTATCTGATGTCTGCTTTGCGGGCGTACTTTTGATTTGCAAAGCTATAAAATGGTGAGTACGGGCAATCCGTAACAGCTCGATGTTNAGGGTGCGCGACGCACTTGTTTGGTGTATGCAATTACNGAGAATTAGAAACTCCCACAATGGTACCGTTAGGCGTAATTATTTTGATCAAGCAATGTTTGTGAGTGAATTGGCACGGCACTTTTAGTCATAAATTCAGACATTACTTATAACTTAAATGTGTGCCGATGAAGTCGCGCATCAATAGAGTCCGTCCACACTTATAACTGGAACGCATGTTTGGTAGCTGTGTTCTTACCGCTACCTAGAAGTATCATTTTTATTTATTCGTGGTCTTATGAATATTGGGCTGATTACTTACCAGACGGGACATCACAAGACTTGCGAAGTGGCGCGGGTATTGCTGCAAAAAGGGCACAAAGTCACACTTTTCGCTTTCCCTTTCCATCTTCATTCTGCTGTGGCCGTAGCTGAAGATAGGGCTCTAGATCACCCGCCACAGCTATTAGGCCGTGATTGGCTTGACATATTTAAGAAGAATGAAGTTGAGATAATCAAAATGGCAGGCTGGGAGGCGGCGCACAGCCAGCTGTTCCACCTAGATAACGTGGATTTTCCGGGTGGAATATTCCTCCACTGTACGGCAAAGATAATCCCCCCAGCATTTATCGGAAATAGGTTAATTTTAAACTGCCACCCGGGCCTGTTACCGCAAAACCGTGGTGTTGATGCTCTGAAATGGTCCGTGATCAATAACTGGCCGATCGGTGTCACACTTCATATCATCGATGCGAATATTGACCGCGGTACGATTCTTACGCGTTGGCGAACATCCCTGCTTCCAAACGACACTCTGCAGGACATCTTCGCGAGAGTCTATAGAAATTCAATTAGCTTGCTGGCTGGATTCGAGGAATTTATTCATTATAGATTTGAACATTGGGAAGTGGGCGATGAACACCCGCTTAGCCGCAAGAGATTACCCTTAGCAGCCGACACGCAGCTTGAGGCGATTTTTCTGGCGCGGCGAGAAACCTTAATTGAAAACTCCACCAACAAACTCTTACACCCCCACAAATCCAACACCTGATGGCATTCAGAAAGCACCATAAAAATTCTTATTGGGGCTCCCAATTTAGTGAGTTCATGGCTAGTGGGCTACGAGGTCGTACTTTCATATTACGGAACGCAATAGGAAAGGCGTTAATGCGTGTGGTGTTTATTTTGGGCGTCGCATTTCTCGGCCCGGCAGTTGCATGCTTGGTGGTCCTCCGTCCATTTGTCGTTATTCGCTTTGGAGCGCTAAACGCTGGTAGGATTGGTGAGTTAGCCATTCGTCCTGAGATATTCTTATGCAAGCGGGACAAGAGAAGTTTCCGTGAGAAACAGGTGGATGTGATCGGTTGCGCGTACCCGATTTCAAATACGTATCTGAAGACGATGTTCGGGACACTGCTGCCAATAACGCCAGGCGCGTGGCTGTGGCGATTGTTTGACAAAAGCTGTCAGTTTTGGACACGCACAAATATTCACCACGCAGATTTGTTGAGCCAATTTTCGGACTATCACTTAATTTTAGAGAGTGCGCCTCATTTGACTTTTGCTCCCAAAGAAGTGTCCATGGGACAAGATCTGCTCTATAGGTTAGGGATTCCGGCTGGCTCCAAGTGGATTTGCCTTCACAACCGCGACAGCAAGTATTTGGACGTAAAACTAAGTGGCCAATGGTCGTATCATGACTATAGAGATTTTAGCATCACCACCATGATTCCTGCTGCGCAGACATTCACTGAAGGTGGCTACTTTGCCATCAGGATGGGGAGTGTTCAAAGGGAATTACTGGATCAGATAAATCCGATGATTATTGACTATGCGTCGAGTCCGTATCGTACGGAGTTTGGCGATATTTTCCTTTCAGCTGGGTGTTCTGCTTATTTTGGTAGCGACTCGGGTATCGTAACGCTACCGTTCATTTTTCGTAGGCCGGTATCATTTGTAAATTATTCGTTAACCTTACTTAAGCAAGTAATTTGTCTCACTTCAAATTTGGTGTTGCCGTCCATTACCAAGCACCTTTTTGATGCAAATTCCCAGCGCCCCATCGGCCTGCGGAATATGTTTGCCGTCGGTCTAAATGGCGGAGCACATGCAAATGATTTTGCGGAGGCGGGCATTAGTGTCGTGTCAAATACTCCGCATGAGATTCGGGAGCTGGCTGACGAGGTTATGCACCGCTTGGCGGGTACTTGGATACCGGAGCCAGAGGATGAGGTTTTGCAAGCTCGCTTCTGGAGATTATTTTGCGAATTGGATGCAACGACAGACTCAAGTGTGCTTCGGGCACGTATAGGCGCAGCTTTTTTGCGCCAGAACCAGCACCTATTAGATTGAATCGGTTATTGCTGAAAAATTCTTAATTAGTGGACGTAAAACATAATTCGGTCTGTATTCATGATTGACAGCGGTGGCGATATGTGGTGATTAGTACTTCGCTGTTGTGTTGGGTTCTGGTGAGGCTTTGCCTATCGAGTGCAAAAAGTTTACTTAATGCAAGGGGCAATTCCAGGTTTCTTATTTTCTTCGTGTGGTGATCTCAATTTCCGTACTTCGTTTGGCCGGGCCGAGCGATGTTCGATTTTGTTTTGTTCGTTTCAGGGTTGCTGTCGATAAATGCATTTCCGCGTGGGATGTATTGATGTTCGAGCATGCTATGTTCTGACTTGGCTCGTGGTCGAACGAATAATATGTTGTCCCAGAATATTTTGCTATCTTGTGCGTGGTCCTGACGGTTGCGTGCTTTTCAAATTTTAACTAATTCTGGACCGCAATTGCTCTGACATGGCCTTTGGAGCCTATCGCTGCGTGTGAGTTTCCGCCATGTTGTTGTTCGGCGGCGGGTGGGGCGCACCCGGGAAAGGGTGCGCTGCAATTGCGGAGCGTGCTGCGGTGCCGGGCCCAATCGAACATGCTGGCGAGCCAACTGCGGTTGCGGCAATCATACTGGCGCGACT
>JGI25928J51866_1000432_pt1 | contig 10704 bp, 11 predicted proteins | sample LauGreFBDMM110DN_2_FD_51866 | JGI IMG/M metagenome (IMG submission 51866)
CGTGGTGTTCAAAAGGGTGTTGATAAAGTTGTCGAGCAACTGGCCAAGATGGCTGAAAAGATTGACTCCAAAGACAACAAAGAAATCACCGAAGTTGCTACGATTGCTGCTAACAACAACTCTGAGATCGGCAAAAAACTTGCTGAAGCGATGACCAAAGTTGGCGCAACCAATGGCGTTATCACCATTGAAGAAGGCAAGATTACTGAAACTGAAGTAGTCATTGTTCAGGGTATGCAATTCGATCGTGGGTATCTTTCACCCCACTTCGTAACCAATCATGACAACATGACTTGCGATCTTGAAAATCCCTACATTCTTATCTACGAAGAAAAGATTAGCTCTGCTAAAGCTTTGATTCCACTCCTTGAAGCTATTTCCAAGAAGAAAGAACCTTTGCTCATCATCGCTGAAGATATTGATGGCGAAGCTCTTGCAACCTTGGTTCTTAACAAACTTAAAGGCGTGCTTAATATTTCTGCAGTCAAAGCCCCAGGCTATGGCGATCGCAGGAAAGCCATCCTCGAAGACATTGCTGCACTTACCAAGGGCAAAGCAATTTTCAAGGATTTAGGCGTACCACTTGAACAAATCCAGCTCTCTGACCTTGGACGTGCCAAGAAAATCAAGATCGATGCTGAAAACACCACCATCACTGAAGGTGCTGGCGACAAGAAAACCATTGAAGGTCGTTGCGAAATGATCCGCAAGGAAATCGCCAAGACTGACAGTGATTATGATCGTGAAAAACTTCAGGAACGACTTGCAAAGCTTGCAGGTGGCGTGGCCCAATTAAAAGTTGGCGCAGCAACCGAAACCGAAATGAAAGAACGCAAAGCACTTTACGAAGATGCCTTGCATGCTACCCGGGCTGCACTTGCTGAAGGCATTGTTGCAGGCGGTGGGGTTGCCCTTCTTCAGGCACGCAAATGCCTTGATAATCTTGAGTTTGATAACGAAGAAGAAACCATTGGCTTGAATCTTCTGCGCACCGTAATGGAAATGCCCTGCAAGATGATTGCTGAAAACGCAGGCCTTGATGGCTCTGTTGTAGTTCACAACATTAACAAATCCAAAGAAAAGAACTTTGGTTTTGATGCAGATAAAGGCGTCTATTGCGATATGCGAAAAGCAGGCATCGTTGACCCTGTTAAGGTTACACGAAGCGCTCTGCAAAATGGTGTTAGCGTAGCTTGTTTGCTGCTTACCACCGAAACCATGATTGCAGATATACCTGAACCTAAGGGTGCAGGCGGCGATCATCACGACCATCATCATGGTGGTGGTGGTGGCGATATGGGCATGGGCGGAATGGGTGGCATGGGCGGAATGGGTGGCATGGGCGGAATGATGTAAGTTGCCCTTTGATTTTTGTATTACCTGAATCATTAACTATAATCTCGTAAGTAAGGAATTAATCATGGCCAAGGACAAAGATGTTGATTTGAAAGTGCGACCCCTCGACGACAGGGTCGTGGTTCAACCTTTAGAAGCTGAAGACAAAAGTGCGGGTGGGATTTTGCTTCCCGATGCTGCAAGGCAGAAACCCCAGCGAGGTCGTGTTCTTGCTGTTGGGCCAGGCAACCTTCGTGATGATGGCCAACGGACACCCGTTTCTGTCAGCAAAGGTGACGAAGTTGTATATGGTCGCTATGCTGGAAGCGATATTGAAGTTGATGGCAAAGAAATTAAGATACTTCGCGAAAGCGATATTCTTGCAAAGATTACCAAGTAAATTCGAACATCCGCTAAGGGAGATTTTCATAAATGGCTAAGCAACTTCTTTATACCGATGATGCCCGTAAGAAACTTCTTGCAGGCGCTGAAAAACTGGCCCATGCCGTAGGCATTACTCTTGGGCCCACAGGTAGAAATGTCATCCTCGACAAAAGCTTTGGAGGCCCCACGGTCACCAAAGATGGCGTGACTGTCAGTAAGGAAATCGACCTTGCTGATCCTTTTGAAAACATGGGCGCTAAGCTCGTTAACGCTGTGGCTCAAAAAACCAGTGACATAGCAGGAGATGGTACTACAACTGCCACCATTCTTGCACTTTCCATTTATCAGGAAGGCTTNCGCAATATCACCGCTGGTGCCAATCCAATGGCTATCAGGCGCGGTATTGATAAAGCAGTCGCTGCNGTTGTTGAGAACCTCAACGAAATTTCNAAGCCCATGAAATCTTCCGCTGAACTTGCTCAGGTTGCTGCTATCAGNGCCAACAATGACATGGTCATTGGACAACTCATGGCNGATGCTTTNGAAAAAGTGGGTAAAGATGGCGTGATCACGGTTGAAGAAGGTAAAACAGCAGAAACGACCCTCGACTTTGTTGAAGGNATGCAGTTTGATAAAGGCTATGTTTCNCCTTACTTCATCAATACCGAAGACATGACTTGCGAACTTGAAGACCCGCTCATTCTCATCTACGAAAAGAAAGTGAACAATGTGCGTGANATGTTGCCCTTGCTTGAAAAAGCAGCAGCAACAGGCAAGCCTTTGCTCATCATCGCAGAAGATGTTGAATCTGAAGCGTTGGCAGCATTGGTTATCAACAAGTTACGCGGCATCTTAAATGTTTGCGCAGTTAAAGCCCCAGGGTTTGGCGATCGTCGCAAAGCCATGCTTGGTGATATTGCTGTTCTTACGGGTGGCCAGTTCATCAGCGAAGATCTTGGAATCACGCTTGANAATGTTGAACTCGACATGCTTGGGAATTGCAAGACTGTTCGTATTGAACGCGAAAACTGTACGATCATCAGCGGTAAGGGCGATAAAGCTTCCATTCAAAAGCGTATCGAACAGATCCGTGCTCAAATGGGCCAGACTGAAAGCGAATACGACAAAGAAAAGTTCAGCGAACGCCTTGCTAAACTCACGGGTGGCGTTGCAATTGTTCGGGTTGGCGGAACCACCGAAGCCGAAATGAANCAGACCAAAGGTCGCGTTGAAGATGCTCTTCACGCAACCCGAGCTGCTGTTGCTGATGGTATTGTTCCCGGGGGCGGCACTGCTCTTCTTCGTTGCATAGGNGTTGCAGAAAAAGTGTCTGAGAAGCTTAAAGGTGATGAACGCTTAGGTGCGGAAATCATTACTAGGGCCCTTGAAAAACCGATTCGCATTATTGCTCAAAACTCTGGAGTAGATGGTGCGGTTGTTGCTGCAGAAATACTTTCCCGAGATGGAAAGCCCAACTTCGGCTATAATGCTAATACTGGTGAGTATGTCGATATGTTTAAAGAAGGCATTATCGACCCCACCCGCGTTACAAAGTCTGCCTTGCAGAATGCGGCAAGCATCGCTGGCCTGATGCTTACCACCGAAGTCATGATTACAAAGATTGACGAGGAAAGTTCTACAGGTAAGGTTTCTGGAGCTGTGAGGTAATTTAGGTTTCCTCATCTCCTTTTGGTTTCTTACGCGGGTCCAGCTTGTTTGGGCCCGCGTTTGTTTATAAATACTATTTTTTTGACCCTTTCTAGTTGAACTACCGGGAAATGCATGGCGACTAAACGCTGCTATTACGAAGTCCTCAGCCTTACTAAAAGCGCTGATTCGGATTCNATCAAAGTTTCTTATCGCAAACTTGCTATGCAATATCACCCTGATCGCAATGTGGGCAATGCAGAAGCTGAGGTCCTTTTTAAAGAAGCTGCTGAAGCTTATGAAATATTGCGCGACCCTGAAAAAAGACAGCGTTATGATCGCTACGGCCATGCGGGCATGGATGGTATGGCGATGCCCGACTTTGGTAATGCAGATTCGGTGATGGATTTATTTGGTGATCTGTTCGGCGGAGTATTTGGTGGTGCAGGCAAGGGTAAAGGCAGACGAGGCCCCCAGGCAGGTAATGATTTTCATCTCGGTATTGAAATTGATTTGATCGATGCCATGAAGGGTGTCGAAAAGAAAGTAAAGATTCCCCGGGATGTTAATTGTAAAGCATGCAGTGGTAATGGCTGCAAACCCGGCTCCACGCCTGTACGATGCAAGCGCTGTGATGGTAAAGGGGTTGTAATTCAGGGGAATGGTTTTTTCCGAATTCAACAAACTTGTTCGGGATGTGGGGGCAAAGGGGCCACCATTACAAACCCATGTACTAGTTGCAGGGGCGCGGGCTTGATTCAAGAACACGAAGAATTGGTTCTCAATATTCCTCCTGGGGTTGATGATGGGGTAAATATTCGCCACACGGGTTCTGGTGAGGCTTCGCGTAATGGCGGTCCGCCCGGCGATCTTTATGTACAAATCAAAGTTAAGAAGCATTCGTTTTTCTTGCGCAATGGTGCAGATTTACATTGTGAAGTACCTGTTACTTTTAGTCAGGCGGCATTGGGTGGCGAAATCGAAATTCCATCTCTTGATGGAAAAAAGATCAAGTTTAAATTGCCTGCAGGAATACAGAGTGGAGAAGAAGCGAAAGTACCTGGCAAAGGAATGCCATCATTAAGGGGAACAAGGATGGGAGATCTCGTGCTTCATGTTCGCCTAGAAACGCCTAGAAATCTCACAAAAAGGCAGGAAGAGTTGTTTAGGGAATTATCAGAACTCGACCATAAACACATTTCACCTCACCGAAAAAGTTTCCTCGAGAAACTCAAAGGCCTTTTTGGACAGTCAGAATCCGATTCTTCTAAAGACAACAAGGAAAGCTAAAACCATTTAGCAACTAGGGGGAAAACATGACAAATGAAAACAGTGATCCTGACAATGAATACAACCATGACGAGGCTATACCTCCGATTATCTCTGAAGTTGAAACCTTAAAAGACCAACTTCTTGAAGCAGAGAAAAAAAAAGACGAATACCTCACGCTTGTAAAATCCACCAGAGCGGACTTCGAAAACTACCAAAAGCGAATCCTAAGAGATCAGGCAAACGAAAAACGCTTTGCCCACTTCCAATTCACTGCCGACATTTTACCTGCCTTGGATAACCTTGACCGGGCATTGCAGGCATCCAAGCAAAGTGGNGCAANCGACCCCATGGTACAAGGGGTAAGCATGGTTTTATCCCAAGTTCTTGATGTTTTTAAACGCCATGGTATTCAACGCATCCAAGCTGAGGGAACCCTTTTTAACCCGAATCTTCATCAAGCGGTAATGCAAGTTCCATCTAAAGACTTGCCTGTTTCTACTGTGGTTCAAGTTCTGGAGAATGGTTATACACTGCACGATCGGGTGATTCGCCCTGCGAGTGTTTCGGTTTCATGCCAAGCGGAATAACGGTTTCTAAAACACAATTGGAGCAATAAAATGCCAACCTATGAATATGAATGCGATGCCTGCCAACACGCTTTTGAAGAGTTTCAATCCTTTTCGGAGAAGGTGTTAAAAAAATGCCCGAAGTGCAAGAAGTCAAAACTCCGAAGGCTATTTGGAACAGGCTCTGCAATTCTTTTTAAAGGTTCTGGTTTTTACGAAACCGATTACCGCAGCGAATCCTACAAAAGTTCCGCAAGCGCGGATAAAGAAAGCGCAGCCAAATCTGAGCCTGCTGCTAAAAAAGACTCCACCCCAACTCCAACTCCAACTCCAACACCGTCGACTGATAGCAAAAGTAATGCTGCTGCACCCAAACCATCCAAGCCTTCACCCAAGAAGGATTGATATGACTCAAGTTAAATGCCCTATTTGTGATAAGCCGATGAATTTTCAGGCCCGTAGCGAATGGCCCGACTTTCCTTTTTGCAGTTTGCGTTGCAAACGCATCGATTTAGGTCGTTGGTTTGGTGAGCGTTATAAACTTCAGGGGCACGATTATCCGGAAGACTTTCATGAAGAAAATGAAAGCGAATGAAGTTTTCTTCTTTTTTCGCCTCTTACAATTTAGCTCGTTTATTTAGCTGCTATTCTGCATAATCTCGATTAAGATCAGCTTTCATCATTAAAACTTGGTTAAATCTATGAACACTTTTTACAAGATAGTACTTGGACTTTCCCTACTGCTGGCAACTGGTTGCAAGCAGGCAACGGGCAATAAGCTTTATCTTGGAAATAGACAAATCAAAGTGGTTGCTACCACCACCATGATAGCAGACCTGCTTACTAACGCAGGCAAGGGAAGAGTTTTGGTTGAATCACTGATGGGGCCGGGCATTGATCCCCATTCCTATGAACCTAGAGAAAGCGATGTTTCGAGGCTTATGGAGGCAGATGTTGTTTTTTACAACGGCATCCATCTAGAAGGAAAAATGGCGGATCTATTTGAAGAATCTGCCAAGAAAAAACATGTCTTTGCGATCGCTGATGGGTTGTTACCCGAAGATATTCGAAAAGAGATTCAAACGAACACACCCGATCCTCATATTTGGTTTGATGTTCAGTTGTGGATCAAATGCTTGGAATTTGTGAATGCGAAATTGATTGAAATCGATCCAGATAACAGCAGCATTTATGAGACGAACAAAAAAAATTATTCGGCCACTCTTAATGAGCTTCATCAATATGTAAAACAACAAGCAGATAAAGTCCCCAAGGAACAAAGGGTTTTGATCACAGCTCATGATGCATTTGGGTATTTTGGGAATGCGTACGGCTTTCAGGTTAGGGGGGTTCAGGGAATCAACACTGTAGCGGAAGCCAACAGTGGTGAAATCGGATCCTTGGCCACTTTCATGGTGAAGAACAAAGTGAGGGCTTTTTTTGTGGAAAGTTCTGTGCCTCGCAAAAACCTTGAAAAGCTTAAAGAGGTTGCAGCTTTACTGGATCCAAATTTCATGCTTTCTTCTGGAGGCGAGTTGTATTCTGATGCATTAGGGTCTAAAAATTCTGCTGCGGGAACTTATGAAGGCATGGTTAAGCATAATATCGAAACCATCGTTAAAGCTTTGGTTCCTTAAAAAACGGGATGTTGCATGACTGGGCCGAATGATAAAAAACTGGAATTCGCCTTAGAGATCAACGATCTCACCGTGAGCTACAAAGATAAACCGGTGCTATGGGATATCGATCTCGAGATACCTCAAGGAGCGCTTGTAGGAATTGTCGGGCCGAATGGGGCAGGGAAAACGACGCTAATCAAATCCATTCTCGGGTTGCTGAAACCAGTTGCAGGGTCTGCAAAAATACTCGGACTTGAAATCGATCAAGGCATCAAAAAAATAGCCTATGTGCCTCAGAGGGGCAGTGTTGATTGGGATTTTCCTGCAACAGTTTTTGATGTAGTGCTGATGGGTACCTATGGAAAATTAGGATGGTTCAGACGACCGGGCGCCAAAGAAAAAAAACTCACCAAAGAGCCCTCGAAAAAGTCGGGATGCTCGAACTTGCGCATAGACAGATCAGCCAACTTTCAGGCGGGCAGCAACAAAGGGTCTTTTTAGCCCGCGCTCTCGTTCAACATGCTGAAATCTATCTCATGGATGAACCTTTCCAAGGCGTGGATTCAACCACCGAACAATCAATTGTAGAACTATTACGAGAATTAAGGAATCAAGGTGCCACCGCTTTGGTGGTTCATCACGATTTACAAACAGTGAAAGATTATTTCGACTGGGTGGTGTTATTGAATGTGCGTAAAATCGCAGCAGGGCCTGTGTCCGAAGTTTTCACCGAAACAAACTTAAAGCTCGCTTTTGGTTCCAGAGTTTCCCTAGGAGAATAACGCTTGTTCGAATCGCTTTCAGTTCCTGGATTGGGAAGCGTTGTCGCTGGAACTGCGCTACTGGGCTTTTTATGTGGAACTCTTGGCACCTTCGCTGTTTTAAGAAAACAAAGCCTTATGGGCGATGCCATTTCCCACGCCTGCCTGCCCGGACTCATTCTCGCTTTTCTTCTTTTTAACAGTAAGGAATCCTGGGCCCTAATGCTGGGTGCTGCTATTTCAGGTACCTTGGCTGCAATGGTTGTTCTTGGTATCAGCAGGTTCAGCAGAGTCAAAGAAGATAGCTCGCTTGCAATAACTCTTTCAGTGTTTTTTGGCTTTGGCCTTATGCTTCTTACTTGGGTACAACGAAGGCCAGATGCCGCCCAGGCTGGGCTGGCACGCTTTTTGTTCGGCCAAGCTGCAACCCTTTTAGATCGCGATGTTTGGCTCCTTGCTGCAATTGCAATTCCTTGTCTTCTAACTGTTTTTATCTTCTGGAAGCAATTTCAATTGGTTTGCTTTGACCGATCTTTTGCACAAAGCCTTGGCATTCCTGTTTTCTTCATCGAAGTCTTACTCTCCTTATTATTGGTGATGGTAATCGTGGCAGGTTTGGAAACCGTGGGCGTGGTTTTAATGAGCGCATTACTGGTGGCGCCTGCTGTAGCTGCAAGGCAATGGACCAACAGGCTTGAAATCATGGCAATCTTAGCTGGGGTTTTCGGCGCATTTTCAGGCATAGCTGGCGCATTTTTAAGCAACATGGGCAAAACCAGTATTCCCACAGGCCCGGTCATTGTCTTGTTCATTACTTTGATTGTGCTTTTATCCATTTTATTTGCGCCTGCCCGGGGGATCGTCTGGCTTCAATTCCAACATTGGCGCGACAGTAAGATTCTCCATTTAGATTCTGTTCTTTCTAATCTGTTAAACCTTGCGAAGGAGCATAGTGGCAAACAAAATGGCCACAGCATGGCAATGCTGAAAGGGATTAGTTCAAACCCATCCGGGGTTCCAAGAAGCGTACAGAAATTATTAGAAATGGGTTTAGTTTCCGAAGTGGATAAGGGCCTTTATATTCCGACTTCCAAGGGCGCTGAATATTTAATTGAAAAAACCTCCCACATGGGAGCACTTTCAAAATGACACAAGCTCAAATCGAAATCCAACTACTTGCAATGGCCACCGCTGTTGCCTGCTCTTTATGCGGTGTGTTTTTAGTACTTAGGCGCATGTCTTTACTTAGTGATGCAATCAGCCATACGGTTCTTATTGGAATCGTGATTGCTTTTTTCCTGACGGGAGACATGGCTTCGCCTTGGTTGTTAGTCGGCGCAACGATGGCGGGTGTATTCACCGTATTGCTGGTTGAAGGTTTGCAAAAAACCGGGGTGGTACGAGAGGATGCTGCAATAGGCTTGGTTTTCCCCGCATTATTTAGTGTTGCAGTGTTGTTGATTTCTATTTATTCGAAGAATGTTCATCTCGATATGGACGCAGTGCTTGTAGGAAAGATCGCATTAACCCCACTGCCCTCACGCAGACTGGAATTCGGGGGATATGATTTTGGTCCAAAATCGCTGGCCCTGATGATAGCCATTATTTTTGTCAACCTTGGGTTCATCATCGTATTTTTCAAAGAGCTTAAAGTCTCAACATTTGATCCGGCATTCAGCAAAGCCATTGGTTTTAACCCATACTGGATTCACCTTGGGTTAGTGCTTTCTGTTTCAACCACAGCGGTGGCATCCTTTGATGCGGTAGGGTCCATTCTTGTAGTTGCTTTAATGGCTGCACCTGCTGCAACAGCCTACTTATTAACCGATAAGCTTTCAATTATGTTGGTATGGAGTTGTATTATTGGGATGCTTAGTGCGGTATTGGGGTATTGGTTTGCTCATTTTCTTGATGCTTCAATTGCCGGTTCAATGGCGACGGTTGCAGGGATCATCTTTGGGCTGACTTTTTTCTTTGCACCGGAAAGAGGATTATTCTCAGTCTGGCAGCGTGCAAAAATAAGAGACCGAAAATTCAAGCTGGCACTTTTACTAGTGCACCTCACCCAGCATGAGGGTACAATCCGAGAATTGGAAGAATGCAATATTGAAAGCCTTCACCTTCACCTTCGTTGGGATGAATACGAAACTCGTTCCGTCGCTTTTGAAGCAGTTGAAACTTTCTGTGCTTCTCAAGAAAACAAAGTTCTTAGATTAACACCCAAGGGCAGGATCATCGCCTTGGAATCATTGCAATTAGGGACTAATCTCTCCTGAAATTTTTAGAAATAAGGCCAATGAAAAGACCAATATCGCAAAACATGATGGATTGGCTCAAAGGCGAACTACATCTCTGGAAGTCTGAAGGTACCATCTCAGAAACCCAGCTTGAGTCAATCATTTCTCAATATGATTCCCAAGCTGATGCAGAACAAAAAAAATCTACAGCCTTCTACACCTTAATCAGTGCGGCATCGATACTTGCAGGAGCTGCCCTACTATTACTCATTGGTTACAATTGGGAGGCGCTCAATTACATTGCCAAGCTTGGGATTATTTTCGGTATCACGATTACATTTCAAGGCCTGACAATGGTTTCCCGATTTCGCTGGGGAAACACTATGCTTTCTGAAGTATTCAGTCTGCTTAGTTGCATTAGTTATGGATCAGGAATATGGCTCATCGCCCAAATATTCAACCTTAACGCGCATTATCCCGATGGGTTTTTCTGGTGGGCGTTGGGTTCCCTACCTCTCGCATTTTTAGGGCAATCCTCGCTACTTTGGTTTTTAGTCATCGCTTTGGAAATCATCTGGGCGTTTACTGAAGCGAATGCCAATTTTAATTCGACTTGGTTGTTATTTGGAAGAGACACACGCCTTCCCTCTGCTGCATATCTTATGCCTCTTTTATTATTCCCTGGCTTCATTTGGGCCTATTTGAAAGACTGCCCCAAAACGATGGCGCTGCATTTAATTGGTTTTGCATGCTGGTGCCTAAGTTTATGGATTGCTTGGAATTTCCAAAGCCTCGCTTTGCCCCTGCTAGGTTCCATTTTTGCTTTATACTGGCTAGCGGGCATGGCAATCGGAATTAAAGAAAAACTTGCATTTGTATGCAG
>JGI25928J51866_1000436_pt1 | contig 10618 bp, 8 predicted proteins | sample LauGreFBDMM110DN_2_FD_51866 | JGI IMG/M metagenome (IMG submission 51866)
CACCGCTTGCTGCTGCAGCCGTGGCGCTGGCGGCGCATGCTGGCGCTGCCGCACTTTGTGTGGCGCGTGCTCACGCAGCCCGGCGCCGTACGCGAAGTCTGACGCCCAATGCCCACCATAAAGTATCTGGCTGCGGCCGCACCGGGACCGGTGTGACTGCCAAAGCTGCGCCGATGACAACAGTGGCGTGCACGCATTGGCTGCGCCCGGGCACGCAGCGCTATGCTTGTGACGCTGGATAGCTGACATGCAACCCGCGGCGGTCATTGAAGTACTTGCGCCCGGCCGGTCAATTGTGGCGTGTGCATTTTGCGGCGCCACCGGCACCGAGCCCGGCGCGCCGACTGCCGTTTGCAGTGTGTGTTCCGGCAGCCGCCAGCTATTGGTGCAGCACGCGGATATGCTGCGCGTGTGCGCGCTGTGCAGCGCCACCGGCCACAAACCCGCGGCGCGCGGCATGTTTACGCGCCAGCCCTGCACAGAGTGCCGCGGCGCCGGGTGCATCTCGCAGGCCGGCGCAACGCATGTGCTGGATTTTCGCCAGCGCTGCCAGCGCTGCGGCGGCGTTGGCAGTGAACCGGCCGAGTTTGGATATACTAAAACCCGGCCGTGCGGTGCCTGCGCTGGCAGCGGCACTGCGCCGCCCGGCGGCCACATTCGCATCCTTACATGAAGTAATCACCCTTTATCCCTCAGGATTGAATCGGACGCCCCTATGTCTGAATACAACGCGATTCAACCGCTCTTTCGCGGCTCTGCATTAAACCGTTATCGCAGTGTGCCCGTGGCTGCGCCGCAAGCGCCTGCAGACCGGCCACAGCAGCGCATTGATACCAGCCGCAGCGACCGGCCGGATGCCAGCCCCATCTTTCCGCGGCCGGACCGCTTTGAGCTTTACACTCCATTTCCGTATCGCACCCCGGACACCAAGCGCCCGCCCAGCGCCGAGTACGCGCAGCACAAAGAACACACCAAAGAGATTACAACTGATCGCAGTGGTGAGCGCACTGTGCAGCGCACCGCGGAAGTGCAGCATGGCGCAAATCTGGAGCATACGCTGGCCGCTCGCACTGGTGTTGCCCGCCAGTTGCTGGCACAGGAGGCGATAAACCCGGGCAGTTTTTTTGACTATCTGATTTAATCTCCGTAAAGAACGTGCGCAAAAGCCTTGATTCTGCAGGGGCATGCGCCGTCCCAGTGCATCGACGGCTGTGCCTGCCGATACCCTTTGCAAGCCTGCTGCCGGTTCAATGGACTGGCCGGCATGGCTCGCTAACGCTGTGGCACCAATCTTAAAACTTATGCGCCGCTGGCGCGGGCTGGCAGCAGTTCTGGCTTGCGCGCTGCTGCTGAGCTCCAAGCCGGCTGGTGCTGCAGTGGCAGCAGAGCCGCCGCCCGCCGCACCCGCTGCGAGCGCCACCCAGTTCTGGCTGGACAATCCCACCGTGCGCCCCGGCACCTGCACATGGCTGCGTTGGAATACACCCGAGAGTCGCGCTGTCTACCTGGGCAACTCAGAGGTGGCGGCGCTTGGGCAGCGCCGGGTATGCCCGCACACAAATGAGTATTATGTGCTGCGGCTGCGTGGCGAAGGCGGCTGGATCACAAATCTGCGCATCATGTTGACTGTTGCTGGAGAAGCGCTGCCCGCAGCGCCGGCTGCCGGCGAAGACTGGTCTGATGAATCATCCAGTGCGCCCGGCCGCGAGGCCCGCACCATCTTCACGTACTACTTCTATTGGTACGACGAGCAAAGCGCGCTGCATATGGGCCGCAACCCTAATGATCCCAGCAGCTGGCTCACCCAAAATCCCGCCGGCGCGCTGCCACCGGCATTGCGCAGCCCGGCGTGGCACCGGCGTCAGCTGGAAGACATGACCTACGCCGGCATCGATGTGGCGCTGCCGGTTTACTGGAACACNGCCGAATCCCACAACTGGTCNCGACCCGGCCTGCAGGCGCTTGCCACGGCGCTGCAAGACATGCGCGCCAGCAACAGCNCCGCGCCGGCGATCGGTATGTTTTATGACACCACCAACCCGCAGCCCGTGGATCTTTCTACGGCAGCCGGGCGCGCGGAGTTTTATAGCGGCATTCAATTTTTCTTCAACACCATTCCACGCCCACACTGGGCGCTGACGCAAGCCGGCCAACCGCTGATTTGGATGTGGGAGCCGGACTTTGTGCGCGGTGCCAGTGCACAGTTCCTGGCAGACCTCAAGCTGCGCTTCAATGCAGACTTTGGCGTGATGCCGTATGTGGTGCTCACGCCCAACTGGGACGCAGCCGCCCGCCGCTCCGGTGCCGGAGCGCTGCGCGGTGATGCCGAGTACTCTTGGGGCGGCGCATTGTGGCCGCACATCACGGCGCAGGTTGCTGCCATCGGGCCGGGCTACGATGACCGGCTGCTGGCCGACCGCGCCAACGCTTTGTTTGTGGGCCGGCGCAACGGGGACGCCTTGCGCGCCGGATTTGCGGCGGCCACGCGCTGCCGCACGCCTTGGGCCGCGCTTGAAACTTGGAATGAATTTCACGAGGGCACGGGCATCGCCGAGACCCGCGAGCAGGGCCGCAGCTATCTGGACCTCACGCGCCAGCTGGCGCAAGACTTCAAGCGCGGCCAGCCCGCGCCCACGCCATATAGCGGCGCCAGCACCGTGCAGCTAACTTTTGGAGCGCTTGGCAGCGCGGCCGGGCTCGCACTTGTGGATGCGCAGGGCGACACCTTTCACACTGCTGCGACTGTGGACGGACAAGCAGCGCGCAGCACCGGCTATGCGCTCGTGCCGGCTCCATTTGATTTTGACGGCGACGGGCGTGCAGACGCGGCGCTGCTGCAGCCTGCCAGCAAGCAGCGCTTTGTGCTGCGGGCCAGCGATGGCCGCCTGCTGCAAACTGCAGCGCTTGGCAACCTGGCGCAGCCGGGGGATTTTGACGGCGACGGCATGCCCGATCGCGCGGAGTACTGGCCCGCCACTGCAGAGTGGAACATTTACTCCGGACTGAACCGCCCACTGGTGCTGCAGGTGGGCAGCGCCACAGCCAACAATGTGCCCGTGGCCGGTGACTACGACGGCGATGGACGCAGCGACGCAGCCGTGTTTGTGCCGGAAAGCAGCACTTGGATTGTGCGGCGCTCTTCCGACGGGCGCGTAGAGCAGCGCATCTTTGGGCTGCCGGAGAGCAGCGATTTGCCCGCTCCGGCTGACTATGACGGCGACAGGCGCACCGACTTTGCGCTCTTTCGCCCCAGTAGCGCACAGTGGTTCATCCGCAGTTCGCGCAGCGGCCAGAGCCGCGTGGAAGTGTGGGGCACNCCCGGCGCGGAGGCGCTGCCGGCNGCTGCTGACTACGATGGCACGGGCAGCGCGCAGCTGGCACTCTACCAGCCGAACGCACTGGAACTGATAGTGCGCAGCGCAGACGGCAAGCTGCGCACAGTTGCGTTTGGCAGCGCCAATCCCGCTGCGGCCGGCTCCGCAGCGCTGCCGGCTGCGGGCGCACCCCTCAACCAAATGTACTTTGCGGTGGATGATGGTTTCTATTTTGACGGCGGCGGATCCGTGCGCCTCAACATTCAGTACTATGACAATGGGTACGAGCCGCTGCTGCTCGATTACGACACCGTGCCCTGCAATGCAAGCCGCGATCCCGCTGATGCGTATCGGCGCACAGTGCTCGCCACCCGCCAGAACACGCACAGCTGGCGCAGCACAACACTGGTGCTGTCTGGTGCTGCGTTCGCCAACCACCAAAACTATGGCGCAGACTTCCGCATCGTTGGCGGCACTACGCCGGTAATCATCAGCTCCATAAATCTGACACGCATGCGCGCAGCGCAGCCGTAGCTGCGCGTGCCGAGCCGCACATGCGCGGCTTGATGCGCTGGCCCGCACAAACTAGCCAGCAGCTGCTGAGAAGCCCGCATCCAGCTAACTATTACAAAAATTTAACCTTTGGGCGAACAAGGCCTTTCAACGCCAAATTAGCTTCCGCAACCCCCGATCCAACAGCCAGACCGGCAAGCCGGACGGCATTTTGCGCAAATTACGCCCGCACCCCGCGATTTGTGGACATGCGGATGAAAAGCCGCCCGCCGAACTTTTGACGGTATGCATTGTCCGTGATATATTCGGGTTGTTAGTCCGAGTTGGTGTTGTTCCCCGCAGGTAGAGGTTTTTGCAGGTTGCTATGGCCCGCAGATGAATTGATGCGCAACTAGACCCGCCGGTGACTGAACCGTGCGGGTTTTTTATTTCTATTTTCAATTTCGATTTCAATATGGAGCATGATATGACAGGCAAACGATTACGCGTAATCCCCTTTGGAGGCCTTGGGGAGGTTGGCAAGAACATGATGGCCTTCGAGTATGGCCGCAACATTGTGATTGTGGATGCAGGGCTGATGTTTCCAGCCAATGACATGTGGGGCATTGATTACATCATCCCTGACATGAATTATCTGGAGGACAAGCTGGACTGGGTGCGCGGCGTGATCATCACGCATGGCCACGAGGATCACACGGGCGCCATCAAGCATGTGATGAAGGACCTGCGCGCGCCGATTTACGCCACGGCAATCACGCGCGGACTGCTGGAAAACAAACTGCGCGAAGCGCGGCTGCTGGACAAACTTACAATCCAGACAGTGCAGGCCGGCGAGAAGATTAATCTGGGGCCGTTCGACGTGGAGTTCTTCCACACTTCGCACAGCATTCCGGATTCAGTCGGGCTTGCCATCACCACACCGGTGGGTTTGGTGGTGCACACCGGTGATTTCAAGCTGGATCCCACGCCGGTGGACGGCTGGCCAATGGACCTTGGCAAACTGGCTGAGTTTGGCGAGCGTGGTGTGCTGGCACTTTTCTCAGACTCCACCAATGCGGAGCAGCCCGGCCGCACGCCGTCGGAAGCCATCATCGATGGCGCTATGGATGAAGTTTTCACGAAGGCGCCGGGGCGCGTGCTGGTGGCTACTTTTGCGTCATTGATCTCACGCTCGCAGCAGGTAATAAACGCAGCCACAAAGCACAAGCGCAAAGTGGCAATGGTGGGGACTTCCATGGTGGAGAACTCCAAACTGGCGTTGAAGCTCGGGTATCTTAAAGATCCCGGCAATGTGCTGGTTTCGCTTGAGACTGCGCTTGAGATGCCCCACGGCAAAGTGGCGCTGATGATGACCGGCTCACAGGGCGAGCCGTCTTCAATATTGGCGCGCCTGGCACAGGGCAACAACCGCCAGTTTGACCTCGAAGCCGGTGACACCGTTGTGGTGTCGGCGCATCCCATTCCCGGCAACGAAGAAGTGGTGGCGCGCACGGTCAACAAGCTGTTCCAGCGCGGCGCGCATGTGATTTACGATCCATTGCTGCCGGTGCATGTCTCCGGACATGCCAGCTCTGAAGAGCAGTCCCAGTTGATTGCGCTGTTGAAGCCCAAGTACTTTGTGCCGGTGCATGGCGAACTGCGCATGCTGCATGCGCACGCCAAGCTGGCCAAACAGGCGGGTGTGCTGCCGGACAATGTGGCAGTTGTGGAAAATGGCACCGTGCTGGTATTCACAACTGACAGCATGACCATCAGTGAGCGTGTGCCCGGCGGCTATGTGTATGTGGATGGCGCCGGCGTGGGTGACATTGGCCCGGAGGTGCTGCGCGACCGCGACCGCCTTGCCAATTATGGCTTTGTGATTGTGAGTCTGCTGGTGGACTCGGACACGCGCCAGCTGGTGAACAAGCCGGAGATGATCTCGCGCGGCTTTGTGTATGTGCGCGACGCCACCGAGCTGTTCAACAATGCATCCGAGCGCGTGGTGAAGGCCGTGCGCTCCAACCCCAACGGCAATCTGGCGCGCCATGTGGAAAGCACACTGGCGGACTACTTCTACGCCGAGACCAAGCGCCGCCCGATGGTGTTTGCTGTGGTCAACGAGGTCTAGGCCCGCTGCAACTATTGCACGGCTGTTTGCCGCAGCCAATCCATTTAAAACTCTCCCGCCAATCTTCGGGTGCCTTGTCGAAACCTAATGCAAGGCACCTGCAATCCCCATCGGCTCGGGCTGCCATGCAGCGTGTCTGCAAGCGCCAATTGGTGGGTGAGCGTGCCTAAGCGGCTATGCAGGGCATGACTCCCCAAATCATTATTGTTCTAGGCATCATGCTGGTAGCCAGCGTGATGCTGGTCACTGAGCTGGTGCGCTCGGATGTGGTGGCGCTGTTGACGCTGAGCGCACTGGGGTTGTCCGGCTTGGTGGGTCCGCAGGATGTTTTTGCGGGCTTCAGCCGCCCGGCTGTCATCACCATCATGTCGGTGTTTATCATTACCGCCGGTCTGGAGCGCAGCGGCGCCACCCGCTTCATCGGCCACCGCCTGCTCAATCTGGCCGGCCCGCATGAGGGGCGCCTCATTCCGTTGATCATGCTGGCTGGTGCCGCGCTCTCTTTGGTGATGAACAACATTGCCGCCGGTGCAGTGCTGTTGCCTGCAATTGTGGGCGTCACGCGCCAGACAGAACTGAAGCCTTCAAAACTGCTGATGCCGCTGGCGTTTGCCACAATGCTGGGCGGCATGGCCACATTGCTGACCACCTCCAACATTCTGGTAAATAACGCCTTGCGCGAGGCGGGCCTGCAAACCTTCTCAGTCTTCGACTTTTTTCCTGTCGGCTTGCCGCTCGTGCTTGCTGGCACGCTCTACATGTTGTTGGTCGGATCCAAGCTGCTGCCGGACCATGCGCCCGCCGGCGCGCCCCGCGTGGCCACAGCGCGCGAACTGTCTGAGCTGTACGGCCTGCAGCAGGCCATCTCACAGCTGTATGTCTGCGGCGGTTCAGTCATGGCCGGCCAGACCATCAGTGCCGCCAGTTGGAGCGAGAAGTTAGGCCTGAGTATTTTTGGCGTGTCTCGCGGTGGCAAGATCCTGCTGCCACCAGAAAAGAACCTCGTGATTTTGGAGGGCGATATTGTGCTGGCCGGCGGCGAAGCATCCAGCAGCGCGCTGGAAGCTTGCGGTTTGATCCGCACAGTTGACCCCGCTTGGAAAGGCGACCTCGCATCAGATGAGGTTGGCCTGATTGAACTCATTCTGTCGCCGCGCTCGGACTTTATCAACCAGACCCTCAAGCAAATTAATTTTCGTGACAAGTATGGCCTGTCGGTGCTTTCCATCTGGCGCAAGGGCGCGGCCTTGCGTGCTGCGCTGGGGGACGTGGCGCTGCAATGGGGCGACGCACTGCTGGCACAGGGCCCGCGCGACAAAATAAAAATCTTGCGCGCCGACCCCAACGTGCTGGTGCTGGACGAGGACGATGCGCCGGACGTGCAGCCGCGCAAGGCGCCGCTGGCGGTTGCCATTGTGCTGCTTGCGCTGGCACTGGCCACCGCCAACATTTTTCCGGTTGCCGAGGCTGCGTTTGCAGCCGCGCTGGCGCTGGTGCTTACCGGCTGCCTGACAATGGATGATGCCTACCGCGCCATCGAATGGCGCGCCATCTTTTTGATTGCCGGGTTCATTCCGCTGGGCATCGCACTCGAACATAGCGGCGCAGCGGCGCTGATCGGGCACACGCTTGTGGGCACCCTCGGCCAGCTCGGGCCGGTGGTGATGGCTGGCGGGCTCTTCCTCGCCACCACGCTCGTGCTGCAAGTAGTGGGCAATGTGGGGTCAGCCGTAATCTTTGCGCCCATCGCCATCAACGCCGCGCAGCAAATGGGCGCCGACCCGCGCGCCTTCGCAATGGCCGTCGCACTCGGCACATCCATGGCCTTCCTCATCCCCACCGCCCATCCGGTGAACGTGATGATGATGGGCCCCGGTGGCTACACGGTCAAAGATTTTGTGCGTGTGGGCTGGGGCATGACAGTGGTGCTCTTCATTGTGGTGATGATTGCACTGCCAATTGTCTGGCACTTGTAAAACAGCCGCCCGCAACAGCAAGCTTTCAGCCAGCACCGCCAGCCCGCTGCCAGTTTGCAGGCTTGGCGGCAGCGCGCGCAAACAAGGTTGGCAATCAGGCAGCAGTGTCCGCCACGCGCTGCAACAGCGCCTCAAACTCATCCGTCAACGCCTCCCAGTCACAGTACTTTTCTGTGAAGCTGCGCGCCTGCCGGCCCGCGGTTGCGCGCACTGCGGGATCCAGCAGCAGCTGCAAAGTTTGTTGCAGCGCTGCGGGCGGCGCATACAGGATGCCGTTGCCGGCCGGCACCTCGCGCTGCAAACCCGGCAGCAGCGCTGCCAGCACGGGTTTGCCGCTCGCCATATATTCGTAAACTTTGATGGGCACGATGTGGCGCGTAACCGCATTCACCTCGGAATGCAGCAGGCACACATCGGCGGCAGCCAGCAGCGCTGGCATCTGCGCGTAGGGCTGCTGGCCCGCAAACACCACGCGTGCAGCCAGCCCCAATGATTGCTGCAATGCGCGCAAGCGCGGCTCTGCCTCGCCCGTTCCTACAATTAGCAGCCGCACATTCAGCGGCAGCTGCTGCATGGCCTGCATCACGGCATCCAAGCCGCTGAACTCGTACAGCCAGCCGGTAAACACCAGCACCACATCATCTGCCGCAAAGCCATGGGCACGGCGCACGGCGCTGCCGGTATTGCGCGGGTGAAAACGCTGCAGGTCCACGCCGGTGCGAATGGTGTGGGCGCGTGTACTTGAAGCGCCAAGCGCCACGCCGTAGTCCTGCAAAGTCTGGTTGATGTAAAGCGTGTGGTGCGCGTTGCGCAACAGATAGCGCTCCACCTGCAGTGCAATCCAGCGCGCGCTGCGCAGCGGTACCAGCGTGTGCAGCGCGTCAATGACATGCATCAGCATAGGAATTTTTGTGCGGCGCGCCAGCGCTAGTGCCGGCAAGCCGGTGGACAGCGCGTAGTTCACCAGCACTTGCGGCTGCAGTTGCGCCGCCAGGCGCTGCAATTCGCGATGGAACGCACCCACGGAAACGAGGCGTGCAATGCCGGGCAGGCGCAGCGTCGGCGGCCGCACCACGCGCACATGCGCAGCGGGCAGCGCGCGCGCCACGCCCAGCCACTCCGTGCGCGGCGCCAGCAGCGGCGCCTGCGGCCATGGCGTGTAGAGCATCTCAAAATCCACCGCCACCACCGTATGCCCGCGCAGCGAGAGGCGCTCAAACAGATGGTGCTGCTGGTGCGGCCCGCGCTGCAGCCAGTCCGTTTCCTGCACTACCAGCAGGCGCAGCGCTGCGGCCATCAGGGCAGGCTGCTCCTGCGCGGCGCCCGCCCGCTGCGGGCGGCAGTGGGTATACTTTGGCGTTCAGCCACAGGTGCACAGCTGTGCGCATAGCACCACCTAATCTTTAGCATGAAAAAACAAACGATCCTGGTAACCGGCGGCGCGGGCTTTGTGGGCTCTGTGTGCGTGGAGCTGTTAGTTGCACAGGGCTACCAAGTGATTGTCCTAGACAACCTGCAAACTGGCAACNGGCGCGCGGTTCACCCAAAAGCCNGCCTGGTGCGCNGCAGCATTGGCAATGCGCGGCTGCTGCAGCGAGTATTGTTAGCCATGCTGGCACACGCAAACACCGGACATCCAGGCGCTCGCGAATTGGTAACGGCATTCCNCGTCAACTACGTGAATTAGAGTCAATGCTGCCATCGTCAGATGATTGGATTGGATTTGTGACCATTGGCCAAAGCTACCGCTAAATGAAAACTGATTCCACCCCGCCTGCGCCGGAGGTGTCTCTGGTAATGCCTTGTCGCAATGAAGCACGCACAGTTGCGCAATGTGTGGATCGTTGCTGGAGTGCACTAGAACAATTGGGCGTGCGCGGCGAAGTGATTGTGAGCGACAACGGATCGCGCGATGATTCAGTGTTGCTGGCACAGCAGGCCGGCGCACGCGTGGTGCACGCGGCAGCAAAAGGGTACGGCAATGCCTGCCGTACGGGCTTGGCAGCCGCAACCGGCACCTACATTTTTAAACTGGATGCTGATGGCACNTATGATCCGCGCGATGTGGCGCTATTTCTTGAGCNNTTCAGCGCAGGCTGCGACTACGTAATTGGCAGCCGGCTGCGCGGCAATCTACAACCGGGATCAATGCCTTGGTCGCACCGCTATCTGGGAAATCCCTTGCTCAGCAAGGCTGCGCACGTGCTTTGCCGGAGCGGCATCTCAGACATTTGCTGCGGGCTCAAGGGCTTCCGCCGCGATGTCTATCAGAGTTTGATGTTTGTATCCGGCGGTATGAGTTTCGGTGCCGAAACGACGATTCGCATAAGGCAGGCTGGCCTGCGTCTGGCTGAGGTGCCCATCAGCTATGCGCCTGATGAGCGCCAACGCGGTACAAATTTAAATCCATGGCGAGATGGCATAGAGATTCTACTATTCATCATCAGGGAAAGCCAGTTGTTCAAGCACTATCCTTAGCAGCTGCCGTTTTATGGGTGCAGCATTTTGTAAACTTTGATGTTGTCCGCCGGACCGCGATACTCAAGCACAAACTGCTGCGTGTCATCCAACACGGACAGCGGGCTGGTGGAAATACCCAGGGATTCGTATACACACCCGCCCAGGAACCCACTACCAGGTGGTCGCACTCGGCCATCTGCTCCAGCGCCGGGTAGCCAACCCGTATGTCAAAACAAAAGGTAATA
>JGI25928J51866_1000437_pt1 | contig 10605 bp, 10 predicted proteins | sample LauGreFBDMM110DN_2_FD_51866 | JGI IMG/M metagenome (IMG submission 51866)
CTGAGCTATACGCCCTCACATTTTTAACATTTTAGACACCAAGGCCTTAGTGTCAATTGCCGTTGGCAAACATTAATGAGATAGTTGGTGAAATAGCCAGTATTTTTGAATTGATCGGCAAAATCATTTATTGAGTATTTCGCTTATCTTGTGCATTAAATACTATGTTTAGACCCCGATTTCTTCTACCATATTAAAATACTAATGGTTTTACTCTGATGAATGGGGATTTTCATGGCAGTGGACTTATATTCAGCATGTCCTTGTGGAAGTGGTAAAAAATTCAAATGGTGCTGTTCCTCCGTTTGGGGGCCAATTGAAAAGGCTTATGAATCCTTTTCGAAAGGTCAGGTGGAAAGCGCAATCGCCCAGATGAAAACGCTTCAAAGCAGTAGTTCTGATAATCCAGAAGTTTTTGGAAGGCTTGCGGAGTTGCTTTTATTGAGTGGTCAGCCCGAACAAGCTGAAGCAGAGCTTGAAAAAGCTTTTAAAATTAACCCTAATTACCCTTTTGGCTATTATCTACGGGCTGGGCTACGAATTGATGAGGGAGAGTGGGAAGGCGCTATAATCCTTCTGCGCAAGGCTGCTGTTTATTATCACATTGATTCCAAGGAAGATCTTGCGCGTGTTTATAATCTTATTTTCCGTTGCGAAATGAATCGCAATAAGCCTTTAGCTGCCAAGGTCGCCTTGCAAATAGCGGCCAGGCATGCACCATCAAACAGCCAACTAAAGGAAATGCTCGAGAATCTGAGTGGGCCTCAATCTCGTCTGCCTAAAATTATTCGCAATGATATTACTTTTATTCCGAATGAAAAATCTGAAGACAATGCCAGTTTTGTTGAGTCAGAAGATATCCGTCTTGGGAGTCTTCCTGATATATTCAAAAAGAAAATTCAAGACAATCCTTCAGATAATGGCGCAAAATTTAATCTTGCAGTTGCACTTGCCTGGTTGGGGATGAACAAAGAAAGTTATCAAATCCTTGATGAGTACATNAAAAAAGAAAAAAATGACACCTTGTATCGCAAAGCAGGTGTTTTGCAAGAAGTACTCAAGTTTGCAATTGGTATGGATGAAGAGAGCGATTATGTAAATTATCACATTGGCATACCATTAACAAATCCTGAACCGGTTTCTAAATGGCTTTCAGAGTTGCAAAACACTCGTAGGCTTTTGCCCCTGCATCAAGATAAAGAAAATGGAACGATTACTTTTTTCTTGTTGGAAGAAAGTGCTTCAGGATTGATAACCACAGGATCACCCACCAAGGAGTTTTCCAAAGTTATTGGTTATCTTGCTATCTATCCCCAAACCATGGTTGCGTGGGGGTATGATTCAAAGAAAATTGAAAACTTAAAGCATGAGTTTATTACTAAACTTCAAATTCCAATTAATCAAATTGTTTCGACCACGAATACTGCAGACTTCGGCAGTGTTTTGCTTCCTGCAGCTATTGTGCCACTTGCTGCTAAAGACCAAGAGCAAGCAAAAAAAATGGCNTCAGGGCAGATGGAAAAATATTTTGAAGAAGTGTGGATAAATCATCCTCGTAAATCCTTGTTGGGTAATACACCTGTAGACGCTAGCGTTCATCCGATATTGGCCAAGAAACTTGCAGGTGTCATCGATTTTTACGAAGAAATTCTTGAAACTCAAGATGCAAGTTTATACGACTTTAATCGCCTNAGGCACAAGCTTTCCCTAGGCGAAAACTTGGCGCAACTNGCAGATNTGGCTTCCAAGCCAATTAAGAACATGAATGCCGCTGAACTTGCAAATGCTGATTCTGACGATATGAATCTGGAACAATTAGAAGAAGCTTATCGCGCAGCTATTAACTTGGATGCGCAGGAGCTTGCTTATAAATTTGCCAAGTTGATGCCTGATAAGGGGCTATTGCCTGGGCATGGTCTTTTTGTTTCTATCATCAAATATCTTGCTGAAAAAGAAATTGATAATGGTAATAAACCAGCAATGCTTGAACTTTTAAATTCAGCGATTGCAAAGTTGAAATCCGAAAATCTTCCTGAACAGACTGCCGAGCTACAAATTGCAAAAATGAAAAACTTTGCAAAAATGAATGATATTTTTCAGGTGATCAAGGTCGTGGATGAGATTCTTGCAAAGCATTTAGACAATGACAAGTTGTTGGTAGCCGCAGCAGAAACCATGATCAGACTGAATCAGAAATCTGAAGCTAAGAAGGTTTGCGAAGCCGGGTTGAAATTTGCCAAAGCTAAGAACAAGAGCGATCTTGTTGAGTTTTTTACTGATATGTTGAAATCTGCAAGCAAATAAGTTGCAAATTAATGATGCAAAAGGTGTGGATCATTCGAGATGATTGCGAAACATCTTTGCATCATGATTGAATAAACCATCAAATTTTATCAGGCTTAATATTAAAATGAATATCACCGCTAATGATAGTAAAACAGGAAACGAACTAGATGATTCCAAGTTGTACTTGAATAGGGAGTTAAGCTGGCTTGAATTTAACAGAAGGGTGCTTCAAGAGGGGATAGATTCGTCCGTTCCTTTGCTTGAAAGGTTGAAGTTTCTTGCTATTTTTGAATCAAATCTTGATGAGTTTTTTATGGTTCGTGTCGGTGGTTTGCAGCAGAAATTTCAGGCGGGCGTTGCGATGGGTTCGGGGGCGGATAAAACTCCTGTTAAAATTCAATTGGAAAAGATTTGCGCAAATGTCAGCCAAATGACTACCGAAGCCTATGATTGTTTGCACAATGATATTTATCCTGCTCTTGAAAAAGAGGGAATTACTTTCATCAAGCAGGCGGATTTTAATGAAACTGATAAAGCTCATATTGCAGAAATATTCAATCGGGAAATTTTTCCTGTTTTAACTCCACTCGCAATTGACCCTGTTCACCCTTTTCCACATTTGTTGAATAAATCGCTTAACCTTGTGGTTCAATTGCAACGACCCCGAGGAGGCGAAACCTTGATGGCTGTTGTTCAGGTTCCTGCTGTATTACCTAGATATGTTCCTTTACCCATCCAAGGGCGACCTAACTGTAAGTATGTTTTTACTACTCTTGAAACAATCATACGAACTCATCTTCCAGATTTATTTCCTGGGATGATTATTGACCATGCAACCGGATTTCGCGTTACTCGCAATAGTGATTTTGAAATCGAAGATGATGATGTTGAAGATTTGTTAAAAACCATTGAAGAGGAGATCCGCAAACGAAGAAGAGGGATGGCGGTTCGCTTGCAAATAGAGTCATCAGCTACCCTCGAGGTAGAAAATTTTCTTGTTAAAGCGCTTGGCATTAGANGGNATGGATGTTTATCGTTCCAGAGGTTTTTTAGATTTGACAGGGTTGTTTCAGGTTCATGGATTACCTGGTTTCCCACACCTGCATGATTCGCAGTTTGTTTCACAACTTTCCCCCGACTTTGTTAAATTCACCAACCCATGGCCAGCAATTCGTGCCAAAGATATTCTTGTTCATCACCCATATGAAACCTTTGGGCATACCATGGATTTTATTGAGGCTGCTGCAAACGATGATAAGGTGCTTGCTATTAAGCTTACTCTTTATCGCACCAGCAGTGATTCTCCAATTGTTCGCTCTCTCCAACGGGCCGCTGATAATGGCAAAGCGGTTACCGCTGTAATTGAAATTAAAGCGAGGCTGGATGAAGAACGAAATATTCTTTGGGCCAGAGAACTTGAAAAATCAGGTGTTCATGTTGTGTTTGGTTTTGTTGGATTAAAAACTCACTGTAAAGCAGCTTTGGTCGTTAGAAGGGAAGATGACGGATTACGAAGATATGTTCATCTTTCCACCGGGAACTACAATCCACAAACAGCAAGAATGTACACCGATTTAGGATACTTCACCTGCAACAATGATTTTTGTGAAGATGTATCTGCGTTATTTAATTATCTCACTGGGTATTGTGAATTACCAAAGTGGAAAAAACTGATTGTCGCACCCAGTAGACTTCAAGATTTCATGCTGGAAAAAATCGCATTGGAAGCATCCATTGCCCAACAAGGTAAACCTGCCAGAATAATAGCCAAGATTAATGGATTGTTGGAACCTGCAATCGTAAAAGCTCTTTACCGGGCTAGTAATGCAGGAGTAAAGATAGATATTATTTGCAGGGGAATTTGTAATTTGAGACCGGGACTAGCCGGGATAAGTGAAAACATCCGTGTTATTTCAATTGTAGATCGGTTTCTTGAACACAGCCGCATTTATTATTTCGAAAATAGTGGAAATCCCCAAGTTTACATTGGTTCCGCAGACTGGATGGATAGGAACCTTAGCCGAAGAGTTGAAGTTGTTTTCCCAATAGAACCGGTTGATTTAAAATCGAGAATTATTACTGAGATTTTAAATATATCTCTAAACGACAACATGAAAGCCCGGGAATTACAATCTGATGGTTCTTATAAAAAGATTGCGCCCAAAGGGAGTGCGCTAAGAATTCGAAGCCAGGATAAATTCCTTGAGTTGGCGATAAAAAATGCTCAAAATATGTCTGCTGAATTACAATCTGAAATTGCAAATGATCGTAAAGACGAGAAACCGCCCGTCATTCTTAAAGCAAGAAAAATAAAAAAGAACAATTAGATTGAGGATAACAAGCATGGATGCGATTTTATTGGCCGCTGGATTTGGCACCAGATTGCGACCTCACACCTTGACCACCCCCAAGCCATTGTTGCCTATACAAGGAAGGCCAATTTTGGATTGGACTATGGGTTCTTTGCCCGAAGAAATTTCTAGGGTCGTTGTCGTGGTTCATTATCTTGGTGAGCAAATCGAAAAGTATATGCAGCAGCAAAAGTGGATCAAAGATTTTAAAATAGTAAGGCAAGACCCACCCAAAGGAACCGGTGATGCCCTGCGAAGTTGCAAGTCATTTGTTAAAACATCAAGCTTCCTTGTTTTAAATGGGGATGATCTATACGGATCTCAAGATTTAAAAAAACTAGCCGCAACTTCTGCAGGAGTTATTGTTAAAGAGGTTAATGACCCTTGGAATTTTGGAGTCGCGTCTTACAAATCCGATGGTAGCTTAGAAAAAATGACCGAAAAACCGAAAATTGAAGGCCCAGCAATGGCGAACACCGGAGCTTATCATTTTCCGCAGTCTGTGTTTACACAAGAGCTTGAAATATCTAGCAGGGGTGAATACGAAATAACAGATTATCTTTCAACCTTGGCAAAACAACAGCGTGTTGAAGTTATACCAGCGGGTTTTTGGTATCCGGTAGGGACGGTCGAAGCTTTGGATTCAGTGCAGAAAATTGATTTGTCTGCCATGACTCGCTAATTGAGGAATGGGTTGTTTTGGGCCTCTTCTCCTATGGTTGTTGTTGAACCATGTCCGGGGTAAACTTTGGAATCTGGCGGTAGGCATAACAGTTTTTGTTTAATTCCGCTGACAAGTTTTTTGAAATCGCCTCCAGGAAAATCGCAACGACCAATACTTCCTTCGAATAAGATATCGCCACCAAATATGTGGGTTTTGGAATCTTTGGCAATATAGGCAATATGCCCTGGTGAGTGGCCTGGTATTTCTTGGATATTAAATTCAATATGCGCAAAGCTCGCATTATCCCCATCTTTAAGGGTTGTGTCTGCAGGGGGTGCAACCATTTCAAACCCCAGAAGGGCACTTAAGTTTAATTTAGGATCTGTGAGTGCTGCTGCTTCGTTTATACCAATACTGATTTTAGCATCCGGAAACGCTGTTTTGAGTCCAGAAACACCCGCTATATGGTCAGGATGGGCATGCGTAAGACAGATAGCGTCAACAGATAAGTTTTTTTTTGAAAGATAACTTAAAAATTGATCTACATCGGAACCCGGATCAAATACGACAGCCTTCTTTTTACCTTCCAAGTAAACGATATATCCATTTTCTTCAAAAAACTCTGATGTCACTTTAAATACCACAATGTTTTCAATGCTTTTCATTCGATTTCACCATAAACCCTATTGAAGTTTTTAGCCAGTATAGCATATAGTCGATCGTCTTTGTTGATTCCGTAGTTTGTTTTATTTCTAACGCTTGCAAAAGCATTAAATTTAATCATTCTACTGAGGATTACTAATCATGTTGTTTTTTGTGTGATAATTTAATTATAAGGTCTAATTATTATATTTTCACTTGGTATTCTAATGCAAACTATCACCCAAGGACGATTCCCTAGGTTGGCATATATTTTTTTTGGTGGAATTCTCGGCGTATTTATTATTGCTACCGGTAATACAACTCAAGCAAAACCTGACAACAGTCTTAAACAAATCGAACAAGAACTTATTGAAGAGATTAAAAAACATCCTGTAAAACCTAATGAATCCATGGACAAGCCACTTGAATTTATTCTTGCTGCTGTCAGAGCGTTTGAAAATGTCAAAGATTATAGTGCCACTCTTTTTCAACTCGAACGAATCAAAGGTAAATTATTGCCTGAAGCATCGATTCAACTACAAGCCACTGCAGGAAAACCTTTCCATTTACACATGAAATGGTCTGAACCACGGGCACTTAAAGGTCAAGAAGCTATTTACACTTCGACTAAAGACCCTTCCAAAATGCGCGTTAAAGGCGCGGGGTTTTTAGGTGCGGTCGGTTTCATTACCTGGATATTAATGACCCAAAATCCACCAGTAATAACCGCCATAATGTTTCTGAAGCTGGCCTGGAGATGCTACTTAAAACTTTGGAACATGGTTGGATAGAAGAAGGGCGAAGAAAAGCCACTGAAGTCTTGATTAGCGAGGTGGTTTGTTATGATCGCGCTTGTACTCGATTGGAACTGACCCACCCAACCAATAACGATGGCTACTTTCTTTTTTATAAAAACATCGTGTTTTTTGATAAGGAAAACAACCTGCCAATTCGCATCGAAAACTATTCTTGGCCAAAAGATGGAGAAAGTGCTCCTCTTGAGGAAGCTTACGGATATAAAGATCTAAAGCTTAATCCCGGCTTGGATCTTGCCGTTTTTCAAAAATGATCCGACTTGATTGGATTTTCTTTAATGGACGCTAAACGACAGAAGCTTTTAGAGGCATTCAAATCTCGGGCATTTCAAACAGGACATTTTGTTTTAGCATCTGGTAAAACCAGCACCTACTACATTGACAGTAAAAAAGCACTTTTTAATTCTTTGGTAATCGACTTGTTGGGCGAGCTTTTTTGGGAGATTGTGTCGCCCCTAAAACCCGACGCCCTCGGGGGGCTTGAAGTAGGTGCAATCCCTTTGACTGCAGCAACATTGGTTAAAAGTCAGCAGCATGGGGTTACTCTTGAAGGTTTTTTTGTCCGTAAAAAAGCCAAGGAGCATGGAAGTAAACAAAGAATTGAAGGGGTATTGGCACCCGGTTCAAAAGTAATTATTGTTGATGATGTTCTTACTACTGGCGGGTCAGCTATGGAAGCTGTGGATGAAGTTGAAAAAATTGGATGTAAAGTAATTGCGGTGCTTTGTATCGTTGATCGCCTTCAAGGGGCCAGAGAATTGATTGAACCCCGCTGCCCTTTCATTCCAATATTTACTATTCGAGATTTCGGAGTTTAGTATCTGTGATCTAACTTGGTAGATTTAATGCTTTGTTAGAGTTAATCCATAACTGGTTGACTAGATCTGCAATAGGAACCCCCAAGGTGCTCGCAAGGGTTCTTATGGTGTAACTAATATAAGATGGTTCATTTCTTTTGCCTCTGAATGGTTCAGGGGCTAAGTAGGGTGCATCTGTTTCAGTCAGAATTTTATCGATGGGGCAATGGGCCAGGACATCTCTGAGTGCATCATTTTTTTTGTAAGTGATCATCCCTGCAAATGATAAATATAATCCTAATCTTAAACAATGTTGCGCATGTTCAAGGGTTCCTGTGAAAGAGTGCAGTATTCCTTTAAGGGGGCCATTATTACGCACATCATCCTCCAGAATCGGTAGCAAGTCGCTCCATGCATCCCTGCAATGTATCAATATTGGAAGATCGTGTTTTCTTGCAAGTTGAATTTGCGAAATGAAGTAACGAGTCTGTAAATCGAATGGAGAGTAGTCTCTAAATCGGTCCAAACCTATTTCGCCTAAAGCAATTGGCTTCTTTTCCTTTATAAAAAGATCTAATAAATCGAGGCTGTTTTCAGGGTTTTGAGTAATGGAGTTTGGGTGTATTCCTGCGCTGAAGTAAGCACCAGCATACTTGGTTGCTATTTCAAAACAACTCCAGCTTGATTCAATTCCGGTAGCGACGCAAAGAACCCTATTCTTTGTTTCTTTGGTAAATCCCTCAATGATAGTTTCTAGATCAGAAGAAAACCGATCATCATCAAGGTGGGCGTGGGTGTCAAATAAAGGCATGTTAAAACTCTTTGGCTTATCTTACCAATGTGGTCTGTATCAATTCTGAAATCGCTGAGGTGCTGGGCATATACCAAGAAAGCATTAAGTTCGGAAATAATCCCAAGATAACAACAGGCATGATGATTATAAAAACCAAAATGATCTGCGGAAACTTCAGGTCTGAAAGTGTTGGGGTGCTAAAACTCTCGCCCAAAATTATGTTTAATATCCGATAGCACGAAATTGTTATCAGTATAAAACTAATCCCTAAAAGTAATGCAGGTATCAAACCAAATTGTAAAGCAGAACTAGCCAATAGAAAAATGCCAATGGAATTGAAAAACCCCGGGCATCCAAGAGCCGCAGCTAATAAAATTGCAAATGTACAACCAATAATTGGTGCTTTTTTGAGTGCCCCAATTTTAAAATCAATTATATCGACAAGCGTTTGATCTTTTATCTGCTTCCATAAGTAAACTAAGCCAGTTAAACACAAGCACCCGCCTAATAGAAATATGTAGGAACCTGCAAATGTTTTTGCTTTCCAAATGTTGGGCGATCCTGCGAATGATGTCGTTATTCCCAGATAACATACAAGTTGAATCCATGATGAAAGAAAAGCAATAAATCGCTCCGGCGATTGCATGATTATAAAAATAAAACTTAAGGCTGTTAACAATCCGATTATCACCCAAGTCAACCATTGCGCTGATGAAACAATCCCCGCGGGAAATATTTGAATTCCCAATCGGGTGAAAATATAGATGCCAAGTAGCGGGAAAGCCCCTGCTAACAGCATGGCTATAGGTAGGTCTGTGTTTTGGTATGTTTTGTAAATTAAAGCCATTAAAGGAGAAGAAAAACCTAGCAGCAAAGCTGCTGCAAGAACACCGATGAGAGAAAACACCTGCTTTGTTTTGGCACTTTTATTGCTTTTGGGTTTTAACTGGACGAGATGTTCCATCCCCGCACGCTGGAATACAAGAATATTAAACGAATGATATGATAAGTAATCCATTCGCTGTTTTTCCGACCAATCTGGATGTGCTCTCTCAACTTGCTTTAATGCTATTTCGATTTCACCTTGATTTGCAAACGGTGTTAAATCAGATTTGTAACAATAGGTTAATACCCCTGCTAAAATCAAAAGACCAAGCGTATTGATAACACCAAAAACAAACGCAGAGTTACTTTTGTTTTCTCCTCCCCAGTTTTGCAGCATGAAGTAGTATGTCAAAACACTAATTGCAAGAAAAATTAGAATGACCAACCCATCGAGTGCAAGGATTGTTCCAAATAATCCAAATTGTGAAATAAATAACAACGGGTAGAAATTAACTTGTTTGGGTACACCCAGCCATGCTGATAACAATGCAATAAAATAAATCAATGCGATTAAAATAAGGATCGCAAGATTAAATCCATCAAGACCAAGGTGAAAATTAATACCGAGTTTTGGTAACCACCTAACTTTGGTAATCCAGTCAAAACTTTTATGAACTTCGTAACCTGGAACTAAATCTACAATTTTTCCTCTTTCNAAAAGNGAGGTTTGCAACCTGGTGTTTTCATCGTCAAGTACACCTAACTGTTCAACCGTATCGTATTTAAATTGAACAGCCATTCCCAAGGTTATTCCAAGGGTTAAGGCCCCTCCTAATGCTGCAATCCATGGGGTAATTTGATTAAAACGATAAGAAAAACCTAGGCATATCAATGCAAAAAACAAAGGTGTTCCTAGCAACGCTAAAAACCAAGCTAAATCTAGTTCCTGCATATTGATACCTAATAGCTTAAGATTTATTAATCATGTGAAATATTTACCAATTGAATGGTAAACTACTATGACTTGGTTACCCTATAATGACACTTATGCGCAACCCCGTATTGCAGCAAAGCACCTAATTTACCAAACTGGATTGAAAGTATGTTTCAGCATAAAGTGATCGAAATATTCAATAAATCAAGCAAGAATCGAATTATTGATTATTTCTGGAAAAATAAAACACTTAATTCTTTCAGCATTTTAGGTGGTAGTCCTAAAATTGATGTTTCAGAAGTTGAGGGGTATCGTACAGATTCACTTGCAGAATTAGAAGCATTGCTTTTTTTGGCGGATGAACCTTTATTAACAAAAAAAATAGCAACCGTTTTGGGTTGTAAAAGCAGCACCGAGGCCCGCAGGTTATTAAAAGAATTGCAAAANAAATACAAAATAGAAAATAACAGTTTCCACATAGAGGAAGTTGCAGGCGGT
>JGI25928J51866_1000440_pt1 | contig 10567 bp, 9 predicted proteins | sample LauGreFBDMM110DN_2_FD_51866 | JGI IMG/M metagenome (IMG submission 51866)
AGATGATCGCTGTGAGATTCATGCGTTTCGCGATGGAATGAATGATGGCTCTTGGATCACCAAAAACAGGAATCTGGAAATGAATGCTCCAGACCAACTTCTTTTAGAATTACAAAACCAAGGAATCAAAATAGCAATAACACCTAAAGATTCCCCCTTGGGAAAATTATTGCAAAGCACTAGCCCCACTATAAAACCTGCTTTTTCAGGCAATACTCACGCTATTTGGATTATTAATCCAACATTATGAATTGGGCCTTTTGTAATTCCTCGCTTAAGTGGCCTGCAAATAAAAAGTCCGCGGTGTATTAAAGTAATAACAGTGCGGAAAAGACAAAACATATAAGGGTGTTTAATCCCCCACGACAATCGTATGAGGTCGTGATGCCTTCTGCCCACCGGCATCTACTGTCGCAATAAGCGAGTGAATGCCGGGTTTCAAAGAAATCTCAAATACCCAGGGGCCTTCAGTCTTTTCTGCGATCAGTTTGGCTTCGTCCCGAAGTATAATACGCGTTGGTTTTATTTCATTATTGATCGAGATTTTCACGGTCATCTTTTTTCCTGCCGAGTACAATATAAAAGGTTGTTTGTCACCCAAGCCAGGTGGTTCAATGATCGTGACATCCCTGCTTGCCCCGACAAATCCCTGCCACACGCTTGCAACCCGCTGCGAAGAAAACCAGCATGCTAAATTTCGGTCACCTTTGAATTCTCTCCAAGCAGCAATCATCGGCATCTTCCCGTCCTTTCCCCAGGTGGATATATCGCCTAACCATCCTTCCTCGAGTGGAATATCTGCAAGTGGGGTGGGCTTGTTAGAGATCGGTATTTTTGGGAGGCGGCGGGAAATGGCTTCATCGAAGTGAACGAACGAAAGGTTGTTAGCAAGTGCAAACTCGTGCTTGCGATTCCACTGCACCGCGATCCCGAAACGAGCTTGAAGTTGCCTTTCTAACGATAATTTAGTCTGCAACTTCGCCATTTGCGATCCGTCTTTCTCTCCGAAGATAGTGATCACGGGTATGCGGCGAGTGGCTTCAGACCCAGGCCCGACTTCCAAACACACCGGGGCAACTGCAATGGTGCGCTCGGGCATCATCTCGGCAAGTTTCATGCTAATCCCACCGCCACGCGACATACCGATGAAACATAGGGGTAGATGTTCCAATTCGGGGCGTCCGGCCTTCTTCGCAAGTTCGGCAAGCCCGGTCGTAAGAAGAGCATACTCTTCGTCTTTTACCCCATCGAAATCTACTTGCACATAGGCGAATTTCCAGTACCGACATGCGGCCTGCCAATGCTTGCTTACATCATCGCCTTTCGAGAAGGGGTTGCAGATTCCGCCACGAACGACCTTCAATCCCTCGGGAATCCATGCACTGACGAAAACCTTGTCCTTTGGTCCGCCCAGAACTGGGTCATTCTTGCGGGGGTTCTTAAGCGTGTATTCGATGCGGGCGTTGAAATCCCCTGCGGGTGCCTGTGGTTCTGGTGCACTGATCAAAGCATTCGTGACAAAGAGAAGGGTAAAAAAGACACAAGTCATCTTGGTATTCCTTTTCGCTATTTAGCGGGTTTACATAGGTTCCAGCAGTAGATACCATCGGCACCGCGTAGATAAAGTTGCCCCGCAACTATAGGGTGGCTGATAGGCATCTCATAGCCAGTCGCATCATAATGGGGCGTATTCCAGGGCTTGCCGCTTGGTTTGAAGGAATCAGCCGTGGTACCTAACATGAGTACATCGTGAATTCTGCCGTGCTGACTGTCCGGCTCGTGGAAGAAACGCCCCTCGGCGCAGTAACCATGGCTCTCCTGGTCGGTCCTGGCATCGGGGGCAGTTGCCAACACTTTGCCGGTGGTAACATCAATCATTTTCGTACCAGCCTTGTTGCGGATGAAGGCCCGATCTTTCCAAATCGGCAGGCCACTCATGCCCCCACTCACGAACCCAACTTTTTCTTCACCGGTGTGCTCCCAGAGTTTCCCGGCTTTCGCCAAGGTGATCTTCCAACCGCTGGCACGGCCAAGTAGATTCTCGTCGCCTGGTCCCATCTTTTCCATGCCGGCATTCAATAATAACACATCGCCAGCAAGGGAAAGTGAGGATTCTTGCCGGCCCGTGTCGAGAGTCCAGCGATCCTTGCCGGTAAGCGGGTCGAGACATCGAACTTTGCCGTCAATGTTACCGCACAGGACCGACTCTCCACCTGTGTGAACCCAGCGCGTTGGAGTCGCATGATGGGCAAGGCACTTCTGAACCTGCCAGAGCCTTTTACCTGTGTTGCCATCGAACCCCATCAGCCCGCCTTGGAAATCCGGGCAGACAAGGACGCCTGAAGCGAATGTGCAACCGTTGCAATGCCCGCGGTTGATACCACCAAAAGATTTCTTCTCCTCTAATCCCTTTTTCTTAATCGCCTCTAGTTTCTGATACTCGGCCTCGAGATTTCCCTCCCAGATGGGCTTGCCAGTAGCGGCATCGAGGCAATAAACGCGGCAGGTTGAACCGATGGCATACACCCGTCCGCCAAAAACTGCCCCGGTATGATTGGTAATGATACTCTTGTGGTCAGTCCAGTTTAATCCCCTGCCCTGGAACACCTGTTTCCACAATGTTTTTCCTGTTTTTGCATCAATGCACAGAACCACATCATCGGCCGACACTCGCCAGTAGTCCGGAGACCAGGTACCCGGGCCTTTATCGCGTTTCTGTTGTTCTACAGCATCCACAACCTCGCCACTCGGTACGAAATAGCTGGCAAAGATGCGCCCATCGGCAACAAGCAGGCTACTTGCTCCACCTCCTGGCAATGGAATGCCACCACCGGAGGTTGCTTCGCCTCCACCCATAAGTGGAATCTTAATTGGTTTAAAGTCTGTGAGTGAATTGTGCCATCCATGACCGCCATATCTTGGGCTCTGCGCAGCTCCCGGGGGCGTTGGCTCCTGACTCTTCCACACCAGCCGGGCGTCCTTCAAATCGTCAATCAGTGTCAAACCACAGTCTGTGGCACTAAAGTTTGCGTTGGGCCCGTGGTAGCACGGCCAGGATAGCAAGTCAGAAGCATCGGCAAAAATCGGGAATACTACGATAAAGGCAACGAGAATAATCTTTGTCATGGTCACTTCCATGCCTCCGTCTCGCCTATTGCAGAATATTTTTAACAAAATAACAATCCAAACTGATGTATGGCTGGTTGGTACAATTTTTACTTCTAAACCTTGTTCCCCGGCCAATCCCATCCTCTTCTTTGCCAGATTTGTTTACTCGAACTGCTTGTGAATGTAGTCATCCCCAACACTGGGCTTTCATAAAAAAGGTCGTCTTCGGCAGCATAATAATACCAAAGGTTTCTCGGATTACACAAACAGTTCTGCGAGCGGCCCGGTTTGGTCGAGGTCTTTGAGTGTCGGGTCGGGCATACCGAATGTGTCACGCTTAAAACCAGCAAGATGGAGCAAAGTCAGGTACATGTTCGCCGTTGTACGATGACCCTTCTGACCGTAGCCAGGGTAATCGACATAACGGCCGGTCTTGAGTTTGCCGCCAATGTTACCAATAACCACCATCGGCCATTCCCAGCACCGGCTATGGTGCCCTTCGGCGCCATCAGAAAGGTACACGATCACCGTGTTGTCGAGCATGGTGCCGTTACCCTCGGGCACTTTTTCAAGCTTTTTCATAAGACCAGCGATCAGATCGAAGTGATACCTTCGGATGATGTTGTAAAGATCGAACCAAGTCTTGCCTTGGAAAGTGCCACCATGGCCGATCGAGTGTTTGTCGATATTAAGGCCCAAACCTTTGAAAGTAATGTCAAAGTCGCGGATACCGGCAGCACTCGAAAGGGTAAGGACATTAGTCAAGCCGCAGATAAGTGCGGCAGCCCCGAGGTCAAACTGAGCATCCAACCTGTCGGTCTCGATGGCACTCCTGTATTTGTCGGAAACAACCGGCCCTTTCTCGCGTAGCGTATGCTTGATTTCGTTAAGACTGCTCTGCCGGTTGCGCAGCGTCTCGAATGTTTCAAGATACGCCTGGAACTGCTCTTTTTCCGCACCCGCAATATTCGCCCCAGCCTTCTTCAAATCATCCTTGAGGAAGTCGAGCAGATTGTTCCTGGCTGTGAATTCCTGCTTTGCAGCGCCATCTGCAACGATCCCGAAAAGGGTGCTGTAGGCGTTCAAAGGGTTCACCATCGTAGGCAGACCTTTGTTGGGTCCTATGGCTGATATGTTATAAATCACATTGTTTTCAGTTCGCTTAGAGATGCCAAGGCCAATGTGCGGGAAGATACCCGGAAGCGCCTTCGCCAGTGCACCGTCAATCGTCTCGCCCAGAATTGCCATGCTTTCGCCGCCGTTGCCCCGGCCACCACCCCAAGCCCCGAGTGCCTGAAAGTTGTTCGAATGTCCACCGCCGCACACGCGCCCAGAAAGGCCCTGAACGATGGTGATCTTATCTTTCCAGGGGTTTATCGGTTCAAGGGAGAAGGGGAGTTCCTTATCTGCAAGGGGCACATCCAGCAACTGTGCTGGCCCGTTGAACGCCTCCTGCTTGCGGCTTTCTCGTTTAAGGCCGACCGGGGCAAGTTGCTCGGGACGGACACCGTTGCTCTCAACCACAAAAATAAAGCGCTTCGCTGTCATAGGTTTTCCGGCAGCCTGAACTTCGATTTTTGCCATCATGGGGCTGAGGAATGTAGCCCCGGCAGACAGGCCGAGTGTCTTCAAAGCATTGCGGCGGTCAATAAACATGTTGTAAACTCCGTAAAAGGGTTTAAGTAAATTTAGTCACTTCCTGGATTCCGGCATGCGATACAGGAAAGATTCGCTAGAAAGTAATGTTGAGATCAACGACTTCATGCTGCCACCACTGTTGCGATACGCCTTATGTATGGATTGGAGTGAGGCGGCGTCACCTGGCGACTCGTTGCGCCCCAACCAGTAGCGCAGGGCATGCCGGACAAACACCTGCTCGACTCGTTCCGAGGCGGCCAGTTTCTTCATTAATTCTGCAGGATTCCCTATATTACCTTCAAGTGAAGGGTCGCCCACATGGGCAATCACGCCTGCCGTATTCAACTTAACATTCAGCATCACGGGTCCGGCAGATTTACCTTTTTTATCTATGTTTTTTGCAGTCGCCTCGAGGTCTAGAACTTGTTCTTCAATGCGGAAGCGACCAAAATGATCGTACTGTTCTAATGGATAGGCAAGGTCGTTCATCAACTGGTGGCATTTCCAGCAATACGCCTGCTGAGTTACCGCCATCCGCTCACGAAGCGTTTTCTCAGGTGTGTTTGGCAATTGGGCATCGACGGTGATCGGCACATCTGGAACCACATTGCCCAGCAATCGTTCGCGAATCCACTTGCCTCGATGGATTGCATGATTGTCAAACGAGGTTGAGTGAGCCACTAGCCAGGAAGGCTGTGTGAGAATACCACTTCTTTCGTTTGCAGGAAGTTCTACAGGTTGCTGATCCGGGAAGTCCTTCAACCCATAGGATTCGTAAATGCTCTGACCGGGCGGTTTATAAGTCTTATTCTCGAACTTCTTCGGGTCCTTTTTTAACTCGGACTCGTATTTGGCAAAAGCCTCAGCGCGCTGCTTCTTGATGGTTGCAGCACTTTTGTAAGCTACAAAGCTCTTGTTTGTAGTAAGCAACTCCCGAAGAACCTCGCTATCCCGCTCCAAAATCAAAAGCACGAGTTGATCCGTGTCTTCTACCAGGGAACGGGCGTGGTGCCCCGGGTGGTTCAATGCGCCTTTATCGTCCTTGAATACCTCGATGGCTCGATCGTAGGCGAAATACTCGCGAAAGAATCTTAGAATTCGAGGCTTTTCTAACTTGGGACTTTCGAGCATCCGGTGCACCTGCCTTGCGACACCCTCATCTGTAGCCAATCCCCCATTGGCAGCAGCGGCGAGAAGTTCCGCATCTGGGCGCTTGTCTGTAAGTGCATATGCGAGAGAATATGCAATCTCACGGGGTGCAAGTCGGATTCGACCCTTAACATCAGGAGCACCAGTCCCCATTTCCATCCGAAAAACAGCTTCCGATTGAAGCAGAACCGCTGCAAGTGTGAAGCGAACCCCAACCGTCTGACCCGCTTCNTCAATGTTCTTCTTCATCAGACCCACGAACCGAAGTTTTTCCTCGGCAGTCGGCGCCCGCTTAAGCACTATTTCGAACTGCTTGACGATCGCCAATTCCATCTCCATGCTGCTCGGCATNGANTTAGGATTAAACAGAGTTGAAATTTCTTTTGNCATATTTCCCTTGACCATGCCACCNTCGATCTTATGTGCGGTTTGTGCCTCCACGATGATCAGTGCATTCTGAAGAAGTTGGGCGGTCACCGGCTCATCCATCCTCGGAGCACCCGTATCCTTGAATGTGTTTTGCCCTTCATGAGAAAAAGGTTGGGCGATGCCTACCTGATTCTTCGCAAGATCGTTGGTGAATGCAAAGTAGATTTCCGGGCTGATTCTTCGGATAGAAGGCCCGCCATCAAATGAAGGAATATTCCTCGGATTAAAAAGAACGGTATGTGGAATTGAATTGCCATTATTATAAGCGGCCCTGCGGGTAAATGGGCGGCCTGCTCGCTTTGCCTCGGCATGGGCCCACCGCCCCACCGCCACCAACTCCTCATCCAATGGGCGAGGTTTGCTCTTTGGCGGCATCTCACCAAGTGTGAGTTTTTCCAAAACCATCGCCCAGCGGGCGCCACTGGTGCTGGATTTCATATCCGGATCTAAGGAGGTAAGGTCGAGTCTTTCTCCCTCGATTTTCTTCGGGCCATGGCACGACACACAATGCTTTACAAGGAATGTCNTTACAGACTTATCGTATTCCGTCTTACTTTCAGATCCTGTAGCAAACTTCAAGATTTTGACAGGTCCTTCTGAGGAAATCTGATTCTCCTGAGCCGAGAGAGAGAGCTGGCAAATAAAAATAAACGATGCGTAAACAACAACCAGACACGAAAGACTCAAAATTAACGATTGCCCTGTGTGACAAAATCTAAATCGTTTGGGATTATCACGGCCCTTATTTTTATTTAGGAGCCATCTTACATTGAGAGGCATGATATAAACCTCTTGGGGATGGATTCGATTTAACTTACGCAGGCTTGTTGCGGCTTATATTAAACTAATATCTATTTTATACTTTATAATTATTCATACTACAACTTCAAAAATCGTGTTCAACTCCATATAGTCCCGGACTCGATACTAATGAGAATACAAAGGTGTTGGTTTTTCCCAAGCTAAGAACCACCCTAAACGCACAACCCTATTGTAAATCACAAACTACGAATTTAAATCCACAATCCTAACTAAAGATTCCCCCTTGGGAAAATTATTGCAAAGCACTAGCCCCACTATAAAACCTGCTTTTTCAGGTAAAACTCACGCTATTTGGCTTATTACCATGACCCCCTAAAGTTGCTTTGTTTAATCTTTAACTGTTGAATGCAATATCTTTCGTGGGTAATATAAATTCCTATGAGCGATTTATTCTCTCGACGCACCTTGTAAAAGAGCCAAAAATGATCAACATTCAGAGAAAAGTGATTGCTTTTTTAAATGATGAAAATGGCCCAACTGCGGTTGAATACGCAGTTATGGTGGCTCTTATCATCGTGGTTTCAATCGCTGCAATTACCACTTTAGGCACCAAAGTAAGCAGCACCTTTTCCACTGCAGAAAAAAAGATCACCACCGCAAGTTAACTTAATTAACCAATAAAACAAGCCTATTTTTTACAAAAAGGGTGTTACAAAGTTGAGTATCGTGGTTAATTTTTAAAATTCCTCTAAATTATCTTTATTATTATTTGACTAGACCTGAATATAAAACTAGGTTTAAATGTTGAATGTTGATCAAGCATGATCCAAAGCACTGATAAAATGATTTAACAGGATTTTGTAGCGCCTGACTAATCAACAAGGTTTTTTCACTACTTGGTTCCTTACCATTTTTTTAGGAGTTTACGATGAATACCCTACGCGAAAAGTTGGTTAAGTTTTTGAAGAGCGAAGATGGCCCAACTGCAGTTGAATACGCAGTTATGGTGGCTCTGATTATCGTGGTTTCGATTGCTGCGATTACCACCCTTGGTACCAAGGTTAGCTCCACTTTTTCAGATACCGCTACTAAAATTACCACCGCAAGTTAGTTAAAAGCCTATCCATAGGGATAGTTTGTTAACGACTTGGGCGTGTTATAAAAGCGCCCCTCTACTGGGGTGCTTTTTAAAACAGGCAAATAATATTTAAAGATCATTAAGTATTATTTTGTGATTCACATGTTGTTTCCCTTCAGTTTCTCTCTCTTTATTGGAGTTTTGCCATGCGAAATTTACACGAAAAGTTGGTCAAGTTTTTCAAAAGCGAAGACGGCCCTACTGCGGTAGAATATGCCGTTATGGTGGCTCTCATTATCGTGGTATCGATCGCTGCGATCACCACACTTGGTACCAAGGTAAGCAGTACCTTTAGTGGCGCTGCCGCCGCCATTCAATAGGTTTCTTAAATCTTTAGCTCTTTGTCTTTGGAGTGCGTGATGGATTTTACTTTAAATGTCTGGCCTATCGCCTTGGTTAGCCTTGCAATGATCGTTGCTGCAATCATCGATGGCTGGAAACTTAAAGTTCCTAACGCACTCACTTTTCCTTTAATCATCTCGGGCTGGATTTTAGGATTGTTCAATACTTTTCAAATCCTTCCTGATTCCGGTATTGGTGGAATCGGTGGCAGCCTTACTGCCACTGTTTTAGGTTTCGCCCTTATCTTCCCCGTTTACGCAATTGGGGGCATGGGGGCAGGAGATGTAAAAATGCAAATGGGTTTTGGCGCCTGGGTAGGTGCTTACTACTCTTTTGGTCAGGCCCAATATATCGTGTTGATTGCTTTTTGCTGGGGCGCAATCATCGGAGGCATCATTGCTTTCTTTATGATTCTCTTCAGAAAACAAATTGCGACCAACATTTTAAACACTCGAGAGATTCTTTCCGACCTCGCAACCAAAAGCGTGGAGGAAACTGAACAAAAAGCTGCTGCTCGTAAACCAAGGATGCATTTATTGCCTTATGGCATCCCACTTTGCCTTGGGTTTCTGGGCTATCTGGCTTACCTGCACCTCTACTTACATATTCCTTTGCCTGTTTATCCCATTCAATAATTAGCTTTTCTTTAAAAATAAGCTAAAGTATAAGTGTGCAGCCAACGATTGTGCTGCGGTTCCCTTCGCAAGATGCTAATTTGCAGTAAACAAGACTTCCTATCTTTGCTTGTTTCCCCAAGGTCAGCATGAATTATCGATATCTTCGTTATAATCGATAAATCTTAAAGCTGATTAAGCTTTTGTGCCGATGAAATAGTTGAGGGATAGTCCGATTGTAGGGCTTGGAACTCAGGATTTCTTCGGTGCCTCTAAAAAGAGAGGTTAAGTACGATGAATCCTAGAATGTTGGCNCTTGGTATGGCGGTTTTTTGCGGCTTGGGTGCTGCCTACTTGGCAATGACTTATAAACAAGGAAATCAAGGTCAAAAAATGGTTGAAGTTCTTAGAACTAAAAACAAGGTACCATTTCGCGAGAAGATTTCTGATCCTCAGAAATACTTCGAGGTAGTTGCTGTTCCTGAGCTTAATCTTCCCAAAAATATTTTGACTTCGTTTGATCTAATAAAAGACCAAAGCCTCAATAAAAATCTCACCGAGCAATCCTTTGTCACCAAAGATGATCTGCTTGGGGCTAATCAACACTACCTTACGGATCAACTCGATAAGGGTAAAAGGCTTTTTGGCCTTACCGTTAATGCTGAATCCCTTGCGGGGGGTTTCATTCTTCCGGGCTCCACGGTCGATTTGATTGGCACAAAACGCCTGGCCAATAACAACATCGAAACGCAAACCGTTTTGGAAAACATCCGAGTGATGGCTGTGGGTGATAAATCCACCATTAATGAAAAGCAGGGCGATGTACGCCATTCTATTATTGAAACTACCGTAACTCTTGAAGTTTCCCCTGAACAAGCCCAGATCTTGGCAATGTGGAAATCGATAGGTGAAATCAAGCTTTCCGCAAGGGCCAAGGATGATAACGATAAAGTGAACACCAAAACTACCAAGCTTAATGAAGAATTGAAACCTGACTTAAAGAATGAACCCGAGAAAAAGAAAAGCAAACCCAGTATTTTTGGTGGGAATGAAAATAAACACACCCTTGTGATCTTTAACACTAAAGATTCCAAGGATAGTGTTATCAACAATAATGCGATTGAGTTTGAAGAATACGAAAAAGGCAAATGGCGCACAGTGTTTAAAAACACTCGGAATTCCAATGCTGTTGAACAATCGGTAGAGGTTCCGGAAGAAGTGCCAGAGAAAGTAAAGCAATAGCTGGGGATGGTTGCGGAAATTTATAATTTTTGGCGAAGGGAATCGCCAGTTTGTTAGAAGAGGTTGCAAGGATGCCATACAAAAATCACTACCTAGCTAAAAGCTTGCAAGCCTGCATAGCCATAATGATCATGGTTTGCAGTGT
>JGI25928J51866_1000442_pt1 | contig 10511 bp, 8 predicted proteins | sample LauGreFBDMM110DN_2_FD_51866 | JGI IMG/M metagenome (IMG submission 51866)
GGATCTGGTTTACCGGTATCAATAAGGCAAAAATCACAACGTCTTGTACAAGCTGATCCACCAATTAAAAATGTTGCTTCACGATCTTCCCAACATTCGAAAATGTTTGGACAACCTGCTTCTTGGCAAACTGTGTGTAAACCTTCTTTTTTTACCATGTCTCTAATACGGATGTATTCTGGTCCGGTTTTAAGTTTGGTTTTGATCCACTCAGGTTTTTTCTCAATTGGCACTTCAGCGTTACGAGCTTCAATACGTAAAAGTTTTTTACCTTCCGGATTTAACCCGGTCACAATTTCAGTTGTCATCAGACTTCTACTTTAGAACGTTTCGACACATTGCGCTTAAGCGCACCGTTTCTGAGTTCTGCCTCTATCAGGGGAGTAACTTCAGCCACGCTCACATCTCTGCCTAATTCCAGGGAAATAGTGGTGACATCGGCATCCCCAATTCCGCAAGGAACAATTGCGCGAAAGGCCTCAAGGGAATTATTACAATTAAGAGCAAAACCATGCATTGTTGCTTTCTTGGCAACTCTTATGCCAATAGCAGCTATTTTTTTGTCGACTAAACCGTTGCCTTTAACCCAGACACCACTTCGACCCTCAATTTGGGTTGTCTCTAAACCAAGTTTGGAACAAACATTCATGATTAATAATTCAAGTCTGCGCACATGGGCAACAACATCAACTGGATCATCCAATTTCATAATTGGATAGCAAACAATTTGTCCGGGCCATGCCAAGTGATTCGACCACCCCGATCAATATCAAAAACTGGTGAAGCATCATTTGGTCTGTCTTCAGGTTTGGTAGATCTGCCCGCGGTATAAACACTTTGATGTTCTAGTAAAACTGCTACATCTGGATGATTTTCAGAAACTATTTTGTGATGTATGTCTCTTTGACGATCCCATGCTGATTGGTATTCATTCCCTGAGCCCCAATTCTCAATTATTAACTCAGAGTTTGTCATGTATTAATCGTATTCGTGAATGGCAACAAAGCAAACTTGGTTGTCTTCTATAGACTGGTGATAACACAAAATCGGCGTCACCAACTGGTGCACTTTGATTCATACCCCCATTTAACAGGAGTTAATTCGTGAGCCCTAAAGCTAAAACTAAGCGTACAAAAAAAGCAGTCTCAAAAAAGACTACGAAGAGCAAGCCAAGAAGCAAGAAATCGAAAAGTCCTAAGAAGTTCACATTCTTAGCAGCCGCTGTTGTAGTTATTTGGTTGGGTATCTCAGGTGTAGCTGGACCAATATTTGGAAAACTTTCCGAAGTCCAAGAAAATGATAATGCTGCCTTCTTGCCTTCATCTGCAGAATCTTCAAAAGTAAATGCAGTGGCCTCAGAGTTCACATCATCTGACGCTGTTCCAGTGTTAGTGGTTATTACCGGTGATCTAAATAAAGAAAATCTTGCCAAAGCAAATGATTTTGCTACTACCCTCGGATCTTTAAAAATTGAAGAAGGAGAAGGCAAGTTAGTAAGTGACTATCTAGTTGATGGGGCAAAACCTTTTGCTATCCCATCTCAAGATGGTGAAGCTGTACTGATTAATGTCGAGATTTCTGCTAAAAAAATTGTTCCTCCTTTACCAAATGGTGAACCAGCTTTAATCGCCATTGTTAACACCATTAGAGATGGTGGAAAAGATATTGAAGGATTACAAACAAATGTCACAGGTGCTGGCGGTATTTTAGCTGATCTTTTCGGAGCATTCGGAGCAATTGACACCACATTGTTATTGAGCACACTTGGTGTGGTGGCTTTGATCTTAATTGTGGTTTATCGAAGCCCATTGCTGTGGATTTTCCCATTATTTTCCGCAGTGATTGCACTTTCACTATCCGGTGCAATTGTTTATCTATTAGCTAAAGAAGAAATAATCACTTTGAATGGTCAATCTCAAGGTATTTTGTCGGTACTAGTAATTGGAGCTGCCACAGATTATGGTTTGTTGCTGATTGCTCGTTACCGAGAAGAACTTCATTTAGTTCAATCAAGATTTACTGCCATGAAAAAAGCAATGCGTGGTGTATTTGAACCAGTCGTTGCATCGGGTGCAACTGTTTCAGTTGGATTATTAGTTTTACTTCTTTCTGAACTTGATGCCAACAGATCTCTAGGTCCAGTAGGTGCAATTGGTGTGGCATGCGCCGTGGTAACGATGCTTTCATTATTACCAGCGCTACTAGTTCTTTTTGGTCGTTGGATTTTTTGGCCAAGAATTCCACACTTTGATTCCAAAGATGAGAAACTTTCAGGAATTTGGGCAAAAGTTGCAAAATTTGTTGATAAGAAAACTAATCGCGCAGGGTGGATAACTGCAATTGTCCTATTGGCTTTGGCTGGTTATTCATCCCAACTTGACGCAAGTGGTTTATCTCAAACTGAAACATTTGTTGGTAAACCTGATTCAGTTGTAGGTCAAGAAGTATTAGGAAAACATTTCCCAGCAGGGGAAGGAAATCCTTCTTACATTACTGGGCCAGCCGATAAGACTCCAGAATTATTGAAAGCTATTACTGACACCCCAGGTGTGGGCGAGGCTTACCCAATTCCTGATGGTCCGGTAATTGCTGGACAACCTTTACCTAATCCAAAGATTATTAACGGTCAGGTGTTAATCAGTGCCACTTTGGAAAATGCAGCAGATTCTGCTGAAGCAAAAGCAACTGTTGTCACATTAAGAAATAATCTTGATGCGGTTAGCGTTGATGCTTTAGTAGGCGGATTCACCGCTGTTAATGAAGATATTGCAGAAGCAAACGCTCGTGATAACAGAATAATTATTCCAACCGTGTTGGTAATTATTTTCCTTATCTTGGCCTTGCTGTTAAGAAGCATTTTGGCTCCACTGATGTTGATTTCAACAGTGGTCTTGTCATTTGCTGCAACTCTTGGCGCCTGCCAACTGGTATTTGAAAATGTCTTCAAATTCCCAGGAGCAGATACCGGATTTCCACTCTTTGCTTTCGTATTCTTGGTGGCATTGGGTATTGATTACAACATCTTCTTGATGACAAGAGTGAGAGAAGAATCAAAGAAGTTAGGTACCAGAGCAGGAACTCTAAAAGCCTTAACCGTAACTGGTGGAGTAATCACCTCTGCAGGCGTTGTGTTAGCCGCAACATTTGCAGTCTTGGGCTTATTACCACTGGTGTTCTTGGCTGAACTTGGATTCGCTGTGGCATTTGGTGTATTACTTGACACCATTTTGGTCAGATCAATTTTGGTACCAGCATTAACTATTGGTATCGGTAAAAAAGTCTGGTGGCCAAGCAAGTTAGCTCAAGGAAAAAATTAGAAACTAAAAATACGGCTAGGTGCAGCTATCGCACCTAGCCGTATTTTTTATTTCCTATAATCCCAAACTTACTTTAACCAAAGTTGCAGCATTTGTACCACTTATCAAGGCTCCTTGAATTGAAGAGGTTGCTCGATGATCTCCTGCCACAAATAAATCATTGCTAATTTGATTTGAATTAATCAGTGAATAGGGAGGATTCATTGCCGGCAAAGCTTCTTTGATCTCGTATTTCTTGATTAGTTCCCAATCATCTGTTAGCACTCCAAAAAGCACAGCAAGATGTTTTTTTACTTCGATAAGTTCGGCATTCTCATTAGGGGATATTGCTGAAGCAGCAACTAATACTTGGCCAGTGGGGGCATAGCTTGGTGCAGCATTTGTTAAAACAACAGCATTTGTTAATGGACCTGATTTTTTGCCGTCCACAAATAACAGTGGTTTGCTTCTAACTATTGAATTAACTTTTTGGTCTGCTTTGAAATACCAGGTGGTAACTGACTGCATTTCTTTAACTTCTAAATTTAACCAAGAAATGGCAGTGCTTGGATCAGTTGCCACCACAATTTTTTTGGTTTCAATTTCACCATCTGGAGTAATTAATTTGTTACCTTCGATTCGTAAGACCTTGGTATTTAATGAAATATTTTCACTCGGAATCTTGCTTGCTAGTTGATTTGATATTTGTTGCATACCTTGAGCAGGAAGGCTAGGTATTCCTCTGAGGAATGTCTTTAAAACTGTATCGAGAAATTTTCGTGAAGTGTTTAATTCTGATTCCAGAAATACTCCTTGCAAAAATGGTCGAAAGAGCTTCTCCAGTAATGATCCCTTTATGCCAGATTTGGTTAAGGATTGTTGAGCAGAAATATCGGCAGAAACACTTATTTGAGCATCTGCTGTGATCAAATATTTTAAGAAATAACTAAGTAACCCTAGCTGACTAAATATGGATCCAGGAAGGTCTTTGAGCAATCGGTATCTGAAATCTTTGCTTCTAAACGGATCAACAACAATGCGCAAGCGTTTACCATCTCTAATAGCAACACCGGGGGTAAAAGGTTTCAAATCAAGTGCTTGGTAATCGAGTAATCTTTGGCCTTCTGTGTAGCTGGGGTTATATAACTGAAAACCTCGATCAAGAATAAATCCATCAATAATATCTGATCTAACTCGACCACCCACGCCGTCGGAGGCTTCAAAGATATGAAAATCTATCTTATTTTTTTGTAATTCAAGTGCGCATGCTAGTCCTGCTAAGCCCGCACCAATTATGGCAACTTCAACTTTCTGTTTCATTAATATTTACGAGCAGAATTCAAAGTTTTTAAAATATCGGGTTGTTTAAATGAAAAGCCAGATGCTAACAATTTTGACGGTAAAACTCTACTGGAACCTAAAGCTTCAATTGAGAATTCTCCTAGAGCGATACGTAACGCAATTGCCGGCACCTTAAAAAAGGCCGGTCGTTTTAATACGCTGGAAAGTGCTTTTGTAAATTCAGCATTAGTAACCGGAATTGGGTTTGTTAAATTAACCCCACCACTAAGTCTGACATCGTCAATTAAGTGAAAAATTGCCCTAATTTCATCTTCTAATGAAATGTAGGACCAGTATTGTTTTCCATTTCCTAATTTTCCACCCAGCCCCAAATAAAATAATGGTAAAACTTTGCGCAGCAATCCGCCCCGCTTACTCATAACTAAACCGGTCCGAGGATGAACAACTCGGATTTTATTACTTCTTACTCTTTGGGCTGCATACTCCCAGTTAAATACAACATCACTTAAAAATCCTTCGCCTAATCCAGCATTTTCATCAACTGCGGTATCACCAGTGTCACCGTAAAAGCCAACAGCTGAACCTGAGACAAAAACTGAAGGGGGAGTTCTTAAATTCACTATCGCGTTTGCGAGTGTTTCGGTTGATTTAACTCTGCTATTTAATATTTCATTTTTATATTTTTTAGTCCAGCGATGATCGCCCACTCCAGCTCCAGCTAGATGAACAATNGCGGTGGCNTTTTCTAANACNTCNAGATCAACTAATCCTTTGGTCGGGTCCCATTGAGATTCTGTTTTATCTTTAGGTTTACGTCTGACTAATTTAACTATTTCAATGTTTTTCTTTTCTGCTGCGCGAACAAGTGCAGAACCTATTAAACCGGAGGAGCCGGTAACTACTAATTTCATGGTTTTGTTATAAACCTAATTCAGCTTCGAAGTTTGCTTCTTCTAATCTAAGCTTCATTGAAGATAAGAATCTGGCAGCATCTGCGCCATCAACAAGTCTGTGATCATAAGTTAGAGCCAAATAAACCATTTGCCTAATAGCTATCTGATCACTGCCATCTTCGCCTTTAATAACAACTGGTCTTTTTACGACAGCTCCCGTGCCCAGAATTGCTACTTGTGGTTGATTAATNATTGGAGTGTCAAACAGAGANCCNCGACTTCCAGTGTTAGTCAAAGTGAAAGTTCCACCACTTAATTCATTAGGTGTTACTTTGTTGTCTCTGGTCCTGTTGGCTACATCTTGAATTTTTTGAGCTAAGCCTGCGATTGTTAAATCTCCAGCATCNCTAATTACTGGTACTAATAAACCTCTTGGGGTATCTACCGCGACTGCTAAATGAATAGCATCGCTGTACGCAATCTGAGTTGCATCAGCTGAAATAGTGGCATTAACAATTGGAAATTCTTTCAGAGCCTCAATTGATGCTTTGGCAAAAAATGGTAAGAATGAAAGTTTAACTCCTTCACGGGCAGCGAAAGATTCTTTAACTTTGTTTCGTAGTGAGGAAATTTTAGTGACATCTACTTCCACAACGCTTGTTAATTGAGCTGAAACGTGAAGTGAATGCACCATTCTTTCGGCAATAATTCTTCTTAATCTTGTAGTTTGCTCCACGCGGCCCTGAAGTGGCTGTTCAATACTTGGGGCAACGGATTTAATTACAGGAGTAATTGTGGAAACTGCTGCAGGAGGTGTTACTGAAATTTGAGGAGTAGGAGTGGTGTTGACAACGCTGCCAGGATTGGCGACATTTAATAAATCTGCTTTTATGATTCGACCATTCCCACCACTGCCTGTAATTTTGGAAAGATCTATTCCTTTATCGCGTGCCATTTGACGAATTATTGGTGTGGCATACGAATCTGTAGCACCATTTTGAGTTGAGACTGCCACAAATGGAGAAGCACTTGGTGTTGGGCTAATTGGTGGTGCAGAAATTATTTGTGGGGTTACCACAGTTTGCACAACAGGTGCAACTGGTTGTGGTACAACAGGTGTTACTGAACTAGTTGAGGAATTGGTTGAAATAACTGCTAACACGGTTCCAACGGGAGCAACTTGATCTTGGGAAACTTTAATTTCGGTAATAACACCAGCGGCAGGGGATGGAATTTCGGTATCAACTTTATCGGTAGAAATTTCTACGATAGCTTCATCAACTGCAACACTGTCGCCCACTTTTTTCAACCAACGAGTAATTGTTCCCTCAGTTACAGATTCACCAAGTTGTGGTAACAAAACATTAATTGTTGAACCACTTACTGCAGGTGTCGCAACAACTGCCGCAACTGGTGTTGCAACCACTGGAGCAGGTGTTGGAGTGATCGGTGCAGCTTGAGGTGCAGGAGTTTGTACTACCGGATCACTAGCAACAGGTGCACTTGTTGTGCTGGATCCAGCTTCACCAATAATCGCCATAACGCCACCAACGGCAATCACAGAATCTTGTTCAGCTCTAATTTCTAATAAAACACCGGCAACTGGGGAAGGAATTTCTGTATCAACTTTGTCAGTAGAAACTTCCACGATGGCTTCGTCAACTTTAATTACATCGCCCACATTTTTTAACCAACGAGTAACTGTTCCTTCGGTAACAGATTCACCGAGTTGGGGCATGACTACATTTGTTGGCATCGAAATATTTTCCTTGTCTAATTATTCATGGGTGTGTAGTGGTTTACCTGCAAGTGCCATTGCCGCTTCACCCATTGCTTCAGACATTGTTGGATGAGCATGAATATATGGTGCAACATCTTCAGGTGAAGCATCCCATGAATACATTAATTGTGCTTCGGCTAACAATTCACCGACTCGACTTCCGATCATGTGAATACCCACAATTTTGCCACCATCTTTTAAGGCAATTAATTTTATGAACCCTGCTGTTTTTAAGATTTGGCTCTTACCGTTTCCAGCTAAATCATATTGAACACTTCGTAATTGATCAGCACCGTATTTTTCTTTAGCAACTGATTCATTTAGCCCAACTGAGGCAATTTCTGGTTCAGAGTAGGTAACTCTAGGAATCGCACTGATGTCAATAACTCTTGGGTTTAGACCTTTAATGTGTTCTGCCACAAAGATTCCTTCTTGGAAACCTTTATGAGCCAATTGTGGTCCACGAACAATATCTCCCACGGCATAAACATTAGCAATACTGGTTTGTAAGTTTTCGTTAACTTTAATTAACTCACCGTCAAATTCCAAACCTGCGTCTTCAAAACCTTGGTTACGAGTGGCTGAGCCTCTACCAACTGCGACCAACATTAAATCTGCAGCAAATGTTTGACCATCTTCTAGTTTTGCCACCACACCGTGTTTTGTTCTATCCACACCTGCAAAACGTATACCAGTTGAGAATTTAATACCACGTTTCTTAAATGCTTTTTCCATGCCTTTAGAAACAGCTTCATCTTCAGATGGAACTAATCTTGGTAAACCTTCAATGATTGTGACATCAGCACCTAATGATTTCCAAATACTGGCGAATTCAACTCCGATAACACCGCCACCAAGAATGATCACAGTTGAGGGAAGTTTACTAATTTTCAAAGCATGTTCAGAGTTAATTACTTGCACACCATCAATTTCTAAGCCGGGAAGTGATTTTGGAAAAGATCCTGTTGCTAACACAACATGTTTTCCTTCAAATACTTGATCTCCAACCATAACTTTGTTGGGACTAACAAATTTTCCATCACCAGTTATATAGTCAACACCGCGATGTTTAACTAAACCTTGCAAACCTTTGTGAAGACGATTCACCACACCATCTTTATAATCATTAACCTGTGGCATATCAACGCCTAATAAATTAGCTTTAATTCCAAAAGATGCTGCTTCTCTAATGCCATCAGCCATTTCACCGGCATGTAATAGTGCTTTGGTAGGAATGCAACCTCTGTGTAAACAAGTACCGCCCAAAACATCACGTTCAATTAAGGCAACTTTTAAACCAAGTTGGGATCCGCGTAACGCCGCGGCATATCCGCCACTTCCTGCTCCCAGGATTACGAGGTCATAAGTGGCCATTTGGAACCTTTCTATTCGGATCAACCCTCGTGAGGTTTATTTGTTTCTATCCTTTCACGCAACCAAAAATCTGCGACCTTGGGTTTAGCCCTAAAGCGCGATCGGGTCAGCTTTTTAGTGCAATTTTTTGTGCCAGGTGAACAAGTGTTCTTACCCCAACTCCGGTGCCACCAAAACCGTTGTAACCATAAGGTGAACCTTGGTTAAAAGCCGGTGGTGCAATATCAATATGCACCCAAGGAATATTTTCGTCAACAAATTCTTGCAAGAACGCAGCACCCACCATCATTCCTGCTGCTGGATTTGGGGTGAAACCGACATTTGCAATATCAGCAGTTTTCGAATCTAAAACAGTTCTTGCTTCTTCAGGTATTTGCATGGGCCACATTGATTCACCAGATTCTTGAGCGCTGGCAAAAACTTGATTGCGGGCTTCATCTTTATTCGACATGATTCCGGCAGTTCTGGAACCCAAGGCAACAGTGGCCGCACCAGTTAAGGTTGCAATATCAATTATTAAATCTGGTTTATCTTTTTGTGCTCTACCTAAAGCATCAGCTAAAACTAATCTGCCTTCAGCATCGGTGTTGAGTACTTCAATGGTTTTGCCACCAAAAGTTGTGACAACATCACTTGGTCTTTGCGCACTAGCTGAGGGCATATTTTCAGCTAAAGCTGCATAAGCAGTTACATTTATTTTTAAATCTAGTTGCATGATCGCCCTTAAAGCTTCAACTACAGTTGCTGCACCTGCCATGTCACATTTCATGGTGTGCATTGAGGCAGGTGGTTTTAAAGAAATTCCACCAGTGTCAAATGTGATTCCTTTGCCAACAAGTGCCAAATGAAACTTTGCACCTTTAGATTTGTACGCCATGCGCACAAATCTTGGTGGATTAATTGAACCCTGACCCACTCCAATTAGTGCACCAAATCCTTGTTTCTTAAGAGCCTTTTCCTCCAAGATTTCCAGAGTTAACTTAGCGTTTTTCTTGAAAGTTTTTTTCACATAACTAGCAAAAGTTTCTGGATACATATGGCTGGGGGGAGTATTAACTAAGGTCCTCACATTTTTAACTGACTCAGCAATTATTTGGGCTTCTTGGAAACTTGCCTTATTCAAGAATTCATCTTGTACCAAAATGTTGGCACGCTTTAAATTATCTGAACCTTTATCGTTTTTGGTCTTAAATTCAGTAAACGTATAGGCACCTAATTCCACACCCAAGGTCACAGCATGAGTTGCCATAGTTGTTGAGGTGGGAAGAGCAAAAAGNGCAGATGATTTNCCTGNTAAAGATCTAGCAGCAACACCTGCAGCTCTTCGTAGAGTTTCCATATCCAAAGGTTGAGTTTTTGAAACTTTGCCTAACCCAACACATAAAACACCACTTTTAATTGTTAAATAAGTTAGTTCCGATTTCTTGCCAGTAAAATTTGTTAATTTCAGTGCGTCCATAATTTCATTTTTTGAAAAAGTTTCAAAAGAAACATTTGGNATCGCGATTTCAGGACCTTTGTCACCCTGGATAAAGCCCACAACCAGTACATCATCTTTAGAAATCTTTTTATAATCTGTGAGGCGAGTAATTGACATGAGAATGAGCCTAGTAGCGTTTTGTTTTATGAGCGATTCAGCCAATCTAATTCATTCACCACTTCATCAACGACATGTTGATTTGGGTGCAAAACTTGCTCCTTTTGGTGGTTGGGAGATGCCACTGGAATATGCAAATGGTGGAGTTTTAGCAGAGCATGCTGCCACTAGAGAAGCAGTAGGAATTTTTGATGTTTCACATTTGGGAACCGCGACCATAACTGGACCTAATGCAGCACAAAGACTCAATGAGGTTTTAACCAACGACA
>JGI25928J51866_1000444_pt1 | contig 10498 bp, 10 predicted proteins | sample LauGreFBDMM110DN_2_FD_51866 | JGI IMG/M metagenome (IMG submission 51866)
AGCATTACCAGTTGCATCTTGTTCCACTGCACAATTACTGGTACTCCTCTGCCTGCTGAATACTCACGTCTTACCAAGTGTCCAGGGCCTTTTGGTGCAACCATACAAACATCAACCTTGTTAGTTGGTTTGATATAGCCAAATCTGATATTAAAACCGTGGCCAAAAAACAGAGCTGCACCATCTTTGATATTTGGTGCGATTGAATCATTATAAATATGGCGCTGCACATGATCAGGTGCTAACAACATCACCACATCTGCGCCCTTTACTGCATCTGCAACTGTTGCCACCTTAAGACCTTCAGCCTCTGCTTTTGGTCTTGATTTTGACCCTTCCGCTAAACCAACTACAACATCAACACCACTATCACGAAGTGATAGTGCATGTGCATGTCCTTGAGAGCCGTAGCCAATTACCGCAACTTTTTTTGATTGGATAATTGCTAGATCTGCATCTTCATCGTGATACATCGTTGCCACTGTATATCTCCTTAGGTTGTTGGTTTAATTTTGGTAATCAGCGGTTGAGCTATTTGGATCTGACTCGTTAGCAGTTCCCATAGTGCTTAGCGTACGGTCCGCCAGGGTGTGATCTCCCCGCTCTAACGCTACTAAGCCTGACTGAACTAACTCACGAATTCCACTTGGTTTTAAATCATTTAATAATGCTTCAATTGCAGCAGAACTTCCGACCGCTTCAAGTGAAATCGTGCTGGCAGATTCATCTGCAATTACAGCCTGGTGCTTCTTTGCGATTTCTTTGTTAGCCGGGGTGTTAGCAACCTTCACTAATAAGATTTCACGCTTTAAGGAGTCAGAATCCTTCATTTCAGAGATGCCAATAACATTTACTAATTTAAATAATTGCGCACTTACTTGATCAAGAGCGTGTCCCTCTAAGTTTAAAACAATGGTCATTCTAGAAACTGTTGCATTCTCAGTTGGACCCACCGCAAGTGAGTCAATGTTGTAACCACGACGAGAGAACAAAGATGCCACCCGCGCTAGTACACCAGGTGAGTTTTCAACCAAAACTGCCAATGTATGAATAGCCATTACAACTCCTGTGAATCCCAGACAGGTGCCATAGATCTGGCAACAGTAATATCATCATTTGATGTGCCAGCTGCCACCATTGGCCACACCATCGCATCACGATGAACATTAAAATCAACTACAACTGGGCGATCATTAATTGCCATAGCAGCCTCAATAGTTTTATCAACATCTTCTGGTTTCTCACATCGCATTCCAACGCAACCCATCGCCTCTGCTAACAATTTAAAATCAGGGACGCGCTTTGAATGCAGATCAGTATTTGAGTAACGTTGGTTGTAGAACAGTGTTTGCCACTGGCGAACCATTCCTAATGACTCATTATTAATCACCGCTACTTTAATTGGAATATTATTTAATGCACAGGTCACTAACTCTTGATTTGTCATCTGGAAGCAACCATCACCATCAATCGCCCACACAGTGGTATCAGGAGCGCCAACCTTTGCGCCCATCGCCGCTGGAACTGCATATCCCATCGTGCCAAGACCACCTGAGTTAAGCCAGGTTCTTGGTTTCTCATAACCAATAAATTGTGAAGCCCACATCTGATGTTGACCAACACCGGCTGCAAAAATTGTATCTGGGCCAGATATTTTGCCAATTCTTTCAATTACATATTGCGGTGAAACAGAACCATCTGCTGGCTTGTCATAGCCAAGTGGGAATTTTTTGCGCCAACCATAAACCTCATTTAGCCATGGAGTTAAGTCGGGGGCAGATTTTGCTAACGCTGCCTTGGTTGCTGGGTTTAGTGCCTTTAATATGTTTTTTAAATCACCAATCAGCGCCACATCAGCATGACGATTTTTACCAATCTCTGCTGGATCAATATCTGCATGAATAATCTTGGCATTTGGTGCGAAGGTGGAGAGCTTGCCAGTAACTCGATCATCAAATCTTGCGCCTAAAGTTATTAGCAGATCTGCTTTTTGTAGCGCAGTAACAGCAGCAACTGTGCCATGCATACCAGGCATACCAAGATGTTGGTTATGAGAGTCTGGGAAAGCACCCCTTGCCATCAAGGTAGTGACTACTGGTGCGCCAGTTATTTCAGCAAGCTGCATCAACTCTCGTGAGGCATTTGCCTTAATTACACCGCCACCAACATAAAGAAGTGGTTTCTTAGATTGGGCAATTAGCGCAGCCGCATCTCTGATCGCCTCACTCTTTGGCTCTAATACTGGGTTATAACCAGCAAGTGAAACAGTTTTTGGGTAATTAAAAGTCGTCTCTTTTTGAAGTGCATCCTTGGCAATGTCAACTAAAACTGGACCAGGTCTGCCGGTGCTGGCAATATAAAAAGCTTCAGCGATCGCCCGTGGAATATCATCTGGATTAGTAATTAAATAATTATGCTTAGTTATTGGCATAGTTACACCACGAATATCTGCCTCTTGAAACGCGTCGGTACCAATAGCTGCTGATGGAACCTGTCCAGTAATTGCCACCATTGGAACTGAATCCATCTGTGCATCAGCAAGTGGGGTTACTAAATTTGTTGCCCCCGGACCTGAGGTTGCAATACAAACACCAACTCGTCCAGTAGCTTGGGCATAACCAGTTGCTGCATGTCCTGCGCCTTGCTCATGTCTTACTAAAATATGGCGAATCTTAGAATCAAAAATAGGATCATAGGCAGGAAGAATTGCGCCTCCTGGGATGCCGAACATGACATCAACACCAGCAGCTTCAAGTGCGTTAACTAAACTTTGCGCACCGTTTATCTTGCCCATCATTTCCTTCCTTTATTTCTTGCTCCTGTAATACAAAACCCCCCAGTTTTATCTGAGGGGTGCGAACTAACTATTGCTGTTAGCGCGCACGCTCGATAATCACTACGACCACAGATGTGATCGAAAGTTGTGAGATTAGCGATGTCTTCTTCATGGGCTTAGTTTCGCAGGTCAGATATCAGGTAGTCAAACCCTGAGATAGTGATCTCATCATTTGAGCGTGCTTATAACAAAAGTGCAATTAATCGCAGACTGCACCCTTTGAAGCACTGCCCACTAGTTTTGAATATTTCGCCAATACACCACGGCGGTACTTATGTGGAATTGGCTTAAAGCTTTTCTTTCGCTCATTCATCTCTTTTTCATCAACTACTAAATCTAGATTGCGTTTTTTTATGTCAACTCTGATCAGATCACCATTTTTGATAAAGGCTATTGGTCCTGCATCAACCGCCTCTGGTGCAACATGGCCAACACATAATCCGGTCGAGCCTCCTGAAAACCGCCCATCTGTTATTAGCAAGACAGATTTACCAAGACCTGCCCCTTTAATGGCGCCGGTAATCATCAACATCTCTCGCATACCAGGACCACCCTTTGGTCCTTCATATCGAATTACTACAACATCTCCTGCCACGATCGCACCACTTTCTAATGCATCCATCGCAGATTGCTCACGCTCGAAAACCTTTGCTGGACCTTCAAAAAATTCAACATCTATTCCCGCTGTTTTACAAACCGCACCCTCTGTCGCCAGTGATCCATTAAGGATTGTTATCCCACCACCTAAAGCAAGTGGGTTTTTCACCGCTTTTAATATTTCACCATCAGCATCAGGTGGCTTAATATCCTTTAAGTTCTCCGCCATACTTTTTCCAGTAACAGTCAAACAGTCGCCATGTAGTAGACCTGCATCTAACAAGCGCCCTAAGAATTACCGGAATTCCACCAACTTTGTCAACATCAGTCATTACATACTTACCAAATGGTTTTAAGTCACCAAGTAATGGCACCTTAGAGCCAACTCTGTGGAAATCTTCAAGTGTTAAATCAACCTCTGCTTCATGAGCAATTGCAAGCAAGTGCAGAACAGCATTAGTTGATCCACCTAGTGCCATAACAACTGTGATTGCATTTTCAAAAGCTTTTTTGGTAAGAATCTGCCTAGTTGTAATTCCCTTGCGAATTAACTCCACAACCGCCGCTCCTGATTTAACTGCATAATCATCACGCCGGCGATCTATTGAAGGTGGTGATGCCGAACCAGGAAGTGATAAACCAATTGCTTCGCCAACTGCTGCCATCGTGTTAGCGGTATACATGCCACCACAAGCACCTTCTCCTGGGCAGATAGCTCTTTCAATTTTATCTACCTCCTCCTGCGAAATTAATCCGCGGGCACAAGCACCAACCGCCTCAAATGCATCAATGATTGTGACATCTCTGCCATCCACTTTTCCTGGCATAGTCGATCCGGCGTAAACAAAAACACTTGCCACATCCATCCGTGCTGCTGCCATCATCATTGCCGGTAATGATTTATCGCAGCCAGCAAAAGTGACCATGCCATCAAACCGTTCTGCCTGCATCACAGTCTCGACTGAATCAGCGATTACCTCTCTTGATACCAAAGAAAAATGCATTCCTTCATGTCCCATAGAAATTCCATCAGAGACTGAGATCGTTCCAAATTGCATTGGGAATCCACCAGCATCAATTACGCCCTTCTTTGAAGCTTTGGCTAATCTATCTAGGGATAAATTACAAGGTGTAATTTCATTCCAAGAGGATGCAATACCAATTTGAGGCTTAGCAAAATCCTCATCCTTCATACCAACAGCACGCAACATTCCTCGTGCTGGTGCACGCTCCATGCCATCGGTGACTAAGCCAGATCTTGGCTTCATCTTGTTTGGCGGATTTTTTTCGCTCATGAGATTAGTTTATTGCCCTAAATGCTTTAGTAATAGTTCTTTCACCTTAGCCGCATCTGCTTGGCCACCTGTTAATTTCATCACCGCACCAATTAATGCACCAGCTGCTGGAATATTGCCACCACGAACCTTTTCGGCGGTGTCAGGTGAGGCGGCAATCGCTGCTTCGATGGCCTTCATAAGTTCTGAATCATCTGAGACAACCTTAAGTCCACGTTTTGTAATTACCTCACTTGGTGAACCCTCTTTAGCAATTACGCCTTCAACGACTTGACGAGCTAATTTATCGGTCAACTCTCCTTGTGTGATTAGTTCAATTATTTGCGCAACATCTTTAACGGAAATTAACTCAGTTGGCGAAACTGCGCGATCATTTGCAATTCTTGAAACCTCACCTAACCACCAAGATCTTGCTTTGGTTGGATCTGATCCCAATAAAACTGTCTCTTCAACTGTGTCGAGTAATTCGGCATTAATCATTGCTGCCATCTCTTTATCTGGTACACCCCATGCAGTTTGCAATCTCTTCCTGCGATCTGCTGGTTTTTCTGGTAATTGTTTGCGAAGTTTTTCAATCCAAGTTGCATCTGGTGCAACTGGAACTAAATCTGGCTCTGGGAAGTAACGGTAATCCTCTGCCTGCTCCTTTGATCTACCTGGTCTAGTTTGACCACTCTCCTCTAAAAAGTGACGAGTCTCTTGCACAATTTTTTCACCACTTTCTAATCTATTTCCCTGCCGCACCGCTTCACCACTCACCGCTCTTTCAACTGAACGCAGGGAGTTAACATTTTTTGTCTCACTTCTGGTACCAAGTTTTCCACTGCCAGATTTAGAAAGTGACAGATTCACATCACATCTAAGTGAACCTTGCTCCATCTTTACATCAGAGACTTTTAAAGCTTTCAAAATATCGCGCAAAGTGGCTACATATGCTTTGGCAACAGCTGGTGCGTATTTGCCGGTGTTCGGAACCATTTTGGTAACAATTTCTACCAACGGAATTCCTGCTCGGTTGTAATCAAGGAGTGAGTAATCAGCGCCATGAATTCGCCCAGTTGAGCCACCGACATGAAGTGATTTACCAGTGTCCTCNTCCATNTGCACTCTTTCAATCTCNACCCGAAAAGTTTTACTGCCCTCATCTGTTTCAATCTCAACATCTAGGTAGCCATTTATGCAGATTGGCTCGTCATACTGNGAGGTTTGAAAATTCTTNGGCATATCTGGGTAAAAGTAATTTTTACGAGCAAATCTTGAGAANGGTGCGATGGAGCAATTTAGNGCTAGGCCAATTAATATTGTGCTCTCGATCGCCCGATTATTAACAACTGGCAAGGCACCTGGCAACCCTAAACAGACTGGGCAGGTTTGGGTATTTGGCGCCGCTCCAAATTCAGTGGCACAACCACAAAACATCTTTGATTTGGTATTTAGNTCAACATGGACCTCAAGTCCTAATGTTGGTTCATATTTTTCTAATACTTGATCGTAATTTAGACTCATTTTGACCCCACTAACTTTGGCGCAAAATCGAGAATAGGTTTTTTCCACTTATCAAGCAATGCTGCTTCAAGTGCGCCGCCAACTAAATACATTCGATCATCTTTCATTGCAGGTGACATGATTTGAAATCCAACCGGTAAATTATCCTCATCTGCTAAGCCGCAAGGCAGGCTCATGCCGCCAATGCCAGCCATATTTACTGGGATTGTTGCAATATCATTTAAATACATCGCAAGTGGATCATTACTTTTTTCACCAATTTTAAATGCTGTAGTCGGAGTAGTTGGTGAGACCAATACATCACATTTAGCAAATGCTTTATCAAAATCTGCTTGATCAGTGTGCGCACCTTTTGGGCTGAACCATAATAAGCATCGTAATAACCAGAGGATAAGGCGTAGGTGCCAAGAATTATTCGCCGCTTTACCTCACGACCAAAGCCAGCCTGCCTGGTTAGATTCATTACCTCTTCGGCGCCCCTTGCCCCATCATCGCCAACTCTTAAACCAAATCTGATTGAATCAAATCTTGCTAAGTTTGATGAGCATTCACTTGGTGCGATTAAATAATAAGCAGCAAGTGCGTACTCAAAATTTGGACAGGATACTTCAATAATTTCGGCGCCTAATTTCACTAACTCAGCAATCGCCTCATTAAATTTGTTTTCAACACCTTTTTGGTAGCCATCTCCTGCTAATTGTTTAACTACACCAATCTTTACTCCTTTTACATCAAGTTTCTTAGCAGCTGCAACTACATCTGGGGTTACCTGATTAATGCTGGTTGAATCCTTTGGATCAAAGCCGGCAATAACTTGGTGTAAGAGTGCTGCATCTAAAACTGTCCGAGCACAAGGTCCTGCCTGATCAAGTGAGGATGAGAATGCAACTAATCCATATCTAGAAACTGCGCCATAAGTTGGCTTTACTCCAACAGTTCCAGTAACAGCTGCAGGTTGGCGAATTGATCCACCAGTATCGGTACCGATTGCAAGTGGTGCTTGAAATGCTGCAAGTGCTGCTGAAGATCCACCACCTGAACCACCAGGAATTCTAGATAAATCCCAAGGGTTATGAGTTGGACCAAATGCTGAGTTCTCAGTTGATGATCCCATCGCAAACTCATCCATATTTGTTTTACCTAAAATTACAATCCCAGCAGCCTTTAACTTACTAACCACCGTTGAGTCATAGGGTGGTTTCCAACCCTCTAAAATTTTAGAGCCACAAGTAGTTGGCACATCTTTTTGCACCATTACATCTTTCAAAGCAAGTGGCACACCTGCAAGTGGTGATAATTTCTCACCTACAGCGCGTTTTTTATCTACTTCTTGTGCTTGCGCTAAAGCGCCTTCTTTATCTAAATATAAAAAAGCATGCACATCTTTATCGACTGCATTAATTTGATCAAAATGCTGATTAGTTAACTCAACTGAGGTAATCTCTTTTTTCGCTAAAGCAGCCGCCATACTGGCTGCACTATCTCTGATACTCATCACTCTTCACCTAAAATTTGTGGCACTTTAAATCTTTGCTCAGCAGTTGCCGGCGCACCAGATAATGATTGCTCTGGTGACAAACTTGGGGTTACGACATCTTCACGGGTTACATTGTTGACATCAAGTGGATGTGAAGTTGGCTTAACATCTGCAGATGCCACCTCTTGAACTCTTTTTACCGCACCAAGAATTACATCCAGCTCACCAGCTAGATGATCTAACTCATCATCAGACATTGAAATTCGGGCTAGCCTGGCTAGGTTTGCTACTTCATCGCGGGAGATTGCAGACATAATTAGCGAGTATAACTGGTGTTAATTCACTGGCGTATTTGCCCGCTGCCGCTAACAATCCATGTTGTCGTTGTCATTTGTTCCAGTCCCATTGGCCCACGGGCATGCATTTTTTGATTTGAAATTCCGATTTCAGCACCAAATCCCATCTGCCCTCCATCGGTAAATCTTGTCGAGGCATTAACCATGATCGCAGCGCAATCATTCAGAGAAGTAAATTTATCTATCGCATCTTGATCACTAGCCACTATTGCTTCAGTATGTTTTGTGCCATACCTGGCAATATGATCAAGTGCGCCTAATACATCACTGACCTGGGCAACATTGATTTCTAAGGTGCCATACTCAGTTGACCAGGAATCTTGCACAGCAAGATTGACCTTTATCCCAGATTTATCAGCAATCACTTTGCTTTTTGTATCCGAATTGATAATCACGCCAGATTTTGTCAGCTCTTCCAGGGCGATCGGCGTGAACTCTTCAGCGATATCTTGGTGAATAAGTAAGGTCTCAGCTGCATTGCATACACTTGGCCGATCACACTTAGAGTTAATCAAGATTGCAATTGCTTTTTTAAAATCTGCTGATTTATCTACATACACATGGCAAACTCCAGCCCCAGTTTCAATCGTTGGCACAGTTGCTTCATCGACAACGGAGCGAATTAATTCNGCACTTCCTCGGGGAATTACTAAATCAACCTNCCCTCTTGCGGTAAGTAACGCGGTGACAGTGCTTCGATCTGTTGAAGGAATCAACTGAAGTACCTCACTTGAAATATTTGTGCCAGTAAAAGATTGCTTCATAACATCAACTAGGACTTGATTGCTCTCGGCTGCAGTTGATGAACCACGCAAAAGAGCAGCATTGCCAGATTTAATTAAAATTACNGCTGCATCCACTGTGACATTTGGNCGAGCCTCATAGACCATACCTACTACACCAAAGGGCACNGAGATCTGTTTTAGATTTAAACCATTTGCTAAGTTGCGTTCAATAATAACTCTTCCTAGNGGATCAGATAATTTTGAAATATCNCGCGCAGCTTGCGCCATTGCTTTTACTCTCTCTGGCGTGAGTGATAATCGATCTTGTAGAGATGAATTAATGCCAGCACTCTTTGCTGCCTGCATATCTTTTTGGTTAGCTTTTAGAATTAAATCTAGGTTCTTTTCTAGTTGATCAGCAATGTTCAGCAAAACTTGGTTGCGCTCTGTTGCAGATGAAGTCGCTAAGGTGCGCGCTGCTGTTCTCGCTTTTTTAGCAATATCTGCAACTATCGTTGTGGCGTCCATGTCCTAAGCCTACGGTCAAATAGAGTATGCGGATGATGCGGCTATTTCGGATCCTACGCAACACAGTTGTATCAATCACCCTTTTGTATGTCGCTCTTTTTATCTTTACCCGAGTAGTCCACTACCCCGAGCCAATTGCCGCTATAAAATTAGGATTGGCACCAGCATCAAAAACTCCCACTTTAATGCCTTGGCATGTAATTGATCCTTCAAAAAATCCGATCACCTTGCCAGTTGCCTCTGAAAAAATGCCAGCAGAGATTATGTATCAGGGCACCTCACTACCCTTCAATGAGTTTCTCAAAAAAACAGATACAAATGCATTTCTTGTAATCAGAAATGGCGTAATGACATATGAGTGGTACAAAGATGGTGTAACACAAAGTAGCCAGTTGCCCTCATACTCTGTGGCAAAAACTATGACATCAATAATGATTGGCCAACTAATTAATCAAGGCAAAATCAAAGAGAGTGATAAATTTGTTGATTTCTTTCCAGATTTAAAAGCCGGTAGTAGCTTTGACTTAATAACTATAAAGGATTTGCTTGATATGAAAGCTGGTGTGGGAGTAACTGATAATTATCCATCAGGTCCCACTGGATGGGGAGTTGCAATTGCGCAGATGTATGCCACAACAGATTTAGATTGGTTCTTAAAAAACAATCGCAAAATGGCATTTGAACCTGGTAGTAAAGCTGAGTATCGAAGTGTAGACACACAGATGCTTGGCATGATTATCAAAAAAGTGACTGGAAAAAAAGTGGCTGATTACTTTAGTCAAAATGTTTGGCAGGTTGCAGGTGCTAAATACCCAGCCACCTGGAATGTTGATCGAGTAGGTGGTACTGAAAAAACCTTCTGTTGCTTTAATGCGTCCGCAATAGATTATGGTCGAATTGGCATGCTCTTCTTAAATGGTGGTTACGCGATCACAACTGGGGATATGGTGCTCAAACTTGGCATCCATACCCAAATACAATTATGGCAGAGGGACTTCACGGTCAATTTATATTTGTAAATCTGGCCACCAGAACTGTAATTGTTAAGTTAAGTGATAACCCCACCGATTCAAATCACGAAGAAGATACTGTGTCTATACTTCTTAAAATATCTAACCTAAAAAACTAATTAGGGGGAAAGTAAGTACCGACTTCATTACCAGCTAAAGCAGCTGGTA
>JGI25928J51866_1000448_pt1 | contig 10479 bp, 12 predicted proteins | sample LauGreFBDMM110DN_2_FD_51866 | JGI IMG/M metagenome (IMG submission 51866)
AAGAGTGGGAAGGAGTTATCTCCCCCAGCAAATCCAAATATATGGTTGAAGACCAGCGCGCAAACACCTAAGGTTGCAAAGAATGAAAGCACAACAGTTGCAAGCAATAGAACTGCACTGAAAATACTTCTTAGCAGTACTCCAAGAATTAATGTAATTACAAATAAAATTATTGGGATAATTGTTCGATTATCTCGATCATTTGCAGTTCTAACATCAAAGTAAACCGCACTAGTACCACCCACTAATGATGTGGCATCTGCAGCATGTGCTAGCTCGCGAATCTTTGGAATATCATCTCCAGCTTCAACACTATCTGGTGCTTTATTTAAGGTGACATTAATTATTGCTTTATTATCAATAATTTTTACCTTTGGTAGTGGCTGACCTGGAACCACAAAACCATCAAGAAGTGGTGANACATCTGTAACTCCTGGCGCATTTCTAACCGCTGCAGTTACTGCTTCGATTTTATCTGCGGCAACAACAATTTGAGTTGGATCCCCTTCACCGCCTGGAAAGTGCGTCTCAAGTAGCTTTTGACCAACAACTGACTCAGGATTTCCCGTGAATGAATCAATAGTGCCAATACCATCAGCTTTTAATGTTGGAGCGGCTGAGGCAAGAAGTAATAAGAATATTCCAGAAATAATCCATGCCCGCCTTGGATTTTTTTCAATAACGTTACCAACTTTGCTCCAAGTTCCAGACATAACATGATCATCACCATCAAACTCTGGCCTGCGAGGCCAAAAAATCCAACGGCCAAATAGCAGTAGAAGCGCCGGTAACAAAGTAAGAATCGTAATCATTGAACAAACAATTCCAATTGCACCGATTGGCCCAAGGCTTGCAGTATTTGTTAACTGACTAAATAAAAGAGTTAATAATGAAATAGAAACTGTTGACCCAGAGGCAAGAATTGGTTCCCATACACCTTTATAAGCAGCGCGCATCGCATCAAAGCGAGATTCAAAAAGATGTAGCTCTTCACGGTAGCGTGCGATTAGTAGCAGCGCATAATCGGTGGCAGCACCTATAACTAGTACCGACAAAATTCCTTGGGATTGACCATCAACATCAATAATGTTGTTCTTCGCTAATAAATAAACAATTCCACCTGCAGTTGATAGAGCAAATAACGATGAAAGCAGCGGAATGATCCATAAGATAGGTGAGCGGTATACAACAATCAGGATCAGGGCTACTACAACAAGAGTTGAGAGAAGTAATTTAGAATCAATTTCACCAAATGCTTCAAATAAATCACCAAGTAATCCGCCAGGTCCGGTTACATATGAATCAAGTGAGTTTGCTTTGGCAAATGGTGCAACATCTGCCCGTAACTCTTCAACTATTGCTGGTAGGACTGGCTTATCGTTTGGTAAGACCTTTGCAATTGCATTTCCATCTAAGGGTATATTTCCTAGAATTGCTTTTCCATCTGCGGATGGGAAGGCGGTAATTTGTTGACCTGGGGCTAGGTAATCAGAGATTTTTGCGCTAGTTCCATCCAGTGTTAAATCGCCAACCTTAGTTAGGTGTTCATTTACCTTTGAAATTAATTGTGGGTTGATCTCACCTTCAAAAAGAACTAGTGCTGGAAAATTAAATGAATCCTTACCAGAAAATGTTTGAATCACATCAGATGCCTTGGTTGCTTCCGCCCCTTTTGGTAAAAAAGAAGAGTTGTTGTTCTCTTGAACAGATGTTAACTTGCCAAAAAGTGGGCCAAATACGCCAGTTATGATGAACCAGGTGATTACAACCAACATCGCAATAGCAAAAGGTTTACGATTTTTGACAGTTACAGAACTCTTACTTTTTCCAGCCACGGGTATAAAAGCCTTTCGGTGATAAGGATTAGGGGGTAAATCTATCAGCGATGCAATTTTGCTCACACACATGGCTGCCAAAAATGGCAATCTTTAGCCAAATATTCACCTGCCAATTAGGCTATCGGTGTGAGTTCAACCATAGTTTCACAGAATCTTCTCAGAGTTGAAGAGCTCGGAGTTCTTGATTATCTATCTGCCTGGCAGATGCAAAAAGAAATACAAGAAAAGGTAATTAATAATATCGAACCTAATACTTTATTAATTCTTCAACACCCATCGGTTTATACCGCTGGTCGTCGCACTGAAATCACTGATCGCCCCTTAGATAACACGCCGGTAATTGATGTTGATCGGGGCGGAAAAATAACCTGGCACGGTCTTGGACAAATTGTTGGTTATCCAATTATCAAATTAAGAAATTCAACCGATGTAGTTGGTTTTGTTAGAGAGTTAGAAACTGCTCTTATTTCAATATGTGGTGAGTTTGGGATTAAAGCAGAGCGTTACTGTGAGCGAAGTGGTGTTTGGCTAAGAGATGAAAAGGGTGATCGTAAGATTGCCGCAATTGGATTACGGGTGGCAAAGGGTGTGACTATGCATGGTTTTGCACTTAATGTAAATCCAGATTTAACTGCATACTCAAAGATTATTCCATGCGGTATTGCAGATGCGAAGGTGACTTCACTCTCGGCTGAGCTTGGCAGAAATATTACGGTCGAAGAGGTAATGCCAATATTGAAAAGATATATTTTGCCCATGTTAGAGCGAGTATCACAATGAGTATCGATCCAAATGGTCGCAAACTGCTGCGAATTGAAGCTCGAAATGCCCAAACACCAATTGAAAGAAAACCTGAGTGGATTAAGACCAAAGCAAAGATGGGACCTGAGTACACAAAACTTCGTTCATTAGTTGTTAAGGAAGGTCTTCATACCGTATGCCAAGAAGCAGCATGCCCAAATATTTTTGAGTGCTGGGAAGATAGAGAAGCAACATTTTTAATTGGTGGAAGTGCCTGCACAAGAAGGTGCGACTTTTGCAACATTGACACCGGCAAACCTGATCCATTAGATCGTGATGAGCCAAGAAGAGTTGCCGAGTCGGTTAAAACAATGAATTTAAAGTATGCAACTATTACTGGAGTTGCCCGAGATGATCTAGATGATGAGGGTGCTTGGCTTTATGCTGACAATCTCTCAAGTACATGCTTTAAATCCTGGTGTAGGTGTTGAGATGTTAGCCCCTGATTTCAGTGGCCATGCACACCTACTTAATCAGGTATTTGAAACCCGCCCAGAGGTATTTGCTCATAACCTTGAGACTGTGCCAAGAATATTTAAAGAGATCCGGCCTGCATTTAGATATGAAAGATCCCTTAATGTAATTACCCAAGCAAGAGATTTTGGATTAATAACTAAATCAAACTTAATTTTAGGAATGGGTGAAAGTAGAGATGAGGTTTCACAAGCTCTAGCTGATTTACGAGATGCCGGTTGTGATCTGATTACAATCACCCAATACCTGCGGCCAAGTAGCAAACACCACCCGGTGGTTCGTTGGGTTAAGCCAAATGAGTTTGTGGAGTTGAGTAAAGAGGCGGAGGAAATAGGATTTCTTGGTGTTATGAGTGGTCCATTGGTACGTTCTAGCTATAGAGCAGGTCGTCTCTACAACCAGGCGATGGCTGCCCGAGCAGTTAAGTAAAGGAGAAAAATGTTTGGTCGTAAGAAGAAAGAAAAAGAGTTGCTAAAAGATGGTGCACCCCAGAAGCAATCTCAACTCTCTGTTTTAAAGGATGCATATAAGTTAGTTAAGAATGACTCACCAATAGCAATTCTTTGGTGCTTACTTGTATTTGTACTGATTTTAGGATTTGGCGTAATTATTGGAAATAATTTAGGTCATCCAATCTATGCCGGCTTTCTCTCATTACCACTTGCATTTTTAGCAGGTTTTTTCTTATTCACTAGATTTGCAAACACCGCAGCCTTCTCATCAATTCAAGGACAGCTTGGTGCAGGAGCTAGTGTGTTAATGTCAATAAAAAGAGGATTTATAACAACACCTGCAGTTGCTGTTAATCGTGACCAGGATATGGTCCATCGGGTATCTGGTAAAGCTGGAATTATTTTAGTTGGTGAAGGTGGCTTTGCTGTTCGCACATTAATGCAGGATGAAAGACGCAAGATGGAGCGCTTCTTATCCGGTGTGCCAGTGACTGAAGTTTTAGTAGGAGATGGCCAAGGTCAGGTTTCAATTCGCAAATTACAAAAACATTTAAAGAAATTACCTAAAAAATTAAGCACCGTCCAACTTCGTGAGGTTCGGGCTCGATTGCGCTCTGTTGGTGGCTTAAATATTCCAATGCCAAAGGGACCAATGCCAACAAGTAATCGGATGCCTAAGCGTTAGTAAATCTCTCTAATAGTTTGACTTTGCGTAAAGTGATCATGAAATGCTCGGCCATCTTTAGTAAAGATTGCTGGTAGAACCAAGCAGATCAGCAGAGTGCGCAGGAGTACTCTTTGTGGTGACACTCTTAATTGATCTGGAAAACTGACAACTTTGACCGCCATAAGCCGTTGTCCTGCTGAGGCTTGAAATAAAGTTGTAAACAGGGCTACCTCAAGGAAGAAAATAATTAAGGTGTTAAAGCTGCTCTCTGGTAAAAAAGCCGGGCCTAGTAAGGCAACAATTAACCGGCACATCGTCCAATCAATCACCAAGGCCAAAAGCCGCCTACCAAGGGAGGCCTCAGGTGATATTTGCGGCAATTCTGCAAAACTCATGCGCTAACCCTAGCCCTACCCAACTCTAGAAACATAGTTGTAACACAAGGGTTACTGCTTTTTCATTATTCTCTACTAGATTTTACCTATCTGAATCGGTGCATTGTGGCCCTGACTTTCAGCACTATTAATTCTTAGGAGAATAGATGTTTAAGAATTCAGCAGAGATCTTCGATTACATCAAGAAAAATGATGTAAAACTTATCGATGTAAGGTTTATCGATCTGCCAGGTATTCAACATCACTTTAATGTGCCAGTTGAATCATTTGATGAAAGTGTATTTAAAGATGGTTTAATGTTTGATGGATCCTCAATCAGAGGTTTCCAATCAATTCATGAATCAGATATGAAGTTACTGCCAGTTCCATCTTCGGCATACCTTGATCCATTCCGTAAAGAAAAAACTTTAATTATTCTCTTCTCAGTTCATAACCCAAGTGATGACTCTGCATACTCACGTGATCCACGTGGTGTAGTTGCAAAGGCGGTTGAGTTCATGCGCGGTACTGGAATTGCTGATACAGCATTTTTTGCACCAGAGGCGGAGTTCTATGTTTTTGATAGTGTGCGATTTGAAACTGGAATGAATCAAGCTTTCCACCATATTGATTCCTATGAAGGTGCTTGGAACACTGGAATTGAAGCTGATGCTGATGGCACACCAAATCGTGGTTACCGCACTCGTATTAAGGGTGGCTACTTCCCAGTCTCCCCCACTGATCAATTCGCAGATCTTCGCGATGAGATGGTTATGAATCTTGGTAAAGCAGGGTTGCTAGTTGAACGTGCTCACCATGAGGTAGGAACTGCAGGACAGATGGAGATTAATTATCGCTTCAGCGATATTTTAACCGCCGGTGATGAACTAATGAAATTTAAATACATCATCAAGAACACAGCATGGGAAGCTGGTAAGACAGCAACCTTTATGCCAAAACCATTATTTGGTGATAACGGTTCTGGAATGCATGTTCACCAATCACTTTGGAAAGATGGCAAGCCATTGTTCTGGGGTGAGGGTTATGGCGACCTATCTGATATGGCTCGTTGGTATATCGGTGGCTTGCTAAAGCATGCACCATCACTTCTAGCCTTTACCAATCCAACTGTTAACTCATACAAGCGCTTAGTACCAGGATATGAAGCACCAGTTAACTTGGTTTACTCAGCTAGAAACCGCTCTGCCTGTATTCGTATTCCAATTACTGGATCTAATCCAAAGGCAAAACGAATTGAGTTCCGTTGCCCAGATCCATCATCTAATCCATACCTAGCATTTGCTGCGATGTTGATGGCAGGTCTTGATGGAATTCAAAACAAGATTGAGCCACCAAAGCCAGTTGATAAGGATCTGTATGAATTAACAGGAGCAGAGGCTGCTGCAATTCCGCAGGTTCCAGGCTCACTTGATGCAGTTCTAAATAATCTTGAAAAAGATAATGAGTTCTTAACTCGTGGTGGTGTATTTACTAAGGATCTAATCGATACTTGGATTGACTTCAAGCGCAAGCAAGAGGTTGATTATGTTCGCCTTCGTCCACATCCAGCTGAGTTTGAGCTTTATTACGATCTATAAGATCTAATTTAAAACGCCTCAGTTAAAAGCTGGGGCGTTTTTTATTTAACTTTTATTTCTGCGACGGTATGAGTAGATTGCAAAAAATAGACCAGTTGTAATAAAAAGTGCAGAGGCAATATAAATAGTTATTGGATACTTTTGCTCCTCAGTATTTGTTACCCCTTCAGCGGTAACTTCGCCCTGGCCAAAGGTGAATTTATACTCCCCCTCCACCGCATGACCATCAGCAGATACCACGTGATAGAAAACTAAAACAGCTCCTTTTACTGTGTTAGGTGAAAGAGTCAAGGTGGCGGTGTTACCACTTAATATTTCATCATCTTCACTTACCTGATCTCCCACCGCATTATTAACCACAACAAAATTTGCCTTTTCACTACCGATGTTTTGTAATTCCTCATTAAACTCCAGAGTGATCTGCTCTGGCCATACATCTACAACACTTCCTGCTACAGGATTTGAGGAGATAAGTTTTGTGTGGGCACCTGCGTCTGGCATATTTGTTATTACCGGAAATAAGCTAACTAATAAGGCTGCTGCAATTAGTGCTTTAGATCTCATAGATAAACAGTAGCAACTCTTATTTCAAATAATTGCAGTTGCAAATCGTTTGCAATAAGATCTCACAATGAGCAATAAATCCACCCTTAGAGAGCATTTACGCTTCTCCAAAGAAGAGTTACCTGCACTCATTGGGGTTATCAGCGTTGTCGTATTTTTGCACGTTGCTGGTTGGGGTTTATTCATTCACTACAACTCAAACCCGGCCTATAGCTCACTTACCGATGGTTCAGGTGCTCTTATTTATGCGGCGCTGGCGCTCTCGCCTACTCATTTGGATTACGCCATGCATTTGATGCTGACCATATCGCAGCAATTGATGACACAACTCGCCTGATGTTAGCAAAAGGTAAAAAGCCACTCGCTATTGGATTATTTTTCTCTCTCGGCCACTCCACAATTGTTCTAGCTCTATCAGTTGCTATCGCATTTGCGGCAAAACAAGCATCAAAGTTTCAAAAAGATTTTGCTGAAACCGGTGGAATTATTGGCGCCTCAGTATCTACCATATTTTTATATCTAGTTGGAATTTTAAACCTAGTAATTTTGATTGGAATTATTAAGGTTTGGCGACAGGCAAAGACGGGTAAGTTTTCCCATGAGCACTTAACTCAACTACTAAATGAACGCGGCCTGATGAAGCGGATCTTCCGAGGTGCATTTAAAAATGGCTTTGACCACTCTTGGCAGTTATATCCAGTTGGAGTTTTATTTGGCTTAGGTTTTGATACTGCAACTGAGGTTGCACTCCTTGCCTTATCTGCAACTGCAGCGGTTGGAACTGTTGGCGGCACCTTGCCACCTCTTGCCATAATTGCACTGCCACTAATTTTTGCAGCTGGCATGTCACTAATGGATTCACTAGATGGAATATTTATGACTAAGGCTTACTCCTGGGCTTTTACCTCACCCCTTCGCAAGATTTACTACAACATCACTACAACTGGATTATCAATATTTGTAGCCTTTGTAATTGGCACAATTCAATTTATAAGTGTTTTATCCAAGAAAACTGATATTGATAACTACCAGCCATTTACCGCGTTATCACAGATCGATTTGAACCGGGTGGGCTATTTTATTGTGGCATCTTTTGTTGGCGCTTGGTTACTCTCACTTGTGATTTGGCGGGCTGGAAATTATGAAGAGAGGTACTCCTCAGGAATTACTGAAACTGAGCATACTCATACCGAGTTTAAGATTTAATCAACATATAGATCGTTAATAAACTCTTTCGTACCAGGAACAACTGCATACTTATCTAAATCAGTAACTCCCTCACTTGCTAGAACCTGCTCATCAATAAAGAAATTTCCGCTGCACTCTTTGCCTGCTCTATTTAAAATAATGTATGCAGTATCTGAGATTATGTCGGTAGTTCTGCAAAATGCCACATCCATTCCAGGAATCATGGCTAGAGCTGCGGTATCAATTGCAGTTCTTGGCCAAAGTGCATTAACCCCAATTCCATCTCGCTTTAATTCATCTGCTAAACCCAACACACACATACTCATTCCATACTTTGCCATTGTGTAGGCAAGGTGTGGCTTAAACCATTTTCCTTTCATGGAAAGTGGGGGCGAGAGCATCAAGATATGTGGGTTTCTTCCCTCTTGTGCACTCTTCTTTAAATAAGGAAGAGCTGCCTGTGAGGTTAGAAAAGTACCTCGAGTATTAACACCCATCATTAAATCAAATCGCTTTGCAGGGGTATTTTCAGTATTTGTTAAGTTAATTGCCGAAGCATTATTGATGAGAATATCAATGCCGCCTAATGCAGCCGCTGCTTGTTCAATAGCTGAAGTAATCTGATTTTCATCTCTTATGTCACATTGAATAGCAACCGCTTTCCCACCTGCTGCCTCAATCTCCTTTGCAGCGGTAAAAATAGTGCCAGGTAGCTTTGGATGCGGCTCAGTAGTTTTTGCAGCAATTGCAATTGATGCACCATCTTTAGCAGCTCTTAGCGCAATTGCTAATCCAATGCCGCGAGAGCCGCCGGTGATAAATATTCGCTTACCTGCAAGTGACATTACTTAGCCTTACTCTTCTTGGATAAAAAGTTCATAAAGGCAATTTGAGCCTCATCAGACTGCGCAGCTAATTTAAATAAAATGCCTTCAGCCTTCATCACCTGATTAAGTGCCTCATGGGAGCCACTCTTAAGTAGCGCCTTAGTATTAATTACCGCAGAGGGAGGTTGCTCGGCAATCTCATTAGCAAATGCCATTGCAGCTGATAATTCATCTTTTGCAACTGTATTTATCAAACCCATCTTAAGTGCTTCATCAGCTGAGAATGTTCTACCAGTTAACAAGATCTCTGATGCTTTGGCATGGCCTACTAATCTTGGGAATAAATAACTTGAGCCACCCTCAGCAACTAAGCCTAAGGAGACAAAGGGCATTGAAAATTGGGTATCTGGATTTGCCGTTACTAAATCACAGTGCATCAGCATGGTTGTGCCAATTCCAACCGCGCTACCTTTAACCGATGCAATTAATGGCTTGGGAAAGTTGTGAATTGCAAATAGAAAATTAAATACTGGAGAGCCCTCATCCATTTGTGGATCATTAGCAAAATCATTAATGTCATTTCCAGCGGTAAAAGAGTCACCATTTGAGGTAATAACAACGGCGCGGATTGAAAAATCACCAGCTGCCTCATTTAACTTATCTGCCAACCCTTGATACATATCCTGAGTTATTGCATTTTTCTTTTCTGGCCGATTTAGGGTCAAACAAAGAACTGCGCCAGATTGCTCAGCTAATAGGTGGGACATGGCCAAATCTTATGTAAAACCTACATACCCACCTGTGGCAAGCCGTAAGATTGCCGCGTGTTCTCTCAAGATGTGATCCCTTCTCGGCTCTGGGAGTACCTAATAGCCTCATTTTTGATCATCCTGGCTCCAGGCCCATCAGTTCTATTCACAATTGCTCGGGCAATCGCCTGGGGCAGAGCTGCTGCAATTGCTACTGTCTTTGGTAATGCCAGTGGCATGTTTTTAGTATCTGTTGCCGTAGCCGTTGGTCTTGGTCCGCTACTGCAAAGCTCTCACCTGTTCTATACCGGTGTGCAATGGGCAGGTGGTAGCTATCTAATTTATTTAGGTTACACCGCCTTCGCTGCCAGCAAAGTTGATGCCCAAGGAATGCAAAAAACAGATGGTGCTAAACCATCCCTACTTACCTCGGTCAAAAATGGATTTTGGGTAGGAGTGTTAAATCCGAAATCAATTGTTTTCTTTGCCGCAATATTGCCTGCCTTTGTTGATCAAGAAAAAAGTAATGTCAGATCTCAATTACTACTACTTGGCGCAATCTTTGCAATTATGGCATTTATCTCAGATGGTAGTTACGGAATTTTAGCTGGCACAGTCCGCCTCTGGCTAGCATCAGATGTTGGCCGGTTAATCTTTATGCGCCGCTTTGGTGGGGCTGTAATGATTGGACTTGGATTATTTACAATCTTCTCGGCGATACTAAGTAATTAACTTTTTAATTACTTAAGTTAATGCCACTTTATCTAATTTAGCGGTAACTATCATATGTGGCACAGTTAGCGCCCAAATCACCACCAAGATCGACCAAAGCAATCTTGAGTTTTCAGGGTTTATTGCCGCTAATATCCCCGCCACAATAAATGTGCCAACTAATGCTGGAATGCCGGGAATTACCGCCTGCAAAAACGCTCGCCCCGGATCATTGT
>JGI25928J51866_1000453_pt1 | contig 10461 bp, 9 predicted proteins | sample LauGreFBDMM110DN_2_FD_51866 | JGI IMG/M metagenome (IMG submission 51866)
CCGCCATGGCCCGCCGCTAAACTGCCGCCATGCAAACCTACCTGGTCGGCGGCGCGGTGCGGGATGCCCTGCTGGGCCTGCCGGTGAAAGACCGCGATTGGGTGGTGGTGGGCGCCACGCCCGAGCAGTTGCTGGCGCAGGGCTACCTGCCGGTGGGGCGCGACTTTCCGGTGTTTTTGCACCCCCGCACCCACGAGGAATACGCGCTGGCCCGCACCGAGCGCAAGACCGGCCCGGGCTACCACGGCTTTGTGTTTCATGCTGCGCCAGATGTCAGCCTGCAAGAGGATCTCGCGCGCCGTGACCTCACCATCAACGCCATGGCGGTTGCCGCCCACAGCCTCAAGCCGGATGGCACTTTGGGTGCCGACAAACACCAGATCATCGACCCCTGGGGAGGGCAGGCAGACCTGGCCCAGCGCCGGTTCAGGCATGTCACGCCGGCCTTTCGCGAAGACCCGGTGCGCATCCTGCGCGTGGCCCGCTTGGCAGCGCGCTTTGCCGACTTCACGGTGGCGCCCGACACCCTGGTGCTGATGCGCGAGATGGTGCNGGCNGGCGAGGCCGACCACCTGGTGCCCGAGCGGGTTTGGCAGGAGCTCGCCACCGGCCTGATGGAGGCAGTCCCCTCGCGCATGTTCAGCGTCCTGCGTGACTGTGGTGCGCTGGCTCGGCTGCTGCCTGAAGTGGAGGCGCTGTGGGGCGTACCGCAACGCCCCGAGCATCACCCTGAAATAGACACCGGTGTGCACCTGCTGCTGGTGCTCGATCTGTGCGCGCGGCTGAACGCGTCGCTGGCCGTACGTTTTGCCTGTCTGTGCCATGACCTGGGCAAGGGCAGCACGCCGCCCGATTTGTGGCCGCGCCACTTGGGCCATGAAGGCCGCAGCGTGGGCCTGCTGCGCCAACTTGNCGATCGCTTGCGCGTGCCAACGGCCTGTCGCGAATTGGCCGAGTTGCTGGGGCNAGAGCAGGCNGGTTTGCAGACCTGCACCGAGCTCGATGCCGCAGGCCTGTTGCAACTGCTGCAGCGCTGCGACGCCTTTCGCCGGCCAGAGCGGCTGGCCCAAATCGCGCTGGCTGGTGCCTGTCTGTCCCTGGCCGAACCAGCCGCCGCCCACCCTGCTGGCCAATGCTTGCTGGCTGCCCTTGCTGCAGCGCAAAGCGTCGACACGGCCACGGTATCCGCCCAAGCCCAAGCCGCCGGCGCCGGCGGCCGCGACATCGGCCAAGCCATCTACCAAGCCCGAGTCGCTGCGCTTAAACCGCACCCATGAGGCCGAAGGCAGGCTGGTGCGCCCGACATGCTCGCTCAGGCGGAGATTCATCGCTGCCTGGGTGCCCGGTCGTGGCTGGTCGTGGCCGGTCGTGGCCGGAGGTGGCGGTTGTGCCTAGCCTGCGGTGAGCGGTGGTGTGAGCGGTGGTGTGGAGGTGGCTTTGACGAATTGAGCATTTTTGAGCCGATTCCACAATACTGTCAAAAACGGGCTATGCTCTGTTGCTATGGCCAGCACNGATNTNAAAAAGCAAAAAATATTTTGCACCACCAGCGAAGCAGCCGAGATTTTGTCGATTTCGGTGGGTACGGTGCAATTATGGGTAGACACCGGTCTGCTCGAAGCCTGGAAAACCCCGGGCGGACACCGCCGCATCACGCGGGAATCCATCAACCGCATGCTGCACCACAAACCGGTTGCGGCGGCCACGGCGGCGGTCGCTGTGCCCTCGGGCGGCCCCTTGCGGGTGCTGGTGGCTGAAGACGACGCCGACCTGCGTTTGCTCTACCAAACCATTCTCAGGACTTGGCCGATGGGCCCGGTGCTTGAACTGGTGGACAACGGCATCGACGCCCTGATGGTCATTGAGCGGTTTCGGCCCGATTTGCTGTTCATCGACCTGGATATTCCGGGGGTTGATGGTTTTCAGATGCTCAAAATACTCAACAGCAAGCCCGAGCATGCTGGCATGACAGCAGTGGTGGTCACCGGCTTGAGCCGGGCAGACATCGCTTTGCGGGGCGGCGTGCCAGAGAATTTTCTGGTGCTGCCCAAGCCCATTTCGTTCGAGAAATTGCTCAGTATTGCAAGCGCATTATGGGAGCTCAAGGCGCATCGCGCCGGCCGGACAGCGGCGTGAGCCTGGCCCTCAATTCGGCCCTCATGGAGCGGCTCGCAGAAGGGGTGATTCTGCTCAACCCGCAGGGGCAGGTGACCGATTACAACCGCGCTGCGCGCCCCTGGCTCAAGGCCTGTTTGGCTGGCGCAGCGGCCCTGGGCCAGCTCATGGGCCAGGTGGCCGCTGGCACGGTGCAGTTGCCGCTGCGGGTTGACTCGGTTTTTGCGCCCACGGCAGGCGCCACAGAGTTTCACCTGTGCAAAAACGAGCCGCACAATTTTGCTGTGCTCATTACCGGGCACCAGCCGCCCAGTGCCGCCCTGCCCGAGGTGGCGGCGCAGGACAGTTTTTTTTTCCTGCTGGGCGAAGATTTCCGCCACGAGCTGAGCCGGCTGCGCGAGCAAATCACCACAGCTGCGCCCGACACTGCGGCTCAACTGGCCCGGGTGCAGCAGCAGTCTGGGCGCTTGAGCCGCCTGCTGATTGCCATGGAGCAGCTCTGCGAGCTGCATGAAAAAGACGCGTTTTTCCAGGGCGAGCGGGTCAACCTGCAGAGCCTGAGCGAGGCGGTGATTGCCGAGTTGCCACGCCGGCGCGGCGACTTCCGCATCAACCAGGCCCAAAGTGATGCCGCAGACCAGCAGGGCATGCTGTTTGGCGATGCGGCTTGGTTGAAAATCGCCCTCAAGGGCCTGCTCGAGGGCATTGCCGACACTGCGCCCGCGCTTTGCCAAATTGAAATTCGGGTGCGCCAGAGTGGCGGTTTTGTGGTGCTCACAGGCCATTTCAGCCAGGCGTTTGCCCGCGCGCCCGGGCCGCCATCCCGGGCCCTGCCCCAGAGCACGCTGTCTGGCGGCCCCGATACCCGCATCGCCATTTGCCAGCGCATTGTGGCCCTGCACGGGGGGCAGCTGAAGATCGTCAGCCAGCCGGCGGCGCAGGCCGATGATCCGCTGCGCGGCATCGAGTCTTTTCACTTGAGCCTGCCCACCGGCGCGCCCCTGCTGGGCCGCAACCTTGCGGCCTGCACCAACTGCCTGGCGCCGCGCCAGGCCGAGCAATACGCCCGCGACCTGGCGGCACTCACATCGGTTCTCAAAGCTGACTGAGGGGCGCCCGGGCAAAGCTTGCCGGGCCTGCGCTTCAGGCGCTTCAGGCAACTCAGGCGCNNCNGGNGCNGCTGGCGCTGCTGNCTGNTGGGCCGGGCGCTGCTGGTCTCAGGTAGNCCGACAAAGCGGCAATCACCCTGTCTGGTTGAAATGGCTTGTCGATGATGGTGTTCATGCCGGCATCCAGGCAGCGCTGGTGATCGTCTTGGAAGGGGTTGGCTGACATGCAAACAATCGGCAGGTCGGCCAGGCCGAGTTCTTGGCGAATCTGGCGGGCGGCGGCCGGGCCATCGAGCCCGGGCATCAGCATGTCCAACATCAGCACATCACAGCTGCTTGGGGATTGCCGCAGTTGCTCAATGGCTGCCGGCGCATTGTCAAGTGTCGACACGCGGCAGCCCTGCTGCTCGAGCAGCATTTGCAGCACCAAGAGGTTGTTGGCGTTGTCGTCAACCGCCAGCACCCGCAAGCCGGCCAACTGGCCGTGCGCTTGGGCTGGCTCGAGGCGCGTTACAGCCGGTGCTGGAGCTGGAGCGCGCCCTTCTGGCTTGGGCGCAGCGGCGGCTGCAACTGGCTTGGGCAGGCCAAAAGCCAGCTCGAAATAAAAACAGCTGCCCTGCCCCGCTGCGCTGTCGACCTGCAATTGGCCGCCCATCAGGGCAACCAGGTCACGGCTGATAGCCAGGCCCAGCCCAGTGCCGCCCTGCTGCGCCAAGTTGCCCTGGCTGGCTTGCTCAAACCTCTCGAATATGCTGGCCTGCTGGTCTGGCGCGATGCCAATGCCGCTGTCTTTGACCTCGAAGCGCAGCCAGACCTGCTCGGGTGTTGATCGCACCACGCGTACGCTTAAGCGCACCTCACCCCGGGCTGTGAACTTGAGCCCGTTGTGCGCCAGGTTCAGCAGCACCTGCTTGAGCCGAAAGCCATCCCCGACCAAGCTGTCTGGCAGCCCCGGGTCGACCTCAAACACCAGTGGCACAGGGTACACACCCGGCCCGCTCGACAGGACGCTGTTGATCTCTTCGAGCAGGCTGGGCAGTACAAAAACAGCTGCTTGAAATTGCAGCGTGCCCGACCCTGCCTTGGCCCGAGTCAGCAGGTTGTTGACCAGCACCAACAACCATTCGGCCGCGCCTTCCACACGGCGAGCCAAATTTTGCTGCTCTGGGTTGAGTGCCCCGCGCAGCAAAAACTGGTTCAAGCCGATGATGGCGGTCAGCGGTGTGCGCAGTTCGTGGCTGACAGCAGCCAAAAAGCGGTCTTTCGCTTGAGCAGTAGCGAGGGCCTGCGCCTTGGCCAGTTCAAAGTCACTGACATCGCTGTAGGTGCGAACCTGAAAGCCAGCCTCAGCCATGTGGGACTGCACTTGGATATAGCGCCCGTCGGTGGTTTTGCGCAAATAGACTGTCGGCGCTAAAACCTCGGACCAATCCAAGGGTTTGCCAGGGTGGGGACGGGCGGCCTGTTTGACAAACGGCTGAAGCTTTGGGTCTAGATAGCCCATGTCAGGCCCGAAATCGCCCCGGGCAATTTGAATTTGCAACAGCTCGCTGAGCAGCGGGCGAGTGGCCATGAAGTCGGGGTCGAAGTTGCAGATCTGGCAAAAGGCTTGGTTGAAGATCCTGATGCGGCCGTCCCGAGCATCGATGACCAGCAGGCCTTTGGCGATGCAGTCGATGGCACGGCGTAGCAAGCGGTCTGAGTCTGCAAGTAACAAATCATCAGGCTTTGCCGCAGGGGCACCGGGCTTGGAGCCCGCCGGCTGCGGCGCTTGCCCCAGCCGCAATACTTCGGTCTGCAGTTGCCTGACCTGTTCCCGCAGGGCAGTCAATTCGTTGTCGGTGTTGTTGTCGGTGTTGGGGTGTGTGTCGGTGTTGGCACTCACGTGTTGGCCCTCTGGTTGACGGTGGCGATTTCCAGGTAATCTTGTTTTTTCTGCAGGTCGGCGTCGCTGTCGGCATAGCGCGCCGCAATGTCTTGAAACTCGTCCAAGATGGCCAAAAAGGCGTCGACGATGTCAGGGTCAAAGTGCTGGCCTCGGCCCTGGGTAATGATGTGCACGGCGCTGGCATGGGACATGCCTTCTTTGTAGACCCGCCGGCTGATGATGGCGTCATACACATCGGCCAGCGCCATGAGCCGGGCCGAGACCGGTATGGCCTCCCCGGCCAGGCCCTCTGGGTAGCCCGAGCCGTCCCATTTTTCTTGGTGCGAGTAGGCGATTTCTTTGGCGATGGTCAAAAAACCCACCTTGGCGCCAATCAGCCGCTCGGCCTGCTCGATCACATCGCGGCCCAGGGTGGTGTGGGTTTTCATGATGGCCATCTCTTCGGGCTCAAAGCGCCCGGGCTTGAGCAAAATACGGTCGGGTATGCCCACCTTGCCGATGTCATGCAGCGGGGCTGAGCGAAACAGCATCTCGATGGTGCTGGCGGTCAAAAACGATGCAAAGCGCGGGTGGTTTTGCAGCTGCAGGGCCAGGGCCCGCACATAGTGCTGGGTGCGCTGAATATGGTTGCCGGTTTCGTTGTCGCGGGTCTCCGCCAGGGCGGTGAGGGCGGCGAGTGTCACATGCTGGATGGTGGCGAGTTCTTGGGTGCTNCGCAGCACAGTTTGCTCGAGCAGTTGGTTGATATCGCTGAGCACGTCCGAGCCGCCGTGGCGCACAAGTTGGGCCTGCACCCGCGCGCGCAGCAGCTCGGGCGGCACCGTGCTGGCAATGTAGTCGGTCGCGCCACATGCAAAGCCCCTGATCTGGTCTTGCGTGCTGCTTCGCCTGCTCAGCCAGATGACCGGCACGCGCTGGGTGCTGGGGTGATGCTTGAGCGCCAGACACAGCCGGTCGCTCTGNTCGCCGGGCAGGTCGCCGTCGATCAAAATCAGGTCTGGCAGCGCGCCCTCGGCCAGCGCATCGGGCGCCAGCAGATCGGGCTGGCGGGTCTGCAGGCTGCAAATATCGTTCAATGCATCGGCCAATGCATCGGTCAAAGGCCCAGCCAATGTCTCAGCCAGCAGGCAAACCGTGGGCTGGGCCGCCAAAAAAATATCCATCTCAGCCCGGCTCTGGTGGGCTGTGGCCCACCGGCAAATCGGCTTGCACAAACAGCAGGGTCACCGTGGTGCCTTGTTGCGGTGCGCTGCGCAGCAGAATCAGGCCGCCCAACAGATTCATGATGTCTTGGCAAAGGCTCAGGCCCAGGCCGGTACCGGGCCGGCTTGCCGCTTGGGTCGGCGCGGTAAAAACGGTCGAAGGCCTGGGCTAATTCTTGCTCGTTCATGCCGGCTCCGGCGTCCTGAATCTCGATACCCAGCAAAGGGACGCCACTGTGCGGGTGCAGCTGGGCCGGGGCCTGGCTGATACTTACCGGGCTGCCCGCTGCGCTGTGGTGGTAGGCGTTGGACAACACGTTTCGAATCACCTGCTGCGCCCGCATCGGGTCAACCCGCACGCTCAGGGGCGAGAGCGCAAGGCTTGCCCGCAGGTGGCCCGATGGCGGTTGAAAAGAAGCCAGCACCTGGCCAGCCAGCTCGGCGAGATCAAGCGCCTGGAGATGCCAGCCAGCCGCGCCCCGGGCGTCCATGCGCGAGATGTCAAGCAGTTCGTCCAATATGCCCGAGAGATGCAGCGACTGGCGCCAAACGATGCGGGCAAACTCCAGCTGTTTGTCCGCCGCAAGTTGGTGCGTGACCAAAATTTCGGCAAAGCCCACCACGCTGGCCAGGGGGGTGCGCAGCTCATGCGCGGCACTGGTTAAAAATCGGTTTTTAACTCTTGCCACCTCGGTTTCGTGGGTGACATCGCGCAGGTAGAGAATTTGCGACACGCTCTGTGCGTTGCTCAGCACCAGCGACAAGCGTACAACCCGGCTTGGCGGGCCTTCTGTGGTGACCAGCTCCCAGGCTGAGTTCGGGTCTGTGCTGGCTTTGCTGCGCAGCAGTGCAATGCCTGAAAAAGTCTGCTCGGCTGTGCACAGGCTGCCCAGCCAGCTTGAAAACTCGGCCTCGCGCATGTTTTTGATTTGCTCCGCCCGGCCATTGCACAAGCGCTCGAAGGCCGGGTTGGCGTACTTGACCATCCTTTGGGCGTCAAACACCACCAGCCCGTCCGGGCTGAGCGAAAACAGGGTGTTCAATTGGGCTGTGCGGTCTTCGATTTGCGTGCGGGCAAAGCATTCTTCAGTGACATCAAGGGCCAGGCCGCTCAACACCTTGCCTGGGCCAATCTGGTTCGGCTGCACTTCGCCCCTCAGGCGAAACCAGCAGAGGCGGCCGGCCTGGTGGCGCAGGCGAATCACCACCTCAGGCTGGGTCTCAAGACCCTTCCGCCTTGCTTGTGCAAAATCTGCGGCCAGGCCCCGGTCTGCCGGGTGGATCAGCCGCAGCCACTTTTGCCGACAAGGTGCTGCTTTGCCCATCAAAAGCAGGGGCCCCAGCGCCGGCGCTGACCTGCAGCCCAAGACGCAGCACCAGCAGATTTGACACAGTCAGGCGCATGCTGGGCCATTGCAATTGCCATTGCCCGGCGCCAGCATTGTTCAGGACCTGGTGCAGCAACTGCGTTTGCTCGAGCAGTTGCTGCTCGTCTTTGAGGCGCAAGACGAACTGCGCAAACAAAGACCGCAGTCCCCACAGCATGGCGGCCGTGGCGATNNCNACAAGCAGGCTAGTGATGCCAACAAGAAANCNGATCAGTTGCCGCGCAGGGCTGGTGAGCAGGTCGATGTTTTTCTGCGACATGCCATTGACAACCAGCAGGGGCCTGCCAGCCACTGCCAGCCAGCTGTACTGGCGCTGCTCGCCGTCAGGGTCTTGCTGTAGGTGTAGACGCGGGCCATCTGCAGCAAGGCGAATGCTCTCAAGCAGGCCGGGGCTGAGCCTGCCCCCGCCCAGCGTGCTGCCAGCATCGGTGTTTTGCACCAACACCTGCCCATCGCTGCTGACAATCAGACTGGTGCCGCCTTTGAAGCTGCGCGCTGAGCCAAAGATCAAAGAGGCATTCAGGTCGATATGGCAGGCCGCCAGGCCCGCGAATTCGCCCGATGCGGTGTTGATGCGTCGGCTGACATGCCAATTCAGTTCGTTGTTTTTCAAGTCTTGGTGGATGTCGCTCAGGTGCATCTGCTGGGTGCTGTTGGCGCGGTGCCAGGCTAAATCAGCGGCCAAGCGCTCAGTTTCTTGCAAGCTGTCTTGCCCGCTGTCTTGCACGCCGGGTTCGCTGAGCAAGACCTGGCCCCGGGCGTTGAGCACCGTCAAGCCGGAGCAAATGAGAGACGAGGGCAGGGGGATGCCCGATGCTGCTGCTGCTGCTGCTGCTGCTGCTGCTGCTGGGCCCCCTGCCGGCCCTTGGTTTGACGCCGCTACCCAAAGCAGCTGATCGGCCCGCTCAAGCGCTTGCTGCAGGTTGGCTGACAGGTAGCGCAAGGCGCCTTGGTGTGCCAGGGCAACGGCAGCTTGATGGCGCTCTTTCATGGCCTCGTAGCCGAACCAAGCGCCAACACCCACCATCACAAGCCAGAACAGGCAGTTCAGCCAAACGGCCAGTTGCCAGCGCCGCAAATGGGCCAGAAGCTTGTTGTCCATGGCGCGGGTCTTGGCCGGTTCAGTTGAGGTTGCTGCGCAGCCAGCTGAGCAGCTTGAGCGGGCTGAAGGGCTTGACAAAATAAGCATCAGCCCCGTGTGCCTTGCCAATGCCCAGGTCGCTGGCCTGACCGCGGGCGGTGACCATGGCCACCCGGATACCCTTGAGCGCCGGNTCGGCTCGAATGGCGTCTAGCACCTGCAGCCCGTCCATGGCGCCGGGCATCATGATGTCGAGCAGCACCGCATCCGGGCGCTGGCGCCTGATGGCTTCGAGCGCGCTCTCGCCGTCCTCGGCCTCCAGCACATGGAAGTCGCTGCCCGCCGAGATCGACAGCAAGCGGCGCATGTCGGCATGGTCATCCACAATCAGCACAGTCTTCATCGCATGTCCTTGGTTTATTTGCGGGGTTTGTCAGCCATCACCTGCATTAAAAACGCCACCTCTTCGCCCGATACATCGGCACCCGGGTCGGGGCCAGGCATCAGGGCGGCGAGGTCGCGGGCATAGGCCTGGGCCTGCTGTGCGGTGGGGCAGTCGGCGCACTCCAGCCGCCGCCCGCCCGGCAGCATGGCGCCCGTGGGCAGCACCAGAGTGAAAGAGGCCAGGCCGGACGCGCCGCCCCGGCGTGCGCTGTCGGCGTCAACGGTTTTGAGCTGGCCGCCATGCAGCGCCACGATGCGCCGCGCAATGGGCAGGCGAATATCTGCCTCGGTGTGCAGGGCGGGGGCATGGCGCAGCGGCTCGCTGGCCTGCGCGTCGGTCGCCGCATGCGCCCTTGGGCCCCGGCGCGCGCCCGTGGCAAAGCCAGTGCTCAGCATGATGTAGGCGCCGCTTTGGCGCATTTGCAACTCGATTTGGCTGTGCTTTGGCGCGCCTTCGTCAAGCGCTTCGAGCAGGCCGCGCAGGCTGCACTTGAGCAAGCCTGCGTTGCCATACACCACACCCAGGGCCCGGCCCTTGCCGGCCGGCGCGCTGATCAGCGCGTAGTCGGCGCGCCGGTGCGGCATGTCTGCCAACACCTCCTGCAGCAGCGCTGGCAGCGCTAAGCGCTCGCCCTGGCCCAGGGCGTCATCATGGCTGATGCGTGAGAGCTGGTCGAACACCACAAACAGCCGCCCCAGGCGCTCCGAGTGCCTAGCCAGCAGCCCCGCATCTGCGGCCCCGGCTTGGCCCGCTTGCAGTTGGGCGCGCCACTGGCTGATCTCGTGGCGTATCTCTTCGCCCAGCAGGTCTAGAAAACCGGTTTTATCGGCCGGCACAGCCGGTGCCGGCGCTGCCGCCAGCGGCGGTGCAATAAACAGGGCATAAGACTGCGGGCCGTTGCTGCACAGGTGCACCTCAACCGCTGCGCCAGCGCCTGCCTGCGGACCAAAAACATCGACCACACAGGGCCCGTCGGCAAGCTCGGCTGCATGGCGCTTGATGTGCTTTTCCAAGCTCGCCCGGGCCTCGCCACAGGCCGCCAACCAGGGCCGCCCGGCCGCATTGAAGTCGGTGACCTGCCCGCTGGCGTTCAGCAAAATAACGCCCTCGGCCATGCGTTCGAGCAAGGCAGCGTTAACCAGCAGATTCACAAGCCATCCCTTACCTCTGTTTTGTTTTGACTACCCGCGGGGCCAATATGGAGCGCCTGTGCCCATTGGCGCAACACCCGCC
>JGI25928J51866_1000455_pt1 | contig 10447 bp, 11 predicted proteins | sample LauGreFBDMM110DN_2_FD_51866 | JGI IMG/M metagenome (IMG submission 51866)
TGCACAGAATATAAAGGAGCTTTAGACGAAGGATCGTCGTAGCCCACAAAATTACCAATAGGACCCGTTCTCTGTTTTCTAACATCTTCTTGTAAAAATCCCAGCCACGGATTCTCACGAGTCTGATCGGCTGGTTCCATATCCCTAAATACCTCAAACTGATTGTCGTACGCAGCAACAGGTTGAGATATTCTAGCTGGCGCCGGTGGGAACCTCACGTATGCTATATACATGAGAAACGCAATCAACACCAAAGCTAAAACTTTAAAAAACATTTTCTAATATTCGCAGCGAAATTAAACAGACTCGGGGACTTCGTCGTCCTCAGCCTTTGACTCGTCACCCTCAGCAATTACTGACACGGCGGGCATCTTGCGCTCCTCCATAATCTTTGCGATGCGCTCATCAGCAATCTTTACGAGGGCTGGCATATCCAGGTCTGGGAACTCAATCTTGAGACCATCGATAAGCTCTGCTGGGTGAGGGATGGGAGGCACATCCGGCTTTGTGTAAAACTTGGAATTCTCGTCGGAGGGGTCGATGTATGGGTATGGACCTGGCTGAGGCTGTGCCATCATGTCGCGCTTGCGCTTCTCGAACATAGAAGCCGCGGCACTCTGGTTAGTACGATACTTGGTCATAATCTCCTCCAGCTTTTCATTCTGATAGTGAACATCCTCAATCTGGTCACGGTCGGGTGGGATCAGAAGCCACTTGTACATGTCCACCACGTAAATGTCCACGAGCGCATCCTCCTTCTGGAGACGCTTGGCGTGAGATGCAGCCTCATCACGAGTTGAAAAGCACCCACGAATCTTCATACCCAGCTTCTCATTCTTCTGAGGCTGCTCTGGACCGACAAATGAAATGCAAGCAAAGTACTGCCCTGGAACAGTTAGATAATCCTGCTCAAGAGAACCCATATTGAACTATCTATACATTTCTTTTTTAAGTTCAAAACGCAGTAAATTTGAAAATTCGTGTNATGTCACCTTATAAGGTTGTGGTTGGTTGAAGAATCAACCATGGAAGCTCTTCGTCGTCTTCATAACAACTGCAAGCGAGAACTAATTCAGAAATGGGTAAACCGCGGTGATAGCGTTCTGGACTGTGGGTGCGGTCGTGGAGGCGACTGGCACAAGTGGAAGGCGGTCGGTGCGCNAGTTTTCGCAATTGACCCAGATGACGAATCACTTACCGAGGCGGAGAACAGAGCAATTGAAATGAACTTTGGAGTATTTTTTTTGGGGAATGGAACTATTATTCAGGCGGCTTTTGCAGGTCCNTTTGACGTGGTCTGCTACAACTTTTCTATTCACTACATCATGGAAAATTTTGAGAATTCAATCAAGGCGATTCAGTGTGCGGTAAAACCCGGAGGGCTTCTCATCGGCATAACCCCAGACAATCACCAAGCTAATAAAATAGCCGACGAGCGAGGTCACTACATCGACCGACTCGGAAACATATTCGACATCTACCAGGGTGGGNGGCGGCTTTCAGTCAAGCTGACTGACGGTCCTTTCTATGCGGATGGCGCACGCGATGAACCCCTCCTTGATGCCAACATGCTGATGAACCGCCTTGAGGAACTCGACTTTGAACTCATTTACTGGGGACCCATGCTCGACCAGCCGAACGGGCTCATCTCGGACCTTTACTCCAAGTTTGTATTTCGGAAGAAAATCTAAGTGTGTAATAGTAGATGGAATATGTTCCAATTTTCGTAATGTTATTTGTCGTCCTCGTCTACATAGTCTCAGTGAATAAAGAACCTGCAATGCTCAGCGAACTCAAATACAAGTACTGGATTTTGCTTGAAATTCTGCGTCGCACAGGAGACCCACTTTGGCACCCCGTTTGCAAACCCTCCATCATCACGGGCATGATTGATTGGAACAAGGACAACGGTCCAATTGGTTCTAATGTGAATAAAGGGTACGAAATTTACATCTGTCTGGATGGAGGAGATGTAAATTCGGCAATGTACGTTTTGATTCATGAGTTGGCACACATGTCAGTACCGGAATATGATCATACTGATAAATTTTGGAAACATTTTGATAAACTTAAAAAGATTGCGATAGATTCGGGAGTTTATACACCCACAGGGACTCGCACCTATTGCGGGGATACTGTGAAGGACTAGAGACAAAGTGGGACACGTAGTGTCCCTAGTTTAGATCGAGGGGATCTAAAGTCCTTCGGACTTTGTCTTACTGTCCATCCACCAAGTACTTCTTTGCCAGGTAAAACACGATGGCTGCGATGAGTGCAGTCACAGCCAGACCGGTCAGAGACACCTCACCGGATGGACCGTGAAATTTAGGAACCATATCTCCAAGCTTGCCCTGAACTGGCTTGGAGAATGCGACGACCGCGGCAACGCCAGCCAGTAGCGCCTGGTACTGATCATCCTGGAGACCGAATGGGTTCTTGCTACGGGACTTGGGTGCATCATCACCACCCGAAGCCTTCCCGTTCTGAGGGGGCGCCTGAACATAGGGGGACCCCATCATCTCATCCTGCATCATCTGTCCTGGACCTGGCATAATATCGTCAATAGGTGTTGCGAAAGATGCCATTTGAGATTCAACAATATCTTTTTCAGGCGCATTTAAAGGCATTCTCAAAAGACCTGTTGGAGGTCCCGCCTTGTTTTCACCTTCTTTAGAGTTGCGAGAAAGTCCAGATGGGAGACTCGTCTGCTGACGCTCCAAAGCTGCACGAGCTAATTCTTCATTTAAATTGATTTCCTGTGAAGGAATTGCTGACATTATACTGTCTACACTCGGATCATATGTCATGACTCCAGCCATTATTGAATTTTAAATGGAAATTAAGTGGAGCATGCTACCGCGACTTTTTCACTACGACTGTTTCACCCCGTCGTTTCGGTGCACTCGTAGATCCCTGTGGTCCACTCGCAGCATGTGGACTGTAGAAGCGCTGGTGATACTGCCAGAAGGATGCTCCACCCACCCTGAAGTTTTTGCGAACAGGCGACTTGTACCAAAATACACAGTCTGAAATCTTATTACTCTTGGATGTATTATCAAGAACCATACACTCGTAGTTTTCAGTGCAAGAATCCATAACCTGACAAAACTGATCAAATGTCGGGAAAACTCCGAAAAAAGCTTTGTAAAGGTTTTCACGGTTCTGCCTGACGTTATCACGGAGAGCAAACACATAGTCCACGTTGGTGCGAACGTACGGAAGCATGTCCATGCAGTACTGGGTCGTCAGCATGAAGAAGATGTTCCAGTGGCGACCGTTCATGAAAAGCCGGCGCATGCAGTCGTCTCTCATGAAGGCTTTATCGTACATGCAATCGTCCATCAACAGAAATACGGAAGGGGCTTTGTCCTTGCCCAGACTCTTGACGAGCCTGTGCTGTCTCTCGAGTAGCTTTTCAACAGCATCCTTTCTGTATTCGCCATAAACGAACAGATCAGGAATAAATTGTTTATAGTGTCCATTTCCATCTTCAGTTCCTGACATGGCAATTCCCGCTGGTATATGTTTTTTGTGCCAGAGAATGTCTGTAACAAGAGTCGATTTACCCGTCCCACGTTTCCCTATAAAAACACAAACCTTATCATCACCTATTTTTGATGGGTCAAATCGCCTGAGTTGCAACTGACTCATCCTCTAATTTGTGTGATCAAAATTCAGAGTGAGCTGAGACGCGGGTGCGTGCGCGGAAACTAATGTTTTCCTTTATTAGAGATGTCCGCTGGCTATATCCAGCTGGCTGCAATTGGGCAACAGGACGCATATCTCACGGGTTCGCCTCAAGTGACGTATTTTTCAGGGGTTTATAAGCGTCATACCCCCTTTGTACTTGAAGCCTATGATATTTCATTTCAAAATCAGCAAGTTGTCTATGGTCAAAATAACATTTGTAGGATCCCTCCTAAAGGAGATCTTATACGAGCGCTCACACTCAAAGTTGAATTACCGACACTCTTTGACCCTGGTAATTTTTGGGCGTGGGACATAATTGCATCGATAAATAATGACCCTCACATACTCATCAATGGAACCTACTTTAGTCTTCCATATCAGGGAATCACATACTATTCAACATTCAATCAGACTTCGTGGATTTCTTCGACTCTTGCAAGTTTTGTGAGTTATTCAAACGCCCTCAATCAATTTATTTTTTCAAATTGCGCGACGCTCGAGGTGGATCAGGGGGGAGTATTTTGGGGACTCGACCCCAAGGTGGGTACCGTTTCTCCTACAAACTCTTCAAATTTAGTTTATACAGTAGGAACTGGAACTTCATTAACAAATGCGTTTGCGAATAGTATCTCAACATCAAATCTGGCTGCAAACTACATTTCAAACGTAGTTTCAACTCGTCAATCTGATTTTACCCTTCAACAGGCGGGTTGGATTCAAAGTACAGGGTTACCCCTCGTGAATACAAGAACCAGTATTTTTTTGAATCTTCCCGTGAGTTATTCTATACCAGGAGCTACTCAGAGTTTTATAAATTTTGCCAATTGGGCAAATCAGGACACGGTCTCAACCTACTCCGTAACATTTAATGGTCGACTCAAGTTTACAAATGCGGGATTTTATATGGTCCGCGCAGCATTTTCATTGGGTACAGGTTCAGTTCTCAATATTTCTTATGGTTCCGATCCAAATGAAAGTATCTACCCAAACGGAATTCCAATCGTGCCTCAATTTGCTTACTCCTGTGATTTCCGTGTTTCGCCAGACCCTTCTATGCCTCTTTTGATGCCCTTCGTCGTAGCAAGCACATCAAATACGTACTATTTTTACGCAAATACAACGTCTATTGTAACTCAATTTACACCTGGAACTTACTTGACAGTCACCCCTGTCGATGATTTGTACATGTTTAATACAAATACACCAGTTTCAAGTAATATAGTTCCATTTTTTGGAAATATAGTTACGCCTCAAAACACAACGGTAACACTTGGTTCTGATCACTCGATGATATTTAGTTCACCTGGAACATGGATGCTTTCTGGTGTTATTTATCTTGCACAATCTCCTCAAAATTATGTAGCAAATGTTTCAGTATGGAACGTGACTTCGCAAATCCCAGATTACGCTTACACAACCTTGAGTCTGCAGGGGCGTGATCCTACCATAGCGTTCAGCATGCCCATAGTGGTAACAAGTACGACCCTAAAGTATTTCACAAATATTTATTCTACATCGTCTATAACAATTTTGAACACATCCTATTACACAGTGACTCAAATAGGGGCTCAAACATATACGGGGTACGAGACTGTGCTTTCCAACAACGGCATCTTACTTCAGCCTTCGGCTCAAGTTCAATCCATAGGGTCTAATACCCCCCTGAATTTTACAACAAATTACAGTCTTCCAGCGGGAACAAACTCCGCAATTATATCAGTTAATCCAACGACCGGAAATCTTCAGTTTTCGAACATTGCCACGTACATGTTAACAGCTGTACTTTCGTCATCTGATAACGTCAAAAGTATCACGTTTGGTACCACCACTTACAATTTTAGCATTGGCGGTCTTTTTCCTCAAATTACAGTCACCGTGCCTCATCGTGTGACTCAGACTGCTACGGATGTTCCCATCACTATAACAACTGATCAAGTGGGTTCAACCACAAATATTTTTTCGAATACTTACATTTCAGTTTATCCCGTCGCTTCAAACGTGATTCCCACGGTCAGTTATAATTATTACGACTCGGTCGGGACATGGCTCATAGATCGCGCAGATTTAGTCATTGGTGGACAGACGGTTCAGACGCTCACAGGAGAATTTATTGAAATTTACAATGATCTGTATGTACCTTACGAAAATCAACCTGGACTCAAGCTGCTTACTGGAAAATATGATACAACAAGTCAGATTTACCCCCCGGGAAGAACCTATTTCACAAACCTTCCGTTCTATTTTTATCAAAATCCCGGTCTTTATTTGCCACTCGTTTCATTGGGTAGACAAGACGTCGAGGTTCACATTACATTCAGAAATCTTCAAGAATTGACANCCGTNAATACNTATAACATAATTGAACCCCTGATTGCAACAATTATTACAGAATATGTTTATTTAGCNGATCCCGAAATTAATTGGTTCAAAAAGTCCCAAATTGATTATGTAATTCAACAGTGTCAGTATCAAAAATTCCAGTTGGCTCCTNAATTTACATCGGCAATTTTCAACCTGGAATTTATAAATCCAATCCGTGAACTCTTTTTTATTCTACAACTCGATGGAACCACACCTTATGATTATTCAGATCTAAATAGTTTGGCTATGAATTTTAACGCATCCGAGGCTTTCACTGCAGATGTGACGGATGCACTGTACCTCAATTCTATTGAACCGTTCGACCATTACACAAATTATCCAACCAGAAACTTTTACATGTACTCCTTTACAAATCAGACAAATACGCCTCGACCTTATGGTCAAGTAAACTTTAGTCGTATTCGTGATATTTTTATTCAACTTAATACAGCGTCATACGCAACTAAAAAAGAATTGAGAGTTATAGGAATAAATTACAATATTCTAAGAATAAAGGATGGCATCGCCGGACTCATGTTCAACTCGAACGATTTCTAGTCAGTTCCTATGGAAGTCGCTGTGCGACTGGTTTTTTAATCCCAGAATGTACTAGAAATGGCAGGAAGAGCCAGTTTGTCCTACCTCGGACAAGAAGATATTTATCTGAGTGCAGACCCGGAAGTGACATATTTTGTCGAAAAATATGTTGGTCAGTCCCTTTTTTCATCCCGAGTAATCAGGGTGCAATTTCCAGCCGATAACACAGTTATTTTTGGTTCTGAGAAGGAACTCGTGCTTCCAAGAGCCGGTGATCTCATCACAAACATGTACCTCAAGGTTTTCCCGCCCGCACTGGGTGCTGCAGTGCAGGTTCTTGATTCAGTTGGAACCCTTATGATTCAATACGTAGAGTTGTATATAGGATCTGAACTCGTCGAGAGAATTTACGGAGAATACCTTGAACTAAAATTTGATTTAACAGTTTCAACAGGAAAACAGAGAGCACTCCAGAATCTTATTGGTAAATATCTCATTCAACCCGTTCCTGTAAACGCAAGTTATACAATTCCTCTGCCATTTTACGTATTCAGACGCGGTCTTCCACTCTGCGCATTCAAAGAGGATGTGACGTTTCGCATCGTATGGAATCCCTCGACACTCTTTACCTTTCCATCTGTGAATATAGTAGCTCCATTTTATGCATATTTAGACACGGAATATACGTATATATCTGATGCAGAAATAGCGCACATCAAGTCAAAACCTCAGATATATCCTATAGAACAGGTCCAGCGACAAGAATTTTTTGCACCCCAAGGTGTTAATCAGGTTCAGTGTCTAGGCGAGTTTTTAAATCCAGTGAAGGAATTTTTTTTCGTTTTACAAAATGATTCAGCCCTTGGGTACGATTACACAACAAATGGGACTTACACATCAAACGGCACAACTTTCGAACAACTCGAACAATTCATTCTCAATTTCAATACGACCGAACGCATCTCCAAGGACGTGGGACTCCCCGTCTTCCTCCGTGTAATTCAGCCACTCGAGTATCATACACGTATACCCAGTAGAATTTTTTACATGTATTCGTTCAGTATCGACCCTGAACTTTATGATGAACCATCAGGAGCCGTGAACATGACACAGATTAAGAATCAAATTTTTCAGTTTACCCTGACCCCCAGCCCAACCAGTAGATATATCAAAATTTACATGATAAATTACAACTTTCTTGAAGTGAAAGATTATTCAGCCCGTGTGGTATTCTCAAACTTCCACTAATTTTGGTTAATTCAAGAGTCCTCAGTTAAAACTAATTTTGGTTTAAAATTAAAAATGGAGAAGGCTGCCATAGATATTATGATACCTGTTCTCGAGTCTGCAACTGTTCTTGCAGCCCACTATGCCAAGGCGTGTGGGCGTGACGTCATTNTTGCAGAGGATATGCGGATGGGACTCATGTACTCAGCCCGCAATGTAATTGGTAAACAGATTGGTCCAATTTACCCCGAAGTTTGGGACGAGGAAGAGGACGAGGAGGACGAGGAGGACGAGGAGGACGAGGAGGATGAGGAGGACGAGGAGGACGAGGAGGACGAGGAGGACGAGGAGGACCCAGAGTGGGTCAAGTATGAAGGGTCAGACGACATGGCAAATAAGATGAACGAGTGTGCAGACACATGGGACGCATGGGAACCCGAGAGTCCAGCAGAGAGTGCGTTGAAATCCGCTGTAGACAAACAGAGAGAAAATTAGATGGAACCAGAAGACTCTTATGAAGAAGAACTCGAGCCAAAGGTTAAATACTCATTCATAGTCTATGAAGAAGATTATGAAGAAGAGGAAAATGATAAGGATGAAGTTCAGCCTTGGGATCCTTCCGATATTTTTTTTCGTATCACATAGTAAATGTCTGGTCTTCTCTCAAGTGTCGCTCTTCAGCTGGAGTCACAGTCCCTGAACTCCATCGTCGCCGGTTTCTCGTTCGCCAGCGCCATCGCATGGATGGACGTTGTGCGCTTCATCATCTCCCAGGTGGTNCAGGTCGGCAAGAACGGCGGTCAGTACTATGTCCTCAGTGCGCTGTTCACCACCCTCCTGGCAATCGTCGTGTACATGGCAATCAAGACCCTGGCTTTCAACGTGAAGATCCAGGAGCCAACTCAGCCCGTGTACGCAGTGACTGCCCGCTAAACGTTTTCCAGGCTGCGAATACAGAAATTAAAACTAAAACTATAATCAACCAGGGGATTTTTGTTTTCTTCTCTGGGGGTGGTGGAGGCACCATTGTCATTGCCTCCACGATTCTCTTAATTTCCACATCCTGGAGGGGNGGGGGAGGTGGTAGGCGTCTTACGTCATCTTCCAGAACATGCGCCCTCAGAATAAATGCATGATTATCAGACCCTCTGAAATTCAGTAGTTTTCCATTTGTATCGTACCAGTTGACTGTCAAGCGCTGGAGACTGTTAATGGGTTCTGGATACGCCACAGATACCGTATAATCTGAATTTTCATGATAAATTTTCATACCGCCAGACGAAACATCCATCATAATTGGTGCAAAAGCTCTGTTAATGTTTGAACCACTGACTGTCCCCGTCGTTCCTGTCAAAGCCTTTGCATCGATGTGACTAGGTGTCTTGAGTTCATCAATGTCGAGAAAGATGTATTCATTTGAATTCATGTGAATCAAAGTATTCGACTTGAATATGGACTGACCTAGTAGGCACGGATCCAGTGAAGTTGCCGGTTTTGAAGTAAATAATGTAGTCTGAGGAATTCCCATGAGATTAGATAGTTCGGATGAATTGATTCTAAATTGGAAAATATTAGTATTTGAAAGTAAGAAATGTCCTTCACTCGAGAGATAACTCATAGAAAATGCATTATTCACAGCAGCAGTTATAGCAGCCGTGAGACAGCCAGCTGAGTAAAATCCTTGATTTAAAGAGATATTTGACGATCCTACTGTTAGTACGTTTGAACCGTTTGTGAGATTGTACATGGTATTTGGCACTCGTGTACTGACAAGATCGACCCGAGTCACATTCTTTATGGGAGTTGTTAAGTGTAAGGTGTATGAATTTCCGGAAGGATACAAAATGGCATTTCTGCTTCTTGAATCTGCAAAGATCAGCCGAGTTGATTCCATCTAATTTTATATTAGAAATTAAACAAGGTTACTCAGCTCTTTGATAGCCTCAATTAATAGAGGGACCAATTTGTCATATTGAATTGTAAGGTATTCGTTATTCACAGGGGCTTGGCGGATAACTTCCGGTAGAATCTTCTGAACCTCTTGAGCACTCAGACCTACGTGTATATTATCGTCCATACCCATGCCTTGTGCTAAATCGTTCCACTTGTACTGGAACCCGTTCAGCGCCTTGACCTTCTCAAGAGCACCTTGGATGTTTCCAAGTTTTGTCTTGAGACGATCATCAGACGCAAACGCAACCACGTCCCCTACGGAACTTACGCCACTCGATCCAGCAGATAGAAAAAGTCCTGAAATAGTTCCACTTGAAGTTATCGTAGTACCTGAAAAGGTCCCACCCGTGAAAGCAGCTCCCGTGAATCCCGTGGAGGCTGCAATTGTCGTACCTGTAATAGTTGTTCCCAGGAANGTCCCNCCNGTNAAGGCAGCTCCCGTGAATCCCGTGGAGGCTGCAATTGTCGTACCAGTGATAGTTGATCCCTTGAAAGTCCCTCCCGTAAAGGCAGCTCCCGTGAATCCCGTACTTGCCGCAATTGTAGTACCGGTGATAGTTGTTCCCAGGAAGGTCCCACCAGTGAAGGCAGCTCCCGTGAATCCAGTGCTTGCCGCAATTGTAGTACCGGTGATAGTTGTTCCCAGGAAGGTCCCACCAGTGAAGGCAGCTCCCGTGAA
>JGI25928J51866_1000459_pt1 | contig 10396 bp, 10 predicted proteins | sample LauGreFBDMM110DN_2_FD_51866 | JGI IMG/M metagenome (IMG submission 51866)
TCAGCGCTGACCTTCTTTATTCTCTTTACTCCGCTTAGTATTTTCTTAGGGCTAATTAATAACACCTGGTCTCGTCATAACGAATATGAATCCGATACCTTTGCTAAGCAAACTTACAAGGTTGAACCTATGAGAAGCGCTTTAAGCAAAATCTCAACTGATAGCCTGGCAAATCTCTCCCCCCATCCTGCCTATGTGGCATTTAACTACACCCATCCCACACTTTTGCAGAGGTTGAAGAACTTAGAATAAAAAAGAGGGCCTGCCTAGGCAGACCCTCTTTTTAGCTCTAGATTTTAGATATCGTAATAGAGTTCAAACTCTGCTGGATGTGGACGCAGACGAACATAATCAATTTCTGATTTACGCTTCCAATCAATCCAGGTGTCAATCAAGTCTTTAGTAAAGACGCCGCCTGTTGTTAAGAAGTCGTTATCTCTCTCAAGATTATCGATAACAGCATCAAGGGAGCCAGGAACTTGAGCAATTGACTTAGCTTCGGCTCCTTCTAACTCGTAGAGATCTTTATCAACTGGCTTTGGTGGTTCGATTTTATTTGTGATTCCATCAAGACCGGCCATCAAAATTGCAGCAAATGCCAGATATGGATTTGAAGATGGATCTGGGCAGCGGAACTCAATGCGCTTTGCCTTAGGACTTGATCCAGTAATTGGGATTCGGATACAAGCTGAGCGGTTACGAGCTGAGTAAACAAGATTTACTGGAGCTTCATATCCTGGGACAAGGCGCTTATAAGAGTTAACTGTTGGGTTGGTAAATGCAAGGAGTGAAGGAGCATGTTTTAGAAGCCCTCCGATATACCAACGCGCTAGATCTGAGAGATTGGCATAGCCATCGCCCCACATAAGCGGTTTTCCATCTTTCCAAAGAGATTGGTGAACATGCATTCCAGAACCGTTATCGCCAAAGAGTGGCTTTGGCATAAAGGTCACAGTCTTTCCGGCAGCCCAAGCGGTGTTCTTAATTATGTATTTAAACTTCATTAGATCATCACCGGCATGAAGGATGTCGTTGAAGCGATAGTTGATCTCCATCTGACCAGCAGTTCCCACTTCATGGTGAGCGCGCTCTACATCAAGACCAACTTTGGCTAGATTCATAACCATCTGATCGCGAAGATCTGCAAATTGATCTGTTGGTGAGACTGGGAAGTATCCGCCTTTAATTCTGGTGCGATATCCACGATTTGGTGTGCCATCAGCATCATCATCAATTCCGGTATTCCAAGCTCCTCATAGGAATCAACTTCATAGAAGCCAGTATTCATACGAGTCTGGAATTTAACGCGATCAAAGACATAGAACTCAGCCTCAGGAGCAAAGTATGCGGTATCGGCAATTCCAGTAGATCTCATATATTCCACTGCCTTATTAACTATCTGGCGTGGGTCTCTGCTATATGGCGAGTTATCATCAGGGTTTACTACTGAGAAATGTAGTACCAGAGTTTTCTCTGTTCTAAATGGATCGATAAATGCTGTCTCTGGAGCTGGAAGAAGCTTCATATCTGATTCATGAATTGATTGGAAACCTCTAATTGAGGAACCATCAAACATCAGACCATCTTTAAAGACATCTTCAGTAAATTGCGAGACTGGAACGTTGAAGTGATGCTGCATACCTGGAAGATCGGTGAAGCGAACATCAACGAGTGCAACATTTTCTTTCTTTATGTAATTCAAAACTTCTGCAGAATTCTTAAACATTTCTCTCCTGAGGTTTTCCTTCTTCGATTAAGCTCCACATTGAGCTCGCTAGCAATGGCCTAAACCTAGGCTAGGGCGGTGAAATATCCATAACCGGTGGGTTACGGCTATGTTTCATAAATCAGGCCTAAGTTCACTTTTTTAGTTAAGTTGAGCCTATGGAACAGGCAGGACTTGGCCGGCGAGTGCTGGCCCTGAGTATCGATTGGGCGATAGCTTCATTTACCGCAGCCCTGGTCTATCCCTTGCAATCAAGCGCTCTTGCGCCATCGTTGTTCCGCCTTGGAGTTTTTGTCTTAGAAGTTGCGCTTCTAACTTCACTTGGAGGGGCTTCAGCTGGACAGAGAGTTATGGGTTTAAGAGTTTTAAGCTGGCCAGATAATCTCTTTCTCCGCCCTGGGCCAATTCTGCTTCGTACAATTCTAATCGCACTTGTTATTCCAGCAGTTGTTACTGATAAAGATGGCAGAGGCCTTCACGATCGTGCCGCTAAATCAGTTGTGATGAGAGTTAAGCAGAAACGAGCTTAACGAGGCTTAGGCATCCTCATATTCTTTGGCATAGGACCTTTTGGAAGTGGGATATTAAGTCCGCCAACAGATTTAAGTCTTGCGCGAAGCTCTCTGACCTGAACTGTTGAGAGTTTCTTGGCAAACTTCTTCATTTTCTTCTGTAGTTTGCGAACAGAGACTTGATCTTTCTCATTGCCAATTACTATTTCATGGATTGGAACTCCTGGAGCAAAGCGCTCCATCTTTCGTCTCTCATCTGTAAGTAGTGAGCGGAGAGCATGGCCACCTTCGCCAACTAGAACTACACCAGCTTTACCAACTGCGCGATGGACCATATCTTGGTTTTTATTAACATTTACCGCCGGAGTAATGGTCCAGCCCTTACGAATCGACATCAAAACACTTGCTCCAGCGCCAGGTTGTCCCTCTATTGATGCATAGGCAGCATTTCCTGCAAGTCGTGTGAAGTAAAAGAAGGCACCGAGAAAAGCTAATGGGAATGTTAAGAAGGCTGCATAACCAGGGCGATTAAAGATAAGTCCGATACCAATTCCTGCGCCCCAAAGTGGCGTGAAGACAGCTAGACAGCGTAGGAAGACAAACTTGTAATGCTTGCGAGCAAGGGAGTAAGCATCGCGAATTGTTTTAAATCTAACTTTCTTAGGAGCGTTAGGATCCTTCTTTTTTCTACCAAACATCTCTTAACTCTCCCTCTTATCTTTTCGCAACTCTTCAAGGTCTGTAAGGCTTGGAGCGCTTCCGCCCAGCCTTGCTGGCGCCCATCTAGCGCCCTTATGGGGGTCAGGATAATCACTCTGAACTTGATTTAGTAATTGCGCCATCGCCTCTTTAAGAGCGGCTAGCTCTACTTCTAGATTGGCGCCTTTCTCAACATATCTAAGCGGCCCAATTGAAATAAAGATAGGGATGCTATTTCTAGATAAGTTCTTAGGTAATTTCTTGCTCCATACTCTCTGGGATCCCCAGATCACCATAGGCAGTATGGGTGCGCCAGATTCCATAGCCAGGCGAATAACCCCGCTCTTCATNTCCTTAAGCTCAAAGCTTTGAGAGATTGTTGCTTCAGGAAAAACACCAACAATCTCACCCTTATCAAGGGCTTTAAGNGCTGCAAGAAANGATGGNGCGCCATTACTTCGATCAACGCAGATATGTTTCATCCCGCGCATAAGCGGGCCNGCNATTGGATGATCAAAGATTTCTTTCTTTGCCATAAATCTAACGAGACGAGAAGTTGGAAGAAATGCTGTTCCAGCTAGGGCAAAATCAAGATAGCCAACNTGATTCATAGCAAGAATCGCTGGCCCTTTACTTGGTATATGACTCTGTCCGTAAAAAGTGAAACGCAGATCTAAATATTTCCAGAATGCACGAACAATTTTTATAACTGGGGGATAGACCAGATCAGGCATTTGAAATCCCTTGACGGGCAGCGGCGGCTTGCTTATATAACATTCCTGCTCGATAGCTTGATCTAACTAGTGGTCCACTCATCACTCCAAGAAAACCTAACTCCTCTGCCTCTTTAGCCAGTTCAACAAATTCTTGCGGCTTAACCCATCTTTCAACCGGGTGATGCAAATTAGATGGCCTTAAGTATTGAGTGATAGTGATTAGCTCACAACCAGCGCTTCTTAGATCAAGGAGCGCTTGTGATACTTCACTTCGCTGCTCTCCCATGCCAAGAATTAGATTCGACTTGGTAATAAGACCAAAATCTCTTGCCTGGGTGATAACGCTTAAAGATCTCTCATAATTAAAGGCAGGTCTAATTCTTTTAAATATCCTAGGAACTGTCTCTAGGTTATGAGCAAATACCTCTGGCCTACTTTCAAATACTTCACTTAAGAGCTCAGGCTTTGCTGAAAAATCAGGGGCGAGCATTTCAACTAGACACCCAGGGACAACCTGATGAATCTGGCGGATAGTTTCGCTATAGAGCCAGGCTCCTTCATCCTCTAAATCATCTCTTGCAACGCCGGTAACGGTGGCATATTTAAGGCCCATCGTTGCTACAGACTCTGCAACTCTTCTCGGCTCATCTCTATCTAGGGCTTCAGGTTTGCCAGTATCGATATTGCAGAAATCGCACCTTCTTGTGCAGGCGCTTCCACCAATTAAAAATGTCGCTTCTTTATCTTCCCAGCATTCATAGATATTAGGACAAGCTGCCTCTTGGCAGACAGTATGTAGACCTTCTTTAGCAACAAGTGATCGAAGCGCGCTGTACTGCGGCCCCATCTTTGCCTTTGTCTTAATCCACTCTGGCTTTCGCTCAATNGGNGTTTCNGCGTTGCGCGCCTCAATTCTTAATAACTTACGTCCATCGGGAGCAAGCATTAGGCGCTCACCTGNGTAAGTGATTGCTTCATCCGCGCCTCTACAACTTCTAGAACTTCCTCAAGTGCAATACTTCTATTCAATTCTCTCTCCATAGAGGTAACCTGCGCATCAGCAATTCCGCAAGGGATAATTCGATCAAAGTAGCTTAGATCGGGGTTAACATTTAGCGCAAAGCCATGCATCGTTACGCCCTTAGCAACTCTAATTCCAATTGCAGCAATCTTTCTATCGCCTCTCTCATCGCGAATCCAAACACCAGAGCGCTCGCAATATGTTTGGCCTTCAATATTGAAATCTTGGCAGATTTGAATCAGCGCTTTCTCGATCTGCCTAACAAAGCCGACTACATCATTTGGTTTTTTCAATTTAACTATTGGATATCCCACAATTTGTCCAGGGCCATGGAAAGTGATCTTTCCTCCTCTATCAACATCAATTACCTTTGAACCATCGATAGGTCGCTCGCTATCTAGCGTTCTACGACCTGCTGTAAANACCGGAGGATGTTGAAGTAAGAGAAGTGAGTTAGCGCTTAGCTGATCTACTACCTCTTGGTGGAGTCGGCGCTGAATTACTAGCGCCTCTTCATAATCTATTAATCCAAGGCTCTGGCAATTGATAGTCGAGATTTCTTCTCTCTTACTTTCCAGGGCTTGCATGGTCACAGGTAGAGCCTAACTTTATTGAGCTTCACTTGGCGCAATGAGCGGTAGAATTACCCTTCTAAGGTGTTAAGAGTATGGGTGGGTAGTAGCCAAAATCACCCCAAATCTATCGAGGCGCGAGACTACAAGGAGATGCTGTGAGTCAGGAAGTATTGAGCGAGAAGAAGAAATCTGGAGTGAAAGGACGCAAGGCTTTATGGATAGCGATCGTCTCAATTTTGGTCTGGCTTTCAATTGGCGGCTTTGCCGGGGGAGCCTTCTCCAAGATTTCCACCGTTCAAGAAAATGACAACTCTGCTTTCTTGCCTGATAGCGCAGAATCAACTATCGCCGGGGAAGTACTAGTTAAGTTCTCATCACAGGATGACCAGCTCTTTCCAGCTCTACTTCTATTGCTCGGAGATCTAAACCCAGCAACTAATGCCCAAGCCTTTGAGAAGGTAAATCAGTATTCAGCAACGCTACTAAGCAAAACCCTTCCTGAAACTGGAAAGCCTTTAAGCACTTACTTTGCACAAGGAGTTCCGCTGACTCCAATTCCATCTGCAGATGGAAAAGCGATCCTGATAAATGCCCAATTAGATTTTGCAGTTGCTGATGCCAATGTTGATGGAGAGCCAGTCTTTCCAAAGATTATTGAATTCATCAGGGAGGATATGGAGAAGGAGTTTACTTCTGCAGGAATTACTACACATGTAACTGGCCCTGCAGGACTCTTTGCAGATCTATTCGAAGCCTTCGGTTCTATTGATACCAGGCTATTGCAGACAACTCTGATAGTTGTGGCAATCATTCTTATTGTGGTTTATCGCTCTCCAGTGCTCTGGATACTTCCGCTCTTTACAGCGGCAAGCGCGCTTGGAATTGCCACAATGATTGTCTATTACCTAGCTAGAGAAGAAATTATTGATCTAAATGGTCAGACCCAAGGAATTCTCGATGTTTTAGTTCTGGGAGCGGCCACAGATTATGCCTTGCTATTAATAGCTCGTTATCGAGAAGAGTTACATCATCATCAATCTAGATTTGATGCGATGAGAATTGCCCTCCGCGGAGTAGTAGAGCCAATTATCGCCTCTGGTTCAACTGTTATTGCTGGTCTTATGGTCCTACTGCTTAGCGATCTTTCAAGTAATCGAGGTCTTGGCCCTGTTGGTTCGATTGGAATTGCATCTTCAATGCTCGCAGTTTTAACTCTACTTCCAGCGCTTTTAATTGTTTTCGGTCGCTGGATTTTCTGGCCCAAGATTCCACGCTTTGATGATGTTGATGAGAAGCTCTCTGGGCTCTGGTCAAAAGTTGGTAATTTAGTTGATCGTCGCCCCAGAGCTGTTTGGATAAGCACAGCACTTGCGCTTCTTATTTTTGCTGGATTTTCTACAACTTTAAAATCTGATGGACTCTCACAGAGTGAAGCTTTTACTACGAGAACTGATTCGGTAATCGGCCTTGAAAGGCTAGGGGAGCATTTCCCAAGCGGTGAGGGAACCCCAGTTGAAATTGTTGTAGATCAAGCAGATATTGCCTCAGCTGCCGCTGCAATTGGGCGAGTTTCAACTGTGGCATCTGTAGTCCCACTTACAAATGTTGATCCGCTTACTCAACGGCCAACTTCTGAACTTAAAGTAGTTGATGGAAAAGTAGTTCTCTATGCCACCTTAAAGGTCGCTCCAGATTCTGCTGAGGGCAAAGAGAGCATTCCTTTAATACGCCAAGCTGCAAAGGCAGTTAATCCCAATATCTTGGTCGGTGGGCAGAGCGCAATTGGCTATGACGTTGATCAATCATCACGTAGAGATAATCGAGTCATCATTCCTATTGTTCTTCTCTTAATCGCTGTGATCCTTGGCTTCTTACTTCGAAGTATTTTTGCAGCTGCGCTCTTACTGGGAACAGTGGTCCTCTCATTTGCTGCCACCCTTGGAGTCTGCGCACTGGTCTTTGATAATGTCTTTGGATTTGCTGGAACTGATGCGGCATTTCCGCTATTTGCCTTCATATTCTTAGTAGCACTCGGTATTGATTACAACATCTTTTTGATGACTCGAGTTCGAGAAGAATCGTTAAAGATCGGGACTAGGGCTGGAATTATTAAAGGCTTAACTGTTACTGGCGGAGTTATTACCTCAGCAGGAACAGTTCTTGCCGCTACCTTTGGAGTCCTTGGAATCTTGCCGCTGGTCTTTTTAGCAGAGCTTGGTTTTGCTGTCGCCTTTGGCGTGCTTCTAGACACCATAATTGTGCGCTCACTTTTGGTTCCAGCTTTAGTTAGAGAGATCGGACCAAAGATTTGGTGGCCATCAAAGCTTCAGCATCAAGAGAATTAAACTCTCTCTAAATGAAGGCAGGGATAATTGGCTATGGATTAGCTGGTCGCTATTTCCACGGTCCAACACTTCTTGCTGCTGGATTTCATGTAACAGCAATATGTGCCAGATCACTTGAGAAGAAGGCTGCGGCTCAGCAAGATTTTCCAAATGCAGTAATAGTAAATTCAATAGATGAGCTAATTGCAGAGGATCTAGATCTAATCGTTGTTGCAACACCTAACGAATTTCATAGTGAGCATGCTCTAGCTTCAATAAGGGCTGGAATCAACACCGTTGTTGATAAACCGATGGGACGTGATTACTACGAAACCTTAAGCCTTTATGATGCAGCCGATCAAAGCGGTGTGCTCTTAACAGTATTTTTCAATCGGCTGTGGGACTCTGATTCCTTAACGATAAAGAAGATAATTGGGCAGGGAGATATCGGAAATATCTTCCGTCTAGAGTCAAGGTTTGAAAGATTTCGGCCAGAGATAAATCCCCTGGCTTGGCGCGAGAGCGCATCGCTCGAGGCAGGAGGGGGCTTACTTCTAGATCTTCAGAGCCACTTAATCTCAACTGCGCTTGATTGGTTTGGTCCAGCAGAATTGGTATTTTCAAGTGTAAGAAATGTTCGCGGTTCAAGTGATGATGATGTACTCCTTGTTTTAAAGCACGATAACGGTGTTGATTCTTATCTCTCAGCCAGCGCCATTAGTGGAATGCCTGGGCCAAAGATTCGCTTAAATGGCGATAAGGCAAGCTTGGTAATTACAGACCTTGATAAACAGGAGGAAAACTTAAGAAAGGGATTTAGGGCGATAGCTGGTCAGTGGATTGACGGCGCTGAGATTACAAGTAGCGCAAAGATTTATAAGGGTAGCGATTCATACTCTTATCAAGGAGAGCCTGGTTTCTATCCAGCTTTCTACAACGAGGTAAGGCTTGCTATTGAATATGGCGGCGAGCTAACGGTAAATCGCGAGCTAATACTTAACGTCGCCAGAATTATCGATCAGGCTCGCCAGATAAGTATTAGGTAGCTTCTACTCGGCAAGTAAGGCGCTTAGCGCTGGCGCTAAGTGAGGATAGTCAAAATTAAATCCAGCATCTAATAGCGCAGTTGGTAAAACTTTCTTTGATCCTANAACCTCGCTTGAAAATCCACCAAGAGCAATTTTAAGTGCAAAGCCTGGTACTGGAATTAGCGCCGGGCGCTTCAGCGCTCTAGCTAGCGCTGAAGTAAATTCTTGGTTAGTTGCTGGATTTGGAGCAGTTAGATTTACCGCACCACTTACTGGCTTCTCTAAGAGAAAGCAGATCGCTTCAACTAGGTCATGCAAAGTTATCCATGACCACCATTGCTTTCCATTGCCTAACTTGCCTCCCACGCCAAACTTAAACAATGGAAGCATCTTGCCTAGCGCTCCACCTGTTGAATCAAGAACTAGTCCAGTTCTGATTTTTACAACTCTAGTATCTGTTGCAAGATCAGATGCTGCCTCCCATTGTTTACAAACCGCTGCNAGAAAGTCATCTCCAGGGCGATCTGATTCACTTACCGCTCTATTTCCTGTTTCGCCATACCAACCAATAGCACTTGCCGAGATAAAGACATCAGGCTTTAGGGTTGAGACTGCATTTGCAATTGTTGTTGTGCCAAGCAGGCGAGAGTTAAGAATTTCTGCGCGATACTTCTTGGTCCATCTCTTATCGCCAACATTTGCCCCTGCTAGGTGAATGATTGCATCAACGCCCTCTAGCGCTGCTAAATCAATATCACCCCCCCAAAAAACTTCTAGGATCCCAAAAAACTTCNTCGGGGGAGAGTGCTTTTCTTCTTACAAGTCTTTGAACAGTGTGGCCTTCAGACTTTAAGTGGCCAACTAGGGCAGTGCCAATCAAACCTGAGGCACCAGTGATTGCGATGCGTTGTGGCAAGGACACTTAGAGNCCTAGATCAGATTCGAAACGTCCCTCTTCTAACCTATCNTTAAGAGTTGTTAAGAATCTTGCAGCATCTGCGCCATCAACAATTCGATGATCATAGGAAAGTGCTAGATAGACCATGGANCGAATNGCAATCGTCTCTCCGCCATCTTCTCCCTTTGCCACCATTGGACGTTTAACAACTGCGCCAACACCCAAAATTGCTACCTGAGGTTGATTGATAATCGGAGTATCAAAGAGAGCGCCACGTGAGCCGGTATTTGTGATGGTAAACGTTCCGCCACCTAAATCATCTGGTGAGATCTTGTTATCTCTAGTCCTTGAAGCTACATCAACAATCCTTCTTGCAATGCCGCCCATGTTTAGATCTCCAGCATCACGAATTACTGGAACCAAGAGGCCGCGCTCAGTATCAACTGCAATACCTAGGTGTTCGGCTCCATGATATGTAATTTGATCACCTTCCACTGAAGCGTTAACAACTGGATGCTGTTTTAGCGCTTCACAGACTGCTACTGCAAAGAATGGTAAGTAAGTTAATTTCACACCTTCGCGAGCTTCAAAGGTTGCTTTAGCTTTATCGCGCAGACGGGCAATCTTGGTGATATCAACTTCAATAACTGTTGTTAACTGGGCGCTAACAGAGAGGGATTCAAGCATCCTTGCAGCGATAACTTTTCGAAGCCTTGACATGCTAACTGTCGTGCCACGAAGTGGGGAGACTGCAACAGATTGCGTGCGAGCTTCACTTGGAGCTGAGAAACTCTGAGAAGCAGGAGCTACTTGAGCTGGGCGAGAAACTGCGGCCATGACATCTTCTTTGCGGATTCTTCCGCCAACTCCTGTGCCACTTACTCGAGAGAGATCAAC
>JGI25928J51866_1000460_pt1 | contig 10389 bp, 10 predicted proteins | sample LauGreFBDMM110DN_2_FD_51866 | JGI IMG/M metagenome (IMG submission 51866)
AGCTTTCGCTTTCCGGCGCGGGGCCGGCAGCAGCTGGCAGCGCAGGCGGTGGTTGCCACGGCTGAAAAAATTGCTGCGCGCCTGCAGCAAATGGCGCATGGCGGACCGCGCATTTAGTGCTTGTCCTGTTGGCAGCGTAACTTCAGTTTATGTTTTCCACAATGGGCCGTTGAAGTGCTTCAATTTGCTGCGGCACGCAGCGCAGGCGGCAATTTATAGTTGACTGTTGATGCCCAACTCTAAAATGATGTTAATTAATTTGGTTCTTGGAACTGAAGCGGCGGTGTGTGCAATAAAGAACGTTACAAGCGGGGAAATGGTGTGAACTGGTCCTGCGATAGGCACCTAACTTTCCGCGTGTATTTTGGACCGCCCCAAAAATGACTATGCGGCAACGAACCGTGGCGGTTCACTGGATTTACAAATCTTCCGTGCCCCCGGCGCACTCGGTTGAATAGTTTTGGAGCACACCATGACTCAACAACGCAACAAGCTTTCGTCTTGCGCATTCTTGCCACCGGCCACCGGCAGCCGCCCTTTTGGTTGTCACGGCTGCCCTATGCGCCATGTTTTATTCGCAGGACAAAAGTGATCTTTCAAGTTGAATCGGAGTTCACGAATAATGCTGTAAGCTAGACCAATTGTTAAGTTCGCGACTAAATCAGAGGAGATAGAGAACAACTATGTATGCAGTCCAAGTAGTAGCTCCCGGGCAAACTGAATTTGTTGAGATTCGACGACCAGACTTAGAGACCGGGCATGTAATTGTACGTCCGCGTTATTTGTCGATTTGCGGAAGTGATGTCCACATGGTGTACTTTAGGGAGCCCCACGAATATCCGTGTGGCGTGGGCAGCAGTGGTCACGAGATGGTCGGCGTGGTTGAGGCGGTGGACGCGCCAGGAAGTGGCATTCGGGTGGGTGACTGGGTGCTCACCCTAGCGCCCGATCAGCTGGCGATGACCGAATGCTTTAAGGCTCCGGCTGCACACGTCTTTGTTTTGCCTTCGCACACGGCGCCTCAACTAATGCTGCAAGCCCAGCAACTAGGTACGGTAATCTACTCATGCAAACGATTACCCAACGTTTTGGGCAAAACTGTGGCGGTCATTGGGCAAGGATCGGCCGGACTTTATTTTGATTTTATGCTGAAACGTATGGGTGCCAATATGGTGATCGGGATTGATCTCAAAGCGGCACGCGTTGCTGCTGCAGAATTATTTGGCGCAACCCATGTCATTCATAATTGCACCAGTGATGCCTTGGAGTCCGTACACGCGCTCACCCACGGCGCCTTGGTGGACGTGGTGATCGAAGCTGCCGGAGAACCTTCTTCGATAAATCTGGCGCCCCATCTGGTGAAGAACTACGGACATTTACTCTACTTTGGCGGGCCACGCGCCAACACTTTTGCTTTTGATTTCGGTGTTCTCTATCGAAAATACTGCCACACTATTTCAAATTCAGGTGCGGCTTTTGAGCCTGATCATCTTTCGACCAAGCAAGCCCTACATATGATTGCCAGCGGCGACATTGATGTGGAACCCCTGATCACACACACCTTCCCTTTTGCGCGCGTCATGGATGCATATGACATGGCCTGCAACCGCAGCGACAATTGCATCAAAGTGATGGTTGAGATCCCAGCGAGAACTTTATGAGTGACGGGATTCCAACAAGCGCAGTCACAACGCGAACAATTACGGCCACTTTTTGTCATGCGTGTGAGGAGCCGGAGTTCGATACTATAGGGTGGCAGATGTTCGCACTTGCTCAGGGGTGGCAAGGCATTAGAGTGACGAGATTGGTTTCCGAGTTTTCAAAACTCGATAGTAATTATTGCCTGTTCGAATTTGCTGGTTAGCGGCGAAAGTGTTTTCTCCATCGCCGTAAATTCCTCAACAGGCAAATGGAACTCGGCCTCTTTTATCGCTTTCCTGTGGCCCCTTTAGCGGCTTGCCTAGAAGAAATCGCGAAACTACGAATCCATCCATCTTCTCCTGCTGTTGGGCAGCGCCAGCCGNGCCGCCGACAACTCGCCTGGTTTGCGGTTACGGCAGAATAGGCTGTATAGCTGAACGGGATCTTGGCACCGAAATACCTTGCAAGGACGGTATTTGGTGTATATTTACTATTTGTATGGTATAGTGCGATATCAAAGCTTCTACTTTTGGTATATTCTCGTGGTAATCAAATTATCTGGGAGGTTTGCGATGAATTGATTTTATAATTTTCGAGGGAACCGTTTGTTAAGTTGTATTGTGTGGTAGAGCAAGTCCAAGGAGAAATTATTATGTTTCATAACGAAAAATCACAAAAGTTATCGCGCCGGAAGTTTTTGTCCACTTCCGCTACAGTGGCGGGGGCAGCTGCGCTTGCGGCTTGCACGCCCGCAGCACCAACTGCTGTTGCGGTCATTTCCAAACCGAAACCTAAGCTAGTGATTTGGTGCGGCAAGACCTATACACCCGAGGCTGATAGTGTCGTCAACAATCAGATATATGAGTGGTGCGCAAATCACAATATCGATGTTGAACTCAACCGCATGTCCGGCGACGAGAGGCTTCCTAAATGGAAGGTTGCTTTTGAGACAAAGGAATTTCCTGATCTCGGGGCGCTGGACTTAGACGACCAACCCAAGGCGATGTCCCAGGGTCTTTTGCTTGAGACCACAGACATAATTGAAAGGCTAAATAAACTGGAAGGTGGTTACACCACCGGATCTTTTATTAACAGCAGTTCACCTGATGGAAAGCATTGGTCTGTACCAAGTTTTAGTTCAACTGAAGTGTTCTACGTCCGCAAAGACAAACTTAAAGAAAAGGGGCTGGCGCTCCCCGAAACCTGGGATCAAGTTGTTGAAGTGGCCAAGGCAATTACAGTGCCCGGTGAGTTTTGGGGCTGGGGTCCACAGGTTGGCACACCGTCCTGGGACTCTGAAGTCCACCTTAGTTCGACCATGTGGGCGTACGGTGCGAAGACCTGGGACGAGAGCGGCAAAGTTGCAGTTGATTCCGCTGAGACCCGGAGTGTGCTAAATTTATTTAACGATGCTTGGAAGGCAGGCATCATTCCTTCCGACGCGCCAGTTTGGGATGATTCGAGCAACAACAAAGCTTACCTAACTGGTATCACAGGTATGATTTGGAATACCCCGAGTGTTTTGGCAAGAATGGAAAAGGAAAACCCTGAGCTGCTAGCTAACACTGAAATTATGCTTATACCAAAAGGGCCGAAGGGGCGTTTTACTGCTGGTTATTTCTACCAGTGGGGTGCCTTCAAGAATTCGAAATATCCGGAAGAGTCTAAGGCCCTGATGGAATATTTGATGGCGCCCGATCGGCTGCGGCCGGCTTATGAGTTGAGCGCTGGTAACATGATGCCTGTTTTCAACAACATGATAAATGACCAGATGTTTAAAAAGAGCCCACAGCGCGAAACCTTGGCTAAAATGGTGGAGTTCACGGTACCCCAAGGTTATCCAGGTGCTAACAAGCCGTGGATTCAAACTGCTTGGATGGGCCACACTATGGCCACTATGTTTGGCCGAGTTCTGTTTGAGAGCTGGGATAACGACAAGGCAATCGCGGAAGCCAGCGCAGCGTTGCAGAAGTCTTTGGACGAGTGGCAGGCATAAGGTTAGCGGAAGGTAGCCACCGATTTTCGTACGGGGTTAGCATTTGTTGCTGGCCCCGTACCATCGCTTAAAGTCTAGAGGGGCATTGCACACCGATCTTTGCACTATGGATATTCTGCTCGGCAAATGGCTTCGAAAATTGCGGCTCACACTAGGAGTGGAGTTTGCGCTGGCTTATGGACTGCTGTTTCCTCTGGCTGTGGTGCTGATTGGACTGTTGGCGTACCCAATTGCCTCTGCAATTGGCATCACTTTGCAAGACAAGAAGATTGGGCTCCCCGGGAAATTTATTGGACTACAAAACTACTACGAGCTATTAATTGATGACCCAGTGTTCTGGCTAGTGGTGCAAAATTCAGTCATATTCACGGTATGCTCGGTTACATTGAAGGCAACCTTTGGCATGGTGATGGCGCTGGTGCTCAATCGGCCAATTGCGTTTCGGGGATTTTTCCGAGGGCTGCTGCTGATGCCTTATGCTGCCCCAGCCGTGGCAGTCGTTCTCGGATGGCGATGGATCCTCGATTTGATGGGCGTACTGAATTACATTCTTGTAAATGTAGGCGCAATCAAACTGCCTGTGCCTTGGCTGGCCCAATTCGGAACGGCCATGTTCTCCCTGGTTTTTGTAAATGCGTGGCGCGGTATTCCATTCTTCGGCGTGACGTTGCTGGCAGGATTGCAGACGATTCCTGCAGACCTTTATGAAGCAGCGGAAGTAGACGGAGCCTCAGCATGGCAGTTGTTCTGGAAAATCACGCTTCCACTAATCCGTCCCGTGTTGCTGGTCGTTACTGTCCTGTCGGTTATTTGGACCTTTAACGACTTTAGTGTCGTATGGCTACTCACGAGAGGCGGGCCGATACATGCCACCGAGGTTTTCTCAACCTACACTTACAAACAAGGCTTTGAACTCTCCAACCTAGGCTATGGCCAAGCAGTATCAGTGATTATATCTCCGTTACTAGTCCTGGTTATTCTCGCAGTGTCACCACTAATGCTGAAGGGAGAAAGGGACTAATGGGAAGCATCCGCAACAATAGCCTGGCACGGAAATTGTTTACATATGTTGTCTTGTTTGCGTTTGTGGTGGGGGCATTGTTTCCATTTTACTGGATAGCACTCACCTCCCTGAGGACACCGAGTGGTGTGTATGTGCGAGAAAGAATGCTAATTCCAAGAAATCTGACCTTGGAGAACTACCGCTTTGTTTTCACAGAGCAACCGACCGCAATGTGGTTTCGAAACAGCACTGTGCTTAGTCTGGGAAGTAGTACCCTGTCTGTAATCATTGGCATTCTTGCGGGCTATGCACTTGTGCGCCTAAAGTTCCGTGGTCAACGCAAAATGGCAAGAGCAATTCTGTTTAGTTATCTCCTTCCTAGTTCCCTGCTGTTTATCCCGCTATTTGTCTTAATGCACAAGTTGCAAATGCTTAACTCACTGTGGGGAGTGCTGATTGCCTACCAGTCTTTCAATGTCCCTTTTTGCACCTGGTTAATAATGGGCTATTTCCAAAGCATACCGATGGAACTTGAAGATGCGGCAATGATCGATGGATGTAGCCGTATTGGAGTACTGTTTCGAATTATTTTGCCACTGTCCACACCCGGTGTCGTAACCGCCTTTATCTTTGCGTTTACCTCTGCTTGGAATGAATTCCTTTACGCAATCATAATGATTTCAAGCCGACATCTCATGACCCTTCCCACAGGGCTAGGTAGTTATGTCATGGGTGATGTATTTTTGTGGGGACCACTCATGGCCTCGGCCGTAGTAATGACTGCACCGCCGATCATCTTGTTCATGATTGCCCAGCGCTACGTAGTGTCCGGTATGACTCTCGGTGCCGTAAAAGGCTAAGCGAGCGCCAAGANCCCCTGTGGTCTAAGTTGAGGTAATTTATCTAATGACGAGCACGAAACTTCGCGAGCTACTTGTTGGTCCGGTGGCACCCGTGGCTACGCCGTTTGATGACGGCTATGAGGTGGACTACGGTAAGATGCATGAACTAGCCCAATGGTGGGTTGAGAACGGTATTATTAAGGGCAAGGCGGTCATCAAGGTTGCCGCTGCAATTGGCGAGGGGCCTATGCTTAGCGACAACGAGTGGCCCCACTTGTTGCGGACAGTGGTGAAAGCCGTTGATGGAAAAGCAACCATTCTGTGTGGGTTGCACTACAAAGATACAAAGCGCACCATCGAGGACGCCAAACGAGCCCAGGATTTGGGTGCCATGGCTCTTCAGGTTTGTCCCCCGATATTTAATCTACCGACCCAACGCGATATTCTTGATTACTTCGGCGAGCTTTCAGCAGCGATTGATATAGGCATAGTGGTCTACCACACCCATTGGTTGGAGGGCGGGCGAATAGACACGGACACTTTCTTGCAAATGTCTGACCTTGAAAATGTCGTGGCAATTAAGTGGAGTCCGCATGGCGGCCAAAACTATCAAGAGATGGCAAAGTTTGTCGGCAGGTTCAATGTTATCGATAATACTGTCGACCCCGTAAGGTGTCACCAACTAGGCGGCCACGGGTTTGTCCAAACCACCATCGAGGCGTATCCTGCGCATGATTTATCTGTGTATGACTTGATGCAACAAAAAAAGTATGTCGAGGCGGAATTGCTTTATCGTAGTGTGATGGGTCCATTTGTAAAATTTCAGCAAAAGATCAGTATGCGTTCTGGCGGACAAGCCAGGGCAATGAAGGGTTTGCAGGCTGTACTAGGTCGCCCTATCGGATGGTCTCGACCGCCATCTCAACCACTCGATGACGCTGAGCTTACCGAGCTGCGTGAAATTGTCAGGGGATTTGGCTGGCCCGTCAAAGGCTAAGAAACAGGCTATGGGGGTTTCACAAGCATGGATTTGTTTCTCTCATCAATGGAAAGGTGTGTTTTTAATCGACGGTCATCTTAATAACTGAATAATGGAGGTTATCTGTAGGCGAACTGCACTAAGTAGGCTATTTGCGATCTCAACTGCAATTTAAATTTCTGACTATGGGTCCTGATATGAAATGCTGATCGAAAGGCAAGAACCCTTATTCTGTGTCGCCCGCCTAAGGCGATTCTGCACACTCACTTACTAGCGCGGGCAACAACAATTTTGCAAGCTATACGCGGTGCATGTTGGTCGGTATAGTACTGGAAAAATTTCGGGTTCATGTCGCTCCGTCAAATGGACTTCGAGACTGTGGTACTCTGCTTCGAATGCACAAATTCGACATTTAGTCGGCGACCTATTGGTTAGTTAGTTGACTTCAATGTTCTTTTTTATGCGTTAGTCGTCAGTCTTGAGTGGACTATGAATTTACGTGCAATGCCTAGATATCCAGCAGCTTCCCTGCACAAGTTTTGTGTACGCGTCCTGCAGGCGTGTAATGTGCCCTTTAGTGAAGCAGACACTACCGCGACCGTGTTAGTAGACGCCGACCTCCACGGCATCGACTCCCACGGTATAGCGCACCTTTCTATGTATGTGCGACATCTGGTAAGCGGATCTTACAAGGCCAAACGCGCAATAACAACAGTTCACGAGACACCAGCGACGGCACTGATCGACGGAGGTGGAGGACTTGGGCATCCTGCCGGAGTGTTTGCAATGCAAACGGCGATGGATAAGGCTTCGTTGAGTGGAACGGGAACTGTTGTTGTCCGTAATTCCCATCATTTTGGGGCAGCGGGTTACTATGTAGCACTTGCTTTGGAGCGTGACATGGTTGGGCTGTGTATGACCAACGCTGGACCGGGGGTACTTCCCACTTTCGGCATTCAGCCGCTACTTGGCACAAATCCAATTGGGTTGGCGGTACCGGCTAATTTTGAGACACCATTTGTCCTAGACATGGCTACCAGCGTAAAGGCGTACGGGAAACTTGAGATTGCGAAACGCGAGGGGAAGGAGATTCCCGAGGGGTGGTTTCTCAAAGCCGATGGCGGCATGGGGCGCCAAGCGGATGATTTTCCGTTCTGGCGCTCTGGAACGGCAGAGCGCCGCGGTGGAATGTTACCGTTGGGGGGTGCGACCGAGGCCACAAGTTCTTACAAGGGCTATGGATTATCGTTAGGCGTGGAAATATTAACGGCATTGCTGGCAGGCGATACGCCAAGCGCGCTGATGGAAACATACCCGGGATGTCCTGAACCAGCCATTGCCCACTACTTTTATGCTATTAACGTCAGCACTTTTCAGCCCGTCGAAACTTTTAAGATGCGCATGGACGAATTGCTTTTGACAATTAAGAGATCACCTAAGCTCACGGGGCATGATCGCATCTACATTCCAGGTGAGATGGAAGCCGAATTGTTTATCGAACGTACAGCTGACGGAATACCACTACACCCAGCGGTTGCTGAGGATCTGGAGCGCCTTGCAACAGACTATTTGGTGCCAGCACTTAGACCTCTTTAGACAAAGATGGTTCCCCTCAGCAAGGTGCAAACAGCGGGTGGACTCAACTCTGAAGCATCATATATTGATTAGTGCAGTATGGCGCCAAGGTTTGGATTGCACCCGTAAACCTAGCTAGTAGAAGTAGTTCAGTTGAACATATTTTCCCATCTGAGTAGTAGCAACAGCACCAATTAAATCTGGCAGCCGTGGCGTGCCACCTGCCGTCCCGCTGTCGAATCATCTCCGTATCTCCAGCTACGACTTTTTGCTTTTCGCAGGGCCCCGGCTGCGCTACCCTATGCCCTGCCTTGCTGCTGACGGCGGGGATGATGAAGCGGAGTGAGGCATGAGGATTGCTGTGATGGGTGCTGGGGTGGTGAGTTGCTATGACGGCGGCAGGCAGGCTCGCGATGGCTGCGAGGTGGTGCTGATCGGCCGGCCACAGCAAGTCGCGGCGATTTGCCGCGACGGCTTGTTGCTAAATACGCAGACTTTCCGAGAGCATGTAGCCGTGGGCACCGCCCACGTTGCTGGCAAGCAGCTGGTGCTGTGCTAAGTCAAGTCAACCGAAACGGCGAATGCGGCCGCGGAAATGGCGCCCAATCTCGCGCCGGATGCGATCGTGCTGAGCTTGCAAAACGGATACGACAACGCCGCGCGCCTGCAGGCGCTGCTCGGGTGCGCGGCGGTGGCGGCAAGCGCTTCAAACAGGGACTTGCTTTAATCGACCCTCGCCAGAAACATTGTGCTAATGGCGAGTTCTCTTCGGTTACTTATTGGGGCACTTGGCAGTTGCGCACCCCTATCTGCAGGAGCTGAACGAGACGCTTGGGGAAACTGTAGCGCTGGCACTGCCGGCCGGCGACAACGCATATTTGGTGGACCAGATCAACAGCGACCATGCCATTCAGGTGCATGACTGGACCGGGGTGCAGATCCCCATGTACCTGCAGTCCACCGGGCGTGTGTTTCTGGCGGCGCGCTCGGATTTGGCGCTGGTGCGGGCGCAGGGCTTTGCGTGGGTGGCGGAGGAGTTTGGGCAGGGCTTGACGGCGGTGGCTGCACCGGTGCGCAACCCAACTGGCAAGGTGGTGGCGGCCGTGAATGCCTTTGGGCCCAGCTTTCGCTTTTCGGCGCGGGGCCGGCGGCAGCTGGCAGCGCAGGCGGTGGATGCCACGTCTGCCCTATGCGCCTTGTTTTATTCGAAGGACAAAAGTGATCTTAGTGAAAAACTCAATACGCTTGCAGGCAAGCAGCAAGATTACAAATACTGATCCTTTCGAAGCTTTTTATCTTGCTATTAGTGGCAGCAGGCATCAGTGTTTATCTGTATACTGGGATCAGCTGGCGCCTTCAACTGGCATCTGTTACTTCATTGCTGAGGGATGACGTGTCCACTCTCTATAGTGCGACTGAAGGGCTTTCGAAGGCTAGAGACAAGCTTTCCAAAAGTGCAACTGACTAAGCTACCGTTCTTGGTCAAACGAGGACCTCCCTGCATCAAATCAGCAGCCAAATCGAAAGCAACAGCGACCAAAGTTACCTTGCGCTGGGCAAGCTTTCTGGAGCCATTGAAAAAATTTGATCTTTAGTAGAGGAGATGTCCACGATTATCCAGTCTATCTACGTCATTGCGTTTCAGACCAACTTTGTAGCACTTAATACAGTGATTGAGGTTGCGGGTGCCGGTGATGCGGGTAAAGGTTTCGCCGTGGTCGCCGACGAAGTTCGCAACCTTGCACATAGCAGTGCCGAGTCCGCTCAGCGTATGGCGAAATTATTGCTGGAAGCCAAGAACAACGCCACGAATGTTGTGGAGGTCAAAGACCAGATCAGTGCCATGTTCACCCGAATTATTGATGGTTTTGCAAAATTCACTAATATCATAAATGTAATCAAACCTACGAATCAGGAGATTGCGACCGGTATTGGCCACATCAATTCTGCGGTGCAAAGTGTTGCACATGTAATGCAGTTCAGCGCTGCCATACCGAAAGAGACTGCCACTGGCAGCCACTCGATGCTGGAAAATGTTTACGGCCTCAGTTAGACTACGGTCTACCTCGAGTGGCTGGCGAAGTAGGATAACTTGCCTGCTTACGGTTGTGTGGGTCAATGGCGCGGCTATGCTAGCCTCTAAGGACAGCGAGTACCACCATGACATTCCACTCTTTAGCCAAGTTATAATGCAGTGAATAAAGATTGCACGCGTCCAGCTAGCGGCATCCATACGCAAAAACGCCCTTCAATGGAACAGCAGCGACATTTAGATGTCTCACAACTCTCTTAACTAGCGCCGTATCTTAAATGCAGGTGATAGCAATACACTCGCGAACATTTTGTACCCTAT
>JGI25928J51866_1000461_pt1 | contig 10388 bp, 7 predicted proteins | sample LauGreFBDMM110DN_2_FD_51866 | JGI IMG/M metagenome (IMG submission 51866)
GGTGAAAAGCAAAGAGTCGCCCGGAAGAAATGGGGTTACCACCAAGCCTGTTTCACAGAAAATGATAGCAAACATCGCAAGATAAAACCACGGGCCCATGGTTCCTACTAGGTCGTTAAGATGCACATCCAAATGCCTGATNAAATCAACGAAATACAAAATCCAATCCATGGAAACCCGCCTTTTGCCTGGAACTAAAGTTTCAGCTTAAGGCAGTAGCGTAACGCTTTTGTAAATCTGGGCAAGGCCAATCAGAATCTTGGCTAATCCTTAGGCTTTTTTGCTAATCCCATNGAGATCCAAGATCGGCCATTCTTGGCGAGCAATGCGTCTGCCCCGGTGGTGCCCATGGTCCCGATNTGGTAATCNTCGGGGGTTTTTGCATGAGAATCTTCGGTTGCGAGTAAAAAGGGTTCGATTAATTCCCAAGATCTTTCAATTTCATCGCTTCGCATAAACAGCGAGGCGTCGCCATTTAGGGCATCTTGAAGCAATCTTTCGTAGGCCTCAGGGATTTTAACATTGGCGTAAGCGTTTCGATAGTGAAACTCCATATCGGAAGGTACAAGAACGGTGCCATCACGGTCGGGTTCCTTAGTGATGAAGTTTAGATGAATTCCCTCATCAGGTTGAATGCAAATGGCAAGTCTGTTGCATTGAATTGAACTTCCNGGGGGCATTGGAAACATTAAGTGNGGGGGGCAACGAAATTGGATAACCACTTCGCTAGAGCGTAAAGCCATGCCTTTACCTGAGCGAAGGTAGAAGGGCACACCTCTCCAGCGCCAGTTATCGATTGCAAATTCTACTGCAGCAAAGGTAGGCGTTTGGGATTTGGGTTTAACACCCCGTTCATTCAAATATCCTTGATACCTTCCTGTTGCAATTCGCTGTCTGGCTTCTTCAACAGAAAAAACAGGCATGGCATCAAGCACCTTGGTTTTTTCATTTCGAAGAGGATCCGCTGCGTATCTTGCAGGGGCTTCCATTGCTACTAGGCAAAGGAGTTGCAAAAGATGATTTTGAAACATATCGCGTAAAATACCAGCGTTATCGTAGTAGTCTGCGCGGTTGCCTATGGTTACTGTTTCAGCAACCGTGATTTGCACATGATCGATGTAGTTACTGTTCCAAAGCGGTTCGAAAAGCGTGTTTGCAAAACGGAAAACCAAAAGGTTCTGCACAGTTTCCTTACCAAGGTAATGGTCGATTCGGTAGATTTGATCCTCATGAAAATGAGTTCGAATAACCCTATTCAGACTTTTTGCAGTAGAAAGATCATGGCCGAAAGGTTTTTCGATGATAAGTCTGCGCCATCCGGGGTTGGAAGCGCTTCCTTCAACGGAGCTAGCCATGCCCAATTTGCCAAGATTTTTTGTTATTTCTGGATATAGCTGGGGGGCAACGGAAAGATAATAAAGCCTGTTGCCCGCAGAACCTTTCTCGATGGCTTCGAGCTGGTTTTGAAGATTTTCCAATCCGCCATCCATGGAGGCATCGCCTCGGGCATATCCCAAACGGGGTGCAAATTTATTCCAAGCTTCTTCATTCCAATCGTTTGCAGATAAAGATTTGATTGCGTCTGCCATTTTCAAGCGAAACGATTCATCATCGAATGGCGACCTTGCTACACCAATAATCTTGATGTTTTCCGGGAGTCTGCCCTTCCGATCCATGCGGAAAAGTGAAGGGATAAGCTTTCGTGAAGTTAAATCACCAGAAGCGCCAAATATTACAATCGTTGTCGGGCAGTTAGCCATAAAAAACCTTGTTGAAACTAGATGAGGAGTTCTCTTGGAAAGAACGCTACAATACTCCCGAAGGTCTTTCCAAAATATCCTTGTAAACAATTTATGAATTATGACAGACATTTGAAGTTTTAGGAAGGTAAAATAAATGTTGTAGCGGGTGGTGCCAAATACTTTTTTTTATCGGAATGGGGAAACAGTTGCGCAAGGTGTTGTTGTTAAGTTTGGGATTGGTGTTGTTTCTACTTTTTTGGTGGAATCCCTCAGCATTTAAAAGTAAAGAAGAGGAATTATCAGCCAATCAAAAAGAGATAGCATGGGTATATCCTGCAAGTTATTCCTCTGCGTGGGAAAGGCTGGTATCTTCGGGTAAACTTCTTGCAAATCATCCAGACACTTTTCTTTCCAAGGTAAAGTTTGAAACAGGAAGTCAGACCTTTCCCGAGTTAACTGCGAGTGTTCCCTATTTTAAAATATCGCACCCAGATTCGAGCCTGACAATTGTTGTCAAGTGGTACAAGATTTCCAGTGATATGAAGTATGAAAACTGGATGGAAAAATTATTTTCTCGAACCATAATTCCATCAGCAATAGTTGGCGGGCCAACAACAGACGATGCCATGGCGATAGTTCAAGCCATTTCCAAGATTTTAGCTAAAATAAAAGTTGAAGAACCACCGCCGTTAATTCTGACCACCGCTTCTTCAAATACACTTGCAAAAGAATTTAACTCAACGCTAGGGCCCAATCAGGGAGAAGATATCGGATTAATGGGGATTTATCCTGAAAAGACTTTTCGATTTGGTTTTGATAACCGAATCATGTCTGATGCAATAATCCGTTTGCTTTGGTCGAACCCGGATTTGAAACCCGATTCAGACCCGGTTCATATTGTGCTGTGGGAGGACGATTCTTATGCACGCGATTTCGTTGCAACCTTCTGGGCTTCCCTCAACAAGCAAACAATTGCAGATGGGTTGGCAGCGTATTGCTGGGCTTCTTCTGCCGTGTTAGCACAGCAAAATACAAACTTCGCATTTCTTTTGGCGCCACCCTTGCAACTAATAGGGAAAAAAGCATCCGCTTTTAAAATGATTACTCCGCCTATTCCGCAGATAATTGATTCAAGCATNGGGGTTCGCTACACAGCCAATCGTTTTGAAAAAGAAGCTTTGAAGTTTTTGCTCTTGGATATTAATTTGAAACCAGAGCAAACCCAACCCTTGATGGTTGTAGGTTCTCAGGCGGTTCAAGCCAGAAGGTTTTTGCGAGAACTTTCCCTTTCTGATCCAACGCTTGCGAGAAAAATGGTGGTCGTAACAGGCGATACTCTTTCCCTAAATACCGTTTACCGAGATCGTGAAGTTGCTTGGCCGGTTTCTGAGCTCCCTTGCAAAGTCGTTTTTTTCAGCCATGCAAATCCTGTTTCTCATGATGCGGGGTTCAGAGCCATTAACGATTTGGCGGATACGGAGCATTTAGCAAAAGCCACCAGTACCGAAGAGTTGATCTTCTCGAGTCAGATTCTTGAAGGGCTTCTTCCAGGCCTTTTTGTGGATACATCTGATTTGTCTACACAACTTAAAAAGCTTACTTGGGATGGGGAACGGATTACAGTGGGAAAAGGTGTCCCTTTGTTTGATGCGGTAGGAAATCGCAACGCAGGAACAGGCGAATTCATTGGTGTTCTTAAACCCTTGTTAAATCCAAACGACCGAACTTCAGCAAAATTGGAAATATGGTCCTTACTTTCACAAGGTATAAATCAACTTCCTTTGCCTACACTCCGTTCAGAATTATCATTTAGTTCGGGGTCAAAAAGGTGATGATTTCCTCCCCTTTACTTCAAGAAAAAAACACTACTCCACGAAGTGGCTGGTACCTTTTTCTTTTGCCTTTGTTCTTTTGGGCCATCGCATTATTTGCAATTTCCGATGCGTTATTGTTTTGGATCAAGGGCGAGTCAAAGTATGAACAGAACATCTTGAAAGAATGGCTTGAAGAGGCCAGGGTGTTTCGCAAATCATTACCAGAACTTATAGATAACTATCGGAAACTTATAAGCCGGGATAGCACCAAGTTGGGCCCCCCACAAGATGAGTTGAAGCAAATGGTGCTGGTTCGCAGGGAAGAAATAGATCAACATCTTCGTGCCCTAGGAGAGCCCCCGACAAAAATCCACCCCGACATTCTTCCTCTGTTCCCCACTTTTTATGAAATTGAAATTACAATCGCAGAGGAGTCAGACCGCCCCATTCGCTGGGCTTCGGGGCTTCCTTTTCGCCCCGAACAATGCCAGGTTCTTGAATACATGATTGCAGAAAATGCCAAGGTTAAGCTTTATTACCAGCTTCATGCCTACGATCGCAGAAGATCAATCGAGCAGGAGAAACTTTCCCGCGGGCGCTGGCTTTTTCTTGTGGGTGCCGGCTTAGCTCTCGCTGTCACTCTGCAATCCCTATACAGCTATTTCAGAGAACGAACCAGATTTATTCAGGCACAAAAGGTAAATCAGGCAGCAGCTTTTGCGGAAAAAGAAATGCTGGCTCAGCAGCTTGTTGCAAAAGCAGCTGAGAAAGATTCTATAGAACTTAGATCTCAAATGTATGCAGGTGTGGGGATCATGGCGGGTTCTTATGCCCATAATATAAAAAACCTTCTAGTGCGGCCTCTTGATCTCTTGCGAAGATGTATTGCAAACAAGGCACTTGATCAACAGACTTCATCCATGTTAGGCGAGGTGGAAAATACTCTTGGCGCAGTTGCTGTTAGGCTTGAACAAATTCTTAACGCAGTTCGCAGGCAGGGTGATAAATTTGAACCCGTACGGTTTGATTTGAAAGAGTTGGTTTGTCGTACTGTTGCTAATTGGAATTCCATCGCTGATGATAAATGGAAGATCGATCTTGAAATCAATGTGCAGTTGGAAGGCGAAAGCTTTATAAATGCCGACCCTTCGCATCTTCAACAAATTCTTGAAAACCTTATATTTAACGCTCGGGATGCTGTTTTTGAACAGCGCCTTGCTTTACGAGAACAGGCTCGAAGTCAGCAAGTTAATGATATACAAAAATCGAAAGTGACGATCATTGAGGCTGCTTCCTGGCGTGGTAGAATTTGCTTCGACCTTTCTTCTCTTTCGAATAATATTATTTTGGAAGTGCGGGATAATGGCGCAGGAATGACCCCCGAGGTTGTTGCAAGGTGTACCGAAGCTTATTTTTCTACACGCAGGGAAAGTGCCATATTTGAGGGCCTTGGTTCGGGTATGGGCCTAGGGCTTTCCTTTGTGCAATCGGTGCTGGATAAGTCGGGTGGAAAAATGGTCGTCTCTTCGCAAAAAGGGTTGGGGACAACTTTTAAAATTCAATATGAGATGGCATTATGAGGAACTTTTATGCCTGCTAAAATTGAAAGTATCAGCGTTTTTTGTGGCTCAAGATGTGGAGATAATCCTATCTTTTCCAGCGCTGCATCTCATGTTGGGAACTTTGATCGCAAATAAAAAAATTAAGCTCATCTATGGGGCGGGCAATATAGGCCTTATGGGTGTCATTGCGGATGCTTGCCTTGCAGCAAGTGGCCATGTCATAGGTGTTATCCCCACGAAATTAGTGGATAAAGAAGTTGCCCACAAAGGCTTAACAGAAATTTTTATTGTTGATTCCATGCATGAAAGAAAAGCCCTGATGGCTTCTAAATCGGATGCTTTTATCGCCTTACCCGGTGGGTTTGGTACCTGCGATGAATTGTTTGAAATACTAACCTGGGCACAATTAGGTATTCATCATAATCCAATCGGAATTCTAAACACGGAGGGTTTTTTTGATCCTTTGCTGGTATGGATTGATCAAATGATAGGGCAGGGGTTTGTAAAGCCAAAATTCAGGGAACTCCTATTGGTCGCATCGAAACCCGAGGATTTGTTGGNTTTGATTTTACAGGGCGCTAAACTTAAGGAACTTGATATCGATCTGACGCCTTAGATTCTTTTTGGGTAAGATCAAATCCTAATCTGCGCCAAAGCTTCCAATCCCCCTTGCTTGCCCTGATTTGCAGCTTCACTCTTTCCTCTTAAATCGTTATGAACTGGTTTCGTTTGTGATCTTGCCTTTCTGGCCCCCAAAAAGTTATGTTACCTTTGGAACATTGCCTGATTGCGCTACTTTATGGAAGAAGTGGATTTTAGGTGAGCAAAAATAAGACCCAAGGAGGGGGCATGGCGGATCAACAAATCATCATATTGCATGCCTTAAGCTTTGCCTTGGAATCTGCAGGTGTTTGCTCTTTGTTTAACAAAAAGGGTGTGCAGGGGTTGTTTCCGTTATCCGCATCTGGAAAGCTTGCAGCGAAATATTGTTTTGAGAATCGGCTGTTGAAAGTTGTCGAACAATCCACCAAACCCTTTACTGAAATGGTCAAGATAACCCGCTTGGGAATTCGCTCGGTATTGGAAGGTATTAAGATTGATAAGTTGTTGGAAAATGCAGCAGCGCTAATCGAATCTTCGGGTGATAAGAATGTAAATAATCCTGGGAGCGAGGATGCTGTTTTCTATAAATCTATGGAGAAAGCAGCGGGATTGATCGCACTAAAATTGGGCGCACCCTTATCGGATGATTCCAGTGTGCCTGCCAAACACATTTTCATTCTTTTGAAGGAGTGGAGTGATACGGGCAGGGCGGGGGATTGTCAACTTTATCATCTTTATCAACAGTTATCGTGCCGATGCCCCGAAATTACCCCTGGCACTTTTCATGATGCACTGCGTGATTTAAGGCAGAAAAAACTCATCGAGTTGCATCCCTGGACCGGCCCACTTTATGAAATTCCCAAGCCTGAGTTAGCTATGATGGCCGGCCACGAAATTGCTTGTTATGCGAGTTTAGGCCCTGCTGCTGCAGTATTTAATCCGGATGACAGTTCATTTGCCTTGTGCGGTGCTGGTTGATTTACCAAATGGAGTTACTATGTCGCAACTTTTAATTAACGAAACGAATCACCAGAACGCAATNGACTGGCTTAAGCGTCAGGGTAATCCGTTCAGGAATTATTTTGCCCGCAATCCGGACGACGAAGTTTGTTCGATTTATCATGTTCCCGAACTTTATGCCCGCGAACGCGAGCAGTTACTCAGGGTTGTTGATCAATATCGATACACTCCTAATACGCATTCTGAAGTGGTTCCAATTCTTGGGAATAAGGGCGCTGGTAAAACCCACCTTTTGCATTCCATCAAGCATGGCATGGAAGGTAATTGGCAATTGCTTGTCACCCCTGGTTCTTATCAACGAGACACTGATTTTTTAGAATATCTGTTGTTTCAATTGTTAGATACTTTGCTTGGTGGCGGTAAACAACGCAACAGCAGGCCGCTCGAATATGTTGGCGAGCAGTTGATCCGCATGCTTTTAAGTCGCACCCTTGCAGATCTTTCCTCGGAGGAAAGGCTTGATCTTTTCCCACCACCAGGCTTGGGGTGGATTGCTAAAACTTTTGGCCTGGGCAGTACTCAAGCTCTTGAAAGAACTCAATGGTTGATCGATGCTTTATCTCGGCCAAGCCAAGATGCTAAGTCGCCTGGAATGGTGCGCAAGCTTTGTGATGAAGCTGGGTTAACCTGCAATCGTGCATTTGAACTTGTTTGTGATTATGTGGATCGCACTTCCGGCCATGATGCCGCCGCCATGATGCGTCACGCAATCTTGCAGGGGTTTGCAAGATCGGTTCTGCTTCAGGATGAAACCGAGTTGGCGAGCTTTCTCACCTATGGATTTGCAGAGCTTGATTTTAAAATGCATCCGGGTAGGCAGGATCTGGTGCTTGCACTTTTCAAGGCCATGATGGGAGTGATGCAGGAACTACGCCTCCCCGTAGTTATTGCGTTTGATCAATTGGAAGATCTTTTGCTTGCCCGAAGAAATGATGATGCGCATAAAACTGCTGAGACCTTTTTCGCAGGTATTGTTAAAGCGATGCATCAACTTGATGGCATAAGCTTTCTCGTATTTGCGGAACGAGGATTATGGAACAGATTCATTCCCTCTCTTGATGGTTATATTCAAGACAGGCTAAATAATCCGGTTCATGTTCCAGGGTATGGCACCATCAAATGCATGAAGCTTGAGGCGCCTCCATTTGAATTGGTGCGGAAAGTTGTGATGGCAAGGCTTGAGCCCGCACTTCATGGCTTGCCTAATTTTAAAAGCCTCCCAGAGTTTTATCCTTTTACCTTGGAGCAAATCGACCGTATCGCACGAACCGAACCGACTCTTCGAGATATGCTTCAACAGTTTAGACATTTCTTCGACAAAATTGTTTATGGTGCAGAAAGCGAATCGATCACCGAGGTTGCGCCATCCTCTGTGGGTTATCATGTTGATTCTGTTGAGATGGAAGTTCCCCTGGATCAATTGCCTGAAGGTGTTCGATCGATGGTGATTTTGGATGCAACTCCAGAAACTCAGATTGGAAAAGCCGAGCACAGGAATAGCTTTTCACCCACTCAGGTTCCAGAGACGCAGCCAGGTAATGACGCGGGCCTCAAAGAAGAAAAAAGAATTCAAGAACTTCAGCCCGAAGCTTTAAGTCTGTTATGGGCTAAGGAATTTTCTCTTGCAAAAGAGCAGTTGATGCCCGAGGGAGCCCTTGCTGGTGCGACCAAAGAACTTCAAGCCGGACTCGGTAGCTTGCTTCATCTTTGCCATGATCAAGGTATTAAGGTTGGGCCATGGCGTTTGCAGCATGTGGTGTCTGAATGGACATTTGGCGACCATCCCACCTACGGAGCGATTACGCTTGCGCATTGGGTTTGCAGAGATGGCCAACCTTGGAAGGTGGGGATCGGACTTTTCCTTGCGAATGGTCAGGGGAAATCCAGGGATCTTGCGGTTAAACTTTCCGCATGGGATTTGGAACCTGCGGTAATTGATCACTTGATTCTTCTCAGGCCCGAGGCAGATATGATGCTTGTAGGTAAGGGAAAACAAGCCTGGCAAGACATGGAGAAAAAAGGAAGGCATAGCAGGTTGGAGCCTCTTACCTTGGATGGTTGCGCATCTCTTTATGCGTTCCCTAGGATTTTAGCAAGCTTGGCGGAGGGATTGGTTGAAGGCCAGCCTTTGCCTAATCTTGCCAATCTGGTTCAAGAAAAATGCGAAAAATTGCTCGAGCAGATTTGCATGCCCGTCCAAGGTGAATAAGCTATAGGTAGGCGTTTGCCTGTGTTGAACCTTAGCCATCTTGGGATGGGTCGGGATTTATGCTTTCTTCAAAACACCCTGATGAATCACCGCGTGGATTCTGGTACGGCTTGATTAATTTCGAGCATCGCCTTCCCACTCCTGATGATTTTAAACTCGACCGCATGAGAAAGGTATTAGACCTTCTCGGTAACCCAGAAAAAAAACTTAAGTTTGTTCATGTTGCTGGTAGTAAGGGCAAAGGTTCCACCTCTGCCATGCTTGCNGCCATCCTTTCTCAACAAGGTTTGCGCACNGGGTTGTATACTTCNCCCCATTTGGTNCATGTGGAAGAGCGATTCAGTATCGATGGTCAAAATATCTCTGCAAGTGCACTGGATTTGATTCTTGCGAACATCAAGATGGTGATTGGGTTTCCGGAGTGCGAGCCCCTTGGNTTTGTTCCTACTTTCTTTGAAGTTGCAACGGTGGTTGCTTTCCTTCATTTTTTGGAACATAAAGTTGATGTTGCAATTCTTGAGGTTGGTTTGGGAGGGCGTTTAGATTCTACCAATGTTTGCAATCCTTTGCTTTCCATCATCACCAGCATCAGCATGGATCATGAAAAACAGCTCGGCCCCACACTTGTTCACATTGCCAAAGAAAAAGCTGGGATCATTAAATCTGGAGTTCCGGTTGTCAGCGGAGTTTGCAACTCAGGGCCTAGGCAGGTTATTGAGGATGTTGCCTCCANGATGGGCGCTAAGTTGGTTCAAGCCAANGTNGATTTTACNTGGGATTATAATCCAGGNATNTTTAAAGATAGTTTGATTGTTGAACCTTCGGTGCAGATTAAAACTCAAAAAAAACAATGGCCTTCGATGGAAATGGTGTTGCTCGGAGAGCATCAGGCTGCGAATGCAGCACTTGTTGTTAGTGCGGTTGAGGAGTTGCGTTTGTTGGGGATTGGGATTTCAGATGAGGCGGTGCGCTGGGGATTAGGTAATACGAGATGGCCTGCCCGAATGCAGGTTTTGTGCCATAGCCCCTGGGTTGTAATTGATTGCGCTCATAATGGTGCCTCAGCAGGTGCATTAGTGCGAACACTTAGAGAAAGTTTTCCTGAGGTTCCGCGGGTGTTGCTCTTTGGTGCAAGTTCCGACAAAGACATTTCAGGCATGTTTAAGGAGTTCTCTGGAATATTTACCAAGGTTATCTTTGCGCAATCGATAAACAGCCCAAGAGCGTCAAAGCCGGCAGAATTGTCAGAAATATGGGCCCAAAACTGCACTGCGGAAGCTTTTCTTAGTGGAACTTTAGAAGAAGCTGCAAGAAAAGCGTTTTTGGTGACACCCAAGCCCGGTATTCTGTGCATCACCGGATCGGTGTTTCTGGCAGGAGAAATCTCCCCGATCCTTTCAAAGCTAATTTCTGTCAAATGATTGTGGTTTGGCTGGTT
>JGI25928J51866_1000462_pt1 | contig 10369 bp, 10 predicted proteins | sample LauGreFBDMM110DN_2_FD_51866 | JGI IMG/M metagenome (IMG submission 51866)
AACCCCGCCGCCGGGCCGCCCCAAGGCGGGGTTCGCCCCCTCGGGGGGCAGCGCAGCACACGCAGTGGCAAGCGTGGGGGCAACAGCCTGCATGGCCATCCAGCCAGCGATGGTGTCGATGGCGTTGTGGCGGCCGACGTCTTCGACGAAGATCAGCATCTGCTCGCCCTGAAAAAGCGCACAGCCATGTACTGAACCGGCTGATTTGTAAGTGCTTTCTTGCAGCCGGATGGCGTTGACGATGCCGTAGAGTTGCCCCTGGCTGAGTGTGGCGGGGGGCAGTTGCAGCTGCTCGACGTCGGCCATCAAATCGCCGAAAACACTGCCCTGACCGCAGCCTGTGGTCACCACTTTTTTAGCGGTCCGGGCTTCGATATCCGAGATGCCCTGGCGGGTTTTGACGGCGGCAACCCCAACGTCCCAATCCACCGTGACCGACTCGACTTCTTGCACCGACTGCACCAGGCGCTGGTTGCGCAAAAAGCCCAGCACCAGCAGTTCAGGCTGGGCGCCCAGGGTCATGAGCGTGACCAACTCGCGCTTGTCGACATAAACCGTGAGCGCCCTTTCGGCAGGGATGGAGACCTTGCAGGTCTCGCCGAATTCATTGACAGCGCTCACCTCTTGCACCAGCGGTGCACTGGCGCAAGTGAGCCGGGGCAGGGCGCTCAGGATTTTTTGGCCGGCACGGCAGCTGCAGCCGGCGCCGGGGCACCCACAGGTGCGGCCGCGACACTGACATAGGGGCCGGGGTCAGCACAGGCGGCGGGCTTGGCTGGCGCCGCCTTGGCGTCTTTGCCAGCATCCTTGGCCAACTTGTCATCCTTCACAGGGGTTTTGACAGCCTTGTTGGTTTTGGCGTGATGGGCCACGACCCGGTCCTGCGCCTTGCACAGCAGGTAGCCGTCGATCTTGCCGTTCCAGGCGGTCTTGGCCGCAGCCTCGGCGGCCTTGGCCTTGGCCTCGTCCGAGAGCGCGGGCAGCTTGGCCAATGCGGCACCCGCACACAGCAGGGTGGCAGCAGCGAGCAGCAGGAGTTTGGCAGCAGGTTTCATACAGCGGGCCTCACGGAAATGGGTGGTGCAGCATTGGGCGGTGTTGAGCGGTGTGCGGGAATCTTGCCACTCTGGACATCAGCGAGCCACAGCTCATGGTGCTCCCGGGCCCAGGTCTCGTCCACATAGCCGGTTCGCATGGCCTTGTAGGCGCCTTGCATGCCAATGGTGCCCATGTAAATATGGCCCAAAAACATGGCCATCATCAGCACCGCAGCCACCGCATGCACCAGGTGGGAGATTTGCATGGTGCCGCGCTCGTACACCAAAGTGGGCAGCAGTTTGTCGAGTACCAAACCAGAGGCGACAACCACCAAGCCCAGCAGAAACACCCCGGCCCAAAACAGCACTTTTTCACCGGCGTTAAACCGGTGCGAAGCGATCTCTTTGCCACCGAACAGGCCGCCGCCATGCAGCAGCCAGCGCAGGTCTTCTGGGCGCGGCAGGTTGTCGCGGGCAAAGGTGATGATCACCACCACCAGCGACACGGCGAACACCGGCCCGGCAAAGTTGTGTGCATTCTTCAAGGCAAAGCTGAGCCAGCCAAACAGGGTGGAGCCAATCACCGGCAAGATGAAAAACTTGCCAAAAGCCATCACCAGCCCCGAGATGGCCAAAATACAAAAAGTGATGGCGTTGGCCCAGTGGGCGGAGCGCTCAAAGGGGGTAAAGCGCTCAATCTTGCGGCCAGTCTCGGCGCCATGCAAGAGCATGCTGCCCCTGCGCCAGTAATAAATTCCGATAGCGCCGAGCGCAATCAAGATGAGCGCACCACCGTAAGGGATGACCCAGTTGTTGCGTACTTGGCGCCAGGCCTCTCCTGCGCTGGTCAGGCGCGAGCCCGGGTACTGCACAAAGGGTTGGATCAGGTTGCCAGCCTCGGGGGTCGGCAAGCTGCTGTAGCCCGTGGCGCCAGCACCAACCTGACGCCACATGGGCGCGTTGTTGCCGGGCTGCACCTTGTCGCGCTCACCATTGGTTTGCTTGTCGTAGCCGGGTTCGGCACTGGCGTCTGGCTTGACATCCATGATGTTCTGGCTTTTCACACCCAGGGCATTTGCCGCTGCCGGCGCTGGCGCCGCTAACACCGGGTCGGCCGGCTTGGTCTGGGCCCAGGTTGCCCCAGCCAGCAGCAGGCCCAGCGCAAGAGACAGGACTTTGTTCATTGGGGCCTCCCCTCAGTCGACGCGGCTGTAGTCATTTTGTCCATACTGGGCGCGCGCCTTGAGTTGCGCCTCCCAGCTGGCTTTGTCACCCTGCTTCCAACCGCCCACCGTGTAGGCCTTGCCGGTTCCAGTCACAGGCGAGGTGTCCTGCGCTGGAGTACCCAGGGTTTGTGCTTTGTCGCCACAGGCCAGCAGCAGCGCAGTGGCAAGAATCGTCCAGACAAGCTTCATGATTTCACTCCGGGGGCGGCCGGCTGACCGGCCTGCTTGGAACCATAAGCCGTACCCCAGCCCCAGACCTCAGCCCCCTTGCCACGCTTGAGCACCCGGTTGCGCAGGATGTCGGCAATCACATCGCCATCACCCGCTATCAGGGCCTTGGTGGCGCACATTTCGGCACAAACCGGCAACTTGCCCTCCGCCAGCCGATTGCGGCCGTATTTTTCGAACTCGGCCTGGCTGCCATTGGCCTCGGGGCCGCCAGCGCAGAAGGTGCATTTATCCATCTTGCCGCGCACGCCAAAAGTGCCTTGCGAAGGAAACTGCGGCGCGCCAAACGGGCAGGCGTAGGAGCAGTAGCCGCAGCCGATGCAGACGTCTTTGTCGTGCAGCACCACGCCCTCGTCGGTGCGGTAAAAGCAATTGACCGGACACACCGCCATACAGGGCGCATCGCTGCAGTGCATGCAGGCCACCGAGATCGAGCGCTCACCGGGCACGCCGTCGTTCAGGGTGACAACCCGGCGGCGGTTGACGCCCCAGGGAACCTCGTGCTCGTTTTTGCAAGCGGTGACGCAACCGTTGCACTCGATACAGCGCTCAGAGTCGCAGATGAATTTCATTCTTGCCATGATGTTCTCCAATCAGTTCGGTCGCGCAGGGGCTCAGGCTTTCTCGACATTGCAAACCGTGGTCTTGGTTTCCTGCATCATGGTGACGCTGTCGTACCCATAGGTGGTGGCGGTGTTGATCGCCTCGCCCCGCACGATCGGCGCAGCACCATTGGGGTAGTAGGCCAGCATGTCAGCGCCCTGCCAGCGTCCCGAAAAGTGAAACGGCATGAACACGGTGTCGGGCCCGACCCGCTCGGTCACCATGGCCTGCACATTCAAGCGGGCCCCGGTGGGCGTGGAGACCCAGGCCCGCTCGCCGTTGCGGATACCCTTGGCTGCTGCCACCTTGGGGTTGATTTCGACAAACATCTCCTGCTGCAACTCAGCCAGCCAGGGGTTGGAGCGGGTTTCTTCGCCACCGCCCTCGTACTCGACCAAGCGGCCCGAGGTCATGACCAGCGGGAACTTCTCGTGCACCTTGTCGGCGATGTTTTTGTCCTGAATGGTCTTGAACAACGTGGGCAGGCGCCAGAAAGCTTTTTTGTCGTCGTGCGTGGGGTACTTGGCCTGCAGGTCGGCCCGGTTGCCGTACAGCGGCTCGCGGTGCTGCGGAATGGCGTCTGGAAAGTTCCAGACCACGGCGCGCGCCTTGGCATTGCCAAACGGGTGGCAGCCGTGGCCCTGCATGAATACGCGGATCATGCCGCCCGAGGAGTCGGTCTTCCAGTTCTTGCCCTCGGCCGCAGCTTTTTCCGGGTCGGTGAGTTCATCCCACCAGCCCAGTTTTTTAAGCAGCACATGGTCAAGCTCGGGGTAGCCGGTGGTGATNTCGGCNCCCAGTGAATGCGAGCCGTCTTCGGCCAGCAGGCTCTTGCCCTCGCGCTCCACGCCAAAGTTGGCGCGGAAGTTACCACCCCCATCCATCACGTGCTTGGAGGTGTCGTAGAGNTTGGGCGAGCCCGGATGCTTCATGGACGCATTGCCCCAGCAGGGCCAGGGCAGACCGAANTANTCNCCANTGAAGTCGTAGCCGGTTTCTTTGTCGGTGCCGGCTTTGGCCTTGAGGGTCTTGACATCAAACAGGTGCATGTTGCGCATGTGCGCTTTGAGCCGCTCCGGGCTNTGGCCGGTGTAACCAATGGTCCAGACGGATTTGTTGATTTCGCGCAGGATGTCCTCGGGTACGGGCTCGTCCATGCCCTTGACCTGTTGCATTTTGAAGTTTTTGGACAGCTCTTTGCCAAAACCCAGGCGGTCGGCGAACTGCTGCATGATCATGTGGTCGCTGCGGCTCTCCCACAGCGGCTCGATGACTTTTTCGCGCCACTGGATCGATCGGTTGGACGCGGTGCAAGAGCCGCTGGTTTCGAACTGGGTGGCAGCCGGCAGCAGGTAGACCGCGCGGTTGGGGTTGAGGTCGTCGGCCTTGCCGGGCATAGCGGCCATGGCGGCGGTGGCCGAGGGATAGGGGTCTACCACCACGAGCAAATCGAGCTTGTCCATGGCCCGCTTCATCTCCAGGCCGCGGCTTTGCGAATTGGGCGCATGGCCCCAGAAGAACACCCCCCGCAGGTTGGACTCTTGGTCGATCAACTCGTTTTTCTCGAGCACACCATCAATCCAGCGCGACACCGTCATGCCAGGCTTGCTCATCATGGCCGGGCTTGCAAATTGTTTTTTGATCCACTCGAAATCAACACCCCAGGCCTTGGCGAAGTGCTTCCAAGAGCCCTCAACAATGCCGTAGTAACCGGGCAGCGAGTCAGGGTTGGGGCCGACGTCGGTGGCGCCCTGCACGTTGTCGTGGCCGCGGAAGATGTTGGTGCCACCGCCCGACTTGCCCACATTGCCCAGCGCGAGCTGCAGGATGCAGGAGGCGCGCACCATGGCGTTGCCGGTGGTGTGCTGNGTCTGGCCCATGCACCANACNATGGTGCCAGGCCGGCTCTCGTGGAGCATGGTGGCAACCTTGATCATTTGCGCTTCGCCCACGCCACAGGCTTCTTCAACCTTGTCTGGTGTCCATTTGGCGAGCACATCTTCGCGAACCTTGTCCATGCCATAGACCCGGTCGTTGATGTATTTTTTGTCTTCCCAGCCGTTTTTGAAAATATGGTGCAACAGGCCGAACAGGAAGGGAATGTCAGAGCCCGAGCGGATGCGCACAAATTCATCGGCCCTGGCCGCTGTGCGGGTGAAACGCGGGTCTACCACGATCATTTTGGTGCCGGTTTCCTTGGCATGCAACATGTGCAGCAAGCTGACCGGGTGCGCCTCGGCGGCGTTCGAGCCGATGTACAGGGCGACCTTGCTGTTTTGCATGTCGTTGTACGAATTGGTCATGGCGCCATAACCCCAGGTGTTGGCAACACCGGCTACCGTGGTGGAGTGGCAAATACGCGCTTGGTGATCGCAGTTGTTGCTGCCCCAGAAACTGACAAACTTGCGCAGCAGGTAGGCCTGCTCGTTGTTGTGCTTGCTCGAACCCACCCAATAAATCGAATCGGGCCCGCTGGTCTTGCGCAGCTCCATCAGCTTGGCGCTGATCTCGGTCAGCGCGGTATCCCAGCTGATGCGCTCGTACTTGCCGTTGACCAGTTTCATCGGGTAACGCAGGCGGAACTCGCCGTGGCCGTGCTCACGCAGGGCAGCGCCCTTGGCGCAGTGGGCGCCCAGGTTGATCGGGGAATCAAACACCGGCTCCTGGCGCACCCAGACACCGTTTTCCACCACGGCATCTACCGCGCAACCGACCGAGCAGTGGGTGCAGATGGTGCGTTTGACCTCGATTTTTCCGTCTCCCAAGGCCACGGCAGCGCCGGCGGCCTGAGATTTTTTGACCAGCGTGAGGCCGGTGGCGGCGATGCCTACGCCGACCCCCAGCCCTGAGCGACGCAAAAACATGCGCCGGTCCATGGTGGGCAGGGCCTGCGACAAACCGCGGCGCAGGCTGTGCACAAAGGGCGAACGGGCCGCACTTTCGGCAGTGGCAATTTTTTTGGTCAGCAACATGGGGTTCTCCAAAAAACGCTCAGACCCGGGTGGTCCGGTAATAGTGTTTGACATGCTCACTGAGCGTGTAGCCGCCGCCTTTTTCAGGGGCAGGTTTGAGTGGGGCCGCCAGCGCAGCCACATCAGGCGTCTTGAGCAGCGAGGCTGAGGCGGCCAGCGCACCAGCCGCCGATGCTGTCAAGAAAAAGCCACGCCGCGAGGCCTTGGTTTGGGTAGGGATCATGTCTGTCTCCAAAAAATACCAAATGACTGTAAAACACGTCGGCTCGCCTCAATGTAGCCCAAGCCAAAGCCCACTGTGGGCCAATTTACGCAAACCAAGGGTAAGTACTTAGGCCCCAGGCAAGCACAACAAGCCGTAGCGGGCAGGCCATTCAAGCCAACATATCAAAACCCTGGGCCTCGATGTCCATAAAACTGCGGGTGAGTCCGGCCAGGGCAGCATAAAAACACGCCTTGGGGTGTTGCTCAATATCAGCACACATTCGGGCCACCCAGGGCTGCAGGTGCTGGCTGAAAAATTCGCGCTGACGAGTCAGGTTGGCCACTGCCACATCGTCGCCGGCGATCAGGTAGCGCATCACCTCGCACAGGCAGGCCACATGATCTTCGGTCTCGGGCATGGCATCGTGCCGCGCCAGCCCCAGTGAGGCCAGGTCGGTGCGCAGGCGCGCCAGCGGCTTCTCGTTCAAAAAACCACTCAGGAAATGCGAGCCGTACAAATACACCTCAGGCTTGCCGATGCCGCCAAACAGGGCATCAAACTCTTGCGCGATGAGCGCCCCGTCCAGGCTGCGCGCCAACCCGACAAGCACTCGCCAGGGCTCCTCTAACAAGGCACCAGCTGCCGGCGCTTCGGTGGCAGCCACGCGCAGTTTGGCAATCAGCTCCGGGGAAGGGGGTGCGTAGTACAACAGGGCCAACACGCCATACAGCTCGGCCCGGGCGGTCTCTTCGTCAAGCGCGCTGCTGGTGGGTGGGGCGGGGTGCAGCGTCATGCTCACAGGTCGGTGATGCGGGCTTCATTGCTCGCTGAATGGATATCAATGACCCGGCAGTCGCCGCACATCTTGAGCCGCTCCAGCGCTGCGCCCTGAAACATGCTGTGGCCAGCGAGCTTGCCGAGCATGGCCTCAATGGCCTTGATGGTGCCAAAGGGTTTGCTGCAGCGCACGCAGGCATAGGGCTTGGCTTCATTGAGCAGCACCGGCTCGTTGCGCTGCGGCGCCAGGTTGAGCTGCGGCAGCAGCGTCAGCGATTTTTCCGGGCAGGTGCTGACGCACAGGCCGCATTGCACACAGTTTTTCTCAATAAAGCGCAGCTGTGGCGCCAGCGGGTTGTCTTGCAAGGCGCTGGCCGGACAGGCGCTGACGCAGCTCAGGCACAGGGTGCAGCTGTCTTTATTGATGGCCAAGGCGCCCAGCGGCGAGCCGGCACCCGGCAGTGAAATCACGCCCGAGCGGGTGGGGGCCTGGGCCATCAGGTGGTCCAGCGCCAACCCCAGGGTGGCCCGCTTGTCGGCCTGCACGGCAAAACTGGCGCTGCGCGCGACGCTCTGGGCCGGTGGCGCTTGCAGGTCGCGGTCCAGCGCAGCCAGGTCCCGCGCATCGCGGGCTTGCAGCAAAAGGATGTGCTGGCCAGCAAAACCNAGCCCGCTCAAAATGGCCTGCGCCACGGCGATTTGCTCTTGCAGCGCNTGCCGGTACTGGGGGGCCTCTTCGTCGGTCAGCAATACCCACACCTGCGAGGCGCCGTAGGCGATGGCAGTCAGCCACAGTTCCAGACCAGTGGAGGCGGTGTGCCACAGCGNCATCGGCAGCACCCGGGCCGGCACACCACGCGTGCCGTCGCGCCGGTTGCGCTCAAGCTGCGCAGCGCGGCCTAGTTCCCCAAGCAGCCGCGCCCCGCCCTGCTGGCTGTGCAACAACACGGCTGCNTTTTTGCCACCGCTACGGGCATAGGTGGCGAGCAAGGTNTTAAGCCTGACGCCCTGCTCGCTGGCACGCGGGTAGCCAAAGCTCAGTGCGCCGCTGGGGCAGACCGTGCTGCAGGCACCGCAGCCCACGCACAGCTGCTGCGGGTTGACCTTGATTTGCTGGCGGCTGCGATCGCTGCTGATGGCCAAGGCCGAACAGACATCGATGCAGGCCTGGCAGCCCACTTTTTCATTTCGACTGTGGGCGCACAGGCGGGCCTGGTAGCCAAAAAATTTGGGCTTCTCGAACTCGCCCACCAGGCTGCGCATTTGCAGCAGTGGCCCCGGGCTGCGGCCGTCCCAGCGCAAATAGCCCTGCGGCAGCGCATGCTGGCTGAAGGCTGGCGTGGCTCGCAGGTCCAGCACCAGATCAAAGCTGTCGGTCTGACTGCTGGCTGCGCGGTCAAAATCAATGGCTCCTGCCACCTGGCAAACCTTGACACAGGCCCGGTGCGACTGGCAGGCCGCCAGGTCAATTTGGTAGTCGAGCCCGATGGCGTCTTCCGGGCAGGCGCTGATGCAGGCATTGCAGCGGGTGCACAAATCCAGATCGATCGGGTTGTTGCGCAGCCAACTTAGCTCAAAGGCGCCGAGCCAGCCGGTCAGCGCCTGAATTTGACCGCCCAGCACCGGGTAGCGCCGCTCCTGCTGCGCGCCAGCCGTGTTGCCACCCTGGGTGAACAGGGTGATGTCAAGCTCGGGGCCGATCAGCTCGGCGGCCTGCTCAGCCGCACCGAGCTCGCCGATGATCAGCAAACGGCCGGCGCTCTGGTAGCTGACTGTGGCCACCGGCTCGGGCTCGCTCAGGTGGGCCAGGGCCAGCAAGGCTGCGATCTTGGGGCCGGCGTCTTTGGCGTCGCGGCTCCAGCCGCCGGTTTCGCGGATGTTGACAAAGCGGATCGGCGCCTGCGCACCGGGCGTCTGGCTGGCCAACTCGGTGAACAGGCGCGACTCCTGGGTGCAGGCCACCACCAGGTCCTCGCCCGTGCCCAGCGCCTGAACAAAGGCCGCAGCCTCGCGCCGGCACAGGCTGGAATGCAGGGTCAGGGTTTCATTGAGCGCCGCCCCCAGGCTCGCCTTGTCCAGCGGCATGGTTTGGTTGCAGTCGCAAATCAGTGTGGTCATGGTCGGGCTCGGGTGGCTGGGGCGGGTCTGCCGCACTCGGGCTGGCGTTTGCAGCCGGCGCGGACTCATTGTCGTCGTCAAACAACTTCAGAAACTGGGCGCTGGCCATTTGGCGCAGCATGGACGCCGGCAACGGGTCCGGCAGGGAGTAGTCGTCAATATAAATGTCGAGCCGGTCCATGACATTGAAGTGCGGGTCAGCAAACAGTTTTTTCATGGCCGCATTGCGCACCTCTGGCGCCACCCCACGCGACATATAAGGCCGGAAATCAGACTCGGTGCTCAGCCGGGCCGCGTCTTCCAGGCTGGGCAACTCGGCGGCAGGCGCAGCTGGGTCGGGGGCCGCTGACGCAGGCCCGGCTGGCTTTGCCGCTTGGCTGACCTCTTGTTTGTCGTCTTGTTTGTCATCTTGTTTGTCATGCTGGTGCACTACGACTGTAGGCGGCGCAAGTGCTGTGGGCTCGTCGAGCGGCAGGCCAGCGCGCTGTGCCTGCTTGCGCTGCGACCAGCGACCCAAAAAACCGTCAACCATGGCCGCCGCCACGGGCTTTGTCGGTGCTGATCGAGGCCGGGTTGCCAAAGCGGTCGCTCAAGGAGCGAAAGCTCTCGGGCCGCTTGCGGCGCTTGGGCTCGGCCACATGGTGCTCGGCCACAAAGGCACTCAGCCAGTCCACCACGCCGGCCGGCGCCGGCAGCTGCTCGACGGTTTCCTGAGCATCGAGCCAGCGCCCGGCATCGTGGTAGCTCAGGCTAACCGCCGCCGGGCGGGCAGCAGGGCCGCCGTCGGCCTCTTCGCCTTCGTGCATACGCCACAGCACAAACCAGCCTGGCGCATCGGTGCTGGTGTTGAGGTAGTAGCCCTCGGCGTCATCCTGAAACAATTCCACGGTAAAGCCGGGGTGCAGCCAGCGTTCTTCGTTCTCGTTTTGGTACAGCAAGCGCGGTACCAGCCCAAAGCCGTCTTCTTGCGGCACCACATCGGCCAGCACCCAGCGCCAAGACTGCCAGCGGCTCATCGGCCCGTCAATGCGCTCCCGGCGCATCACCACAGCAACGGTGATGGCGGGACGGGGGCTGGACATGGCTGGCACTGTAACGGATTGGTGACAGCCTTCTTTCGGCTCTGGTGGGAACAAGGCTCTTGTGGGATCAGGACGCTGTTGGGATCAAGGGCCTTGTGGGATCAAGGGCCTTGTGGGATCA
>JGI25928J51866_1000463_pt1 | contig 10368 bp, 7 predicted proteins | sample LauGreFBDMM110DN_2_FD_51866 | JGI IMG/M metagenome (IMG submission 51866)
ACGCGTGCGGCAGCATGGCATCAATTGCGTGCTCACTTACAAGCGCGGCAGCGGCGCGCAGCGCGAGGAAGTGGAAATCCAAATTGACGCGGCGCAATTTGAGATGCTCTGGCCCGCCACCGGCCACCGCCGCGTTCAAAAGCGCCGCTACCGCGTTGGCGCTGCGCAGATTGTGCTGCTGGATGTGTTTGGCGGGACGCTAAGCGGACTATTGCTGGCCGAAGTGGAGTTCGAGAACACCGCGCAAAGCGCAGCCTATTTGCCGCCCGCGTGGCTGGGACCGGATGTCACCGCGGACAGCCGCTACGCCAACCGCAATCTTGCCGTGCACGGCCGCCCCGCAGACTGAGTCGGCCTGCTCTGCGCGGGATCGCAAGCCCGCAAATAATCCGGATAGACCAGCGCTAACTAACTTGTCAGATGGGCATGCACCAATTGTTGAAAATGATGCACGCCATTTTCGCGCCTCACTGAAAACCGCCCGCGCTCGTACACGCCGGATTGCAGGCCCAGCTGCACCGCGCGGCAAATCTCCATATCCTCGCGCTGCACTTCATCACTGAAGGCAATCGATTGCTGCATGCTCTCCCAGCCCGCGCCGGTGCCCGGCTGCGCAAAGTACCATTCGAAAACGGTCAGCGTGCGCTGCGCATCCAGCGGCAGCACGATGTTGATCTGCAGGTTGTCCGGATAAAAGTTGAACATCACATTGGGGAAAAGCCAGTAGTACAGCGCGTCCGGTTCACCGGCACCGCGCACATAGCGCCGGTCATGGCCGGCTTGCGCCGCTGCGCCTGCCGCCCGGAATGGCGCGTGCTGCTTGCTGTAGTTGCGAAAGGTCTCCACGCGATACTGTTCATAATCCAGCTCGCGAAACAAACCGGGATGCGCAATTGGAATGTGGTAGCCCTCCAAATAATTGTCGATGTAGACCTTCCAATTGGCCTCAACAACATATTCGCGGCGCTCGAGCAGCTCCAGCTTGGACACATCAAACCCGGCCGCCGCCACTTCCTTCCAGATAGGGCCCTGGCTGGCTTCAACGCTTTCACTCTGCGGATCCAAGTTAACAAAAACCCATGGTCCCCACTCCGCAACCTTCACAGCGGGCAGGCACACCTGATCCACTGCCCAGTCCCCCACCCCCTCAAATTCGGGCGCCGCCAGCAACTGCCCGTCCAGCCCATACGTCCATCCATGGTAGCGGCACTGTAAAGTTTTGCGATTGCCCTTGCCCGCTGCCACCGGCCCGGCCCGATGCCGGCATACATTGTAAAAAGCGCACAAGCTGCCCGCTGCATCGCGCGTTATCACCAACGGCTTGCCTTGCACGTCGCAGGTCACAAAATCACCATGGCGCCGCAGGGCTGCACTGCCAGCCACCGGCTGCCAGCTGCGCCAAAAGATTTTTTCGCGTTCCAGCTGCAACATGTCCGCATCAAAATACCACGCCGCCGGCAGGGTACCGGCCAGCGCCAGATTTGCCGATGGCTTGTATTGCGCCAGCAGCGCCGCGCTGCTCATGCCTTGCTTTGCAGCACTGCCCGCGCAGCGTGGTAGCCGGCCATGCCAGTGATACCCCCGCCCGGATGATTTGCCGGACCGCACAGAAAAAGCCCGCGCACCGGCGTGCGGTACTGCGCCCAACCCGCCACGGGCCGCATGAACAGTATTTGGTCGAGAGTGAGATCCGCGTGATTCAGGTTTCCGCGCGGCGCACCGTACTCGCGCTCGAAGTCTGCAGGCGTATTGACAACGGCTGCCTGTATGCGGGCGCGCAGTCCCGGAATGTGGGCATCGAGCAGCTCCACAACAGTGTCACGCAAAGCAGCGCTGCGCTGCGCATCCCACGCGCCGGCACGCAATTGCCACGGCGTGTACTGCACCGACACAGACATCACATGGCAGCCGGCGGGTGCCAGCGAAGGATCACTCAAAGATGGAATCACCGCCTCCAGCACCGGCGCATCAGACACGCGTCCATATTTTGCACAATCATGAGCGCGCTCCAGATACTCCAAGCTTGGGCTAATGCTAATGCGTCCCAGCGCTTCCAAGCCGCCACTTGGCACGCCCGGCAAATCGGGCAATCCGTCCAGCGCCAAATGCACCCGGGATGCAATCCCCGCTGCGCGAATGTTGCGAATGCGGCGCACAAAACCCGGCTCCAGCCAATCGCCACCAACAAGCTCCAACATTGTTTGCTTGGGGTCAAGCCCGGACACAATCGTGGCCGCTTTGAGGTCGTTGCCGTTTTTCAAAACCACGCCTGCCGCCTGCCCGCCACGCACAAGCACGCTGGCCACCGCAGAGTTCAGCTCTATCGTAGCGCCGGCGGCGCGCGCCGCCGCTGCCAGCGCTTCGCTCAGGCGCGCCATGCCGCCGCGCACAAACCCCACCGGCCGAATATCACCCGCGGCAGCGCCCGCGTGCTGGTGCAGCAATCCCAGCGCCGTGCCTGCCGCCTGCGGACCCAGATCAATGTTCTGCACACCGCCCGCACCCAAGTGCGCCTTTCAGTAAATCAGATTCAAACCACTCATCCAGCCACTCGCCCACCGAAAGCGGCAGCACGCGCAGCAGCTCCATCATCTCCACTTTGCCAAGCCCGCGCGCTTTGAGGCCCAGCTGCACCAAATTCCATGCATCACCCCAACCGGGGTCCGGTACCTGCGGTGCCGGCAGCATGTAGGCACTGCGCAAAAAGCCCGCAAGCCGCGCCGCACGCGCGCAAAACGCCGGCCAACGCTCGGCATCATGCACAGACAGCATGCGCAGCGAGCGCACTGTGCGCCGTTCATCACGCCAGAGCGGCAGGCTATGGCCATCGCGCTGCAATGCAAGCAACGGCATGCCGGCCCAGTGCACCTTCAAGCCGTGCCGTGCCAACCGCAGCTGCCGGCCAAGCATGGGCGGCAGCCAACCCAAAGATGTCATGGCAGTGTCGAAGCGGTAACCGGGATGCAGCTCCGCGCTGGCATGCGTGCCGCCAACGCAATCACGGCGCTCCAGTACAAGCACTTTGCGGCCGGCGCGCGCCAACTGCGCAGCGGCCACCAGGCTGTTCACGCCCGCGCCGATGATGATGCAATCGATCCGTTTCATAAGCCGTCGCGCAACATTTCCAGCGCTGCCAGCCGCCCGGGTGCCCCGCAAATTCCACCGCCCGGATGCGTGCCCGACCCGCATTGGTACAAGGCGCGCACAGGCGTGCGGTACTGCGCCCAACCCGGCACCGGCCGCAGAAAGAACAGCTGGTTCAACGCCAGCTCGCCCTGAAAGATATTGCCCTCAGTCAGCCCGGTCACTGCCTCAATATCTGCCGGAGACAAAACCTGGCGGTGCAGAATATTTTCGCGCAAGTTGGGCGCGTATTCGCATAGCGTATTGACCACCGTGTCGCCAAACGCCGTGCGCTGCGCATCCGTCCAGCCGCCCTTCAAGTTATATGGCGCATACTGCACAAAACAGCTCATTACATGCTGACCCGGCGGTGCCATACCCGGGTCAATCAGCGAGGGAATGAGCACATCCATATACGGATGGCGCGAGAACTCGCCATACTTCGCATCGTCAAACGCCTGCTCCAGATAATCCATGGACGGGCTGATTGAAATTGAACCACGCAAATGCATGCCAGCTCCCGGCAGACTGGTGAAGTTTGGCAATGCCGCCAGTGAAAGATTAACCTTGCCGGACGAACCGCGAATCTTGAAACGCTCAATGGCCTGCCGAAAGTCAGCGGGCAAATCCGCAGCCGCGCACAGCTTTAAGAATGTGCGCTTCGGATCGAGGCTGGACGCCACCACGCGCGCATAAATCTCCTCGCCGCTCTCAAGCACCACACCCGTTGCGCGCCCATTTTTGGTTATGACTTGCTGCACCGGCGCATTCGTGCGGATCTCAGCTCCAAAACTTTTGGCAGAGCTGGCGATCGCGCTGCTAATGGCGCCCGTGCCGCCGCGCGCAAAGCCCCACGCCCGAAATGCACCATCGATCTCGCCCATGTAATGATGCAGCAGCACATACGCCGAGCCGGGCGAACGCGGCCCGAGAAAGGTGCCAATGATGCCGCTCGCCGACATCGTCGCCTTCAACGGCTCGCACTCGAACCATTCATCCAGAAAGTCCGCCGCACTCATTGTCATCAGCTTGGCCANNGCATGGAANCGCTCACCACCCAGCGCGCGCACGTGCGCGCCCAACTGTGCCAGCGATTGCAAGTCGCGCCAGCCGGGTGCTGCCGGATCCGGCGGCACCATGCCCAGAATCGGACGCACCGCCATGGCCATCTGCGCCATTCAAGCGCCCGTACTCATCGTACACATCCGCATCGCGCGGCGAGTGCCGGTAAATTTCGCGGTGCGTCTGCGCGTGGTCCGGCCCGCGCAGCAAATAATCGCCACCCGGCAGCGGGGTGAATGTGCTCTCAAGTGGCAGAATTTCCAGCCCATGCCGCGCCAGCGACAGGTCGCGCATAATCTCCGGCCGCAACAAACTCACAACATAAGAAAACACAGAGTACTTGAAGCCGGGATGCAATTCCTCTGTCACCGTTGCACCGCCAACAATATGGCGCTGCTCCAGCACCAGCACCTCGCGCCCGGCACGCGCCAGGTAGGCAGCTGCCACCAGGCCGTTATGCCCGCCGCCAACAATAATTGCATCGTAGCGTTTGGCCATCGTCAACTCACCCGGTTAGATTGGGACACTGAATGCAGCAACCTGCGCATCATTAGGCGCGCTTGCGGGGCGGATCATAAAACGGCAGCGCCACCACCTTTGCGCCCGCCAGCCGCCGCTGATGCTCAACGGTCACTTCCATCTGCAAGCTTGTGCCCAATGCAAAGTGCGGCGCCCGCAAATGCGCCAGCCCCACGTAGCGCTTGGTGATGGGCGACCATACCGTGCTGCTGGCATAGCCCACCCACTCCTCTCCCACGTACAGCGGCACGCTGGCACGCAGCGTCTGCGTTGGCACCTGCGGCGCAAGGCCCGCCGCATTGAAGAGCCCCTCCACATCCAGCCAGTCAATCTCGATGCCAGCAAAACGCCACTGCGCCGGGCGCTTGCTTTCCAGCGCCAGCGCCGCCCGCCCCACAAAGTTTTCCTTGCGCAAATCCACCGCCCAGCCCAAGCCCAGTTCATACGGTGATGACTTGCGGGCCTCGATTGCAGCCGCGCGCGCCGAGGTGTAGTCCACATCCAACAGCAGCAAGCCAGCCTCAACCCGCGCCACATCCAATGCCAGAATGCCCGCCGGCACCATGCCGTACGGCATGCCCGCGTCCCAAAGCATGTCCCACAGCTGTGGCGCATCTGCAGCCGCACACCACACTTCGTATCCAAGGTCTCCACTGTAGCCAGTACGGGAGATCTCCACAGCCACACTGCGCAGCTGGCTGCGCACTACATGGAAATATGGCAGCGCCGCCAAATCTGCCGAGCAAAGCTGCTGCAGGACGGCGCGCGCTGACGGCCCCTGCAATGACAGCGCAGCCACCTGCTCCGATACATCTTCAATGTCCGCGTGCAAGCCGGTTGCATTGGCGTGCAGCCACTGCAGGTTTGGCTCGGCGCAAGTCAGCCGGAAATCAGCCTCGCCCAGGCGCTGCAGCGTGCCATCGTCCAGCACCTTGCCGGCAGCATCACACCACGGCGTGTAAAACACCTGCCCAACCCGGCAGCGCGCCACATCGCGCGTGATAATGCGGTTCAGCAGCCGCAGTGCATCCGCCCCGCGAATTGCATATTTATACAGCGGCGAAACATCGAACAGCGCGGCACTGGTGCGCACTGCAAAATACTCNCGCTCGGGCTGCAGCTCATACGAGCCCGCCACCAGGCACGCGCCCCAGCGGCGCCAGTTTTGCGCAGCACACAGCGGCGCAGTGCGGGAATGGAAAGGCGTACCGGGCAGCATGCAGCGCTTTACAACTGCCGAGTATTGATGGAAACACTGTTCACGGAGCATTCATTTTAGCAGACACAAAAGTACCCGGATCTTGCGACCCGGGTACTGATGCTCCTTATGTGGGGGGCCCGACCGATTGGGTTCCGCTAGTAATATGGTCTGAAATTCAGGTCGAAATCTGCAGCCGGAATGGGGTAGTCGCGGCTGGCGGCCTCGCCCCAAGTGATGGCAATCGGCGGCTGCCCGCTCGAAAACCTCGTGATCCACTGGGCGGTTGAGCGGCGGTATATCGTCCGGTCCGAAATGCCGTCGCCGTCAAAGTCACCCACAATCGGCAAGTCATCGGTGCCCGCAATGCCCCATGTAATGGAACTCTCAGCGCCCGTAACAATGTTGCGAGTTGCCCACAGCGCGCGCGTTGGCTGATACACGGCCAATTCAGCGCGCCGGTCGCCATCGTAATCTGCCGGTACAGGAATGTCTACGCCACCACCCTCACCCCAATTGACTATGAGGAATCCGCCGCCACTGTACTTCACAAACCAGTTGCCGGTGGAGCTCTGATAGATTGCGAAATCGGTAATGGTGTCGCCATCGTAATCAGCCGGCAGCGGCACTTCATACTCCCGATATTTTGGCCGCGAGTCACCCCACAGTTGCACCCGAACTTCTTTGGTGCGCGAGAGCAGGATGAACCATTGCCCGGTTGTGCGCCGGTAGACGGCAATGTCTGCCTGTCCGTCGCCATCAAAGTCACCCGGCGCCGGCACATCGCCGCCGTCGGCAATGCCCCAGGTTGTCACGCTGGCCAACTGGCTGCTGGAGCGGAAGATAAACCACTGCGCCGTGGACGGCCGGAAAACAGCCCGGTCAGTTTTGCCATCGCCGTCATAATCCAGTGCCACCGGGATCTCTTCCGCACCAGCCATGCCCCAGGTATTCACCTCTGGCAGGCCGGTGGATGTGCGCCGCACAACCCACTCACCACTAAAGGCCCGGTACACAGCCCGGTCCGATATACCGTCGCCGTCAAAATCCGCCGGCGGCGAGTTCAAGGCATCGTTGTCAAGCACCATCAAGCGGACATTGTTAACTCCGGTTGCGTTGAAAAATGGGTCCAAGCTTCCGACGCTATGCTTGATCACGGCTGTTTGCTGCGACTCCACTATCGTGTCATCCACCGCAACAATGTAAACAATCTGCGGAACGTCCCAGTTATTCGGGGTGAAGGTGAGGGTTGACGGCGACACCCGAATTTGGTTAGTCACTGTCGTGGCGGTCGAAGTAGTGGTGGGGAAAACCGTTAGCGCAATGCTCACATTATCCGTGGGCTTGAAAGCCAGCTGCAATGAATAGGTGTCCCCAATCACGCCTTCTTTTACTATCGTGCCGCCGTCGGTTTCCGCCAGCAGCACGCGCACATCATTGTCGTCAATATCTACTGTTATTGTGGCAGCCATCGTCTGCGTTTGAAATACGGTTGACGTGCTCCAGCCAGTAATCGCCACGCCGCCAAAGAAACCATCGGTGTCGAAGAATTTATCACCGCTATCCACTGAATGCGAGATGTCCTGGGTGTGCGCACCCTCCACCAAGGCATCATCCACGCCGGAGACATACACCATTTGCGGTACGCTCCAGTTGCTGCTGGTGAACGTCAGGCTCGTGACGTTTACCGGCAATAGCGGGGCCGCAATTACCGTGCGCAAGTGCAGTTGCGTTCCACCACTGATGGAGATGGTGACCGGCTGCGTCGGCTGGCTCTCCAGCGATACCTTGTAATAGTCAGGAGAGTTGTGGCCACCTTCGATTGCCACAGTACTATTCCCAGTTTCCTCCAGCCTCACACCCGACTCATTGTCAACGATCGAAACGGTGATACTGGGAACAATGCGACCGTTATAAGCAAAAGTGTCACTCTCAACAGTGAAAGTGATCAAGCCACTGTGCCCCCTTTCCCAAACCGTATCATTGATAGCCGTCACTTGAACGGTGCGCGGCAGGTAATAATCCAGTGAAGTAAAGAGCATGGTGGTAGTGGAGAGCGTAAACTGGCTGCCAGCATGCCCCACCGTTACGGTCACCGGCCCGCCCGGCACCTGCCCCAGCACCAGCGTGAAGCTGTCAGTTTCGCCACCCTCTTCCACCACCGTCGCACCAGCACTCTGAACCACATAAACCGGCGCAGTGGAATCATTGTCTGTGATGCTCGCCGTCAAATCGTTCACGCATAAGCCGTTAAACGAACTATCGACGCTGGACGTGGAGTGGGTAATGCGCGCGGTGTGCAGGCCTTCCTTGACGGTGTCATCTACGGCAGTCACTGTCACAGTCTGCGCAGTGCTCCAATTGGCCGTTGTAAACACCAACCGGACAGGCGCAGCCGCCACCTGACTATTGGATCCGACCCCAACCTCAACCTGGCTGCTAGGAGCCGATGCCAGCACTACTGTATAAGTATCAGTGGCTCCGCCCTCGAAGAGCGCCGTGCTGCTGCCACTCTCCGTGATCACCACCCGCGAACTGGCAGTGCCGCAACCGGGCGTGGTAACCGCCCCACTACGCTCAAGCAGCGGTGCGGGCAGGCCGGCGCCCGCTTCCCGGCGCACATCCGTCTGCACCGTTGCTTCCTGCTTCCAAGCTGCGGGAAGTGCCGTTGCCAGGCCGGGCAATGCCCGGACTCCAAACGCCAGCCAGTAGAATGCGAAAATACCGGCCGCCATGATCGCCATGCTGCGCCGGTTCAATACACCAAATTGTTGCGAACTAATATTGTGTAGCATCCTTGCAACACTCCCGCCAGCAGCGCAATTGCGCCGGCTGAACCATTTACACCGCTGCTTCCTTCAGCGGCTGCACCAACCGCCTGGTGCAAAGTTATGGCTAGCGGAACCTCGACAACTTAGGGGCTGCGAGTCAATTCCGTAGCACGTACGAGGAGTATCGGCAGATTGCCGGCTGCCTTGAGTGGGGGGACTGCGCGCTCCATCAGAACCACGCGCATTGCAAGCCGCTTACGAAGAATTTACAAGCTTAGGCGCGGCGGTCGAGCATTTGGCCGGGCGGCGGATAGCCATCCGACCCGCGCTGCGGCTGCGGCCCGTAGAGCCGTCCCGCGCGCGGCATCATTCGCAAAGACTTATCAAACAGCGCCGGCTGCAATTGCTCTGGCTCATCAGCAGTCAACCCGGCCGCCACATACTCCGGTGCATCCGCCGCACGCAGTTCCGGCTGCAGCTCCGTAGCCGCAATTTGTGGAAAATAAAATAATGGCGAAACTGGTGGAATCATGACTTTCCAGCGTTAGCGTCTCAGGCATGCGGGCCGAATGCCACAATGGCAGCGGCTGCCCCCGGCTGGCCTGCTCTGCGCAAACCATAACCAGTGCCGCACCCGGCACGCCGGTCGCAGCATCAGATCGCCCAGTGCCCTCAAGCTGCATCGCCCCTCCGCCGCGCGCGCACCGCATTCGCATATAGCTTCGCATACTGCTTCGCCGCCGGCTTCCACGAAAAGTCCGCCTGCATGGCGCGAACCTGCACTGCCCGCCACGCCAACGGTGTGCCAAATAATTTACACGCCCGGCGCACCGCCCTGGCCAATGCCGGCACCGTATATTTGCCAAACACAAACCCGGTGCCGCGCGCATTCGAAGCCACATCCAACACCGTATCTGCCAGCCCGCCGGTGCACCGCACGAGCGGGATGGCACCATAGCGCATGCCAATCAGCTGCGTCAGCCCGCACGGCTCGTAACGCGAAGGCACGAGCACCACATCTGCGCCCGCGTAAATCCGCCGTGCCAGCGCTTCATCGAACCCCAGGCGCACAGCCACCGAACCCGGATGGGCACGCGCCAGTGCCTGCAGCTGCTTCCCGATATCCCCGCTGCCACTGCCCAGCACCACCAGCTGCGCACCCAGNGCGTGCAGCTGCGGNGCCACGCCCACCACCAAATCCAAGCCCTTNTGCCAGTCCAAACGGGCAACCAGTGCAAATAACGGACCCGCCGCAGCCGGCAGGCGCAACTCGGTGCGCAGCGCGCTGCTGTTCAATTTCCGGCGCGCCAGCCGGCGCACATCGAACTCTGCTGCAATCGCCGCATCTCTAGCCGGATTCCACACGCTTCTATCCAAACCGTTGAGAATGCCACTAACCCGGGAGCGTTGGGCACGAAGCATCTTTTGCAAGCCGGCGCCTTGCGCCGCCACCCGGATTTCGCGCGCATACGTCGGGCTGACCGTGTTTAGACAATCGGCACTTGCAATGCCAAGCGCCAGCAATCCAGCACGCGCGTAAGCTGGTATGCGTTCATCCACGCCCGGCTCAAGACCACCGGCCTTGAGCGCATCCGCCGCTCCATTAAACTGATATGCCAGGTTGTGAATAGTGAGCACGCCGGCTGTGCCCTGCCAGAAGCGATGGTGGCGGCCCACTGTGCCCAACCAGTACAA
>JGI25928J51866_1000467_pt1 | contig 10330 bp, 11 predicted proteins | sample LauGreFBDMM110DN_2_FD_51866 | JGI IMG/M metagenome (IMG submission 51866)
GACCACATGAACGATGCGCTCGACGTTTTCAGAATCCGTGACAGTGATCCATTGACCGCCGGCACCAAAGCGGGTGACTATCGGGGCCAATATGTCAACGCTGCCTGGCGTGCAACCGACAATTTGTGGCTGTCTGGCGGTCTGGGGCAACGCCGTGTCAGCGACGCTGCCGACACCTATCGGTACAACAGTTGGCAGTTAGCTGGACAGTATCGGTTTTTGGAGGCTGCNGGTCGGCGACCCGCGTTGGCCCTGCGTTTGTCGGGCTGGGGCAATCGGGCCGCTGCTACCGAATCAAATACCCCGGTGACTGTTCCCGGCGCCATATTAAATACGGTCAAGGTGACAGAGCCTGCTGATCAGCAGTTTCAGGGTGATCTGATCGGTACCTGGACAATGAGCCCTGCGCTAGATGTTAGCGCCTTGCTGAGTCTGGGTGCGAGTCGTCTGTCCTATGGCGCCCTGTCAGCGACGACCACGCGCAATGGCTGCAATTACCAGCTCAGTTTCAATGGCAATGACATTTTTGGAACCTTGATTCCGCCTTGTGCTGCAACCGGCGGCATCATTCAACAGTTTTTTGACAGCAGTGGTGACTATGGCGTCGACGTCGCCAACGAAATCGCCTGGCGCGGCAGTTTCATGCAACTGGGCGTTAACAGTGCCTGGCGCAGGGGACCCTGGACGCTGCAGGGCGGCTACCTGCTTCATGTGGTCCGGCGCGAGGCGGTAGATGCCATCTTGGCCTCACGCGGCAAAGCCGCTCACACGCAAAACCACAACATCACGCTGGAGGCAGACTACCGCTTCCATTCCCATGTCAGCGTGTTTTCGCGCACGCAGTTCAGCAGCAATCTGTTTTTCAATGACATTCCGGTCACTTACAACAGCAGTACCGCAAGTCGCTTCGGCAGCAAGTACTCGCTGTTTTCGGTGGGTTTGCGCGCCGTTTTTTAGACCTTTTGGAGTAGCGCGGCTCGGCGCGGCGAGTATCATCTTCACGAGTCTGTTTTCCCAGGAAGTCCCGCCATGCCACCAGCACCTCTCACCCCGCGCCACCTGATCCAACGCGGCTTCACCCTGATTGAGTTGATGGTGGTGCTGCTGATCATCGGNGTGTTGGCCGCCTTGATCGTGCCCAATGTGCTGGACCGTGCCGATGATGCCCGTGTGACTGCTGCCAAAACCGATGTCAGCAACCTGGTGCAGGCGCTCAAACTCTACAAGCTCGATAACCAGCGCTATCCCAGTGCCGAGCAGGGGCTGCAAGCACTTTTGACCAAGCCCACCGTCGACCCAATGCCGGTGAACTGGAAGCCCTACCTCGACCAATTGCCCAAAGACCCCTGGGGCCGCCCTTACCAGTACCTCAGCCCGGGCATCAAAGGTGAGGTGGACGTGATGTCCTTTGGCGCAGACGGTCAGACCGGTGGCGAGGGCAAGAACGCAGATGTTGGCAGCTGGCAGCCCTGAGCGCCGCCCGCGCCGCAGCGCCGGTTTTACCCTGTTGGAGCTGCTGGTGGTGGTGGCGATTGTGGCGCTGGCATCCACCGGTGTGGCGCTGGCACTTCGCGATGGCTCGCAGGTGCAACTCGAGCGCGAGGCCGAGCGCCTGGTGGCCCTGCTAGAAGCTGCGCGGGCCAAGTCACAAACCAGTGGTGTGCCGGTGCAGTGGCGCGCTACCGAAACGGGTTTCGAGTTTTCCGGGCTGCCTGCTGCGGCATTGCCGCGGGGCTGGCTAGACCCAGACACCGCCGTAGCGCCAGGAGCGAGCTTGCTGCTTGGGCCAGAGCCCATCATCGGGGCGCAATCGCTCACGCTGATCTCGCGTAGCCAAGTTGGTAAAACTGTTCGCATCGGCAGCGATGGTTTGCGGCCTTTTGCCTTGTCTGCGGCCTTGCCCGGAGCACCGCCTTGAGCGATTCCTGCCGGCCCGGCCCGGCCCCTGCACCGGGCCGCCGGGCCGCTGGGGGGCGCGGATTTACTTTGGTGGAAGTGCTGGTGGCTCTGGGTATTGTGGCTATTGCGCTGACCGCCGGTCTGCAGGCCACGGCCGCTCTGACGCGCAATGCGCAGCGGCAGATCGACAACACACTGGCGCAGTTGTGCGCTGAAAACGCGCTGGTCAAAATTCGCCTGGGCCAACAACTCCCCAGTGTCGGCGACACCGAAATAAGCTGCGAGCAGGGCAACCGCTCCTACCGGGTCAACCTGGCCGTGCGGCCTACGCCCAACCCAAACTTTCGCCGGGTTGAGGCGCGCGTACTGGCCGCCGAAACACCGGTGCTCAGCCTGTTCACTTTGGTCGGGCGGCTTTGATGCGGCGCCCACTGGCCAGCGGGTTCACCCTGCTTGAGTTGCTGGTGGCGCTGAGCCTGATGGCCTTGATGGCCGCGCTGGCCTGGCGCGGTCTTGACGGCATGTCGCGCGCCCAAAGCCAGATGCGCGAGCAGTCTGACGAGGTACTGGCGCTGCAAGGTGGGCTGGGCCAGTGGGCGGCCGACCTCGACAGCCTGGCGCTGCAGCCCGGCCACAGCAGCCTGGATTGGGATGGCCGCGCCCTGCGGCTGCTGCGGCGCGACCCGACCGAGCCAGCCCGGGGCCTGCGCGTGGTTGCCTGGAGCCGCCGCGGCACGGCCAGCGACGGCGCCTGGCTGCGCTGGCAGTCGCCTGCGTTGCGCACCCAGGGCGAGTTGCAAATGGCCTGGCAGGCAGCGGCGCTGTGGGCCCAAAACCCCAGCGCCGAGGAGCGCCGGCAAGAGGTGAACATTGCAGCACTGGCGGGCTGGCAAATCTTTTTTTACCGGGGCGGCGCCTGGGCCAATCCGCTCTCCAGCGACGGCGCGGCCACACCCGGCCCGGGCGCCAGCGCCAGCACGCCTGCGATCCCGGCGCTCCCAGACGGCGTGCGTTTGGTGCTGGAACTGCCCAGTGGGCGGGCGATCAGCGGCACGCTCACCCGCGACTGGGTGCAGCCCACACTTGGCGGACGGCCATGAGACGCCGCGCTGCTGGCCAACGCCAACACGGCGCCGCCATTCTGACCGCCATGCTGACCGTGGTGCTGGTGGCCACGCTCACCGCCACTGCCCTGTGGCAGCAGTGGCGCGGCGTGGAGATCGAGGCGGCCCAGCGCACGCGGCTGCAGTCGGCCTGGGTGCTCAACGGCGCGCTCGACTGGGCCAGGCTGATCCTGCGTGAAGACGGCCGCAAAGGCGGTGCCGACCACCTGGCCGAGCCCTGGGCGGTACCGCTGGAGCAGGCCCGGCTGTCAACTTTTTTAGCCGCCGACCGCAGCGACACCCTGGCCGCTGAGGCGGCCCAGTCGGCATTTTTATCGGGGCGCATCACAGACCTGCAGTCGCGCCTGAATGTGAGCAACCTGGTGCAGGGCGGCCAGGTTCATGCGCCCAGCCTGCTCGCCTTCACCCGGCTGTTTGACCTGCTCGGCTTACCCAAACGGGAGTTGAGCGCATTGGTGGCAAACCTGCAACTCGCGCAGGGCGACAGCACCGGGCGCTCACCGGCGTTTACCCCAAACGCCCTGCTTTGGCCGCAGGAGCTGGCACAACTGGCCTGGTACGGCCTGTCACCACGCAGCCTGGCACTGCTGCAAGACTTTGTCACCCTGCTGCCGGGCAGCACGCCAGTCAACCTGAACACCGCGCCAGTTGAGGTGGTTTACGCGTGTTTGGAGGCTTTCGAGTTGGCCGACGCCCACCGCCTGGTGGCCGCGCGCACAGCAGCCCACTTTACAAGCCTTGATGATGTGGCCAAAACCAAGGGTAGCGGCCTGTTAAAGCTCGATTTAGCCCAGCACAGCGTGGCTTCACGGTTCTTTGAGGTTCGGGGCCGACTGCAGATCGAGCAGGACATTGTGGAGGAGTATTCCTTGGTGCAGCGCGAGGCAGCAGAAGTGCGCACCCTGTGGCGCCGCCGCGGTAGTTTGCCCCCCATGGCCAACCTACAATGAGTTGCTAGTTTTTTGACCATGAGCACCCTCGTTATCACCCTGCCCGATATGCCCGCCGCTGCGACGCAGGAGCTGGACTATGTGCTTACGTTTGACGGCGCCCATGTTGCCAATGCCGGACAGGTACCCCTGGCGCTGCTGCCTGGCGCCGGCGAGGTGGTGGCGCTGGTGCCGCTGCGGCGGCTGTCTTGGCAGCAGATTGAGCTGCCACGGGGCAGCCTGGGGCGGGGGTTTTTTGGTGACGGCGGCGCGACGCGCTTGCGCGCGGTGCTCGAAGGTGCGCTCGAAGATCGCCTGCTTGACGACACCGCCGAGCTGCACTTCGCCATCGAGCCTGGCGCCCAGGATGGCGCGCCGCTGTGGGTGGCGGTGTGTGAGCGGGCCTGGCTCAAGGCAGCGGTTGGCCTGCTGGAGCAGGCCGGGCGACCGGTGAGCCGCATCCTGCCCGAATTTGCGCCTGAGGCCGCACGCGAGCTCCCCGACACCCTGTGGGTGCTGGGCGAGCCGCAAGACGCCCGCCTGGTGGCGCTGACCCACAACAGTGTCGCAAGCTGGCCTTTGTCGGCCGCCGCCCTGGCGCAAATCAATTGGCCCGCTGAGCAGCCGGTGGTGGCAGAGCCTGCAGTAGCCGCCCTGGCCGAGCAGCTTTGCCAGCGCTCTGTGACCATTGAGCAAGGCTCGCTGCGCCGCCTGCGGGCAGCTCAGTCGGCCTGGGATTTAGCCCAGTTTGACCTCGCCAACTCCAGCGGTTCCAGAAGCTGGAAACGCGCCAGCGACAGTGCTCTGCGCTTGCTGCGCGCCCCGCGCTGGCGGCCCATGCGACTCGCTGTGCTTGCCGCAGCGCTGGTCAACTTGATTGGCCTCAACAGCTGGGCCTGGCAAGAGCGCTCGGCCTGGCGGGCGCAGCGCCAGGCCATTGATGCGGTGCTGACCAGCACCTTTCCCGAAGTGCGGGTGGTGGTCGACGCGCCGCTGCAAATGGCCCGGGAACTCGCGGCGCTGCAACGCGCTGCAGGGCAAGCCTCTGGCCGCGACCTCGAAGCCATGCTGGGGGCCTTTGCAGCGCTCGCCCCAGCTGCGGCGCTGCCCGATGCGATTGATTTTTCAGGCGCAGAGCTGCGCCTCAAAGGCTTGCAAATGCAGCCGGCCGAGTTGTCTGCGCTGGCGCTGGCGCTGCGCCCGCAAGGCTATCTGGCAACGCCTGAGGCCGGCGGTGGCCTGCTGATTCGCCCCGGGGCCGAACGATGAGCGGGCCGGCGGCACCCCTGCGGGCCCTGTGGCAACAGGCCAGCCAGCGCGAACAACTCGGCCTGTCGGCTGCGGCTGCTCTGCTGCTGCTGGCCCTGCTCTGGTGGATAGCGCTGGCGCCGGCGCTCGCCACCCTGCGCCAGGCAGAAAAACAGCGCCAGTTGCTCGAGCCGCAACTCCAGCAAATGCTGGCTATGCAGGCCCAAGCCAAGGCCTTGCAGGCCCAGCCCAGGTTGGCAGCAGACGAAGCCCGCCGCCTGCTCGATGCCTCGGCCAAGCCGCTGGCACCCGCGCTGCAACTCAGCGTGTCGGGCGACCGGGTGACGGTCACGCTCAAGGGCCTCACGGCTGATGCCTTGGCTCAGTGGCTGGCCCAGGTTCGGCAAAATCTGCGGGTGCTGCCCGCCGAGGCCAGGCTGCGCCGAAATGCGGCGGGCCTGTGGGATGGCAGCTTGGTGCTGCAACTCGCCGCGCCCTGAGTTGGCGTCATTGTTGTTGGTCCGCTCATTGCCATGCCCCGCGCATCTGCCACCCCTTCTGCTACCGCCCCCTGGGGCTGGGCATTCTCAGGCGCAGTGTGCGGCCTGCTGCTGGTGCTTTTGTGGCAGGCTCCCGGGCAGTGGCTGACCTCGGCCTTGCAACAGGCCACACAGGGTCGCTTGCAGTTTCACCAAACCCGCGGCAGCCTGTGGCAGGGCTCGGCCCAGGTCAGCCTGGCCGGCGGCTTTGGCAGCCAAGATGCGGCGCTTTTGCCAGGCCGTTTAAGTTGGCGGCTGCACTTGTCGGGACTCAGCTTGCAAGCCGACCTGCTGGCCGATTGCTGCATGCAGCAACCCTGGCGTTTGAGCCTGTCGCCAGGTTGGGGCAGCCTGCACCTGAGCCTGGCAGACAACCGTGCCCAGTGGCCTGCCGCAGTGCTTGCCGGGCTGGGTACGCCCTGGAACACCTTGCAAGCCCAAGGTCAGCTAAGCCTGTCCAGCCAAGGCCTGGAGGCCGAGTGGTCAGCCGGCCGGCTACGCCTGAGTGGGCGTGCGCAACTCGACGCAATGCACATGTCATCGCGCCTGTCCACGCTCAAACCAATGGGCAGTTACCGCCTGTCGATACAGGGCGGCAGCGCCATCGGCCTGACTCTCGAAACACTCGATGGCAGCCTACAATTAAGCGGGTCGGCCAGTGGGTTGGCGGGCGATTGCGCTTTGAGGGGGTTGCCAGTGCCACACCGGAGCGCCAAGAGGCGCTGGCCAATCTCCTGAACATCCTGGGCCAGCGCGACGGCCAGCGCTCCATCATCAAAGTGGGCTGAACCTCTATGACATCCTCAGACTCTCGCTCCCGGCGCCTGTCGCCCGGCTTGACCGCAGTCGCAGCCGGCCTGCTGGGAGCCTGCTTGTTGCTGGGGCTCCCGGCTCAGGCGCAAACCAAAGCCGCTGGCAAGCCTAAAGCGCAAACCAAGCCCCTGGCCGCCGCCCGCCCCGAGCCGGTGACCCTGAACTTCGTCAATGCCGAGATCGAGGCGGTGGCGCGCACCATTGGCAGCATCACCGGCATCAATGTGGTGGTTGACCCGCGTGTCAAGGGCACCATGACACTGATCACCGACAAACCAGTTAGCCGCATGGCCGCCGTCAACCAATTCATGGCAGCACTGCGCTTGCAGGGCTTCACCATGGTGGAATCAGCCAACCTGTACAAGGTGGTGCCCGAGGCCGATGCCAAACTGCAAACCGCCACAGTCACCCTCAATGAAGCCGGCCCGGGCGGCGCCGTTGGCAACCAGGTGGTGACCCAGATTTTTAGTCTCAACTATGAATCGGCCAACAACCTGGTCCCCGTGCTGCGCCCGCTGATCAGTGCCAACAACACCATCAATGTGAACCCCGGCAACAACTCGCTGGTGATCACCGATTACGCCGACAACCTGCGCCGCATCGGGCGCATCATTGCCGCCATGGACGTGGCCAATGCCACCGATGTTGAAGTGCTGCCGCTCAAGCATGCAATTGCCTCTGATCTGGCGCCCTTGGTGCTGCGGCTGATTGAATCCGCCGCCGGGCCGGCGGCGGCCGCACAGGCCGACACCTCGTTCAAAACCACGGTGGTGGCCGAGCCTCGCAGCAATTCGCTGATCCTGCGCGCCGCCAATGGCGCCCGGATGGCGCTGGTCAAGTCATTGGTGAGCAAACTCGACCAGCCTGACTCCGGAGCCAACCAAGACCCGGCCGGAAACATTCATGTGGTCTACCTCAAAAACGCTGATGCCACCAAGCTTGCCGCAACCCTGCGCGCTGCCATCAGCGGGGAAGTGCGCGCCGCCAGCCCCGCTGGGGCAGCGCCAGCGGGCAGCGCCCCGGCTGCGACCTCGGGTGGCCAGGTACAGGCTGATGCGGCCACCAACTCGCTGATCATCACCGCGCCGGAGCCGCAATACCGGCAACTTCGCGCTGTGATTGACCGGCTGGATGCGCGCCGCGCCCAGGTGTTTGTGGAAAGCCTGATTGCCGAAGTCAGCGCCGATCGGGCGGCCGAGTTTGGCATTCAGTGGCAGGGCGCACTGGGCGCAGCCGGCAATGCCAATATCGGGCTGCTGGGCACCAATTTTGGCAAGAGCATCAGCAACATCATCAACCTGTCCACGGCTGCTGCGGCCGGCGCACCGGCCGTGGCGCGGGGCGTCAACCTGGGTGTGGCAACCCAAACCAACGGGGTCTATGTGCTGGGTTTTCTGGGCCGGTTTCTGGAAGAGTCGGGCAGCGGCAATGTGCTGTCTACGCCAAATTTGCTGACGCTGGACAACGAAGAGGCCAAGATCGTGATTGGCCAAAACGTGCCCTTTGTCACTGGCCAGTTCACCAACACCGGCGGCGGCAACACGGTTAACCCGTTCCAGACCATAGAGCGCAAAGACGTCGGCCTGACGCTCAAGGTACGGCCCCAAATCAGCGAGAACGGCACGGTCAAGCTGTCCATTTACCAAGAAGTGTCTAGCGTGCTGGCCTCGACTGTCAACGCCAGCAACGGCCCCACCACCAACAAACGCACGATTGAATCCAATGTGCTGGTGGAGGACGGTGCGGTGGTGGTCTTGGGCGGCCTGCTGCAAGACGAGTACTCGGGCAACCAAGAAAAAGTACCTGGTCTGGGCGACCTGTCGATTTTTGGCAATCTGTTCAAAAGCGAAACCCGAACCCGCAAAAAAACCAATCTGATGGTGTTTTTGCGCCCGGTCGTGGTGCGCGATGCAGCGGCTACAGAGCGCCTGTCGATAGACCGTTATGACTTGATGCGCTCAGGCCTGAAAGACGCGCAGCCAGCGCCCAGCGAGGTGCTGCCGATCAATGAAGCGGTACAACTGCCTGCATTGCCGGCGCGTGCGGGCACCAAGCCCCAAGCGCCTGCCAGCAAACCCTGAACCCGCAGTCTGCATTGCCGACCCCTGCCATGCGCTACCCGCTGCCCTACGCTTTTGCCCGCACCCAGCAAGTGCTGCTCGAGGAGCAGTCTGGCGAGTTCACGCTGTGGCTGCACCCGGCGTCTTTGCGCGGTGGCGTGAGCGAGGTGATGCGCAAATACCCGGTGCGCCAGATTGAGACCCAGGCCGCGCCGGCCTTGGTGCAGCGCATCAGCGCCGCCTATGCCCAAGGCGAATCGAGCGCCGCAGCGGTGGTCAGCGAGGTCGAAAGCGACGCCGACCTGTCGCGCATGATGCAGGACCTGCCCGCCATCGAGGACCTGCTGGAAACCTCGGACGATGCGCCCATCATCCGCATGCTCAATGCCCTGCTGACCCAGGCCGCACGGGACGGCGCCAGCGATATTCACATTGAGCCCTACGAGCGGCACTCGGTGGTGCGGTTTCGGGTCGACGGCAGCCTGCGCGAGGTGGTGCAGCCCAACCGGGCCTTGCACGCAGCCCTGATTTCTCGCCTGAAGATCATGGCCGAGCTCGACATCGCCGAGCGACGCTTGCCGCAAGACGGCCGCATCTCGCTGCGCATCGGCACCCGGGCGGTCGATGTGCGGGTCAGCACACTGCCCAGTGCCCATGGCGAGCGGGCTGTGCTGCGCCTGCTCGACAAATCAGAGGGGCGCCTGAGCCTGGAAGCACTGGGCATGCAGGGCGAGGTGTTGACGCGCTTTGACCGGCTGGTGGCGCAGCCGCACGGCATCATTCTGGTGACCGGCCCCACCGGCTCGGGCAAAACCACCACGCTGTATGCGGCCCTCGGACGGCTCGACTCCGCCCAAAGCAACATCATGACCGTTGAAGACCCGGTCGAATACGAGCTGCCCGGGGTTGGCCAAACCCAGGTCAACGCCCGCATCGAGCTCACCTTTGCCAAAGCACTTCGCGCCATCCTGCGCCAAGACCCGGACGTGATCATGATTGGCGAGATCCGCGATTTTGAGACTGCGCAGATTGCCATCCAGGCCTCGCTCACCGGGCATCTGGTGCTCGCCACCTTGCACACCAACGATGCCAGCAGCGCCGTCACCCGGCTCACCGACATGGGTATAGAGCCCTTTTTGCTGAGCTCCTCTTTGCTCGGGGTGCTGGCGCAGCGGCTGGTGCGCAAGCTGTGCCTGGTCTGCCACGGCAGCGGTTGTGCGAGTTGTGCCCAGTCGGCTATGCCGGGCGCAGCGGCGTGTTTGAGCTGCTCGTCACCGATGAGCCTATTCGCGCCTTGATCCACAACCGGGCCGCCGAGGCCGAGCTGCGCAGCGCAGCGCTGGCCGGTGGCATGAGCCTGATGCGCGATGATGGCGAGCGCCTGGTGGCGGCCGGTCTGACATCACGCGAAGAGTTGGTCCGCGTAACCCGCGACTAGCTGCTCAAACNCCTGCCCGGACTGCAACGATGCCGGTTTACGCCTTCGAAGCCCTGAGTGCCGACGGCCAGTCACGCCGGGGCGTGATTGAGGCTGATTCAGCCCGCTCGGCCCGCGCCCAATTGCGCGCCCAGGCACTGGTGCCCATCAAGCTCGAGTCAGCTGGCGCCCAGGCTGGCGATGGCGCGCGCGACCCGGTGGGCCGGGGTACAGCGCTGCGCAGCCGGCGGGTGTTCAAACCGCTGGACCTGAGCATCTGGACCCGCCAGCTCGCCGGGCT
>JGI25928J51866_1000469_pt1 | contig 10328 bp, 9 predicted proteins | sample LauGreFBDMM110DN_2_FD_51866 | JGI IMG/M metagenome (IMG submission 51866)
GCGGGTTTTGGCTGATTGGGCTTGCTTATTTGGTGCGTGCGTTGAACCCGGTTTACAAATGATGCTGCCATGCTTGATATCCGCCGCCTTGCGGCACCCGTGTGTGCCGGTTCGGTGCCGGCCGCGCCCGGCAGGGGTTTTGCGGCCATGACGCCGCTGCGGCATGACTTCTGGCCGTCCTGCGGCTACCGGCTGCTGTCAGTCAATGACGAGGGGCATTTGGCGCTGACTGATGATTTTTTGCGTCACTTGCTGCAGCGCCCCGAAATCGCGCCCATTGCAGGGTCCTGCCCGGCTGAGCTGGCCTTGCATGATGCCCTGCTGAACGCGCCCCGTCATGGCGTAAGCCCGGCGGTGTTGCAGGCTATTTTGGACCGGGATGCGGCTGATAACTATGCCGTGTGGCTGCGCTTTCGCGACCGACTGCTGGCAGCGCCCACGCTGGAGGCGGCCTACCTGGCCCTGTTCCAGGGCGAGGGGGTTGATGTGGCGCCGGTGCTGGTGCAGCAGCTCACCCAGATTCTGCTGCGCCATCTGCTGGGCGACACGGCCTCGGCCATGCAGGCGCGCGTGGCCGAAATGCTGTTTCGGACCCAAAAAATATCGGTGCTCGAAGACGGCGCAGTGATGGCAGCCGACGACGAAACCGTGGAACGCCACGCCCTGTCAGCCGGCTTTGGCAGCGTGGGGGAATTGCTGCGGCGCGAAGGCGTTGCGCTGCGCAGTGTTGACCTCGATGTGCTGGATGCCGACAAGTCCGAGCTCTACTGGCCGCGCAGCGAACACTTTGATTTGGTGCTCAACCTCAACCATGGCCAGCCGGCGCTGCTGGCCTTGGCTGAGTTGCTGCAGCGCTGGATCGAGCATTTCCTCAAGGTGCAGGTGCGGGTGCAAACCGATAGAGAAATTGTTGACGAGCACTGGGTCTGGCATGTTGGCCTGGATGCCCAGGCCAGCGCCATACTGAATGATCTTTACCGGGGCGACGAGCCAGCGGAAGCGCGCATGCGTCGCCTGCTGTGCCTGTTTCGTCTGGAGTTTGTCAACCCGACTGACATGCTCGCAGCCGTGGCCGCACGGCCGGTGTACCTGGCAATGGCCATGGACGAGCAGAACCGGCTCAAACTCAAACCCCAAAATCTGCTGCTCAACCTGCCCCTTTCGCGCCGCTCCTGAGGCATGCGCACAGGCGCACCAAGCCCTCTGGCCGTACTACACTCAGCGCCATGCCAAGCTCTCATGCCCCTTTTGAAATCCATGTGCACGGCCAGATCACTCTGCGCCCCGAAGTCGTATTCGAACAGCTGCAAGAGGCGCTCAAGCCGCTCTGGAAGTACGCTGGCGCCCGCTCCCTGGCCGATGCCGCCGAGAGCAGCTACGAGGACGAACCCGGCATCAAGTTCGAGCCCGAGAACCACATGCTGCAAATCTGCTGGACCGTGGCTGGCGACGATGATTTTCGCCAGGTACTCGACGAGGTCTGCATGAACCTTAACGAGCTGGCCGCCACCGGAGCGGCAGTCGAGGTGACTTTTTATGACGCAGATTTTGACGATGAAGAAGAGGACTCAGAGGCCGAGTCGCGCGATGATTTCATGATGCTTTTTGTTGGCCCAGACCCGGCCTCCATCATGCAGGTGCAGCGCGACCTGCTGGTGCAGGATGTGGTCAACATGATGGAGCGCCACTTTGATGGCGCCGAGCTCTCAGGCGTGGTAGCCGAGATTGACAAGCTGTTCGCTCAGCGCTTTGACGACCTGGTGAACTCCATGCAGCTGGGCAAGCCCCCGCGCGGCTCGGGCGGGGGCTCTGGCGGCGGGCATGGTGGCGGCCACGGCGGCGGTCGCAAGCCGCGGCATTTGCATTAAGACTGCGCAGAGCGCCGGCCGATTGACCCGCCAGGCGCGGCTACTTGCCCGCTCAGCCAGCCGTGCTGGCAACCGCCGGGGCGCTGGCCGGAATGGTGAGGGCAAAGTGGATGCCATTGGCATCAATCTCAGCACTCAGGTCACCACCCGCTTCTTGCAGGCTTCTGCGCGCCTGGTACAGGCCAAGCCCAAGCCCGCCAGGTCGCCCGCTGGCAAAGGGCTCAAACAGCTTGGCCGGTGGGATCCGCAACTGGCCTTGCAGCCATGGGCTGAAAAAGCGCACCTCGGAGGCCGCCGCCTTGAAAGGGCTGGGTTCAATGGTCTGCAGGTGGAGCACAGGTTTTTCAGCGCCGGGGGTGCGCCAATTGGGCGACAGGTTGGAGAACAGGTTGTCGAGCGCGCGGGCCAGCAGGGCCGGTGCAATCCAGGCCTGCGCCTGGCCCGAGATATGCGCCTCCACCCCGGCCAGATGTGCTGCATTGCCGGCCGCTGCGCGCAGATCCAGCAGCGCCGCCTGTTGGCTCGACGGGTTGTTGGCGATCGAGGCCACCAAGCGCTGCGCACGCTCGCGGGCCAGCGGCGCATTTTTTTGTAGCCGCCGCGCAGCTGCCAGCAAACTTCGTCCTGCTGGCAATCATTGAAATCAGCGCAAACCCAGCCGACCCACTGGGCCAGGTTGCGCATGTCGTGCTGAAGATAAAGGGTGAGCCTGGCACGCTCGGCCATGGCCACCGAAATAGCTTCGGTACGAACCCGCAAGGCAGACTCCAGCAGCAGCACAAATACCCGGGCGAGCTGGTCGGCAAACAGGCGGCGCTCGCCCCCGACAACGCTGTGGCTGAGTGTCATGACCAGCAACACATCATTGCCGCTGCTCAGCCTGAAGGCCAGCGGCCCTCGGCTTTTTGGACCCGCCGCCACGGGCTGCGCCGGTTTCTGGCCCCACTCAGAATCCACCAGGTAACCAAACCAGTCACCCGAGAGTTGCAGGTGCTGCCAACCACCGGCGTGCAGCAGCGGCCAGGCGGCAGGCGGGATATCCAGCGGCTCGAGCCCCTTGGCGCCAAGCTGCAGCAGGCTTTGCATGCCGGCCTGGTAGAGCCGGGCGCGCTGGGCCAGGCGCCTGCTGGTGACAAACAGGGTCAGCCCGGCGACCAAACAAACCAGCGACAGGTTAGTCAGGTCGGCGTAATCCATACTTGTTCAGGTAGTAGTAAACATGCTCTCTGGCCATGCCAAGTTGGCGCGCCGCCTCGGCCACGTTGTAACCGGCGGCCACCCAGGTGCGCCGCAAGAGCTGTTCTTCGGCACTCGAGGCGGCCTCTTTGGGGCCCTCTTTAAGGCGTGCCGTCAACTGCAGGCGTGCCTCGCCGGCGGCTGTCATGCGGCCCTCGGCGTGGTTGAACAGTTTGGCCCGGTTGAGCGCGCTGTGGATGCTGGCCAGGCTGGCCGGCTTGACCAGAAAATCAAAGGCGCCCCGGCGGATGGCTTCGAGTGCGGCGGCGTCTTCGTCTTGCCCGGTGAGCACGATCACCTTGATAGCGGGCGATTTTTGCAGGGCGTCATCCAGCACCGCGAGGCCTTCTCCCATGCCACTGGCATGGGGCGGCAGGCCCAGGTCTAGCAGCATGAGTTGCGGCTGGGGCGCAAGAGCCAGCCGCAAGCCAGCCTCGGCCCGGTGACTGACCGACTGCACCGCATAGCCAGCATCGATGAGGGAAGAGGCAAGATAGCCGCTCAGGGCCAGGTCGTCCTCAACCAGCAGCACCGAGCATGGGCCGGGCACCGCATGCTCTCGGGGTTTAGCGGTCGTCACCGACGCTCCTGTTCAAGAACGGCACAACTGCCAATACAAAACCCGCAAACAAACAGACAAAACCAAGCACCACCCGGGCCACCAACCAGTCAGCCGCCGTGTCGGGGCTGACCGCCAAGAACGCATACCCCAAGAACAAACTGGCCAGTCCCGCCACGCTTCGGATGCGCCGCCCACGCGTCACTGCCGCCCCCCTATTACGCAAAATTTCTTTGATATTCATACGCTGTACCGCACCGGTTGGCTGGCCTGCCTGGTTTCAAGGCGCCGCGGCAGCAGGGCGGCGGGTGACCGAGCCCGGAGGCAGCATGTCGACCCCCTGGCGGTTGGTCAAATCGAGCGTGTCGCCGGGGCGCAGCACCAGCTTGTTGACCGTGATGTGGCGCGGTGCGACCTTCATGCTCGCGCCGGGCGCCGGCGCTGCGCCCTCTGCGAGCGCCTGCCCGTTGATCCAGACCGTGCTGTTGCCACCTTGTCGCACCACCATGCCCGACAGGCTCAGCAGGGTGGGTGCAGGCGGCGGCCCGCTGGGCATGGTGCGCGCTTGCACGATGGCGCGGCGTTCAGCTGGATTGAAAAAAAGTGTCCCCAAGGCCTGGGTGGGCTGCGCCTGCGCACCCGCGCCCAAGCCCGCGCCCAAGCTCGCCAGCAGCAGCGCCCACAGCCCAGAACGGCGCAGCGCAGCCATCATGATGAGGGGGCCGGGCTCGACGCGGCCAGCGGTTGTTTGAAAAAACGCAGTTCGCACTTGGCTGTTAGCCCCTGGCTTTGGCGCGCAGAAAAATCGCAGGACTCAAGCCTGAACAGGCCCTTGACCTGCGCGCCGTAGCTGGCCAGCAGCTCGAGCAACTCTGACTCGTGTATGCCCTCGAGGGACAGCGCCAACTCGTGGGTCTGAAACGGCGCAACCGGGTTCGACGGATCGCCCGGCGCTGCCGCAACCGGTGGCTTGAGCGAATAGCTCAGGGTGTTGGGCAGGCCGCTGGCCTGGTGAACTTTTGTCAAGGTCTGGGCCCAGCCCTCGCGGTCGGCCGGGCCCAGTAAGCCGGCTTGTCTCAGGGCTTCAAAGCGCGGCATATTGGCCGACAGCAGGGCCAGCTCTTCTTGCTTGCCTGTCAGGGTGGACTGCAGCTGGGCTTGCTCAGCCTTGGCTGCAGCAACCTCTGGCTGCAGACTTTGCCCGTACTGCTGCAAGGCCCAAACCAACAGGCCACCCAGCACGGCGATCGCGGCGAACACCAGCAGCGCCCGGCGCGACTGGTAAAGAATGGCGCTCAGGTCTGTCATGGTTTGCCCAGCCCAGGTTTTTCGGCCATGGCCGCCAGGTTGGCAAAGCGCAGGCACCAGCTGTAGGCGCTGGGCTCGGTGGGCTGCTCTTTGCTGCCGCNNCTGATCGATTCAGGGGCCTGGGTTAGCGCCGGGTTTTGCAAAAGCGTCAAGCCCGCCAGCCCGGTAAACCCCTGCGCGAGGTCGCCNAGCAGTGCGGTTCTGGCCCGCACGTCCATGCCGGGCGGTAACTGCAGGTCAAAGCTGATGCGGCTGCCGGGCAACACTGGCAGGGCATCGCTGTTGGCTGCCGGCGCCGGGGCGGGGGTGAGACCGGCCTGCGTGTTCGCGGCGCAGGGGGGCGTCTGGGCCGACTCCACGGCCCAGCTCAAGCGGCTCAGGCGCACGGCCGGGTTGACAGCCAGCACGGTGGCAAGCGCCTGCAATTGCCTGGGCATCGAGGGTGCAGAGAGAATTTCATCGCGCTCCAGGCGCAAGGCACTTTTGACCAGGCCGACCGGCACCGGGTAGGCGGCGAGCTCTTTGTCGAGGCCAGTGAGCTGCTGCCCAAGCTGGGCGGACGCGCCCCGGTTTTGCTGCAAATCGACACCGTCCAGGCGCAACTGCGCATAGGCGCCGAAAAGCGCCCAACACACCAGGCCAGCGCTAGCGGCTGAGGCGGCATAACTCAGGCGGCTCAGCCCTGCTGCCACATGGCCGGTGCGGCGAGAGAGTGGCGCGAGTTGCCCGGGCGGTGATTTCAGCGCGAGCTCAAAAAGCACGAATTTGAAATCGCCCGAACCCATGCCGCGCATTGCCTTGGGGACCGGAACGGCAGCCATCCCCATGGCCAGCAGCGCCTCGGCGATGCGCGGGTCCTGGCCCAGCACCAGTACCGGCAGCTTGGCGCTGTCGCGCTCCACCACCTTGGTGTTTTCAAGGTGGCGCAGGGTTCTGGTGATCTCGCTGCTGACAGACTCGGCCGTACTGGCCTCGCGGATCAGGCGGCTGATGACTGGCGCCCCCTGGTGCACAAAGAGGATGCGGCTCGACTGTTCCCCCAGCAGAACAATAAACAAATCAGCCGACAGCGACCTGCTCAGCCCCAAGCCGGCCAACAGGCCCGAGGTGGTCCACATACCGGCAATTTTTGTACCGACGCGGTCGAGTGCGGCATCCACGCGCTGCCGGGCATCGACTGCCAGCAAGGTTTGCTGTCTGGGCGCAAGGCGGTCAAGCAGGCCGCCCTGCGCCGGCCCGGGCAGGCTGGTTTTATAAGGCGTGTCAGGGAAACGACTGGTCAGTTGTCGGCCGATGAAGCCCGAGCGGTCCGACCCGAACAGGCGTGGCACCTGGATTTCGGTCAGAATTTCTTCGGCGAGATCTGAAACCACCCACACAGAGCCGGTCTTGGGGGGGTCTACGGGCAGCCATTGGCCAGNGTTTTTACGCCAGAATTGGTCGCCGCCGAGCCCGAGATGAAGTATGGTTTTCACGGGGTTTTGGCTCAGATCTTGATGGTCGAGATCGTGTCGTAGATCGGCCCGAGCACCGAGACCATGATCCAACCCAGGATGAGGCCCATGGTGACGGTCAGGGTCGGCTCGATCATGCTCTGAACCTTGCCCACTGACTCATCGATGTCACGGCTGTAAAAATAACTGATGTTGGACAGCGCNACATCGAGCTCGCCGGTTGATTCACCNACNTTGAGCATGCGCAGAACCAGCGAGGGAAACAGCTGCTCTTGGGCAAAGCTTTCATGCAGGGAGGTTCCAGTCAGCACCCGGTCGCGGGCCTGGGCGATGGAGCGGCGAACCACCAGGTTGTCTGACACGTCGATGCAGTAGGTCAGCCCCTCAATCAGGGGAATGCCGGTGCGGTACATCAGGGCAAATGTGTCGGCAAACCTGGCCAAGATCAATTTTTTGAAAACCGGGCCAAGCATGGGCAGCGCCAACTGCACCTCATGGAGCTTGTACAGCACCTTGGGATTGGCTGCGGCAGCGGCAGAAACCAGGGCCACAATGACCAGTGGCAGGCTCAGGATAAGCCACCAAAAGCGCACAAAAACATCAGATACCGCGATCAGCAAACGGGTATGAAAGGGCAGCGTCTTGCCCATGCTGGCAATGAAAGTCACCAGTTGCGGGACCAGGTAGACCATCAGGAAAAAAACCACGCCGCTGATCACGACAATCATGAAGGCGGGGTAGGTCAGCAGTTTTTTGATGGTGGCTGCCAACTCGTCCTGCCACTTCAGCGAGCGCACAATCTCTTTGAGCACGTCGGGCAGCTGCCCGGTCAGCTCGCCAGCGCGCACCAGGCTGACAATGGTCTGGCTGAAGACGCCCGGAAAACTCGCCACGGCCTCACTGAAAGTTGANCCGACCTCAATTTTTTCGTACAGCCCGGCGGACAATTCGCGGATGGTCACCGCATCGGATTCGCGCCGCATGTCGCCCAGGCAGGACAGCAGGGGTACGCCGGCGCGCGACAGCATCTCGAGCTGAAAAAGAAAGTCGATCAGGTCGCGCCGGGTCATCTTGGTCAGGCTGCCCTTGCGCGAGGCCAGCAGCTTGGCCGAGACCAGCTGCAAACCCATGTTCCTCAGTTGCGCCTCGAGGTCGAGTTCATTGATGGCGTCGGCCTGCCCCTTGCTGATAGAGCCTGCCTCGTTGGCTGCCCGGTAACTAAATTGCGCCATCAGCGGCCCAACTCGGTGAGGTCAACCACCCGGCCGACCTCTTCGAGGGTTGTCACGCCCTCGCGTACCCGGCGCAGGCCGTCGGCGGCCATGGGCGTAAAGCCTCGGCTGTAGAGGTAGTCGGTCATCACTTTGATGCTCGCGCTCTGGGTCACCAAGTCGTCAAGCTGGGTGTCGAATTTGAGCAGCTCAACAATCGAGACCCGCCCCTTGTAGCCCTGTTGATTGCACAGGCTGCAGCCGACCGGGCGGTAGATCACGCAGCCCGGGTGCTCGGCAAGGCCCAGCAATTTCGCCTCTGCCTCGCCCGGCGTGTCGGGCAGTTTGCAGGCCAGGCACAGGGTGCGGATCAGGCGCTGCGCCACGATGCCGATCACATTGCCGGCCAGGACGTCGGGCTTGATGCCAAGGTCGATCAGCCGCGGGATGGAGCGAACCGCCGAGTTGGTGTGCAGGGTGGAGAAGACCTGATGCCCNGTCATGGCGGCCCGAAACGCCATTTCTGCCGTGTCTTTGTCGCGCACCTCGCCGACCAAAATAATGTCAGGGTCTTGGCGCATCATGGAGCGCACCCCTTCAGAAAAATTCATCTTCACGGCATCCGAGATCGAGGTCTGGCGGATCACCGGCATGGGGTATTCCACGGGGTCTTCCAGCGTCATGATGTTGACGCCCTCGTTGTTCAAATGCCCCAGTACCGAGTACAGCGTGGTGGTCTTGCCCGANCCGGTCGGCCCGGTGACCAACAGAATGCCTTCCGGTCGCGACAGCATGAGTTGCAAGAGGCTCAGGTTTGCCGCTGTCAGGCCCAGGCCGGTGATGGGCAGGATGCCGGTTCTGCGGTCCAAAATACGCAGAACAAAATTCTCGCCATGGATGGTTGGCTGGGCCGCCGAGCGAAAGTCCACCGGCCGGCCGGAGATGGACAGCGAGATTCGGCCGTCTTGTGGCGCACGGGTTTCGGCGATGTTCATGCCGGCAATGACTTTGAGGCGCACCACCATCGCCGGCCAATACCGGATGTGCAGCGCGCGGATTTGGCGCAGCACGCCGTCAATCCGGTAGCGGATGCGCAGAAACTGGTTTTCGGGCTCAAAGTGGATGTCGGAGGCGCCGCGCAGGGTCGCATCCGACAGCAGCGAGTCGACCAGGCGAACCACCGGGTGGCTGTATTGGCCNCCCTCAAAATCCTGCCCAATACCGCCGAGCTCAGCCTGCCCGGTCTCGAGCTCATGCAAGATGCCATCAATGGACAGCTCGTGCCCGTAATACTGCTCGATAGCTGCCTGTATTTCGCCACTGTTGGCCAGCCGCCAACTCGGGCGCAGCCCNTCCCCCAACATGGCCGTGACCTGGTCTGAGGCGACGATGTCATTCGGGTTGGCAATGGCGATGATGAGTTCATTGTCTTTGGCGACCAGGCTCACCGGAAACAGGCCATTGCGCTTGGCAACTGCTTTTGGAATGAGTGCCAGCGCAGCGGGGTCGGCCACGATGCCCTTCAGACTGATGGCGCGCTCACCGAGCTTTTGGGCCAGGGCATCGCGCATGACCTCGGCGGTGGCAAAACCGAGCAGCAACAGCACCTCGCCCAGCGGTTTACCGGTGCTACTCTGCTCCAAGAGGGCGATGCGCAGCTGATCTTGGCTGAGCACGCCCAAGGCCACCAGCTGGTCCCCAGGCGCAACTGTGGCGCGCCCACCGTGCCGCTTGCCAGCCGTGCTGCAGGCGCCGTGCTCATGACCGGGCCGGCGCTTTGCAGCCGGTGTAGACATCAGGTTTACAGGAATTCATCTGGCCAGGCTGCTCGGGTTTAATTTGCCGCAGGCGGGCTCGGTGAGCCGATCTGCCCCAGCTCCTGGAGCCGTTTTTGCACCACCGCATGGGCCAGGCCGCTGGCCGCTGCGCCGCCACCCTGCGTGGACAGTGACAGGGCGCGTTCGTAGAGTGTGTTGGCCGCAGCATAATTTTTGAGCCGGTCAAAAGCCACCGCCAAATTGAAGGCGTGCAATGCCGCGCCGGGCTCCAGCACATGGGCACGCTGGAAAGCCATTTGGGCGTCGGCCAAGCGTCCCTGGCGCACCAGGCTGTGACCCAATACCGACTGCGCCGCCGCTGAAGCGGGGTGCTGTGCGGCCACCTCAAGGGCGCCGGCCGACAGGTCTTGGGTGTCGCTGTTGAGGTTCTGCAGCAGCAGGCCAGCCCGTGCGCTCGGGTTGCCCGGCTCTTGGCGCAGCACCCGCTGATAAAAATCTTTGGCCCCCTCCCCGCGCCCCCCCTGGTGGGCAAGATAGGCCAGGCCCAGCAGCGCGTCGCGTTCTTCCGGGTTGGTTTTGAGAACTTCTTTGTAGCCGGCTTCAGCGTCTGCCAGGCGACCCTGCGTCAAAGCCGCGTAGGCCAGCTCGAGCGCTCTGGCGCCACTGGGCGTGCTGGCCAGCAGGTTGGGTAGTTCAGTTGGCTTGGCTGCTGAGGCCGCCGCCCGTGCACGGGGGGCTGGGCGCGTGCTTGGTGTCGCGACCTCGGCAACCGCGGCTGGGCTTGGTGCTGTGTCGCTTGTCAGCCCGACGGCCGCAGGTCTGCCCGCCTTGGCGACGGCGGGCGCAGGCCGCGCGGCTGTCTTGGCCTTGGCGGGCATGGCAGCCAGCGGGTCACTGGCGACTGCCACAGCGCT
>JGI25928J51866_1000470_pt1 | contig 10326 bp, 10 predicted proteins | sample LauGreFBDMM110DN_2_FD_51866 | JGI IMG/M metagenome (IMG submission 51866)
CCCAATTTTGCACACTGGCCCAATCGTTTGAGTATTTTGACGGGCCGCATGCCTGTGACCAAACGACTGCCTTTCCAGTGGTACGACACGCCCAACATTCGCGTTGGCACTTTCGCCGATTTCGAACAATTGGCATTGCAAAATCAATTGAAAATCATCGACAGTTTTGGCTTGCAAGAAGGCCAAGAAGCCAGGTTCTGGCCTAACTTGATGGCGGGCACCGCTGTCTTCAAATTGCAGCGCTAGTTCGCCAACCGCACTCACAGCAGAAAGAGTTCCATGTCAAATCCAAGCACCATGCATTTTGTTGACCACGGCACCGGCGGAGGGCCTGAAGTCTTAACGCCCAGCACCTGTGCAACACCCACACCCAAGGCGGGTGAGGTCTTGGTCAAGGTCGCCTATGCAGGCGTCAATCGCCCTGACTGCTTGCAACGCAGCGGTCGTTATCCGCCACCTGCCGGCGCGTCCAGCATTGTGGGCTTAGAAGTTTCGGGTGAAGTGGTGGCGCTGGGAGAAGGCGTGACCCAGTGGCGTTTGGGCGACAAGCTTTGCGCACTCACCAACGGCGGTGCCTATGCAGAATTTGTCACTGTGCCCGAAGGGCAAGCGCTACCCATTCCCAAAGGTTTCTCGATGCTGCAGGCTGCTGCGCTGCCTGAAAACTTTTTCACCGTTTGGACCAATGTTTTTCAGCGCGGCAAGTTGAAGTCGGGTGAAAGCATTTTGGTTCACGGCGGCTCTTCTGGCATTGGCTTAACCGCCATTCAACTGGCGCATGCTTTTGGCGCCAAGGTATTTTGCACCGTCGGCAATTCCGACAAGGTGGCAGCCTGCTTGAAAGTGGGCGCGCATGCGGCCATCGATTACAAGACCCAAGACTTTGTTGAAGAAGTGCTCAAACTCACCGATCAAGCCGGTGTGAATGCCATTTTGGACATGGTGGGCGGCAGCTACATGCAGCGCAATTTGCGCGCCTTGGCCATTGAAGGCCGCTTGCTTCAAATTGCTTTTTTGCAGCCCTCCAAAGTCGAAGTCGACTGGGTCTCTCTCATGGCCAAACGTCTCACGTTCACTGGCTCAACCTTGCGTCCTCGCAGTGCGCAAGACAAAGCGCAAATTGCAAATGAGTTGCATGCGCAAGTTTGGCCCTTGCTCGAGGCTGGCGACGTCGCGCCCGTTATTTACCAAGTTTTCGATTTGAAAGATGCGGCCAAGGCCCATGCACTGATGGAGTCATCGCAGCACATCGGCAAAATCATGCTCACGGTTGCGGGAGAATAAGTTCATGAGCGCCCATTTGTCCGTCGGTGTCATTGGCTTAGGCGCCATGGGCATGGGCATGGCGCAATCATTGCGTCGTGCCGGCCATGTTGTGAACGTCTTTGATGTTCGCGCAGAAGTCGCGCAAAAGTTTGCTGCAGAAGGCGGGGTCGCCTGCGCTTCCTTAGAAGCCATCGCTGCAGCGTCTGACATTTTGGTGTCTGTGGTGGTCAATGCCGCCCAAACCGAATCGGTGTTGTTTGGCGATGGCACGCCAACAGCTGGCTGCGCNAGCCACCTCAAGCCTGGCAGCGTCTTTGTCATGTGCTCTACCGTCGAGCCTGCGTTCTCGGTCGGCCTTGAGAAAAAATTAAACGACAAAGGTCTTCTCTACATCGATGCGCCCATCTCTGGTGGTGCTGCCAAAGCAGCCTCAGGTCAAATGACCATGATGACTGCTGGCACGCCTGCGGCCTATGCCAAGGCTGAAACTTTTCTCAATGCCATGGCCGCCAAGGTTTACAAATTAGGCAACAGCGCAGGCGCCGGCAGCAAAGTCAAAATCATCAACCAGCTGCTGGCAGGTGTTCACATTGCCGCGGCCGCAGAGGCCATGGCCTTGGGTTTGCGCGAAGGCGTTGACCCCAATGCACTTTACGAAGTCATTACAAACAGCGCGGGCAACAGCTGGATGTTTGAAAATCGCATGGCACATGTGCTAGCTGCTGACTACACACCTTTGTCTGCTGTCGATATCTTTGTCAAAGACTTAGGTCTGGTGTTGGACATGGCGCGCGCCAGCAAATTTCCACTGCCCCTTTCTAGCACCGCGCATCAAATGTTCATGCAAGCCAGCACGGCTGGTTTTGCCAAAGAAGATGACAGCGCTGTGATCAAAATTTTCCCCGGCATTGAATTGCCCAAAGCCAAATAAACGGCTCGCAAAATTCCACCATTTGCGGCTTGAACTGAGCGAACGATCAAAGGCGAGACAACATGAAATTGGGTTGCATTGCGGACGACTTCACGGGGGCAACAGACTTGGCCAACAATTTGGTTCGCTCCGGGATGCGGGTGATGCAAACTTTTGGTGTGCCTCAAGCTGCGCTTTCTTCAGACGTCGACGCGGTGGTCGTGGCTTTGAAATCTCGCACCCTACCCGCCCAGGAAGCCATTGCACAATCTCTGGAAGCCCTTCAATGGCTTCAAGCGCAAGGCGCAGAACAAATCTATTTCAAATACTGCTCAACGTTTGACAGCACCCCTGCTGGCAACATTGGCCCTGTGACAGAAGCCTTGATGGATGCGCTTGATTGCCAATTCACCATTGCCACACCGGCATTCCCAGACAACGGCAGAACGGTGTTCAAAGGCTATTTGTTTGCTGGGGCCGTGCTCTTGAATGAAAGCGGCATGCAAAACCACCCGCTCACGCCCATGACCGATGCCAATTTGGTTCGCGTGATGCAGGCGCAAACCAAGCGGAAAGTTGGCTTGATCGATCACACCGTGATGGCCAAGGGCAGTGCCGCCATCAGTGAAAAAATCAAACAACTCCAAGCCGATGGCGTGGGTGTGGCCATTGTCGATGCCACCAGCAATGAAGATTTAAAAACGCTTGGCCCCGCCTTGAAAAAAATGCCCTTGGTCACTGCGGGCTCGGGCGTGGCCATTGGCTTGCCTGCCAATTGGAACTTGCACGCATCGGCCAGTGCGGCCGCGCTGCCCAAAGCCACCGGCCATCAGGCCATTGTGTCTGGCAGTTGCTCTATTGCGACGCAAGGGCAAGTGGCGCACTACCAAAGTTTGGGCTTGCCTAGCTGGCAGTTCAAGCCCTTAAGCTGGTCTTCCCACGATGTGCCTGCACACATCCAATCTCAAGTGGCACAAGCTCTGGCTTGGGCTGAGCCCTTGCTTGGCAAAGGGCCTGTTCTCATTTATGCCACCACCGATGCCGACACACTGCAACAAGTGCAGGCCAAGTTTGGACGCGAGCAAGCGGGTGAGTGGATGGAGTCTGCCTTGGCGCAAGTCAGCGTGGGCTTGTTGAAATTGGGTGTGAAGCAATGGGTCATTGCGGGCGGAGAAACTTCGGGGGCTTGCGTTCAAGCTTTGACTATTTCGCAAATGCAAATTGGCCCACAAATTGATCCGGGTGTGCCTTGGTGTTTTGCGCCACAACATGCGGCAGGGCACCTCACTTTAAAGTCCGGCAATTTTGGAACGCCTGATTTTTTTACCAAGGCCTTGAAGCTTTTGTCGGAGACATGCGCATGAGCAACAGACAAAATCAGACTCTGCATCTCACAGAAGCGCAAGCCCGCGAAGAGATTTGCCGCGTGGGTCAAAGCTTGTTTGACAGGGGCTATGTGCACGCCACAGCAGGCAATATCAGTGTGCGACTTGAAGATGGCTTCTTGATCACGCCTACCGATGCCTGTCTGGGCTTTTTAGAACCCGCCGATCTGGCTTTGCTGGATGCACAAGGCCAGCAATTGAGTGGCAAACGCGCCAGCAAAACGATGGCGCTGCACCGCAAAATTTATGAGGCCAGCGACCATGCACTGGGCAGCTGGCCCGCTCAATGCGTGATTCACACGCACAGCACCCATTGTGTGTCTTTGAGTTTGAGCGCAACAGGTCCTGAGCTTTTACCGCCCATCACGCCTTACTTTGTGATGAAAGTGGGGCATGTGCCCTTGATCCCTTATTTCAGGCCCGGTGATCCCATGGCGGCAGATGCGGTAGCCGACGCCATACTTCATTACGCCCAATTGGACACACCCATTCGCGCTGTGATGTTGTCCAAACTTGGGCCCAACGTTTGGCATCAAGATTTGAGCAGCGCTATGGCCGCACTTGAAGAGTTGGAAGAGACTGCCAAGCTTGTGCAAATGACAGGACCTCAAGCTCTGGAAAATTTGTCGGATGCTCAAATAGAAGAACTGCGGCAGAATTTTGATGCAGCTTGGTAGTTTCTTGCCGAACTTCACATTGACCTTTTTTTCATTGCACCACCCTTCGCCACTTGAAAGCTGAACATGCCTCAATTCGCTGCCAATCTTTCCATGATGTACCCCGACATGGATTTCTTAGACCGCTTTGAAGCTGCGGCCAAAGATGGCTTCAAAGCCGTTGAGTATTTGTTTCCTTACGCCTATGCCGCAGAAGAATTGGCCGCACGACTCAAGGGCAACGGCCTTCAGCAGGTTTTGTTCAACATGCCGCCGGGCGGCATTGACGATGTAAGCACCTTGAGCGCTTGGGAAAAAGGCGATCGCGGTACAGCTTGCTCGCCAGGCCGTGAGGCCGAATACAAAGCGGGCGTGAAGCGTGCCATGCGCTATGCAGAAATTTTAGGCTGCCCCCGCATTCACTCCATGGCAGGTGTGTTGCCCGCTGGTGTTTCACGCGATCAAGCGCAAGCCACCTTGGTAGCCAATTTAAAGTGGGCGTGCCAAGAGGTGCGCGCTCAAGGACTTGATGTGTTGCTTGAGCCCATTAACTTGCGCGGTATTCCAGGGTTTTTTGTCAACCGACAAGACCATGCTCACGAAATACTGGCGCAAGTGAACGAGCCCAATTTAAAAGTCCAAATGGATTTGTTCCACTGCCAAATTGTGGAGGGCGATGTCACCACCAAATTGGAGCGCTACTTTCCCACAGGCAAAGTGGGCCACCTTCAAATTGCCGATGTGCCACTTCGTCACGAACCCAGCACTGGTGAATTGAATTGGCCTTATTTATTTGACTTGATCGATCGACTGTCTGCACAATGGGGCTGGCAAGGTTGGATCGGTTGTGAGTACGTTCCTGCAGACACCACCTCGGGTGGCACTTCTCGCGGCTTGTCTTGGTTGAAATCAAACTGAACTTTTGGAGAGCATCATGAACGCACCCATTCACAAAGAACTTCCTGCGCACCTTTTGAACGCTGAAACAGCTTTGCGTGATGTCACGCAATCTTGGGACAGCAGCATTTTGAAAGAGCTCACTGGCTACATTGAAATTCCCGCCAAGTCACCGTCNTTNGACANCAACTGGGAAGCCAATGGTTACCTAGACACCGTACTGCGCCAAACGGCTNAGTGGATTGAGGCGCAAAAAGTAGCTGGCCTCACACTGGAAATTTTGCGCTTGCCTGGCCGCACACCTGTTTTGTTTTTTGACATTCCCGCCACGCGTGCTGCGTCTGAAGGCTCTGGTCAAACGGTGTTGATGTATGGCCACTTGGACAAACAACCCGAGTTCAGCGGCTGGCGAAATGACTTAGGTCCTTGGACGCCCAAATACGAAAACGGCAAGCTCTATGGCCGCGGTGGCGCAGATGATGGCTATGCCGCTTATGCCAGCATTGCTGCCGTTCAGGCCTTGAAAAATCAAAACACACCGCACCCCCGCATTGTGGGTTTGATTGAAACATGTGAGGAGTCAGGCTCTTACGATTTGCTCCCCTACATCGATGCACTGCGTCCTCGCTTGGGCGATGTGGGCTTGGTCATTTGCTTAGACAGTGGCGCAGGCAACTACGATCAGCTGTGGCTTACCACCAGTTTGCGCGGTATGGCCAGTGGCACTTTGAAGGTTGAGATTTTGACGGAGGGTATTCACTCAGGTGATGCATCAGGCTTGGTACCCTCCAGCTTCCGCATCATGCGCCAGGTGCTCGACCGTTTAGAAGACAGCAAGTCGGGTCGACTTTTGCCTGACAGCTTTCACTGCGAAGTGCCCGCCGATCGATTGGCACAAACCAAAGCCACCGCTGCTATTTTGGGTGAAGAGGTTTACAAACGTTTTCCTTGGGCGCACTACGACTGCGGCGGCTCCACCATGTTTGCATTGCCCACCACCACCGACCCTTTGCAGGCTTTGCTCAATCGCACTTGGACACCCACACTGAGTGTGACGGGTGCTGAAGGTTTTCCCACATTAGAAAACGCAGGCAATGTGCTGCGGCCTTACACGGCGTTCAAACTGAGCTTGCGCTTGCCACCTTTGGTCGATGCAGCAGCCGCTGTTGCCAAAATGAAAGCAGTGTTAGAAGACAACGCGCCTTACCAAGCGCGTGTGACTTTTGAATCCAACGGCGGCGCGACCGGTTGGAACGCACCCAGCAGCACACCGTGGTTTGAAAGTGCCCTGCAACGTGCCAGTCAATCGCACTTTGGCGCATCGGTGGGCTACATCGGTCAGGGCGGCACCATTCCTCTCATGAGCATGTTGAGCCAGGGATTTCCAAAGGCGCAAATGATGGTGTGTGGTGTGTTGGGCCCAAAGAGCAATGCGCATGGCCCCAATGAATTTTTGCATGTGCCTTATGCGAAAAAGTTGACCGCCTCGGTGGCTGAAGTCATGGCTTCCTTGCCCTGACATCTGAGCTCAAGTTGCGGTCTGGTTTTTCCGGATCCAAACCAGCCACATCAAGGCCAGCGCTGTGAGTGCCACAGGCACGATCGAGCCGTAGTTCAGCAAAGTCCAGCCTTGTGTGGTCACCAACGCGCCTGAGGCAAACGAGGTGAAGGCCATGGTCGCAAAGACACAGAAATTGACGGCGGCTTGGCCGCGGTCTTTCTCTTCTGGTCGCCAAGCCGTCATGGCGAGCGTGGTGGCGCCTGTGAAAACAAAATTCCAACCGACACCCAGAACAAAAAGAGCCAACACAAATTGATGCAAGTCCGTGCCCGAAAGCGCTAAGGCGATGCAGACAAAGTTCAAAAGCACGCCCACCGCCATGACTTGCAGGACGCCAAATTTCTTAATCAGGTGCCTGTGAAAAAACCAGGCGCAAACATGCCAATGACGTGCCACTCTAAAACCAATGCGATATCACTGAACTGATAACCGCACACTTGCATGGCCAGAGGTGTTGCGGCCATCAACAAGTTCATGACGCCATAACTGAGCGCTGCTGCGGCAGCAGCCACAATGAACACCGGTTGTTTCATGATCTCGCTCAAGGGGCGACCTTCAGAGCTGCCTTTGACTTTCTCAACCACGGGCGGAAACTTCACAAAGTGCATCAGCACCATGCCCAATATCGCTACGGCGGTGAGGGCCACATAGGCACCCATGAAAGGGGGTTCAAACCAGCCTTTGCTGTGAGAGGCCAAATTAGGACCCACGATGGCGCCAATCAAACCTCCCGCCATGACCCATGAAACAGCCTTTTCTCGGAAGGATAGCTCCGCCAACTCAGCGGCGGCAAATCGGTAAAGTTGGCCGTTGGCACTGTAATAGCCAGCCACCAAAGTTGCGAACACCAGCATTTCAAAATGACGGGTGTAAGCCGCATAAGCACACAAGATGGCCGACAACAAGCCCACCAACAAACCCAACTGAAAAGAAACTCTACGCCCCCACTTGGCTTGTGACTTGGCCACCAGCCTGTCGACAAAGCGCCACCCACCACATAACCCATGACCGGCAGCGTGGCCATCCAACCAACTGGCGCAAGGCTTAAACCGACAAGACCATTGATCGCAATGAAGGTGACGTTGTTGGTGAGAAAAATACCTTGGCACAAAGCCAGCAAAAAGAGGTTGGAGTTCATACACCGGAGTGTATCTAATCCCAGCAACTCAGTGCAGATAAAACGGCGACAGGCGCTGTTTCAGCGCGCAACACCCGATGGCCTAAGCTCACAGGTACAAACCCTGCTGCAATGGCCTGTGCTTCCTCTGTGGGACTCAAGCCACCTTCTGGCCCGCTGAGCAAAATAATCTCGCCCCTCTTGGCCTCGCCCTCGTCTTTAGAGGTTTTGAGCGTCTGCATCATTTCTTGGAGCGACCGGGTGCCGGTTGCCAATGACAAGACCCACCTTGCGGCTTGCAAGGGTGCGACGGATAACTGGGCAATGGCCTGGGAAAGATTAACCGGCGTGCCCACTTGCAAAACCCGATTGCGGCCACACTGCTCACTGGAGGCCACCGCAATGGCTTGCCAATGCGCTAATTTTTTATCTGCGCGTTCACCCTTGAGTTTCAAAACACTGCGCTCGGCCGTGATGGGCAACAGCGTGGTGGCACCCAACTCAGTGGCTTTTTCAAGCAACCAATCCATGCGCTCATTGGCCGTGATGCCGGACCATAAATGGACGCCCATGTTCAACTCACGCTCAATGTGGCTTTGCTCACCCACGCGCACCGACACATCACTGCGGCCCATGTGCGTGACCACGGCTTTGAACTCACCCCCTTGGCCATTGAAAAGGGTGATCTCATCATTGGGCTGAAGCCTCAAAACTTGCACATGCCTAGCAGTGCCTGGCTGGCAGATTCAAGGCGTCTCCTGGGATGAGCGCCGTTGGACAATGAAAGCGTGGCAGGTTTGACATCAATGTTTGACTTTCAGCACTTACATACGGCCAAACGCAAAACCCGTTACACCGTCTTTGCCTTCTACTTCTTCGATCAGGCGAAGCAAGGGTCTGAGTTCAATGTACCGGGCGGCTGTTGAGCGAATGTAGGCGATAAAACGGGGTGCATCGGCCAAGTATTTTTCTTTGCCATCGCGCAAAGTCAGGCGCGCAAAAATACCCGCCACTTTCAGATGGCGCTGCAAGCCCATCCACTCTACGGCGCGGTAGAAAACACCAAAATCTTGGTGCCAATCTTCAAAGTCGAGCAGCCCTGCCTTGCGCGCTTTTTCCCAATAACGGATGGTGACATCGAGCACAAAATCTTCTTCCCAAGTCAGAAATGCATCGCGCATCAAACTGGCTACGTCGTACGTGACAGGGCCATACACCGCGTCTTGAAAATCCAACACGCCTAAAGCGGCATCACTGCCCGTAGGCATCATCAAATTGCGCGGCATGAAATCACGATGGACAAACACCGACGGGCTGGCCAAATTGCGCGTCACCAGCATTTTGAAGGTGCTGTCTAGCGTGTTTCTCATCTTGCCTTGAACATCAATTTGACGATGCTGCGCAAGGTACCAGTCTGGAAACAAGCTCAGCTCTCGGTTCAGCAACGCTTCGTCATAGTGCGGCAAGACGCCAGATTGTGAAGACAACTGCCACGCAATCAAGGCATCGACAGCCTGCATGTAAAGCGCATGGTTGGCTTGCGGGTTTTTGACGTCAATGGCGGACATCATGGTCTGGTCGCCCAAATCTGTGAGCAGCATGAAGCCTTGTGCTTGGTGCCATGCCAAAACCTCGGGCGCTTTAAGCCCTGCCAACTGCATGAGTTTGGCAACCTTGACAAAGGGTTCACAGTTTTCTTTGTCGGGCGGTGCGTCCATCACAATCAGGCTGGCGCCCGCCTGCGTGTCAACGCGCAAATAACGCCTGAAACTGGCNTCGGCAGATGCAATTCTTAANCTGGATGGCACAAGGCCATGGGTTTGCGCCAAAGCCGTTAGCCATGCACCNCAAGCNGACTGGCGCTCTGGGTCGGCCCAAGTCACATTCGACGTCGAAATTTGATCAGAATTCAAGTTCTCATTCCAGTTGTAAAAGTCAAGCTAGGCCACCCGACCGCGTGACTGGGTCATGTTGGGCGGCACTCATGGATAATCCATTCTACAAACACCCGGCAACCTGGACGATAGCCCTTTGAAGACACGCCCCTCATTTCAGACGCTCAAGCACCTACAAGCCCTGCCATTGGCGGGTATGTTACTTGGGCTCACGCCGGTCTGGGGCCAAGTTGCGGGTCCCGCCAAAGGGCCTTCAGCGCTCAGTCAGCCTGCCGCTGTCCCTGGCGTCATTCTTCGGAACAGCATTCACCTAGAAGAAAAAATTTCTGAAGTCGAGCGCAAGCAATCGCCCTTGTTTATTTCGGGCCAGCGCATTGATGCCCGGCCCGACCTGGACATGGTCATTGAAGGCGATGCTTTGCTGCGCAAGCAAGGCCTGACTGTGAAGGCCCAACGCATTGAATACGATCAGTCTCAAGACACCTTGAAAGCCACCGGTGGCGTTAAAATCAATCGAGATGGCAATACATTTCAAGGCAGCTCCTTGATCTTGCAGGCGGACGCCTTTCAAGGCAAATTTTCGCAAGCTGACTACACCTTGCTCAAAGGTGGCGGCCATGGCAAGGCTTCTGAAATTGA
>JGI25928J51866_1000473_pt1 | contig 10303 bp, 11 predicted proteins | sample LauGreFBDMM110DN_2_FD_51866 | JGI IMG/M metagenome (IMG submission 51866)
GGGGTGGATGTGGGCAGTGCCCAGCTTCACCCTAGCTTGCGTGCCGATCCGCGTGTGCTGTGCCTGGAAAAGTGCAATGCCCGTGCCCTCGATGCCTCTGATTTGATCGCTGCGGATCAAGACGCGACAAGGGCTGGAGGCCTTTTTTGTGCTGATCCAGATGCAGTGGCGCAAGCGCCTTTTGAGCCTGTGTTTGACCTGATCGTGGGCGACTTGTCCTTCATCTCGCAAACTCTGGTGCTGCCGGCCCTGGTGCCGCTGCTCAAACCCGGAGCGGGCCTGCTGATGCTGGTCAAACCGCAGTTTGAGTTGCAACCTGGCCAGGTGGGCAAGGGCGGCATTGTGCGCGATGCGGGTCTGTACCTGCTGGTTGAGCAGCGTCTGCGCGATTGTTGCGCCGCGCTCGGTTTGCAGGTGGCTGCGTGGTTCGACTCGCCCATCGATGGTGGGGATGGCAACCACGAATTCTTTTTGTACGCCCACCCTGTGGGCGAATCCAACACGCGAAGGTAGCTCACCATGAAGCTGATCTCCGAAACGCCCCTGAGTATGGAATTCTTTCCACCCAAAACCCAGGAAGGTGAAGCCAAGCTGCGCCTGGTGCGTCAGCAACTGTATGCGCTGCGCCCGGAGTTTTGCTCGGTCACCTACGGGGCCGGTGGCTCCACCCAGGCCGGCACCTTCAACTGTGTGCGGGAGATACTTGCCGAGGGGGTTAGCGCGGCCTCGCATTTTTCCTGTGTTGGTGCAACTCGCGAGTCAGTCAGCGAGCAACTCGCCGTGCTGCAGGCCATGGGGGTGCGCCGATTGGTCGCACTGCGCGGCGACCTGCCCAGCGGTTATGGGGCCCATGGTGCATTTCGCCATGCCAGCGATTTGGTGGCCTTTGTGCGGGCCCAGACTGGCGGGCATTTTCATATCGAGGTGGCGGCTTATCCGGAGGTGCATCCGCAGGCCGCTTCGCCGGCGGCCGACTTGCAATCCCTGTTAGCCAAAGAACAGGCCGGCGCCAATGCGGCCATCACGCAGTATTTTTACAACCCCGATGCCTACTTTCGCTTGGTTGACGAGGCGCAGGCCTTGGGCTTGCGACTGCCCATCGTGCCGGGCATTTTGCCCATCACCAACTCGGCGCAACTGATGCGTTTCAGTGACGGTTGCGGCGCCGAGATACCGCGCTGGATTCGCCTGCGCTTGAACAGCCTGGGGGATGATGGCGCGGCGATTCGGGCCTTTGGCCTGGATGTGGTGACTGCCCTGTGCCAACGCCTGCTGGCAGGAGGTGCACCGGGCTTGCATTTCTACACCATGAACCAGAGTGCTGCAACGCTGGAGATTTGTCGGCGATTGGCGCTCTCTTAAGTCTGCCTGCTGGGCAGCAGCCAAGGGTCAGTTTTAGCGCCCGTAGACGTCGTCAAAACGCACGATGTCGTCTTCGCCCAGGTAAGAGCCCGATTGCACCTCGATCATCTCGAGCTGCACTTGCCCTGGGTTTTCCAGCCGGTGCTGGATGCCAAGCGGGATGAAGGTGGACTGGTTTTCAGACAGTAAAAAAGTCTCGCCATCGCGTGTTACACGGGCCGTGCCGCTGACCACAATCCAGTGCTCGGCGCGGTGGTGGTGCATTTGCAGCGACAGCATGCCCCCGGGCTTGACCACAATGCGCTTGACCTGAAAGCGCTCGCCCGCATCCACGCTGTCGTACCAGCCCCAGGGCCGGAACACTTTGCGGTGCAGGCTGCTTTCGCTGCGCCCGAGTTGCTTGAGGCGGTCGACGACTTTCTTCACATCCTGGGTTCTGTCTTTGTGCACCACCAGCAATGCATCGGCGGTTTCTACCACCACCAGGTCACGCAGGCCGACACAGGCCAGCAGGCGGCCCTGCGAGATGCTCAGCGTGTTCTGGCAATCGTGCAGCAGCACATCACCCTGGGCCACATTGCCCTGGGCGTCTTTGGGCAACAGGTTCCACAGCGCGTCCCAGGCCCCAACGTCCGACCAACCGGCGTCCAATGCCAGCACCACCCCCGGGGGCAGTTGGCGCGCTTCGGGTGGCTGGGCAGCTGCCTCGGCGGCGATACGCTCCATCACCGCATAGTCGATCGAATCGGCCGGGCACTGGGCAAAAGCCTGTGGGTTGACCCGCACAAACTCCCCGTCGGTTTGGCCCTGGTCCCAGGCAGCCTGGCAGGCGGACAGGATATCGGCTCGGCAGCGACCGATGGCGCTAAGCCACACCGAGGCCCGCAGCATGAACAGGCCGCTGTTCCACAGGTAAGTTCCGGCATCCAGGTAGGTTTGGGCGGTGGCCAGATCTGGTTTTTCGACAAACCGGGCAATGTGGCGCGCAGACTCGTCAGCACCCGGGTAGGGCGCGCCGGCCTCGATGTAGCCATAGCCGGTTTCGGGTGCATCGGGCGCGATGCCAAAGGTCACCACCGCGCCCTGGGTGGCCAGTGCCGCCCCTGCGCTGAGCACCCGCCGGAACGCGGCCGCGCCGGTGATCACATGGTCGGCCGGCATCACCAGCAAAACTGGGTCTGTGCCCGACTGAGCCGCTGCCAGGGCTGCCAGGGTCAGGGCCGGGGCGGTATTTTTCCCGCAGGGCTCGAGCAGGATACGCCCTGGCCGCTCCATCAGGCGCAATTGCTCGGCGATCACAAAGCGGTAGTCTTCATTGCACACCACCATGGGTGGGCACAGGGTGGCGCCGTCAATGCCCTCGACCCGTCGCACGGTGGCCTGCAAGAGCGAATCAGCGCCGGTGAGTGCCAACAGTTGCTTGGGGTATTTCTCGCGCGACAGGGGCCACAGTCGGGTGCCAGAGCCGCCGGACAGCACGATGGGTTGAATCAGCATGGGGACCTATCAATTAAGGGGGTTTGCGTTGCTTGCCAAGGCGCTCAGGCGCGGGCATCGCCCCAGCGCAGCTGGCTGGTGTCGTCGCCCCGGTACAGGGTGTCGCCGTGGCGGTCCACGCAGTAATCGGGCGACACAATCATGTCGGTAAAGCGCATGTCCGCAGCAATTCGGGTGTACTCGAACAAAATGCTGCGTACCACCCGTGCACCCGTGCGGATGTGGCTGCCGTGGCCAATCCAGCTGGGACCGATGATGCTGGCGCCGGGCTCAATGCGTACGCTCGAGCCGATGTACACCGGCCCCTCGATCGTCACCTGGTCCCAGGGCACCGAGGTGTTCAAGCCGACCCAGATGCCGGGCCGCACCTGNCGCCCGGGCATGTTCATTTCGGCCACCTCGCCGCGCAACACNCGCTGCAGCACCGACCANTAGTCGCTGACCCGGCCGATGTCTATCCAGTTGAANGGNCGGTTCTGCACNTAAAAGGGCAGNCCTTGTGCGACCAACTGCGGAAACAACTGCGAGCCGATGTCATACACCTGCCCGGGCGGTATCAGGGCCAGCGCTGCGGGCTCGAAAATATAGATGCCGGTACTGGCCAAGGTCGACTTGGCCTGGGCTGGCTGCGGTTTTTCCTGAAAGGACTCGACCCGGCCGTCGGCCCCGGCCACCACGATGCCGTAGTTGGACACATCGGCAAGCGGCACGTCCATGGCGACCAGACTGGCAATCGCTCCCTTGTCCTGGTGTTCGGCCAGCGCGGCGCCAATGTCCAGGTCAACCAGTGCGTCGCCGCACAGCACCATGGTGGTTTGGTCAAAAAAGCCACTGAAATCCTGGATGCGCCGCAGACCACCGGCCGAGCCCATCGGCCGGGGCAGGATCTCGCCGTGGTCGCGCACGCCTTCGTAGGCGTAACCGATCTGCACGCCCCAGCGGTGACCATCGCCAAAGTATTCCTCAATTTTTTGGTGGTGCCAAGCAACATTCACCATGATCTCGGTGATGCCGTGGCGGGCCAGGTGCTCGACCAGGTACTCCATCACCGGCTTGCCCAAAATCGGCACCATGGGCTTGGGCAGGTCACGCGTGAGCGGCCGCACGCGTGTGCCTCTTCCAGCTGCCAAAATCATGCCTTTACCCATATGTGCCTCGGTTGACTCAGTTGATTGCGAGCGCTTGCTGGCGAGAATTGTAGTAACGCCGNCTCAGCCTCAGCCGCCCGATTCGACCGCCCAGGCCGCATGCTCGTCTTGCGCGAGTTGTTGGACGAGTTGCGGCAGCGCCGCCTGCAAGGCCGCCTTCAGGGTGTGTGGTGGATTGATGATGAACAGGCCGCTTGCAGGCAGGCCGGGACGCTGCACCTCGCCCATCGCATCGGTCGTCAATTTGCTGTTCTTCACGGTCAGGCTGGCATTGAGCCAAGGGCGTTGCGCTTTGACTGCCAGTGTCTTGAGCTTGCGCGGCACATCATGGGCCTCGGGGCGGGGAATCAAGGGGTACCAGGCAATATAGGTGCCGGTGACAAAGCGCTGTAGCGCATCAGCCAGCATGGCGGGTACGCGGGCGTAATCGCTCTTGATCTCGTAACTGGGGTCGCACAGCACCAGGGCCCGCCGGGCCGGTGGGGGCAAAAATTTCCTCAGGCCCTCAAACCCGTCTTCCTGCAGCACAGCGACCTGGCGCCCGGCCGCCAATTGGGCGATGTTTGCGCCCAGTGTCTTGGTGTCGGTTGGGTGCAGCTCAAACAGCTTGAGCCGGTCGCGCTCGCGCAGCAGGCGCTGGATGATGAAAGGCGAGCCGGGGTAGACCCGTTGGCTGTTTTTGCTGTTAAAGCTTGCCACCAGCTCGAGGTAATCCTGCAGCAGCAGCGCAGTAGGCGCGCTGGTTGCAGCAGCAGGATGTTGGTTGGCTTTTGTCGGCAGCAGCGGGGGAGGGGCGGCAAGGAGGCGTAAAAAACCCTCCGCAGCCTCCCCGCTGGTGCGCGCATAGTCGCCATCTAGCCGGTACAGCCCAGCCCCGGCATGGGTGTCAAAGACAGTCAGGGCCGTCTGTTTTTGGGTCATGTGGCGCAGCACTGCCAAGAGGGTCATGTGCTTGAGCACATCGGCATGGTTGCCGGCATGAAAAGCGTGGCGGTAACTGAACATGGCTTAGATGGTAACCGCCACCCTCTGGCGCAAGGCGCAAATCTCCTATAATCTTCGGCTTCGCAGCGCTTTTGTGGCTCCGCGGCGAAGCCNTTTTTCTCACCATCTTCTGACAGTGCGCTGAATGGAACCCCACCTAAGAGATTCCCGCTAGAGGAACGCCGACCGTGGAAAAGAGCCCGCCAAACCCTCTTAAAAAAGAGAAAACTCATGACCAAAACTTTCAGCGCGAAACCCGCTGATGTGGTGCACGAGTGGTTTGTGCTTGACGCGACCGACAAGGTCCTCGGACGAGTAGCCAGCGAAGTTGCTCTCCGTTTGCGCGGCAAACACAAGGCCATTTACACGCCCCATGTCGACACCGGTGACTTCATTGTCATCATCAACGCAGCCCAGCTGCGTGTTACCGGCGCCAAGCCGACGGACAAAATTTACTACCGGCACTCCGGTTACCCAGGCGGCATTTCAGCCACCAACTTCCGAGACATGCAGGCCAAGCACCCTGGCCGCGCCCTGGAGAAAGCCGTCAAGGGCATGCTGCCCAAAGGCCCTCTTGGCTACGCCATGATCAAGAAGCTCAAGGTGTACGGTGGTGCAGAGCACCCCCACACTGCCCAGCAACCCAAAGTGTTGGAAATTTAAGGAGCCATGACATGATTGGTGATTGGAACAATGGTACCGGCCGTCGCAAATCCAGCGTCGCGCGGGTTTTCCTGAAAAANGGCTCCGGCCAGATTGTGGTGAACGGCAAAGACATCGAAAAGTTCTTCGGCCGTCAAACCTCCATCATGATTTGCAAGCAGCCGCTGATGCTGACCAACCATGCGCAGACCTTTGACATCATGGTCAATGTTGCGGGTGGTGGCGAATCAGGCCAGGCCGGCGCCGTGCGTCATGGCATCACCCGCGCCCTGATCGACTACGACGCCACGCTCAAGCCAGAGCTCAGCAAGGCCGGCTTTGTGACCCGCGATGCCCGGGAAGTCGAGCGCAAAAAAGTTGGTTTGCATGGCGCTCGTCGCCGCAAGCAGTTCAGCAAACGCTAAACCGCCTGAGTTGGCCGCAGGGCCAAGCCGCAGCCCCACAACAGCCGCCCGGAAGCGATTCCTGGCGGCTTTTGTCATGGGCTCGCCTGCTAGACTGCAAGACCCATGCGAACCCGTTTGTTTCTTCGCCGCCTGACGGTCAGTGCGCCCAGAATGGCAGTACGCAGTGCATTGCCCTGGCCCCTGCGTTGGGTGGTGCTGGCCATCGCCCTGGGTTTCTGCGCTGCCCTGGCACTGTGGGCCTTCGAGTTTGGGCGCGATATCGCGGGCCTGGAGTCTTCCAGCCGCGAGCGCTTGGCGCAAAGCCGAGCCGAGCTGGCCGCACTGCGGGCTGAACTCGGCGTGGCGATTGAGGCACGGGACAAGGCGCAATCGATCGCCAACACATCGGGCACTTTGCTGACATCTGAAAAAGTCGCGCAAGAGCGCCTGTTGGCGCAAAATAAGCAGCTCGAAGCAGAAAACCGTGTGCTGCGCGACGACCTTGGCTTTTTTGAGAAGCTCATCCCGTCGGGTGGCGGTGGTAGCATCACCATCCGCGGTTTTCAGGCTGATGTCAGCGGCGGCAGAGAGCTCAAATGGCAGGTCTTGGTGATACAGCCCATGAAAAACCCGGCCGAATTCAATGGTCAGTTGGAGTTGAGCTTTTCGGGTTCGCAAAACGGCAAAGCGTGGACGACCAGCTTGCCAGACGGTGCAGTACCCTTGAAGCTGCGGCAATATGGGCGGCTTGAGGGCGTGTTGGCCTTGCCGCCGCAAACCGTGGTGCGCACCGCCACCGCCAGGGTGCTGGAAGGCGCGATGGTCAAAGCGTCACAAAGCTTGAAGCTGTAGTCGGGGAGCCAATGCATAGCCAAACAGAGGGTCGAGCCATGTTCAACAAGAAAAAACAACCCCCCATCAGAAGCCTAATTGCGCAAGGCAGCCTGATTGAGGGCAATTTCAAATTCTCCGAGGGGCTGCGGGTAGATGGTGAAGTCGTCGGCAACATCATGGCCCGCGCGGATGCGCCGAGCATGCTGGTGGTGTCGGAGACAGCGGTGGTGCAGGGCGAATTGCGTTCTGACCACATCATCATCAACGGCACCGTCAACGGGCCAGTGCATGCGGCGGTGCTCTTGGAACTGCAACCCAAGGCACGTATCCGGGGCGATGTGCACTATGTGGCGCTAGAAATGCACCAGGGCGCCATCATCGACGGCCAGTTGCGGCCCATCGTGGCCGAGGGCGAAAAGCCCACACTCGTTTTGGCTGCAAACAACATGGCAGTTAATTCCTGAGCAAATTGCTGTAGTATTNCCNNGCCACCTANTTTTTGGAGATCCCATGAGCGCCCTTGCCGAAATTGTCCAGTCTGAAATGCCAACCCCCATTCTNTTTACCGACAGTGCGGCCGCTAAAGTTGCCGATCTGATCGCTGAAGAGGGCAACCCCGAACTCAAACTGCGGGTGTTCGTACAGGGCGGCGGTTGTTCTGGTTTTCAATATGGTTTTACTTTTGACGAAATCACCAACGAAGACGACACCACCATGACCAAAAATGGCGTGTCATTGCTGGTTGATGCCATGAGCTACCAGTACCTGCTAGGCGCTGAAATCGACTACAAAGAAGACCTTCAGGGCGCGCAGTTTGTCATTAAAAACCCCAACGCCAGCAGCACCTGCGGCTGTGGTTCGAGTTTCTCTACTTGAGTGACAGGGCTGGCACAAAGCCGCTCTAATCGCAACAAAAACAACGGGCGCCACTGGCGCCCGTTGTTGTTTGCGCGCCCCGGCGCACAAGCGGCCGAGTTTTCGGCGCTTGCCCTAGTCGGCTGTGGCGCGTTGCAAAGATGCGGCACCCATCAGGGCTACGCGGGCGGCGTCTGCCCGTTGGCCGAAAGCTGGTCGGGCGCTGGCACTCACCGGTATCGTCTCGCTTTGCCGGGCCAGGGTGAGCGGGTCTTGGTGCTGGCCATTGACCCTGAACTCGAAATGCAAATGCGGCCCTGTGGCCCACCCGGTGGCGCCCACCGCGCCAATGTGCTGACCCTGTGTGACCGCTTGGCCATGGCGGACCAACAAGCGGCTTAAATGGGCGTACACCGTGGTGTGTTGGTTGCGGTGCTTGATGAACACCACATTGCCAAAACCGTTTTGCACACCCGCGAATTCCACCACGCCTTCCCCCACACTGCGCACCGGGGTGCCAGTGGCGGCCGCGTAATCAAGGCCGCGGTGGGCAGCCCATTTTTGCAAAATGGGATGAAAGCGCATTTTGAAACCGCTTGTGATGCGGGAAAATTCCATTGGCGAGGCCAGGTAGACACGCCGCAAGCTTTGCCCGTCAAGCGTGTAGTAGCCCCCCTTGGCGCCAGCTACTGGTTCACGGAACCACATGGCCTGGAATTTTTTCCCGCCGTTGACAAACTCGGCGCTGAGCACCCGCCCACTGCGCAGGGGCTCGCCATCGCCTTCAAGGGTTTCGTAGACGATGGAGAACCGGTCGCCCTTGCGCAGGGCACGGTGGAAATCGATGTCCCCAGAAAATATTTCAGCCACCTGTACCGCAACCGCATCAGGAATGCGCGCCTCGTCGGTGGCAGCAAACAGCGAGCTTTGGATACTGCCGCTGGCCAGTCGNGTCGAGACCGTGAGCGCTGCGGTTTCCAGCCTCGANNCCCAAGCNCCGCCAACGGGTTCGATCACCAGGCGTTTGAATTGGCCGTCATCCTCGGCGGTCCAGCGCGCGCTGAGTTTTTGCAGGGTGTTCTGCTTGGTGGCCTCGGCGGTCACCAAGCGCCCACTGCGGCCGAGCAGCTTGCGCGCGTTTGCGTCGGAGCGCAAAAATTGAGCGGCAGATGGATCGTCCACGCCCAAGCGTCGCAGCAGGCTAGCAGGCTGTCGGCAGTGTCGGAGGCGCGGGTCAGGTCAGAGCGGTACAGGTTCAGTGCCGGCGCGTCTAGGTTGGCCGAACCAACGAGCTCAGGCAGGGCAATCGATTCAACAACTTGACGAATGGTTTGTTCTGCCGGGTCGGGTGCGAATGCAGCGAGGGCGTAGGTGGCGCCCACGCCACCGAGCAATAGCGCTGCAAACAGTCCGGCAAACTGCTTGGGATATTGCGCCAAGCAGGCCTGCGCCGAGCGGCGCGAGGATTGGATGGCGGTGATGAGACGGTGCAACAAAATGAGGCGCTTGTGGGTTGCCGGGCTGGTGCGAGACGGTTTAACCATTTTGGACTGTGTCTGAGCCGACTAAAATCCAAGCACATTGGGGGAAGCAGTATAGCCGCACCAAGCCCATGGTCATCCCCGTTAAAACCCTTATGAATCAAGCGCCTGCCCCCCAATTCCCCGTCACTGAGCGCGTCCAGCATTCCTTGGCCGTGTCCCTGCGTGGCTGCGACGAGCTGATCCCGCAGGAGGACTGGGTCAAAAAACTGGCCCGCTCAGAGGCCACCGGCACACCGCTGCGCATCAAGCTCGGCCTGGATCCAACGGCCCCCGATATTCATGTCGGGCACACCGTGGTGCTCAACAAGATGCGCCAATTGCAGGACCTGGGCCATACCGTGATTTTTCTGATCGGCGACTTCACCACGCTGATTGGCGACCCGTCCGGGCGCAACAGCACCCGCCCGCCGCTCACGCGTGAGCAAATCGAGGCCAACGCCCAGACCTATTACCGGCAGGCTTCGATGGTGCTGGACCCGGACCGCACAGAGATTCGCTACAACAGCGAGTGGGGCGACGCGCTGGGCTCGCGCGGCATGATTCAGTTGGCGGCCCGCTACACCGTGGCGCGCATGATGGAGCGCAATGATTTTCATGACCGCTTCAAGGCCGGCACCCCGATCAGCGTGCATGAATTTCTGTACCCGCTGATGCAAGGCTACGACAGTGTGGCGCTGAAAAGTGACTTGGAGTTGGGCGGCACCGACCAAAAGTTCAACCTGCTGGTGGGCCGCCACCTGCAGGCCGAGTATGGGCAGGAGCCCCAGTGCATCCTGACCATGCCGCTGCTCGAGGGTCTCGACGGCGTCGAGAAAATGTCGAAAAGCAAAAACAATTTCATCGGCATCTCGGAAGACGCCAACACCATGTATGCCAAGGTGCTGAGCATTTCTGACACGCTGATGTGGCGCTGGTACACCCTGCTGAGCTTTCGCAGCCTGGCCGAAATCGAGACGCTCAAGGCTGAGGTGCAGGCCGGGCGCAACCCCAAGGATGCCAAGGTGGCGTTGGCGCTCGAGATCACGGCGCG
>JGI25928J51866_1000479_pt1 | contig 10274 bp, 7 predicted proteins | sample LauGreFBDMM110DN_2_FD_51866 | JGI IMG/M metagenome (IMG submission 51866)
ATGGACGTCGTACCGCGCAACAGCAGCGCAATCGAGATGAGCAGCGCAAAAAGCGCAGCGCCATGACGCATACGTGAACTCTACTCCATGCGAAGCCTGTGGCAAAGAAAACAGGCGCGGGAAAGGACCCGCGCCTGTGGAAAAATCAACCGAATGTTCGACGCTTAGTTCGCGACGACGACTGCTTCAAGCGCGCGACTGCATCGTGCGTTGAGATCCTGAAGATGTGCGAGCGTGTAAGGATCGCAGTTTCCAGTGTTCGCCTTCTTCAACATGGCATCGAGTTCACCGTTGACGCGGCGCAATTGCGACGATGCCAACTGACGAACCACGCGCGGCATTTCTGCGTTGCCTGTTGCGATCTTGCACAGTCGATCCGCAAGATCGGCTTGTGCATTGCGACGCCAGGTGGAAATCGCAGGCTTGCGAGCATCGGAGGAGCCCAGGTCGCCCTCGTCGATTTCAGTGAACACTGCGCGGCACAGTGTGTCGAGCACTTCTGGCACCGTGACCGCATCATCAGCACCGCTCGCACGGAACTCGTTGTCGTACACGCGAGCCATCGTGGAAGGATTCAGCACCAATGTCAACGCACCGTTCTGCAANGCTGCGATCGCATCATTGATCGCCCACGCGGAGTTTGAATTGAAGCTACCAACGTCGCCCCACTTCTCGAGCGACATCTTGTTCGCGATCTCAGGAGTCAGTCCGAACGCAGCATCGTTGAATGCATTCGCAATGATGAACTGCAATGCCGCACGCTGTGCTGCGACATCGACTGGCTTCAATGGATCGCCCGTGTTGGCGTCGCCCTTCTTGACGCGGCTCACATGTGTGCCGCCAATCCAGGCCGCCATCATGTCGATCATCTGTCGTTGCTTTCCGAGCGTCTTGGAATATCCCTTGCGCGCGCGTTCCCAACTATCGCCATCCTTCACGTACTTCGTGATCAAACCCTCACGCAGCATCTTGATGAGCGCTATCTGCGAATTCGCGTACTCGAGTGGATTCTTCGAAAAGTCATAGCGACGCGCGAGCGGATCTGGCCCGAGCGTGTCTTCATCAGTGAGATAGATGTGGGTTGGATCGCCAACGGTTGCGACAACCTTGGTTGGATCTTGAGTGGTGTACCCATACTCAATCGCCCACATGTCGTAGGGGCCGATGCCAATCATCGTGTAGTCGCCTTGGACATTGTCCTTGTCGACGTTGAAGTTGGTCGCCATGTAATCCATCACGCTGCCTGCAAGAGCCTTTTTGCCCTTGAACTCAGCGCTGTTGATTTCATCGAGCGTGTAAACGCTTGAGCCCTTGAAGTTGTGACGAAGACCGAGCGTGTGCCCAACTTCGTGTGCAACAAGGTGCGCAACCTGCGGTCCAACGAACGACTCCGGAACACCGTCGAGCATTTCTGCCGCGGGTGTTGCGGGATCCGCGTTGAGACCAATGACGCCGAAACTTTCAAGCGCCATGTTTGCCACAGCCATGTCCATCGCCATGCCGTGTGCTGCGAAGCACAATGGACTCGTGCACTTCTTTGGCTGCGAACTGAACCAACGCTGCACTTCGCGTAACTCTGGGCTTGCCGCGAGCGCTGGATCCTTACGGCTATCCGCTGGATCAAGGTCGCCTGCTGCAAATCGTGTCGCGCGCTCTTCGAGCGCTGCTTGACGAGCGCCGGGAGCGAGCAACTGAATGCGTGGATCCCACTCCGCATGACGCTCAAGCCATGTGAGTGTGTCCGCAGAAAGACTTTGCGCCGTATCCATCGGCTTCTCTTCGTACCAGTTATAGAAGGCACGAATCCAACCGTCGGTGAGCACGACGTCAGCATCAAGGATCTGACCTGTGTTTGGATTGACGCGGCTTGGCCCGATGGCAGTCGATACGTCGTTGTTGAGCCAACGAATGAAGTTGAAGCGCACGTCCTCTGGATCCTTATCCATATGCGCGCCCGTCATCTCATCCTGCTGATAAACCTCGATCGCGTTGTCGATGCCGATCTTCTCAAATGCCTCGTTCCACTGCAGAATTCCATCGCGCACATATCGTCGGTAACGCACAGGTACCGTGTGCTCGACATAAAACACGATGGGTTCCTTCGGCGGCGACAACGACAACTTGGCTTCGCGCTTCTCAACATTCCAGCGATGGATGTAGCGCTGCATGTTGGTCTCGGTTCCATAGAGACCGAGATCCTTGAAGTCAGTGGTGAAGTATCCAACGCGGTCATCTGCAAGTCGTGGCTTGTAGCCAGGATTATCCGGGAGTTGGGAGATCGAATAGTGCAACGACTTGAATGTGCCGCCTTGATCGGGCGCTTCGACTGCGATTTCGAGATTCTGCGGGAACGACTTCAACTTCGACAACTTTGCAAGTCGTGGGTTGAGGCTGATGCCCGCGAGTTGCTGCGACTGACCGATGAGCATCGCATCAAGATCGATCACTGGTTGACCATTGGGACCCATGCACGCGATCGGCGCTTCGAGGATCACGTTGTCCGTGAAGATGCGGCGCACAGAATCTTTCGATGTCTGCTCGCCAGTTGAACGCACATCGAGCTGTGGCTCAACGAGTGCGAGACGATTGCCAAACTGTCGAAAGAACGCGTAACGCGCGGGCCCTTGCAGACCGCTGAAGATCACACCGCCTGATGGAGTTGCAGCGAGGAGGAATTTCATCTTCTCCCATCCACGCGGAAGCTCAGCGAGCGCTTGATCATCCTTCCGCTTGGCGTAGAGCGCGAAGAGTGACTGGCCATCTGGCGTTGTCACAACTTTTTCGAATTCCTTCGAGACGTCTTCCCACTTGGGAAGATCCTGTGCGAGCGACATGCTCGACACAAACATTGGGGCGAGTGCTAGAGCAACGATGACGGAACGCTTCATAGAAAATGGCTCCTACTTCGAAAGTGAACCCGCTCTTGACATGTTTGCAAGAGGACGGTTTTTGGCCAACACACGGACGGTGAATGAGGAAATGTACCTCTGTCGGAGGGACAAAGTTCGCCAAACTCGAATGATGCGAGCGCGGCGACTCGCGCGGCATACCTCGACGATCGACAACCGTTGCCTGAGAACCATTCGCACGATGCAAAAAAGACTGTGGCTGCCCCAAAGAAGGGGCAGCCACAGCGAAGGTCAAACACATCGCGCGACTTGCGCTGCTCGCTGTTTAGGCGCAGGCGCCCCAAACATTGAGGAGTATCGCAAGGTCGGCTGCGTCGACGATGCCGTCGCCGTTGAGGTCGCCACCAGTGCTGCCATTCGAGTCCCATACGTTCAAGAGCGATGCGAGATCCGCGGCATCCACGAAGGTGTCTCCGTTGAGATCTGCTGGGCAAGGCGTTCCGCCGCCACCGTTGGCGATCGTGATGAATTGATCGCCAGGAATGAAGTCGAAGTTCACTGCGCGTGGTTCACCGAGATTCGCACCGCCACCGAGTCCAGCCAAGACTTGGTTGGAGAGGTAGTCGTGACCGCCACCGTTCACGAAAGCGCAGACCTTGATGTCGCCTGAAACGTAACCAGGAATCTGCGAAAGTGGGATTGCGATTTCAACGCCGGTCGAAACGCCAGCGCCATCGCCGACATCCGTGCCACCGATGACGCCGAGGATGTTGGAGTTGTTGATCGCTGCGCTGAACCCGATCTTCGTCACGATCGCACCAGCTAAACCCGAGCCCCCTGGTCCTGCATAGCCGCCCACGCCTGCACCCTTGGTTGGCATTGTCGCGAAGTTGATGTAGCTCTCATACGCCGCGGAGCCTCCAACTCCACCAGTGAAGGAGAAGAAGAAATCAGCGGCAAACGCGGCATCAAACGTGAGTCCGTTGCCCGTGCCGTTGTCGCCCATGCGATTGATCGCGTTGAAGTCGACATCGACATTCGTGCCGAGGACGCGATTCTGTCCACCAGGAATTGCATCGATGAAGATGTCGAGCTTGTTAAAGTTCGATTCGAGGTTTCCCGCGAACATTAGGAAGAGCACGCCACCCTCGATCTTCGCGCGCACGGAGTCAATCTCCGAACCGTTCGCCAAGCCAATCGCGCCGAGATTCGAGTCGCCGAATTGCGTCTGCGTGTTTTGCACGGCAAGTGGCGCGCCGTAAGATTTTTCAGCAGAGCCGTCGACGACGGTGGCTCCGAACGCTGAACTAGCGAGAAGGGGAAGAGCAATAAACATCAATGGGCGCATCTCTCAAGACCTCTGTATATGTGGCGAACTACGAGTGCCTCGGGAAAACCCGAGGAGGGAAAAATCAGTGTCTCCGCGGCAAAGCGGAGTGCGATAAACATAGTGCGTGCAATGGCACTTTGCGAACAAATTTGCGGGNTTTCACGCGTCTTCACGCTATGAGGGCAAGCCCGAGAACCATCGAAGGTCGTTGCCGCAACGGTGGTTCACGACGCTAGTGCCGCGTTGGCACTACGAACACCTCAATGCTCGCCAAACGATGAGCTTGAGTCGCATCACGGATCGCGGCGATCATCTGCAGAGCGCCAAGGGTGCATGCGATGCAGAGCCGAGCTCGGGCTGATCATCACATCGGGTCCATGAAGGGCAGTACGTAGCTGGGGCGCCACACGATACCCAGTGAAGTGGAAGTAATGCAACGAGTCATCGTTTCGCTACCCCTGCCAGCCCCATGCGCCGAGCACGAGGGCGAGGTCGCTTGCGTCGACTGTGCCGCTGTCGTTGACATCTGCGGCGGCGTTGCTGGTGCCCCATGCGTTGAGCACTGCGGCGAGATCTGCGGCGTCGACGGTTCCGCTGCCGTCCACATCGGCAGGATTGCCAACCGGCGGTGGATCACCTTGCGAGAGAATCACGCATGTGTACGCACCGATGTTGAGCGTGCCGCTCGCAGCAAGACCGTCCCACGGCGAGGAGTAACTCGCGTCGAGATCGAGTGTGGTGGTGTTCGCGAAGGAGCCGTCGTAGCCGTTCCAATCGCTGTTGAAGCGCACCTTCCAACGTCCATCGCGCGGGAATCCGATGCGATAGCCGTTGCGTGGAGTGGTCGACCAATTCATAACAACAATCGTGTCATCGCCAACGCCGCCATTCATCCAGCGGTGCGACGCGATCACTTTCAACGAATTGTTCACGTGATAGACATTCGTGTTCTGCCCCGTCAATCCGCGCGTGAGTCCACCCGTGTTCTTGCGAAGACCGATGAGCGCTTGATACATCGAGCGAATGCCTGCGAATGTCGTGCGCTTGGTCCAGTCGAGTGGATCCGTGTCAGCGAACCAACCGTCTTCGAGAAACTCTTGTCCCATGAAGAGCATCGGAATGCCTGGCGACGTCATCACGACAGCAGCACCGAGCGTCGAACGCTTCTTCGAATACCAACTCGCGGCATTGCCTGGCCAAATTTGTTCGGGCACGCGTGACTGACCGTTCGCGACTTCGTCGTGACTCTCGGTGTAGATCACGCGCTGGAACGAATCCGCGTTGTACTGCGCGAGAATCGCACTCTTCACCGCGTTCATGTCGCGATCGGAATCGTTTGGGGTGATGAGATTGGATCGGATCGGGTTATAGAACTGCGCGTCCCATTGCGTATCGAAACCCGCGCCGCCCGCGCCGGTTGGCTTCGTGAGCCACGCGTTGTTGTCGAGGTCTTCGCAGATCGAGATCTTGTTCGGGGCAGTCGCGTTGACTGAATCGTTCATCCACTGCAAGAGCGACCAACCCTCGGGAATGTCCGGTCCAAACTGATCCAGTTTGCGGATGTACTTCGCGCCATCGATGCGATGCCCATCGAGACGGAACTCATCGAGCCAATACATCACATTGTCTCGAATATACGAACGCACTTCGTTACGCCCGTAATCCGGACGCGTGTTGCCCCACGGCGTGTTTGCGCGGGAATCTTGGAAGAAATAGATGCCACCGAGGCCTTTGGTGCTCCACGCGTCGTACTGCCAAAGATCGAGATCATTGGGGCCGAAGTGATTGAAGACGAGGTCGGAAAGTACTGCAATTCCGCGAGCGTGCGCGGCGTCCACAAACTCTTTCAAGTCCGCAGGTGTCCCGTATGCAGACTCGATCGCGTAGGGATACGAAGGGTTGTAGCCCCACGACACCGCCTGAGGGAACTCGCAGAACGGCATCAATTCAATCGCGTTGATGCCGAGATCTTTTAAGTAATCAAGTTTCGCTTTCGCTTCATCGAAGTTCGCAGGAAGCACGCCGTCTGGCGTCTGTCCGAATGTCCCGAGATGCAACTCGTAGATGACGAGTTCGTTCCAGTTCGCAATCTGAAAGCCGTTCGTTTGCCAGTTGTATGCAGTGGGCAAGTACACAACGGAGTTACCAACTGAGTTCGTCACTTGTCGTGCGCGCGCATCGTTCTTCCACACAGTGCTGCTTGCCGTCGTGATCACGAATTTGTACTGCGCGCCCGCATAGACGTAGTTCACATCCGTGGACCAGTAGCCGTCGCCTTCGGCAGTCAGTGGATGGGCAGTCGAGTTCCACGAATTGAATGTTCCAGCAACGCGCACCGCGCTCGCATTCGGAGCCCACACGCGGAACGAGGTTCCTGCAGGCGGACCGACATACGGAATTGCGCCGATGCCTGGATGCGTGGAGATGCTGCCGAACGCAGGACCGCTCGCGCAAACGACGGCAAGCGAAAGCATGCGAAGTGCGCGTGAAATGCTAGGAAGTGTGCGCATAATGAGGACGGGCAGGCTCGGGGATCGACTGCTGCTCAAAGGTCAAAAGGTGTCTTTCGCGAACGGAGCAATCCTACTCCCGTTCCGAGGGAATGCCACTCAAACTGCAATGGATTGGAGAACGCCTGCCACGAAACCTGCGCCGAGAACCCTTGCGCTGCCTTCGCTGCGAAGCCCCATCACGCACCCGATTCAAAGTTCGCGATGAATTTCCCGCGTACGACGCTGAAGATCACGCCACCATTCTCGATTTCCACACCTGGCAAGAAATCTTCATCGAGACGGCGAAGGATTTCTGGCAGATCCACATCGTTCAACGGAGCGTCGTCAAGCACGATCACCGTGCCAACAACTTGACCGTTCGCGAGATGATGAATATCCACGGCGATTGCGTCGCGCCCGTCAACCTGTCCGAGCATGCGCTCTGACGATTGCGTGCGAAGCGTGCGAGTCCAACGAATGCTGTTGTTCGTATCAGGCATAGTTCCACCTCAAGACTGATGCATAGCCAACTGCAAGTGCGAACAACACGAACGGCGCGACGAACATCATGCAACCCTTGCTCGATCGATACCCAATGCCCGTTCCCGGAATTCCAAACGTCGAGTACTTGCGACCAGTCGCCGAGTTGCCCGTTCGAAATCCACGACCGCCGACCGACCAACCAACGCCTGACTTCGATAAATTCAGCCGGAATGGGCCAAAGTTCGCAGACTTCCGAAACATGAATCCCATCGAGTTCTCCCTCTCTGTAAAAGTCAATCCGCAAGTGGGCGGATCCAGATGTTGCGGAAGCGCAACGGATCGCCGTGATCCTGAATCGAGATTGGAAGCTTCGGAGCATGCGCGCTGTACTGCGCCTTCTGCATGTGCGCGGTTGCGCCCTTGATGATGCTGTGATTCTGCACGAGCACACCGTTGAAAAACACCGTCATTGCGCCCGCTTGTTCAAGGTCGCCACCTGCAGCAAACTTCGGCGCGGTGAAAATCACGTCGTACATGTTCCACTGTCCGTTGGGCTTGCATGCGTTCACGAGTGGTGGATACTGACCGTACATCGCGCCAGCCATTCCATCGACGTAGGTCTTGTTTGGGTTCGAGCCGAGCAACTGCAATTCGTAGCGACCCATAAAGAAGATGCCGCTGTTGCAACCTTGTTGACCTTCACACTTGCATGTCTCAGGAACCATCCACTCGATATGGAGTTGGCATGAGCCGAAGGATTCCTTCGTCTGCACGTTGCCTGATCCACTCGTGATGCAGAGTTCGCCGTTCTCAGCGATCCACTTGCATGCATCGCTACCCGAGAGGAACGCAGAAGTATCCGTTCCACCGAAGAGCACCGTCGCATCGCTCGGAGCTGCACAGCATGCTGCAACTGAAACCATTGCAGGCTGCGGACGATTGCGGTCATGCACTTCCCACTCTTGCGTCGCTGCCTGCGGTGGAGCGAAAGCGAGTAATCCAACGCCGACAAGGGTGATTGGAACGACGAGGCAGACGGTGGTACCGAGTGGGCAAAGGCGCATGAGGTGAATCCTTGGTGTTGAACGCCGCATACAAGTGCGGTGCTGCATTATGCTCTTCAAGCACGACCTTGTGATGCGGTGCGTTGAAGAATCCTCTGAATGATCCCCTGATCACCATGATCACCATGATCCCTAAGCCCCCTCTCCATACCTACGAACTCCTCCTCAACCTCCACATGGTGGATGCAAGCGGCACAATCTTCGTGGGACGGGCGTTTGAAGTCGCGCACGCATGCCTCGCTGAGTTCCTCGCAGCCGCGAATCTCGGGCTTGACCGCATGATCCGCGGCGAAATCGAGGTCGCACCGATCGTGCACGCGAGATGTGATTTTCGCGCCCCCACCCGCGTGGGCGAGCGTCTTGTCGTTGAGCTGCGCTGCGAAAAAATCGGCGACACGAGTTTCACTCTGGAGTTTCGCGCTTGCGTCAACGGCGAGATTCGCTTCATCGTCTCACAAGTGCATGTCGTGATCGACGCAGCGACCAAGCAGCCTGTCAGTGTGCCCATTGCGATTCGGCAAGCGCTTGCATCGCCGCACGCGAAGGCTTGAGAACATCACGGAATGCTGCTGGCCACGGCAAGACAACGCGCGGAATCTCGTGTCGCGCGAGTTGCGTTGCGAGGAGCGCGCGAAGTCCATCGAGTGGCACATCAGCCGATGCGTCGACGAATGCGACTGCTGCACTCCCCCACTCTTCATTGCGCGCGCCAACGACCACCGCGTTCGTGACACCCGCGAGGTTGAGCAATGCGCGTTCAACGCGTTCAGGCTGCACGAACTCGCCGCCAGACTTGAACGCGAGACCGATGCGTCCGTCGACGTGGAGTCGTCCCTCCGAATCAAGCGAGCCGCGATCACCTGTCGCGAACATGCCATCGACAATCGATGCGCTGTCGACAACGCCGCCATGGATGTATCCATCGAACATCGTCGCGCCGCCCAGCATGATCTCGCCTTGTGGAGAAATCGTGATGCGTGTCCCATCGAGCGGCGCTCCTGCATCCGTCGATGCGCGACCATGCTCTGCGCGGGATGTCGCGGCTTGCGACGCACTCTCCGTCATGCCGTATGTCACAAACAGCGGCATTCCTAGTGCTAACGCGCGTCCTCGCAATCGCTCAGCACTCGGCGCACCACCGAGTAGGACTGCCTTCAGCGATGCGATCCGATGTCGAAGCGCTTCAGCGTCTGAGGCTTCCGCGCGTGCGAGCAAGCGATGCAGTTGCGTTGGAACGAGCGAGAGGTGCGTGATCTCAGGTTGCGCACAGAGCGAGTGCGCGAGGTCGGCGCTGGCGTTCGTAGGACTGCCCGCATGACCGTACGCTATGCGCGCGCGAAGGAACGCACCGAAGCCACCAACATGATGCAGCGAAAGCGGCACGAGCCACGCATCCGATGCTGAGAACGGAATGCGCTCGTTCGCGGCTCGCGCGGAAGCGAGCAACGCGCGTGCGCTCACACGCGCGAGCTTGGGTGCACCGCTCGTCGAACCACTTGTTTCAAAGAGGCAAGCAGCGCTCGCGGGAAGCTCCAGCGATGCAGCGCGCTGATGCGTGGCGTAAGGATCAAGCATGGAAACATCTGCACACACGCATTGTGCGACGCGCCTCATGCTTGCTTGTGCGTCACTCGGCGAAAGCATCGCAACGCACACGCCTTCGCTCCATGCGCGCAGCACCGCTTCGAACACATCGCTTTTCGCATGCGCGACAATCGATGCGCATGCACTCACTCGTCCGCTCCGATACTCGTGCGGTCGAGCACGGGAAGCGGCTGCACTTCCATGACACCGCGCGCAACAACCAGCGGCGCAACGAAATCATGCGCGTACATCCCCGATGTGCCAAGGCCATGCGCTNCAANGTTCGCTGGATCCATCTGCGAAGCGACGATGGCTGCCACGCGCAGCGAGAAGTTCGACTCGTAGGCGGTGGAGCAAATCGCATGAACTCCGTGCTTGCGCGTGAGTTTTGCGTGGCGCAGCGCGAGTTCAATGCGACCAACGCACGAGAGTCGAACAACGTGCGCAGTCACGCAGGGCGCAAACGCAAGAG
>JGI25928J51866_1000480_pt1 | contig 10274 bp, 11 predicted proteins | sample LauGreFBDMM110DN_2_FD_51866 | JGI IMG/M metagenome (IMG submission 51866)
TCTTGCCAACCAGGTCTTTCCAGCTGTTGACGCCAGAGCCATTGCGGGCCACCAGCACGTCGGAGCTGGCAATATCGTCAAGAATCCAGACCAGTTTGATGTCCTGGCCCTGGCTGGTCGCTGCGGCCAGGGGGCTGGAGCCGACTTCACCGATTTGCACATCGCCCGAGGCCATGGCCTTGATGACATCGCCACCACCGCCGAACATACGCCAGTTGATTTTGTAGCCGGTGGTTTTCTCCAGTTCGCCGGATTCCATCACGGTGCGGTAGGGGAAAACCATGTCCTGGTGGGCAAAGGTGACTTCTTTTTTCGCCTGGGCGAAGGAGCTGGACGCCAGCAGCGCCATAGCCAGCCCAAGCGTGCTTTTGGTCAGCGCGGATAGCAAAGTGTGTTTCATAGATGTCCTCAGAGTGAAGTGTTGATCATGGTGACAGCTGCGTTGGCCGGCGGCCAGACAGTGGCTGAGCTATTTGGCCCAGAGAAGAGTCTGTTCGCTCGCCCTCCCAAGAGAAGAGCCAGTTCTTTCTGATGATAGTGCCAGTTGCTGGCCAAGAGTGCACCTAAGCGGTGCTTTTTTTGAGAGAAAATGGGGCTTATGTCAATGGGTCGCCGAGGATTTGTTTTTTGAAAACCATGCTGCCCTTTCTGCTGTGGTGGCCCCGTGTGAACCGGCACAGCCTGCGCTGCGACCTGCTTGCCGGCCTGACCGGCGGCCTGATTTTGGTGCCCCAGGGCGTGGCCTTTGCCACCATCGCCGGCATGCCGCCAGAGTACGGTCTTTATGCTGCCATGCTGCCGGCGATTGTGGCGGCTCTGTGGGGCTCGTCCTGGCACCTGGTGTCTGGCCCCACCACTGCCATCTCGATTGTGGTGTTTGCCACCATGAGCCCTTTGGCGCCAGCGGGTAGCGAGAGTTATGTGAGTCTGGTGCTGACGCTGACCTTTTTGGTTGGACTGTTTCAATTGCTGTTTGGCCTGCTGCGTTTGGGCACACTGGTCAACTTTGTGTCGCACACGGTGGTGGTGGGATTTACAGCGGGTGCCGCAGTGCTGATTGCGCTGAGCCAGGTCAAGAATTTTTTTGGCTTGGAGATTGCACGGGGCGCGTCGCCGCTGGCGGTGTTGCAGGGGCTGTTGCAACAATTTGGCGACATCAACCCCTTTATCACTGCGGTTGCCGTGAGCACTGTGCTGGCCAGTGTGCTGGTCAAGCGCTGGCTGCCTCGGCTGCCGCACATGATTGCCGGCATGGTGGTCGGCAGCCTGGTGGCGCTGGCAATCAACGCACGGTGGGGCCTGGAGCACACCGGCATCAGCAGCATGGGCGCGCTGAGTATCGGCCTGCCGCCCCTGTCTAGCCCGGATTTTTCAGTGGCCACCCTGGAGCGGTTGGTGCCGGTGGCCTTGGCGGTGGCGCTGCTGGCCCTGACCGAGGCGCTCAGCATTGCCCGCGCCATGGCGATTCGTAGCGGACAGCGCATTGACGGCAACCAGGAATTTATCGGCCAGGGCCTGTCTAACCTTGTGGGTAGTTTTTTTTCCGGCTATGCCTCCAGCGGCTCATTCAACCGCAGCGGACTGAACTACGCAGCCGGCGCGCAAACGCCGTTGTCAACGGTTTTCTCGGCGGTGGCGCTGTTGCTGATACTGCTGTTTCTGGCGCCCTTGGCCCGCTACCTGCCCACCGCCGCGATGGCTGGCATTCTGTTTGTGGTGGCCTGGGGCTTGATCGACTTTCGCCATATCCGCGAGATCATTCAGGCTGGCCGGCAAGAAAGTGCGGTTCTGGCTGTGACCTTTGTGGCGACCTTGACCCTGCAGCTGGAATTTGCGATTTACGCGGGCGTGCTTTTGTCTTTAATGCTCTACCTTCATCGCAGCTCGCGACCGGCCCTGGAAGACGTCAAGCCCGAACCGGGCCCAGGGCTGCCGGTCTTCAGTGCCTGCAACCGGCCTGCCCGATTGCCCGCAATTGAAAATCGTGCGCATCAACGGCTCGATCTTTTTTGGCGCTGTCAACCACCTGCAGGAGGCCCTGCAGCAAATTGATGTACGCGAGCCACTGCACCGCCACCTGCTGCTGGTGGCCTCGGACATCCATTTTGTCGACCTGGCTGGCGCGCAGTTGCTGGCGCAGGAGGCTGTGCGACGGCGTAACATGGGCGGCGGGCTGTATTTGTCTCAACTCAGGGCTGAGCCCCAAGCGATGATGCAGCGCTGCGGCGCGCTCGAGGAGATTGGCGCGCAAAACATCTTTGGTCCGGGCGATGATGTGCTGGGCGAGTTGTACCGACGCCTTGACGCGAGCGTCTGTGCCNCGTGCCAGCTGCGAATTTTCCGGCCCTGCAAGCCGACCCAAANCTGACANGCTGGAGGCTCTGCTTGAACAATCTACACATGTTTTATCCGGTGCTGGCGATCCTGCTGGGGTATTTGCTGGGCTCGCTCTCGTTTGCCGTGATCATCAGCCGCATCATGGGCTTNAGCGACCCCAGAACCTATGGGAGCAAGAACCCGGGCGCCACCAATGTTCTGCGCTCTGGCAACCGGGCCGCCGCCGCGCTGACCCTGCTGCTTGATGCGGCCAAGGGGTGGCTGGCAGTGATGCTGGCTGACTGGCTGGGCCGCCCCTATGGTTTGCAAGAAGGCAGCATGGCCTTGACCGGGCTGGCAGCCTTTGTAGGCCACCTGTACCCGGTTTTTTTCCGGTTTGCTGGTGGCAAAGGTGTGGCTACTGCGCTGGGTGTTTTGCTGGGCATCAGCCCGCTGCTCGGTCTTGCAACGGCGGCCACCTGGCTGCTGGTGGCCTGGTTGTTTCGTTACTCGTCCCTGGCGGCACTCATTGCTGCCCTGATGGCTCCGGCCTACTACGTGTTGGGCGAGGGCCTGGCCTGGTACCTCAATGCACGGGTGATGCTGGCCCTGTCTGCCATGTCAGTTCTGCTGCTGTACCGGCATGCCGAGAACATTGGCCGCCTGGCGCGGGGCACCGAATCGCGCATGGGCCGTAAAAAAACCAAACCCTAGCGGGCCGCCGCCTGTCGGGTCTGTGGTGTCAGTCCCGGAAGTTGTTGAAGCTCAGCGGCAGATCAGCGATGTCTTTTTTGATCAAGGCCATTGCCGCTTGTAAGTCGTCGCGCTTGGCGCCAGTGACTCGCACAGCATCCCCCTGAATCGCCGCCTGTACCTTGAGTTTGCTGTCTTTGATCAGGCGCTGAATTTTTTTTGATGCCTCGGATTCAATGCCGTTGCGAACCTTGATGATTTTTTTGACCTTGTCGCCGCCAATTTTCTGGGCCTCTGCGGCGTCGAGGTAGCGCACATCGACGCTGCGCTTGGCCAATTTGTTGCGCAGGATTTCCTCGATTTGCTCGAGCTGAAAGTCGGCGTTGCCGATCAAGGTGATCTCTTTGTCTTTCACCTCAATGGCAGCCGGCGTGCCCTTGAAGTCAAAACGGGTGGCGATTTCTTTGGCAGTGTTTTCGACGGCGTTTTTCACCTCGACCAGGTTGGCTTCACACACGGTGTCAAAAGAAGGCATGGCAGGTTCCTAAAAATGCGCTGGCGTGAGGCCGAATGCGACAATCAGGCCCATGTTAGTCGAGAAAAACGTCCCGCTACAGGCTTGCAACACCTTTCATATCGTGGCTCGGGCCCACACCCTGGTGCGCTTGCGCAGCCTGCTTGACCTGCAGGCGCTTTTGGCCAATCCAGATTGGGCTGAGACACCCAAGTTCGTACTGGGTGGGGGCAGCAACATCGTGCTCACCGGCGATGTGAAACCGATGGTGCTCAAGGTCGAGATCATGGGCCGCAGGCTGGTGCGCGAGACCGCCCGGGCCTGGGTGCTGGAGGCTGGTGCTGGCGAGAACTGGCACGAATTTATTGCCTGGAGCCTGGCCCAAGGCTACCCGGGCCTGGAAAACATGGCGCTGATTCCTGGCACCGTGGGCGCCTCGCCGGTGCAAAACGTAGGTGCCTACGGGGTCGAGCTGCAGGACCGCTTTGAGTCCCTGGACGCGGTTGATCTGCAAACTGGCCAGCTCTTTACCCTGAATGCGGCCCAATGCGGTTTTGGCTACCGCGATTCGGTCTTCAAGCATGCCTCGAAGCCGCTTGGCTTGGCCGGTCGGGCCCTGATCACGGCGGTACGCTTTGCCCTGCCAAAGCCCTGGAAAGCGGTACTGGGCTATGCCGACCTGGAAAAAAAACGCGTCCAAAGCGGCATCAACAACCCCAGTGCGCAGCAAATTTTTGACTGGGTTTGCGACATCCGACGCGCCAAGCTGCCCGACCCAGCCCTGATCGGCAACGCCGGCAGTTTTTTCAAGAACCCCACGGTCAGCGCCGAGCAATGCCAGGACATCATCGGCCGGGAGCCGAAAATCGTTCATTACCTGCTGGCTGACGGCTCGGCAAAACTCGCCGCCGGCTGGTTGATCGATGCCTGCGGCTGGCGCGGCAAGTCTGTTGGCAATGCTGGTGTTTACGAGAAACAGGCACTGGTGCTGGTTAACCGTGGCGGCGCCACCGGCGGCGAGGTGATGACCTTGGCGCGCGCCATCCAAACCAGCGTGTACGAGCGCTTTGGCATCATGCTCGAGCCCGAACCCGTGGTGGTTTGAACCTCTCAACAGGCGCCGCACCGGCAATATTGGCCACTGCGCCCGGCTGGGTTGGCGCAGCGTGCAAAATCAGCGCTATGAAAAAAATTATGGTTTTGGGTGGCAGCGGCTTTGTCGGTTCGCAGCTCTGTGAAAAATTGGTGCGCCAAGGCTGGTGCGTGACCGTTCCCACGCGGCGCCGAACCCATGCCAGCCATTTGCTGCATNTGCCNGGGTTGACGGTNTTGGAGTTCGATGTGCACAACGAGGGTGCGCTGACAGCGGCCTTGCCGGGACATGATGCAGTCGTCAACCTGGTGGCNATTTTGCATGGCACGCAGGCTGCCTTCGACAAAACCCATGTTGCCCTGCCCGAAAAAATAGCCCGGGCNGCCCTTGCATCTGGCGTGGCCCAGGTGGTNCAGATCAGCGCGCTCGGCGCGCAGGGTGAACANCCCNCCAACCCGAGCTCGATGTACTTNCGCAGCAAAAGCCGAGGAGAGGCGGCTTTGATGCGGTCGGCGCCGGCTAGGCCCGACGCCGGCTTTGCACTCACCATTCTGCGACCCAGTGTGATTTTCGGTGCCGAGGACAAATTTTTGAACCTGTTTGCCCGCCTGCAGCAGATCGCACCCTTCGTGCCGCTGGCAGGTGCGGACGCACTTTTTCAGCCGGTTTGGGTGCAGGATGTTGCTTTGGCCGTGGTTCGCTGCTTGGCCCAGAGCCGCAGCCCGGGCGGGCAGCCGCCGCTGGTGCTGGAGTTGTGCGGCCCCGATATCTACACCCTCAAGCAGTTGGTGCAACTGGCCGGTCAACTCAGCGGAGTGCGCCAGGGCCGGGGGCGGCCGGTGTTTGGCCTGCCTGACTGGTTGGCTTGGCCTCAGGCAGCATTGATGGAGCTGTTGCCCGGCGAGCCCTTGATGAGCCGGGACAACCTGGCCTCCATGCGCACGCCCAATGTGGCGGGCGGCAAATTACCGGGCCTGGCACTGCTGGGTATTAGCCCGGCGGCCCTGCCACCCTTGGCGGCGGTTTACCTGACGCAAAACCAGCCGAACCAGGGTATGCAAGGGCTGCGCCAGCGCGCCTCTCGTCGTCCCTGAGCCGCATCAAAGCCCGGCGTCAAACCGGCTATGAAAGCTTGGCTGGATCGCCTGGCAGGCTGAGCATGTCGGTGCCGACATCCCCGCCGAGCAGCCCGCTGTTGGCATAAATGCCCAGCTTGGCCCGGGTGTCCACGATGTCCAGATTGCGCATGGTGAGCTGGCCGATGCGGTCGGCCGGCGAGAACATCGACTCCCCCTTCTCCATGGTCAGCCGCTCGGGGTGGTAGGTCAGGTTGGGCGACTCGGTGTTGAGCAGCGAGTAATCGTTGCCGCGGCGCAGCTCCAGTGTCACCTCGCCGGTGATTGCACAGGCCACCCAGCGCTGCGCGGTTTCGCGCAGCATCAGCGCCTGCGGGTCAAACCAGCGGCCCTGATACAGCAGCCGGCCCAGCCGGCGGCCGTTGTCGCGGTACTGCTCGATGGTGTCTTCGTTGTGGATGCCGGTGACCAGCCGCTCGTAGGCGATGAACAGCAGCGCCATGCCGGGGGCCTCATAAATGCCGCGGCTTTTGGCCTCGATGATGCGGTTCTCGATCTGGTCGCTCATGCCCAGTCCGTGGCGGCCGCCGATGCGGTTGGCCTCCAGAATCAGGGCCACCAGGTCGGGGTATTCCACCCCATTGAGCGCCACCGGCCGGCCTTCCTCAAAGCGCACCCGCACGGTTTCGCGGGCAATCGCCACGTCGTCACGCCAGAAGGCCGCGCCCATGATGGGGTTGACGATGGTCATGCCGCTGTTCAGGTGCTCCAGGTCTTTGGCCTCGTGGGTGGCGCCCAGCATGTTGGAGTCGGTCGAGTAGGCTTTTTCGGCTGACATCTTGTAGCCAAAGCCGGCCTGCGTCATGAAGGCCGACATCTCGGCCCGGCCGCCGAGTTCGTCAATGAACAGTTGGTCCAGCCAGGGCTTGTAAATCTTGAGCGAGGGGTTGGTCAGCAGGCCATAGCGGTAAAAGCGCTCGATGTCGTTGCCCTTGAAGGTGCTGCCGTCGCCCCAGATGTTGACCTCGTCTTCCTTCATGGCGGCCACCAGCATGGTGCCGGTGACAGCGCGGCCGAGCGGGGTGGTGTTGAAGTAGGTCAGGCCGCCAGTCGAGATATGAAAGGCGCCGCTTTGCAGGGCAGCGATGCCCTCGGCGGCCATTTGTGGGCGGCAATCAATCAGGCGCGCCAGTTTGGCGCCGTATTGCATGGCTTTGCGTGGGATGTCGTCGTAATCGGGCTCGTCCGGCTGGCCCAGGTTGGCGGTGTAGGCGCAGGGCAGGGCGCCTTTGAGCTTCATCCAGTGCAGCGCGGCGCTGGTGTCGAGGCCGCCCGAGAAGGCAATGCCCACTTTTTGACCGATCGGCAGGTTTTGGAGAATCGTCGCCATGGTAGGTTGCGGTGTTGTTGGGCTAAGCCGCCAATTTTAGGTCAGGCCCCTGGCGGCGAGCCAGGCTGCAGCCGGGCCTGCCAAGCCGTGGGCTCAAAGCCCAGCGTCAGCTCGCCACTTGGCCAGAGTACTGCTGGACGGCGGATCAGGCTGGGCTGGGCCAGCATCAGGCTCAGCGCTGATGCGGCGTTGTTCACGCTAGCCTGGGCCTCCGGGTCGAGCCGGCGCCAGGTCGTGCCCCGGGTGTTGAGCAGGGCCTGCCAGCCCAAACGCTGCGCCCATGCGGCGAGCAGTGCATGGGACGGAGCCTGTTTTTTATAGTCAATAAATTCATGTGCCGCACCATTGGCGATCAGCCAGGCTCGGGCTTTTTTTACCGTGTCGCAGTTGGCAATGCCGTAAACCAAGATGGGGGAGGTGGATGCTGTCATGCTCCGAATCATGCCACTGGGCGACAATTCCACGCTATGACAACCGAAACACGCACTCTCGCCCAATGGCTGGCCCATTGCGAGCAATTGCACCCAAAAAATATTGACATGGGCCTGGAGCGGGTGCGCCAAGTGGCAGACCGTATGGGCCTGACTTTTTCTTGCCCGGTGATCACTGTTGCCGGCACCAATGGCAAGGGCTCGAGCTGCGCCATGCTGGAGTCCATCCTGCGTCAAGCCGGCTACCGAACCGGTCTCTACACCTCACCGCACCTGGTGCATTTTGAAGAGCGCCTGCGCTTGCAAGGTGAGCCGGTGCAGGCAGAGCGTCTGACGCTGTCATTTGCCAAGGTGGAGGCCGCCAGGTGCCAGCCGGGCGAGCCGGTGTCGCTGAGTTATTTTGAGTTCACCAGCCTGGCGATTTTGGATGTGCTGGCGCACCACAGCCTTGATGTGGTGATTTTGGAGGTGGGCCTGGGCGGACGGCTGGATGCAGTCAACATCATTGACCCTGACTGCGCCATCATCACCAGCATAGACCTTGACCACATGGAGCTGCTCGGACCGGACCGCGAAGCGATTGGCTTTGAGAAGGCCGGCATCATGCGCCCACGCCGTCCCGTGGTGGTGAGCGACCCGCTGCCCCCGCTGAGCCTGCTCAGGCATGCCCGTGACATTGGCGCCGACCTGTGGCGCGCAGGCCATGATTTCCAGACGGTTGGTGACAAGCAGCAGTGGGGCTGGCACACCACCGAAGCGCGCGGCGCCAGGCGTTACAGCGGTTTGGCCTATCCGGCGCTGCGCGGTGCCAACCAGTTGCTCAACGCCGCAGGTGTTTTGGCGGCGCTGGCGGCTCTGCGCGAGCGCCTGCCAGTGACCGCGCAAGCAGTGCGCAGCGGCCTGGCGCTGGTGGAGCTGACCGGCCGCTTCCAGATTGTTCCGGGCCAGCCCGCCTTGGTGCTCGATGTGTCGCACAACCCGCATTCGGTAGCGGCACTGGCAGCCAATCTTGACGTGATGGGCTACTTTCCNACAAGCCACGCGGTTTTTGGTGCCATGGCGGACAAGGACCTCGGGCCCATGCTNGCCCGNGTCATGCCCTTGATTGATCGCTGGTATTTTGTTGACCTGCCCACCCCAAGAGCCGAAACAGCGACTGGTTTGATGCACAAGTGGCAGGCTCTNAAACCGCCTAAAACCGCCCTGGCNGGCACCTATGCTGACCCGCAGCAGGGGCTGCAGGCGGCCGTTCTGGCAGCTGACCCCGCTGATAGAATCATTGTGTTTGGATCGTTTTACACCGTTGGCGGCGTTTTGCAGAACGGGCTTCCCCGGCTGCAAGCCCGGCACATGCCAGACCCTTAAACGCCCGCCCCACACCCTATGGCCCTTTTCAAGACCCGCAAAATCGGCGACGATTCTGCAGCTCCGCCGGCCCAGACTGAGAGTGTCGAGGTCATTCGCAAGCGCGCCATTCACCGCCTGCTCGGTTCGGCCGTGCTGGTGTTGATAGGTGTCATTGGCTTTCCACTGTTATTCGACCAGCAGCCTCGCCCGGTGGCGGTCGATATTCCCATCGAAATCCCGGACCGCAACAAGGCGACGCCTTTGAAGCCGCCAGTGGCCATGGAGCCGGCATCTGTTGCAGCGGCACTGCCGGCCACCGCCCCAGCAAGCGTGCCAGCTGCAGCGGCAATCCCAGTCCAAAAAACCGAGGAAATATTGCCCAGCACGCCGAATCAGCCGCCACCCAAGCCGGTCGATGAAGGCAGCCGNGTACAGGCTCTGCTGGAGGCAAGCGAGCCGCCCAGAGCCGCCTCTGCNCCGGAGTCNGCGCCGCGTTATGTGGTTCAGTTTGGGGCATTCGCNGACGCTGCACGGGCGCAGGAAGTGCGGCTAAAGGTGGAGCGGGCCGGGCTCAAGACCTACACCCATGTGGCCGAGACCAAAGAGGGGCGGCGCATCCGGGTTCGGGTTGGGCCGTTTACCGACCGGGCAGAAGCACTTCGGGCGGCCGAGCAAATCAAGGCGCTAGACCTCGCGGCTACCATTTTGTCGCTGTGACCAAGCCTCAAGCCCGTGCCTGTTCTTGACTGGATCATGCTGCTTGTGATGGCTGTCTCGATGGCCGTTGGCGCTTGGCGGGGCTTGGTTTATGAGGTGCTGTCGGTGTTGGGCTGGCTGGCCGCATTTGTTTTGGCCCAGTGGTTTTCGCCCGGCGTGGCCGAATTTTTGCCCATGGGTGGCGCTGGTGAGGCGCTGCGTCGTGCCGCTGGGTTTGTGCTGGTGTTTGTGGTGTGTGTGTTTGCAGCAGCTCTGTTGGCCCGCCTGGCCAGAACACTGTTTTCGATGGTCGGCCTGATGCCGGTGGACCGACTGCTTGGCGCCATCTTCGGTTTGGTGCGGGCGGCTGTTTTGCTGCTGGCTGCTGCGACAGTGGCCGCCATGACGCCGCTGCACAAAAGCAACTGGTGGCAGGAATCGTCGGGCGCCGGCCTTGCCACTGGGGCGGTCAAAGGCCTCAAGCCCCTGCTGCCGCAGGACTTTGCAAAGTATTTGCCTTAAAGCCGCGGCGCGTTTGCCGGGACGAACTGGAAAACTATGTGTGGAATCGTTGGCCTTGTCAGTAACGCGCCCGTCAATCAGCTGATTTATGACGCCTTGCTGCTCTTGCAGCATCGGGGGCAGGACGCAGCCGGAATCGTGACCCAGCAGGACCGCAAGTTCTTCATGCACAAAGCCAAGGGCATGGTGCGCGATG
>JGI25928J51866_1000487_pt1 | contig 10220 bp, 12 predicted proteins | sample LauGreFBDMM110DN_2_FD_51866 | JGI IMG/M metagenome (IMG submission 51866)
CGCCAGCCCCTGCCGCCCCTGCGCCACCACCCCATCCAGCATGCACAAATGCAAATGCACGTGTGCGTTTAGCGTCGCGCCAAAGCGGTGCACAAATAGCACCCCGCCGCTGCGAGCTGCTTTCGCCGTACTTGTGCTCGCTCCCGCTATGGCGCGCTGCACTTCGCTCATAGCGATCCCCGCCACCCCGTTCAGGCAGCCTGCATCAACGTTCAAAAAGTAGCGCAGGCGCTTCGGAAATACCACCACCCACTGCCACTGCCGGAAACACATGCTCCACCATGTGCGCGGCCGTCTCCACCATGCGCCGTGTGTTGCTGCCCGCACACACCCCGCGCCCATTGCACGAATACGNCACCAAAAAGTCCTGGCCGCACTTCTCACAGCGCGCCNGCGCAAACCCGTGCGCCAGAATGCCGCACTCCAAATACTTCCGCAGCTCGCGCTCGCCATATACCGCCAACGGGTCCAANTGCCGATCCGAGGGCGCAACTCACAAGCGGGTCGAGGTCCGCTCTGCCAACCGGTCAGCGCGGCATCTCTACAGCTCGCTCGCCTTCTCCCTAATTAGCGCGCGCGCCCATTACTACGCCGGCGACGCCGCACTGATCATGCAACTCGACTTCACCTGAGCTCACGCTCTAGATGCCGAGGATGCCGGTCAGGGAAGCGGCGTGTCGCTGGGAACCGCGTGAACTGTCAGCCCCGGAATCAGCTTCCCGAGGTAGTCGAGCGTCTCCCGCACGCCGGGACCCGTGAAACTTTGATTGATTGGAAACAGGTCGACAGCCCAGGCACACATGTCGTCGATCTCGGGCGACGTGACCATCTACGCCTGCCGCATTTTCTTGTGGCGGGCCGAGTGGAACGCGCTGTCGGCGATCACGACCTTCGAGGGAACCTTGAACGGGGCGAGCTTCGCGCGACACGCCGCGCGAATACGGGCCTTCAGACTCTGCAGATCTTCGGGCGCGATCGTCGCGACCTTCGCCACGATGATGTTCCCGAGCATCGAGTGTGGCTCGCCGTAGACGGAAACGTCTTCGATGTTGTCGAGCGCGAGAATCGTATCCTCGATTTCCGCCGGATACACCTTCTGTCCCCCGACGTTGATCAGGTCCGTTATCCGCCCCAGTATGCGAAAATACTCGCCATCAACTTCGACGCGATCCTGCGTGTTGAACCAACCCTCAGCGTCGAACATCGAGGGCGCGTTTAGATATCCGAGCATCGCGAACTCCGACCGGATCCACAGAATCCCGTCGACGACTTTCGTCTCGAAGCCCTTCCCGCCGATGCGAACCCAGAGCGAGCCGTCGTCCCGGGACTGCGACCGCAACACACCGAGCTCGGAAAGCCCATAGGTCTGTTGCAGCTCGACGCCAGGAAAGGCCAGGCGCAGACGATCGAGCGTGGCTTGCGGCATGACCTCCGTCCCGTATGTGATCCGAGCGAGCGAAGACAGGTCGAACCGCTTATGCAGTCCCGACGCCATCAGCAGCGTCAGGAAGGACGGTGTCGCCGGCAGCAGCGTGACGCGGTACTGGGCAATCGCCGAGCAGATACTCTGCGCCGATCGATCCTTCACCGTCACCACGGTACCGAGCCCGGACGTGATGGCGAGAATGGTGTTGATCCCGCCGAAGTGGTCGAGCATGAGAAACGAGATGGCGACAACGGGCGGCCGCTGCACACGAAACTTGTCGACGACGCGATTGAATTCGTGCAGGATCCCCTTCGGCACGCCCGTCGATCCGGACGAAAAAAAGATCATTCCCGGCGTATTGCGCCGCCGGAGCTCCTCGATCAGCGCGGTGTCCACCGCCACGCGGCGCTGGCGAATACTCACGTTCGCGTTCGCGGCGTCGAATTCCGCAAACCATTCGCACCCCGACACGTCGAGCGCCGTGGACACTTCGACCACGGATTCGCGAGTCAGGGGAATCGTGATGCATCCGTGCTTCGCCAGCGCCATGATGAAGCAGAAGACGTCCGGCGAAAAATCGCCGAGCACCGCGACGCGGTCACCCGCGTCGATCTCGAGGCGCGCGATCTCGTCGCCGAACGCACGAATCCGCTGCAGCAGCTCACCGTACGTCGTCTTCGCATCATCGCGTTCAAAGGCGATGCGGTCGGGCGACGTGGCGAAGCGCTCGAGCAACCATTCCATGCTACGTCTCGCTCAGCAGCTCTTCGAGCACGACTTTCAGCAAGGCGTACGACGTGAGGTTGGCCGCATCTTCGTCCGGGATCGACGCGCCGAACTCCTCCTCGAGCGCCAGAATGAGATTCATGTGCCGCAGGGAGTCCCAGGTAGCGACGTTGTCCATGCTCGCATTCGGCCCGATCGACTCCTCGGGAACCTGGAGCACCGTCGCCATCACCTGGCGCAGCGTGGCTTCATTCATCACTGGTGACCTCGATCCATGGAGTGTGCTGGCGAGGGAAACGCCCGACCGGCACCTCGTATCGACTGTGCTGATCGTCGCCACTAAGCAGCAACAGGCCGAGTCGATCGAAGAAATCCGCCACCTGCGCGTTCTTCGCCGACGGGAGGTACTCCGCGCGAAACGTGGTGCATGAGCGCGTCAGGGCATCGCTCAGCACCTCGTTCCAGATCGCGAACTCGATGCCGCGCCCAATGACTCGGCAGCTCATGAGAAACGAGTCCACCACAGCGACCTCGGCGATCCATTTGACGATGATAACCCCCGTCAGGCCAGCGCTGCCGAACTTGTCGTTGACGACGATCGAATAGACGGTCGAATCCGGCCTCTCCATCAGCTGCTGGATGTCCGCGACGCTATAGCGGCGAGTGGTGACGTTGAATTGGTTGGACTTAATCGTCAGCTCGCTGATTCGCGCCACGCTGGCAACGGCGTCTCGACGCACTTCCAGCTTGAGCTGCAGTGACTTGAGAAACTCCTCGTTCGATCCGAAACCGGTCTGGGCCTCTTCCGCCTGCGCCCGCTGCCGATATTGAGTCGTCTTTGACCGGCTCTCTCCCGCAACGCCGCCGGCAAGAAACAATTCCCGGATGTCCGACACGACGCCGGGGAAGTCGATGAGAGACGTGGGCACCTGGAACGTCCTGACCGCCGGAAGCTGCTGGCGCACCGCCGAGCACTCGAAGTCCGAGTCATCGAGAAACACGATGCTATCCAATCCNACGTTCAACTCGCGTGCGATGTCCTGNAGGTTCNTGCACTTGTCCGTCCAATTCACCTTCTTGAGGATGATATTCTTNTCCTTGAGCACCATGTCCGGATGGCTCGTCAGCACCTCATCGACGTCGGCTGCGTTGTTCTTTGAGCACAGGCAAAGCAGAACGCCGGACTTCTCCAAGCCAAGGAGCTCGTTCTGCACCCGCCAGTAGATGTTTCCGGGATAATCGTGCGGTCCAAGCTTGATCCCACCGAGAAGGTCCTCCCCGATGACGCCGCCCCAGAGTGTATTGTCGCAGTCGAGTGCGAGCACCTTGTAAAAATGGGTCCCGAATGCGCGTGAGCCGGCGGCTACGCGACGGGCAATCTCGTCGAGCGTTTTCGTGGTGTATGGCGCTTTGGCGCGGAAATAAAATCGATGATCGAAGGCGCTCGTCTCACCGACGGTGCGAACGACATCCTCCATGTCGATCAGCTTCACGTTGGTGAACGCCGCCGCCTCCTCGCGCAGCACGGCATTGAAACGGTCGATGACGTCGGCGATTGGGTCCCCAACTGCACCCAGGTGGCCCGACAGCCTGTGGAAGGTTCCGAGGAAGACGGTGCCGATACCGGTCGCCTTTCCCAGGGCCAGACGATAACGAAGCCGGACATCCTCCTCCTTTGCCGCAATCGCTTCCGGCGCGAGGTGACTGACCTGAGACTCAAACGATGGAAGCAGGTTGTCGAAGAACGGCAGCAGCACCAACAGGTCCGTGCGCTCCCGCGCGAAGGTCTCGATGTCGCCGAGGACGTCATCGTGGTTCCCCGGGCGGATGTTCGCCTTGACGCCGGACAGCAGCGCGTGTTTGCGGACAAACACGCCAAGCAGGTCGATGGTGACGTTCGACGACAGTCCGATCGACACCTGGCGAAGGAATCCATCCGATCCCTCGAGGGTCTCGACGGCACGGATGGTCCCGCCAGCAAGCTCGCCGGATCGGCGAGCACGGCTCGTGGATCGACGGCCGGCGTCAGACTCATGCCATCGCGCTCCCGCCGTTGACGCGAATCGTCTGACCTGTCACGAACGCACCATCGTCGGATGCGAGAAACGCCACCGCGCCCGCGATGTCGGTCGGCACGGCCAGCCGGCGCAACGGTGTCTGGCGCGCCACGATCAGCTGCGCTTTCTCCGGAATGTCTCCTATCATCCGCGTGTCAGTCATGCCCGGCGCCACGCAATTGACGGTGATCGACGACGGCCCCAGCTCCGCCGCCAGATAGCGCGACATCATCGAAAGCGCCGCCTTTGCGATTGCATAGCCGGTCCACGTCTCCGAAGGCGCTCCGTCCAGCACCTGCGACGTGATATTCACGATGCGACCGCTCTTCCGCTCGACCATCCCCGGAACGCACGCCTTGGCCATGAGGAAGGCGCCTTTGACCTGCACGTCGAGGTGATGCTGGATGTCGCTCCAGTCGAGCGCGCTGAAGGCCTTGGGGTTGATTCGCGGCGACGCGTTGTTGACGAGGACATCCACGCCACCGAACGCCTTTGTCGCCGCGGTCAGTAACGCGGCGGCCCCGCCGGCCTCGGACACGTCGGCTTGTACGGCGATGCCGTCGCCGCCGCCGACCTTCAACGCGGCAATGAGCGTCTGCGCCGCATCCTTCTTGGTCAGATAGTTCACGACGATGCGAAAGCCGTCGTCAGCCAATCGGCGGCAGATGGCCTCGCCAATCCCACCGGTTCCGCCGGTGACGATCGCCACCCTCGGCCGCGTCAGCGGCTCGGCGGCCGGACGCGGAGCCGCAACGGCGAGCACTTTCACCTTTCCATGGCCGGACAGCACCGTTTGCTGATTCTGATTCACGATGCGCGTCTCGAGCTCGATCAGCCGCTCGCGATCGTTCTTTTTCAGCACTGTGCACGAAACGGTGAGTCTGTCTCCGACGCGCACCGGAAGCAGGAACTCGAGGTTTTGTGAAACCCAGAGCGCGCCTGGCCCAGGGAGCTTGGTGCCGATCACCGTAGAGATGAACGAGGCGCCGAGCATTCCATGAGCCACGACGTCCTTGAAGGACGTCTCCCCAGCGAACTGTCGGTCGACATGAAGCGGGTTGTCGTCACCCGTCATCTCGACGAACCGCCGGATGTCCTGCTCGGAAATAGTTTTCACCAGCTCCTCGCGGTCACCGACGCGGATGGCGTCGAAGTCTGCGAACATTCTCATACTTTGGCTCCGTTGGCTGCGAGGTCCCAGCGCCAGACGCTGGCTCCATAGTTGAAGCCAGCGCCAACGGCGGCCAGTACGACCAGATCGCCAGTCTTGATCACGCCTTGCGCGACGGCTTCGCTCAGCGCGATGGCCACGGAAGCCGCGCCGGTGTTTCCGATCTCGCGCACGTTCGTGAACGTCCGTGGCATGTCCAGTCCCATCTTGCGGATGATGTACTCGATGAGGTTGTAGTTGGCCTGATGGAAGACGAACAGGTCGACATCTTTTGGATCGACCCCCGCTTTGGCGCACGCTTTCCGGATGGTCGGCGGCATGTGCATGATCGCTTGCTTCCAGGTCGCGATACCGTTCATCTCCATGAACGTGACATCCCGCGGCGGCGCGCTCTCCAGCGATCGATGGCTCGAGCCGCCGCCACGCATTCGCACCGCCTCGTAGTTCGAGCTGTCGGTGAAGAACGCGGAGGACATCACGCCGCGGCCGGACTCACGCCGCCCAAGCACGGCCGCGCCCGCACCGTCGCTGAGGTAGATCGCGCTGTTCACGTCCGAGCGGTCGACGTAGCGGCTGTTGAGCTCGACGCCGATGACCAGCGCATTGCGAACACTTTCGTCGACTATCATGCGGTCGGCCGCGGCGGTGAGCCCGGCGACGAAGCCGGCGCAATTCGCTTGCAGATCGAACGTCTGCGCTCCCGCGGCGCCGATCGACTGGTGGATCTTGGCCGACAGCGGCGGAAAGATGTAGTCGCCCGAATAGGTGCAGGCGATGATGAGGTCGATGTCCCTGGCCGTGACGCCCGCCATTTCCATGGCGCTTAGGGCGGCGCGCGTCGACAGTGACGATGCCGAGTCCTCTGGGCCGGCGAGGTACCGTCGCTTGATGCCGGTCTTCTCGATGATCCACTCCGGTGAGACGTCGAGGTTCCGACAGAGCATCTCGTTGTCTTCAATCGTGCCGGGAAGGTAGTGACCGACCCCCACGATGGCGATCGACGGCCTGGGCGTCATGGGACCGACCCCTCCGGGGCGCTCACCATTCCCAGGAATTCGAGGAGGACCCGGTTGTCCTGCTTAAGTGCGCCGAAGGCGGTCGATCGTCCGTGCCCGGGGAGAATCACCGTTTCCATCGAGTACCGGTTCCAGAGACCCTGGATGGACTGCCGCAGCATCTCCGGATCCTCGCCCGGGAGCTGCGACATGCCCATGCTCCATGCAAAGAGTGTATCGCCGGTGAAAACCGTATCGCCGAGCTCCAGCACACAGCTACCCGGAGTATGGCCGGGCGTCGATCGGTATCTGAGAGTCTGGCCGCCGACCCCGATGTCGGTGACGTCGCCGGTAACGAGGTCGAGTGTCGGAAGTTGAACGCGTTCCGGACGCTTGAACGACATTAGCAGAAAGTTCGACGCCTTGAGCGTCTTGACGTCGTCGACGTGGAGATAGACGCGGGCTCCATACTTGTTCTGAAACACCAATGCCGTGCCGGCGTGGTCGAAGTGTCCATGCGTGCAGAAGATAGCCCGAGGCACCAAACCGACCTCGGCGAGACCGGCTTCGATCGCCGCCGCGTCGAGGCCCGGGTCCACCAGAAAACATTCGCCCGGGGTATTCGTGGGGCAGATGTAGGTGTTCGAGTTGTATGCCTCGTTGACGACTTTCCAGATCGATCCCGGCTCGCGCTCGAGACGGAGAGTCGGCACGTCAGTTCACTCCGCCCATAAAAATTGTCTGCGCCGTGATGTACGAGCTGCGCTCCGACGCGAAAAAGTCGATGATGTTCAGGATGTCGTCGGGCTTGGCAAAGCGCGGGATCGGAAGGCCGGCGATGATCGCCTCGATCTTGTCCCGTGGCACCTGACTCAGCATGTCGGTGTCGATCGCCGTAATCGCCAGGGTGTTGCAGGTGACGTTCATCGACCCAAATTCCTTGGCCATCACGTTCGTCAGCGTAGAGAGCCCTGCCTTCGTCGCTGCGTACATCGAATCTCCGATCGGCTCCAGGCTCGCAGCCATCGACCCGATGTTGATGATCCGTCCCCACTTTGTCTTGCGCATCATCTTCGCCGCTTCACGCGAGACCAGAAACGGAGCGAGCAGGTTCACGTTGACCATGGCCTGAGCGGCACCGGGAGGCATGATCATGGCGTACTGCGAGGTGAGCACTGCCGCGTTGTTGACGACGATATCGATCGTCGTCGCGCTTTGTCGCAGCGATGCGAATGCCGGCCCGATCGCCACGGCGTCCGCCAGGTCGACCTGGACGTGATGGTACGCCGCATGTTCGATCGTGGACGTGCCCTTCGCGAACCCGACCACGGACGCCCCCTGCTCCAGGAAATGGTCGGCGATGAGCTTTCCGACACCGCGACGACTCCCAGTGACCAGCGCCGTTCTGCCTGCGTATGCACCCATCGGTGTCTGGATCCTCAGTTCTGCTCGGAAAGGAGCAGCAGGATGTAGGTAAGGAGTGCTCGAACATCGACATAGGGCGACGGCTGATGACTCATCGCCCGGTCATCGGTGAGGCTCACGGTTCGTCCGAGCTCGTCCTGGACCGCTGTCTCGACGTCGATGATGACGGAGACGAGCGACAGCGAATCGAGCAGCGAATGCTCGCCAAGGAGCAGCGTATCCTCGTTGACCGCCCCCTGCGCGTTCGGCGGCAGCTCGGCGTTGAGATTCTGCAGAGCGCGATAGATGATGCGCTGCACGACCTCGTGTTGGCTCATAGTGGAAATTCGAGTGTCATGTCGATGGAACCGCCGGAATGCGAGTTCGACCCGCTCATGCCTCGCGCGCAGCCGCGGTCTCGATTCGTTTCGCGACATAGTACGGGTCGCGCTTGATGCGGTCGTAGAGGAACTCGTGCGCATCGCGGACGTTCATCAAAAACACTGGAGTATGTCCGTTGAAGCGATCGTACCGCGCGAGGTTGTGGCGAAGCGCGTCCTCCCAGAAGATCTCCCACGTGTTCACGAACTGGTGGGTCTGCTCGATGATCCGGGCGTACATGTTGAAGTTGACGTTCACCTTCTCGTTCGCGGCGTCCGTCACTTCACCCGGAAAGTCCATGTAGAACCGATACGGCACCTTGAGCGCTTCCTCTGCGTAGTGACAGAACGTCGCGCCGCCAATGAACTCGCTGCCGAGTGACAGATTGTATGCGCCCGCTTCGATCAGCTTTTCGAACGCCGAGCGCGGCCCGAAGGACGACGTGCAGATATCGCTGGCCAGCGCGTCCGCGTTAGGCCCTCTCGCGACCAACGAGTGAAACGGGTGAATCGTCCGCAAGGTGCCGGGCAGCGCCCTCATGTGCTCCGTCAGGATGCCGCACTGGCTCTTGGTGGTGTGATAGTTCCACACCTTCGTCTTGGGAAAACCCCAGTTGAAGGCCGGCATCACCAGCGTGTAGGTGTCGTCGAACACCTCTTCGATCGTTCGGAAGAAGTTTCGCACGCCACCTTCGAACTGCCCAAAGTGAAAGAGGCTGCTGTGGACGATCACCGTGGAGTACTTGGGGACCTTGTACGATCTGAGATGCTCGGCTAAGTCCGGAAGCGATGTTCGTATCATTGGTCGGGCCCTCCACCGACAATGTCCCAGCTCAGCGCGGTTCCGCGGGCGGCGGCTCGGCTGACCCGTCTTCCCAGGATCTGGTCCAGGTATTTCGGCGGCAAACCAAGACCGGGCCTGATGGCGCGCACGTTCTCGCCGGTCAGCACGTCTCCGGCTTTCAGGTCGCGTGTGATGTACAGTGAGCGCCGGAACTGGAGCGAGTTCTTCTCGGCGGCACTGGATCCGTAGCTGACTTCGCCGAGACCTTGCCAGGCGCGTTCCGTCTCGACCACCAGCTGGGTCATTTCCGCGGGCTCGAGCGAGAACGCGCTATCCACACCGCCGTCCACGCGGCTCAAGGTGAAATGCTTTTCGCTCACCGTCGCGCCGAGCGCGACGCTCGCTGCCGCGACGCCGGTTCCCATCGTGTGGTCCGACAGGCCAACCTCGCACTGAAATCGCTCACTGAGATTCGGGGTCGTCAGGACGTTCGTGGTTTCCGGTGTCGCCGGGTAACTGCCCGTGCATTTCAGCAGAACCAGGTCTCTGCAGCCGACCCCGCGCGCAGCACCCACCGCGTCGTCGATTTCGGCGACCGTCGCCATCCCGGTCGAGATGGTGACCGGCTTCCCTGTCGCCGCGACCGCCCAGATCAACGGTAGGTCGATATTCTCGAATGACGCGATCTTGTAACAGGGAACGCCAAGCTCTTCGAGAAAATCCACGGCCGTCTGGTCGAACGGCGTGCTGAACGCCAGCATGCGCAGCTCCCAGGCCTGATCGAAGATCGGCTTGTTCCATTCCCAGGGCGTCTGCGCCTCCGCATACAGATCGTAAAGCGACCGCCCCGCCCACAGACTCTTCGCGTCGCTGATGTGGAACTCGCGCCCGTCGAGATCGATGGTTATCGTACGGATAGGAAATTCAATCCCCAAATCTTGCCAAAATAATACGCCCTGAACCCACTCTCGTCAAGCACCACTTTGTGCTCACCCCAACCCGCCGTTAACTTCAGGCCAAAGACCGCTTTTGTTTGGTGTTCGCAGAGATTTGATGCGCGTAATAGGCGGGAATTGCACACTGCCTACAATCCGGATTTGGCACACCACACCACTCACCGCACCAATCTGCGCCTGCATCCAGCCCACCCACGCCATAGCCGAGCCACGTGAGGGCTCGCGTGGGCCGTTCCGGCTCACGGGCGGCCAGGCCGAAGTGGTCGCATTCCAGAGGGTTAGCTATCGCCGGCGTGTCGCAACAATAGAGCAATGTTCATC